>ENA-OFCD01000293-OFCD01000293.1-metagenomes-genome-assembly--contig:-NODE-293-length-33330-cov-4.147288_pt1 | contig 33330 bp, 28 predicted proteins | sample MGYA00153392_OFCD01 | MGnify analysis MGYA00153392
AGCGTTTCAGCGCACGCCCGCGCCTCGACAAACCGCGCTCAAATCGATTACGCTCCGAGATCGAAACGAGGGGCCGTCGCCTTGGAGCCCCGATTGGATCGGCGAACCTTGCCTGCGCGACGTACGCGACGCGGCCGCACGAGTCCGGTAGCGCGGGAGCATCCGACGAGTGCCACTGAAGGGCACGTCGCGGCACCATGCGCGTGACGTCAGTGTGAGCAGCGTGGACAAGTGGCTGGGCACCGTTGACAAGTCAGTTACTCCCGTGTCTCGTGCGCATCGGAGGCGGGCATGGCGACAACTGGGACGATGAGCACGCGCGTGGTTTGGATGATCGCGCTGGCGGCGCTGGCGCTGTTCGCCACCGTCGAAGAGGTCGGCTGCTCCGACACTACAAGTCTCGAAAACGTCGGCGTGGCCTCGACACAACAGGCTCTTGTCTCCGACAATAGAGGCGACCCTGCTCGCACGGGCGTCTACTACGACGAGACGAACCTGCTCACGCCAACGAATGTGGCTGTCGATGGCGGGTTCGCCGAATCCCCCACTCGATACAAAGTCGACGGACCCATCTACGCCCAGCCCCTTGTCGTCCCCGGCGTCGGATCGGCAGATGGTGGGGCAGGAGTGACGGACATCTTGCTCGTCGCGACCACAAAGAATCATTTTTATGGGTTCGACGCGCGCAAGCCCGGCTCGGGGCCTTTGTGGGAAGTAGATGACGGCACTTTCGGTGTGGCGGCGAACATTGGAATGAATCCGTTCAATGACGGCGCAGTGCTCAGTGATGGTGGGTTTCAGGGTATCGGTGGCAACCGCATCGATTGCGCAAACATTGGCAACATTGGAATTCTATCCACACCCGTGGTCGACGGCACCAACGCCTATGTCATGACTGCCTCCGGAATGGGTGGCTCCCATCAATTCACATTGTGGGCGATCGACGTCGCCACCGGTGCGGTGGTGACGCATCAAGCGATACTCCAGCCGACCGTCACCGCCGCGGACGGCGGCACGATTACCTTCAATGCAGGCAACCATATTCAGCGGCCTGCGCTCGCACTCGCCAGAGCAAACAACAAGCCGTACGTCATCGCCGCGTTCTCGAGCAGCTGCGACGCACCCCTCCCCTTTTATGGCTGGGTGTTTGCGTTCGACGTCTCGGGCACGACTCAAATGCCAGTCGTGGCTCCGTCGCTGACCGGCATCTTCAATGACAGTAGAAGTGCGGCCGTCCCTGCTGCGCCATGGGCGCAGGGAGGGATCTGGATGTCCGGCGCGGGGCCCGCCGTCGATCCCCAAGGGAACATCTACCTTCTATCAGGAAACGGCGATGGGTACGAAGCGGGCTCCGTGTTTTCAAATAGTGCGATCAAGCTGACCATCAACGGAAGTGGACAGTTCGTAGAGCCGCTCCACGATGCTACAAGTTACTTCACACCCAGCAATTGGCACGATCTGCAAGCCTGTGATCTCGACTTGGGGGTCTCTGGGATCACCTGTATTGCCGACAACACCCAGCCGATGCTGCTCTTCGGGAGCAAACTGGGCAAAGCATACTTGCTCAATGCGACAAATCTTGGAGGTGTGGGAAATCCTCAGGACAGCAGGCAGGCGGCTTGCAACCAATTCTCGGCGAGCACGAGCGGCAGCGCTTGCAGTGGCGACGCAGCGCTGATCCAGCCCAGCGCCCGCAACTGCGAGGCGACAGGCACGCAACTACCACCCACCTACACACAACAGGGCACGTTCTGCCCTGTCGGACAATCAAGCGACGGTGCAGCCGGAACATGGCCCACATCAGGTTGCCTCGCGGGACAGCAGGTCTGGCCTCACATCCACGGGTCGCCTGTCTTCTGGGCCAATGGCCCTGATGCAGTATTTCTCAGCGGTCAGTATGACTACATTCGCCGACTCGACGTAGACCGAACGAATCATGTGTTCAAGGACATGAGCTCGAACACCTACTTCGCACATGACATCGCCCCCACAGAAGGATATGGCGCAATCCTCAGCCTCGCAGACACTCAAGTGGGTGGAGTTCACAAAGGAGTGCTGTTCGCGAATGTTCAGGCGCCTCGAGGTGTGAACAAGGCAGATGCCGGGGCGTGGGCGACGCACTCTCTCGCAGAGCTCGCTTTTGGTGCCCTTTACGCCATTAACGCGGACCCCACGGGTGGTCTGTATCCGTGGCTGCAGCCGCTCTTCAACGCCTCCTCCAGCGATCCGTGGTTGCTCGCGAAGTTCACGCCGCCCACCATCTGGCGAGGGTCAGTGTATCTCGCCACGATGTCGAACGAGGTCATCGTCTTTGGCGTGGACCAAGACGGCGACAAGATACCTGATGGTCTCGACAATTGCCCCACGGTGTCGAACGTCGACCAGCGGAACACAAACGAGGACGCCGAGCGAATGATGGGGCTGCCCTTGGTGGGAGATGCATGCGACTCCAACGCGACGACGCGGCTTCAGGTGATGGCTGCCACCGTGACCGACAACGCACTTGGTAGCTCGCTTGTCATGAACACGGGCCTCTCGTTCACTGGCTACATCGGAAACGACGCCGGTGAGGCTGGAACGACGGTCACCGGCAACACAACCGCACCAGCCTTCTGCCGGTGCGCGAATACGACGACGGATGAACTCAAGCGCCGAAAGTGCCTTTTATCGGCCGCCGTTGGAGGAGGAGGTTGCAACGGCGCCGACGATCCGGCGTTCCCGCCATTGGACGGCGGTACGCCTCTCCATCTAAGCAACTGGAGACAAATTACACAGGTGCTAAACGGTACGCCACAGCCGTTCGCACCGCAGAGCATCACTCATAGCGAGCCAAAGTTCGCAGGTCCAAGCGCATTCGCTGGCTGGGACTTCTATCGGGATTTGGGGACCTTCAACCTTCCGAATGATGGTGGTGCTGGTACAGCACTCGAAGGAGTCGCGTGGAGTCACGTGCTGAGCTTCAATCCCGCCGATTCCACGGAGCTGCCAGCTCCCAGCAGCAACCCCGGGATCAACAATCACTATCCTGCGATGTTCGCGAAGATCTTGCAGCAGGCGTGGGTCCCGTCGAATATCGTGAACCTTCCCATCTACTACAGGATTCCGCCTTGCAATCCTTGGGGTGGCAGTCCTTCATGGTGGTTGTTGCCGTTGAACGGCACGGGTCTCCTCGCCTCGTACGGGGCCGGTGGAGGTTTGGTGGATGATACCAGCCGCTTCACCGCTGGAGCACAAGCCTTGATAGGCTCGCTCAACGGACAGGGCAGCACCAGCGACCTCGTGCTCAATGACGGCGTGCGAATCATCAGCACTCGAGGCATGGTCGGCGCTGTCGTCACGCGATCCGGCACGACGCTTCAAGTGAACGGCGCTCTCGTCGCGTCTGGCAACCAGATCGCCTCCGTAGGGACGTCGGATGGCGCGAGCACGCCGACCGTGGCAAACTTTGTCTCTTACACGATGGATGTCGAACGTGAGATGCTTCACGTCCTGACGCGCGACCCTGGGTCGGGCGCGCAGGCGCTGCAGAGCGTGAACTTGCGCCAGACATTGCATTGCATGGCGTGGCAGGCACGTCTCACGCCTTGACGGGCAGCACGTTCGCGACGCCACTATCACTTCAATACAATAACCAGAAGGTGGCGCTGTATCTCTTGGATCGGCTAGATTCTGCTGGCAATTCTGCGCTGCGACTTCTCTCGATTGGCCTGGACGGCACTACCCAAGTTCTGTGGACCACCGTCGCGGTAGCGAGCGCGAACTTCCCGACCCAAGCATTCCTCTCTGCGGATAGCTCCGGTGGATTGACCGTCAGCGTCACGGTTCCAGGCGGAGCTGCTGCTGAGGTCATGACTGTCGACGGCACAGGCGCGCCACTGCGTTCGTTCGACGGGACGACCGCCATCGCGTCCAGCGTCATCGCGGAGCCGAACGGCTCACTATGGATTGTCGGCAAGATGACTCAGCCAGGGACTTCCAACTGGGCTCTCAATCCTGCACGCTATGATGTGACTCAACTCCTCCCGAGCATTTGCGCCGCGAGTTGGTTGCGGTCTGTCGCAGGTTCAACGGGTCTGCTCGCGACCGCCGTCGCTGGGTGTGCTCCGTTGACCAATGGCGGTTTCGAGACCGGCGACTTCCAATGGTGGACGCCCTCGGGTGCTTCGGAGACCATCTCGACGACAGCCCACACTGGCAAGTACTCCGCGCTCCTTGGACTCAGCACTCCGACCAATGGCGACAGCACGGTCAAACAAACGATCACTGTTCCCTCTTCCGGCGGCACACTAACGCTCTGGTATTCGACGACGTGCCCCGACACCGTGCAGTACGATTGGTTCACGGCGTCATTGCAATCCACGCTCGGCGCCACACTCGCTACCGTCGTCTCGAAGACGTGCGTCGCTTCGAGCGGATGGACATCTGCCACCTACAATTTGTCTGCGTACGCAAATCAGACGATTGTCGTGGTGATGACCAATCACGACGACAACTACAGCTCCGATCCGACCTATACGTTGGTCGACGACGTGAGCGTTCAATGACCTCACGGCGCGTTCGCTATCTCTCGGCCGTCGCGTTGGCGGCCGGGCTCGCGAGCGTGCCCGCGCTGTCAATTCGATGCAGTGATCAAGCGGCTCGGGATGCCGCGGTGGACGCAGCGGTTGAGCGTCGCGTGCGCGACAGGACGGGGCCGGACAACGAGGTCATGGAGCCCGACGCGAGTGACGCCGGGTGGGCGTGCTCGCCACCGCCTGGCGATGATGGCTTCGTGCATGATTGGCCTGGTTGGCGACGAACGAGCGAGTTCGATAAGTGTTGCCCTATCGACATGCGCGAGGACTTGACCAAAGCAGTGCCCTACAACTGGGTGTCCTGCGGCGCTGGTTGCTTGATGTTCAATGCCCCCACCTCGGACATCAGCGGGATTTACCCCGCGCTGGTAGGAAGGACTGTGCGGGGTAAAGGGGGGCAGGCTACGCAATTCATTCTCACGCGCAATGAACTCGCTGATAACTCCTATGAGCAGACCTACTACGACCTCACCTCGGGCACACCGCTCTTCTCGCTCCGCGAGGCAGACAATCCTCATTGCTTCGGCGCCATCGTCGCCGAGACCGACGACTCGGCGCTTCTGTGGCACGTGCTGTATGCGGTTCCGGCTGCACCAACGTCTGGGATTCTTGTTGCAAGCGGGCCCATGGCAACGGTGTCCCAGTGGCCCGACGCCGGACATATGACTGGCCTTTCCGACAACATCGTGGCCGCCCTCTACTCTGGTGGGCGAGGAGCCTTCGGCTACCTCGGCGGTGGGATTGCCACATGCAACATGCACTCGCCTAGCAATCCGATCTGAATTGTGGCGAATGTCGCGAGTGTCGCGCCTGCTTATCTGAACCTATATCCATAGTACTTCATCGAGGGCGACTACATCTATGCTCCCAGCGGACTTGGCTCGGCGGGATGAGCCGAAGTCTATATCGTTGGGCCCGCAGGAGACGTGAGGCTCTTGCGCGGTCTACCCAAGACTCACATTTGTGCGATAGCGAGCGACGGGAAGAGCTTTACATGGCTTCAAGTTCAGGGAGACGTCATCCAAAACAATCCGCAAACGAGTGGAGAAATCTGGACTGCACCACTTGCCGGCGATCCTGTCCAGCTCGCGTCCACTGCGAAGAAGATTGCTACTCTGCCAAGAACGCTGATTTCTGGCGATGCATACTCCTCGAATGGATACTACGCCGTGTATCTAGGCCTTGACGCCTATGTTGTTCGCATCAGCGATGGCGTTGTCATCAAGAGTCCTGCGCCGCCCGCGCCGTTTGACAAATACCCCGCAGGCACCTTCTACATCACTGACACCGAGATCTGGATGGCCAGCGGGGCCAACATAGCGGATCAACTGTTTCGACTGACATTACCACCGTGGCCGTAAGCTCGACGACGTGAGCGGTCAGTGACGACCGCGGCGCGTTGGCTATCTTTCGGCCGTCGCGTTGGCGGCCGGGATCGAGAGGTGGCAGCCTTCTGACTTAGGGGAGAAGGAAAGGTTGGTGGGCTGCCCACCAACCTCGCCCACGAACTACTCCAGACCCTCATCGAAGCAGGCGGCGACGTCGTCGGGCAACGCGCGCACGTCGATGGTGTATCGCGTCGAGCTTCTACCTCCGCGTGGACCCGAAGGACCGGACTCCGCGACGAGCGCCCTCCCGAGCTTGGTGACAATCGCATTCCAGGTCGCGCTGTTGTTGCTCGCGATCACTTGTCGCAACTCGCGCCCGCCCTCAATGGGCTCGTGTTCGCGGATGTATCTCACCGCCGCCGCCGCTCGCCGCGTGAGCGTGTTCCCGCGCGGGACGTCGGTCTCGCTCGATCGAGCCTCGTCAGCACCCGCGACAAGGACGCCGCGCTCGTCAAAGTGGAGCTCGATGGGCTCCGCCCTCTTGCTGTAGTTCGCCTTGGTAAAACGCACCGTCAAACCATTCGGCTGCTCAGTGAGCGTCACGACGCACCTAGCCCCATCGGTGATGGCGGTCGATCCCCGATTGGAGGCCGTGCCGACCTTGACCTTCGCGCCTTTGGCGTCCAACGCGCGAGCGTCTTTGTTCGTGTGCGACGAACCTAGAATCGTCGCGCCACCGCTCGAAGGGATGAGGCTTTCGAGCGCCTGTATGAAACGCGTTCCGGCCGCGTTGTCCGTCTCGGCCTTCGGCCCACAAAATCGGCTAATTGGATCGATGACAACGAGATCGTACGGGCCAGTGGCGCGGAGATACTCACGTAGCTCGACGAGGAACGGCAGCTCATTGTCGTCTTTGTCGAGCATGGCGCACACGATCCCTTTCATCGGCATCACGACGACGCTTTCGGGCGGGGGTTGGCCGCGGTCGCTCGCGGCCTTGTAGAGTCGGCGATGTGCCTCGTCGGCGTCCTCTTCGCCAATGACGATGAGCACGCGCCCGCGTGAGCGCACCGTCAGTGCGTCGTACAGTTGGCCACCGCAAGCGACCGCGAGGCCGAGATCGATCGCCAGCGTCGTCTTGCCGCACCCACCCTCGGCGCTCAAAATCATCACCTCGCCCCGTGGAATGATGCCGGTGGGCGCCAATTCTGTCCGCGAATCGTAAATGAGGTACTCGCGTGCAGGAGCGTCGGTCGCGTACCACCCCAGTGGCACAATGATCGCGGCGTCGGTGATCATCGGCGACGGCTCCCGATTTTGGTCGGCTGTTTCAATCCACGAAACGCGCGATCGAAGTGATCCCTCAACTTCTGCTTGTCGCTTTCGGGCGGCACGCAGCGTTCATTGAACGCCGCAAGTAGGGTCCACGCGTCGGCCATCGTGAGCGGATAGCGAGGATCATCAACGATGGACGCGAGATGCCTCGCGGCGCGAAAAAGTTGGATGCGACCGTTTGCACCGCGAACCCCGGACTCTACCTTCGCGATGTACCTCGTCGCGAAACGGAGCACCCACGCGGGCGAGGTTCCGTTCTGGCCCATGTCCATGTCGTCGCTTTGAGCATTCGCGCGCTGTGCGTGCGGCGCCTTGGCGCGCTGCGAATCGCTAGCTCGGAGGACCGAGCCATCTACGACGTCGACGAGTACCTCACCAGGTCGCGTGCGTTTCTCGCGCTCTCTCGCGAGAATGTTATCCACATCGAGCGCGACGCCCTGCCGCGATGCGAACGAGAAATCCGAGCCCGCGCGGACGAGCGATTTGTACCAATAGCGCCCTAGCTCGCCGCTCTCCTTCGCGAGGACCACCCCTGCCTGTCGATGCAGATCCATGACGTGAGCGACCACGAGCGGATACTCACGTGTCGGGTGCATCGAACGATTTGTCTCGATGACCAGGCGCCACCTGTGCTCGTGATCGATCGCCGGATGACGGTGATTGAACGATGAGTGGGCGAAGCGTCGGACCCCATCGAGGACTGCAATACCAGTCTCGATGTCGCGATTGTCTGCGCCGTGCGCCTCGTGCTCGACGACGACCGCGCTGACCGCGAGCACGAGGGCTTGGCTCTTGCGGTTGTCGAGATAAATTTCAGGTGTCCAGGCACCCGCGAGACGCTTCTTTTCCGCGCGAAATTCGGGCTTTGCCTCCTCCTCGGGAGATCCGGGTCGCGTGACCATTGGTCGCGAGAGCGCGGTCTCGACTGCGCCGAAGGATCGTCGCAGCCGCCGCCCAAATCGATTCTCATACGCAGCGAACTCGGTGATCTCGATCAGCGTGTTCTCGTCGCTGCGCGGCCGTCGACTGCGGTCGACCGCTGCGCGGGCTCGCTCGACCCGAGCAAGGGTCTGCTCGTGTTGCGCGTTGCGCGCGTCGCGCCCGCGCGCAATCGCGTCCCCTACACGATCGTAGATCGCCTGCTGATCAGGCGCGAGAGGCTTGTCGTCGGACGCCATTAGCTCGACCTCGGCGTAGTTCGGGGTCTGATGGGCGTGCGAAATGGGTTCACGCGGTTGGCCGCATCGGGAGGCGTGGACGTTGATCGCGTCGGCGCTCGGTCCACCGTCCGTGCTGCGTGGATGCGCGGCGCGAACGTGATGGGGTTCTGCTCGTGCTGGCGGATCCACCGCTCTAGGTCGCTACGACGGACGCGCACAGTGCGACCAGCGATCAGGCGGGGACATTGCTGGATGATCTCGTAAGCGCGCGACCGAGAGATACCCAGTTCCTCGGCGACATCCACAGCCGAGAGATACCTACTCGTTGGTGGTGGTTGTGGAGGTGGCGCTTCCGATAGCGATGACAACGACGAGCTTGATCTCGTCGCACGCCGCGGAGCACGACGGCCCCCTCGTCGCGGACATGGTCGGACAACGCTTCTCGTCGCGCTCTCACTGCTCAGGGGTGTCACACGGAGGCGCTGAGCACGCAGGCGCTGAACCATTGCCCGCGCCCGAGCGATCGACGGCGCCAACCGCGCCAACGTGGCCCTGATTGGATACTCCTTGGTTATTGCTCGCGCCCGAGCGATCGACGGAGTTAGCTCCTCCAGCGTTGAGCGAGCGGACCTCCTCGTGTCTCGCAGAGCGTCATCCAGAGCTTGCCCCGAGGTTTGCGGTGCGGTAGTTTTGGTCATCTGCTCGTAACGGCGTGAACTCCCTCCCGGAAAGAGGTCTCACGCCGTTGCCCATTTGGGCTTGGGTGAGGTGAGTCACGACCGCGCTACTCCTGGTTCGTGTTGGCGACTATGCGCGAGGACTGGTCGAGCGAAATTGATGAAGGACAAAGGCTCCACCAACCACGAGCGCGATAACGCCATAGCCGGTCCAAAAGCCGGTCTCTTCGGCGCGTTCGCTCCACGCCTGGGCGAGATCATGCTCTGCACTTAGTTGCCGGAGCGACGGTCCTTGCGGCAGCCACGGATTCGCATTCGATGATGACGATGACGGTGAAGTAGGTGCGAGCGCCCGAGTGATCGAGGTTGCGTTGCCGACTGAGAGCAGGCTTGCCAGGTTCATTTGGCCACCTTCATGATCAGGGCGATCACGATCGCGGTGGCCACGGCCGCGAGAGACCCTTTGAAGAGCCCCCGCTGCCACTTCGCGGTCGCTTCCGCGCGGGCCTTGAAGGCTGCCACTGGCAGCGCATCGCGCGCTTCTTCTTCAAACCGTCGCGCGCCCAAATAGTCATCAGTCTTGCTGGTAGTCCGCTCCGCTTCCGTCCTTCGAGCCGACTGCATGATATCCAGTACGTGCCGATCAGCGGACGCGCCACGTGCATCGTCGGACGATGACGCTGACACGTCAGCGGGCGTAGTCACCGCAGACGGAAGGCGCGTAATGTTGTTATCCTGCATGCTGATCACCCGGTCTGTTTCGTAGCGACAAATTCCGCGAGTTCGGGACTGAGCGTGCCGCTTTTCATGTCCGCTGCCGCGCGCTCCGAAGGCAGCAGGAGTCCCTTCATCAGCTTCGTACGACCCGCTTGGATGCGAGCCTGTGTGTCTGTGTAATCTGGATGCGACGGATTCATGAGGATCCGCGCGTACTCTTCGACGACGGAAGTCACGAGCGCCAATCCGCGCGTCGCCGACGGCGTTCTCATGAAAATAAAAGTGCCACAAACCTCACAACACAAAAATGGCTTACCTCGACGATCGAGCCGGAGGCGCATGCCTTCTGGCGCAAGACAACACCAGCACGCGCGAGGCTCAGCCAGCGACTGCGACATGATCCATCTCCCGTTTGTTGAGGACTGAAAAAGTTTTCTCGCTCGCCTCTTGGTAGCGGGATTTTTCGAGCCTCCACTGTCCGTCGGCGACATCGATCACGACATCCGCCTCATGAAGCAACTCATTTTTGCCAGCTACTGTGCCGAGTTTGTTCTCCTGAGCAATGCCAATGAGCACTTGCAAATCAGGCAGGATCGCCAGCAGGTGCCGCAGATCACGTGGCGAGAACAGGCCCACCTGCACGCTATCGATTGCCATGCCAACCACTTTGCGAGCCTGAGCGATCTGGGCGATTTGATCGATCGTCGAGCGCCCAATGACAACGAAATCGGAGCGCTTCACTGCTGCTCTGGAAAGCCGCGAGGCGAGCGTTGGACCAGGCGGCTCCTCTTGGGAGGAGAGCAAAACTGCGCCGCTCATGGTGTCGAGTGCTCGGGCCGTCCAGGTGCTCTTGCCAGCTCCCGGTGCGCCATGGACCACGACGAGCGCGCCAGGACCTAACTGGAGGTCGGGGAACGCTGCGACGTCCACCCGCCCCCAAGACGAAGCCGAGAGCGCGCGCGCGTCGGTGATCTCCGGGATGCTGTCAATCGCGGCGACAGCCCGCGTCGGACGCATGACGACATAGCCCGCCTCGAAGCACGCAAGACACCATGAGGTGTGTGCTGGGTAACGGGCGAGGCAGATGAGGCAGACGAAGTCCATTGGTGATCGCTCGTGGATGCGTTCGTTCGTTATAGAGAAGTTAGCATCAGACAAAGTTAGTGCAATATTATACAATCATTTCATGCATGTACACAAGAATTACACACTTTGTTCAGTGTCCAGGGGGCGAAGGAGCGACAAGGTCTCCACGGGACGATAACGGTTAATGGGCCCTGGCAAGCGATACCGGCAATAAGATCGCGCCGCTCGATCGTGAACGAATCTGCCGCAACTCCGATCTCCTCAACTGCAACAGCTGAGGCGCCACCGATGTTCGCGGCGCCTCGCGGCGCCTTTGGCCCGCGTACGCGCTTCTAGCTCGATAGCCGACGAATCAAGCGGGAAGGGACTGGCCTCTCAACGAAGCACGGACGGACCCACACCAAAACCATCCCAACAGCCTGCCAACGACGTGGAGTCGGACGACAAGACCAAACGCAAAGGGTCACGGTATTGGCCATGGGCACAGCTGATGGCGCGGAGTTTCGCGATCGATGTGGAGAAGTGCCCCAAGTGCGAGGGCCGCATGAAGCTCGTCGCGCTCGTAGAAGACTCACACAGCGTCGACTGGCGAAAAAGCGCGAGGCTAGTCGCGCTTCGCGGTCTACTGCGCGAGTGGCCGAAACACGGGCTCGCCGTCTTGACCGTTGACATATCCACCATCCAGAAACACCGGCGCCATCGGAACCCTGGACCACTCGCTCTTAGGCAATCGGTGGCGTCGAGCGGCTTGTTCCCCGTCGTGAGTCTCTCGACGTATCGGGTACGTCGGCGGAACGTGTGAAGCAAAGTAATCGCGCTTCGCCCGAACAACGGCTTTCTCGACCGCCACATGCATACAACATCCGCCAAGAATGCGCGTCCGCAGTCCATTTCGGTTGCGACGATAGCCACGTTACCCCACGATCGTCGGCAACCAAACAAAAGGGGACTTCATGCGAAGATTTCGCTCCGTCGTCGGCGTCCGTCGGCAGATTGCCGTCGTACGGCGCTCACTTGGCGCGCTTGCGGTGGTCGTAGCTGCCAACGCCTGCGAGGCGAACGTGCAGGACGCACCTGTAAGCTTCGGCGTGCCTCAAGCCACGCCGTTTCCGTATGACAACAACCATCGACAGTCCGAAACTACCATCGTCACGACGTCAAGTTTCCTCTTTCCCCTTCTTGTGGTCGCGTACAACGATAGCAGTCTGGCGGTCAAGAATCCAACTGCGGACTACACGACGGGGACCTACCAGCGTGGTTGGACCGAACTTGGTTGGTCGACGAGCGCTGATTCCGGGGTTACGTGGGATTATCGCGGTCAAGTATCGCCGTTTCTCGTTAACGGTGGCACCAACAATAGCGGGGCGTCTGCTCTAACGGGGGACCCGAGCGCGGCCGTCGACCCACACACCACGTCAGTGGTCTATCTGGCGAGCATGGGTGTGAGCGATCAGGCTTGGAACCAAGCGAGCGGGGGAACCAATACGATCGTCTTCGGCGCCAACGGGATCTCGGTGAACGGATTCACCGCGACCTCGCCGATCGAACTCAGCGACAGCCTCTGCGTGGCCAAATCGAGTGACGGTGGGATTTCGTTTACGTCGGCTGGTTGTATTCGCCTCGGAGCTACAGGTGTGGCCGACCGGACATCACTGACCGTCGATGGGAACGGCTTCATCTGGGCCTCCAGCATTCGCACGCCACCTGGCGGCAACAAGGCGAGCTTCGGCAAGGTGGCAGTGTTTAGGAGCGTACTACCGAGCGACCCCACTGCATTCGTAGAGATGCCGCCACCAGTGGCCAATGTCTACGATCCCGTTTTGCGTCGCGATCTAGAAGGGAATGTGTGGATTGGTGCCCAAGGCGTTCCGTCGGCAGACGGCGACGGGTCGGTGTGGCTCCAGGAATTCGACATCAAGAAGTCGATGTGGGTCAACTTTAGGGATGTAGCGCTGAATTGTGGGAAGAAGGTAGACCGCGATACATTTCCCAGATTCGGATTTAGTGCGATGCGCAACGCGCATCCCTACGATTTTGATTTCGGTCTCGATGACGCGGCCACCGTGGGCGGTGTTGGAACCGAGGTTATGCGGATCGCGTTTGAACAGACCGACCCGGAGAACACGACTCGTCACCTGATTCAAGTCGCCCAGTACCCCTTGAACCTATCGGCATGTTCGACATCGGCGACGACAGGGCCGTCGTCGATTTCGACCACTTTTGGTGAGCTTGGGACGCAGTTCATGCCCTCGCTGAATTACGCAAAGCGTGGCGTCGAACCGTATTGGTCTTTGGTCTACCTGACGACCGCCCAAGTCAAAGACGAGTTCGATCAATACATTTACCCCGCGGGCGGACGCGTTGTCCGCAACTCCAACTCTCAATTTCCAAGAGAAATCGGGTTTACGCCGCTTGCGCCGACCGACTGGTACGCATGTCTCGATGGTGGGTATTGGGGTGACTACTTTGGCGTCACCCAGGTGCGCGACCTGAACGGATCCTGGTGGAATGTGTCGGCTTTTACGAGTTCGAGACCAGCACCGCCTTGCGTTGGACCAGGCCCACAGCATGTCGCCGCTTCGCGCTGGTGATTGGGTGCTCTGCATCGGTGTCGCGATGATCGCCGTTCGATGTGGAGGCCTTGAAGATCGCGGTGCTGTCGATGCGTCCAACGGCATCGATCGCACGACCGGCGATGTAGCGACTGATTCCACGCCCACTCACTGGCCCGAGGCCGGGCCGCTCACCTGCGATGACGTTGGGAAGTATCCGGGTACGGCGACGTGCTGCGGGAGTTCGTACTGTGCGGGGTCGTGCCTCAATGCCAAGGACGGAGGTCAAGCATGCATTTGCACAGGGATTGCCGCAGGCTGCGTCTGGCCGACCGTGTGTTGCAATCAGGCGTGTGTTGCGCCAGAAGCGTGTAGGTAAAATAATGGGCTGCAGATTTCTCACCACGGCGCTCCTCGCGTGCGTTCTTGGCTGCGGAGCAGACGCGAGGCCTCTTGATGCGTCCGCCGGAGAGGGTGGTGCCGACGCCTTAGACGATGGTGCGATTGTCCTGCCTGATGCCTGGCAACCGCCTGCTCCAATACTCGTGGACGGAGGTACGGAGTGTGGATTGCCGGTCGTGACCGCGTGTCACGATGCAACCCTGTGGACCTGCTGCAATGGCGGCATTTGCGCCGGAGCGTGTGTGCTGTTCCCGGACGCAAGCGGGCCGGAGTGTTATTGCCCATCAGCGTCGCTTCATGGAGGGTGCCCCGCTGCCACAGTTTGCTGCGGTGACGGAGAGGGCTGCATCACTCCAAAGGCGTGTGGCACGCTTCACCCTCCGCCAGGGGGATGTCCAACGGACGGCGGCTAGACTTTGAAGCTGTAAGGACCGTTGGCCGCTACCACCCCATTGCGGCGCATTCCGGTCAACGTGACCGCTCGGATCGGAGCAACGTGACCGATAGGGTCGGTGATCGGAGCGTAAGCGATTTGAACGCGGGTTGTCGAGGCGTGGCGGGCGCTCGACCCTCCGCGGAACCGTCCGAACTTCTCACGGGCGGCTCGGCGGGCTCGAGTCGAGCTGCAGCGCGAATTCGGCTCGATTGTGGCTGAGTTTCGCGTCGTGAACGCACCCGGCCCTTGGCGGCGTGTTCAGGCCGCGTGGTCGCCGAGGGTGAGTCGCCGGATGCCGTCTTGTAATAGGGAGGCGCTCTCGCGGCAGCCCCGGTGTCAGAGAAGTTGTCGCGCTCGTCGAGCAAGATGCAGCACCGTCGCCTCCTCAATCCGGATGGCTCAGTGGCTGGTCTGCGTGACGCTCTGCTCGCTCGTGCAGTTGCGTTGCTTTCTGAAAATGCCCTGATACGCGTGTGTCCAAGGCGCTCGCGCTGTGGCACGATTGAGGTTTCCAATGACCGCAATCGTCGTGCATCCGTGTGAGCACCCGCTCGTGGGGAGCGTGCCGGTCCCGAGCGACAAGAGTATCGGTCACCGCGCGCTCCTGTTCGCCGCGATCTGTCTCGGAAAGAGCCGAATCAAAGGCTTCACGGGCGGCGACGACAATCGCTCCACCGCCGCGGCGCTGCGCGCGATGGGCGTCGTGATCGACGAGGTGGGCTCCGAGGTGACGGTCACGGGCAACGGCCTCTTCGGCTTGCGCGCGCCCACGTCGTCGCTCGACTGTGGCAACTCGGGCACGACCATGCGCCTGCTCTGCGGGCTGCTCGCGCCCCAACCCTTCGAGTCGACGCTCACCGGCGACGCGTCGCTGCAGTCTCGCCCGATGATGCGAGTCATCGGCCCCCTGCGATCACGCGGCGCGCGCATCGACGGGCGTCCTCACCCGAAGAAGGCGGACGACGTCACTGGCCCGCTCGTGGTGCACGGGCTGCCGTCGGGCGAGTACCTCGGACCGCTCGAGTACGTGAGCGAGATCGCAAGCGCGCAGGTCAAGAGCGCTCTCTTGCTATCGGGTCTCTATGCGCACGGGCCGACCTACATTCGTGAGCCGATGCTCTCGCGCGACCATACCGAGCGACTCTTGCTTTCGCTCGGTGTGCCGCTCTCGACGATGGGCCCCATCGTGCGTCTGGACCCCTCGACGTGGAACGGACAAATGCCGGCGTTCGATCTCGAGCTGCCCGGCGATCCCTCCGCGGCCGCGTTTCTCGTAACGGCGGCCCAATTGGTTGATAAGTCAAAGGTCGTCGTGCGAGACGTGGGAACGAACCCCACGAGAACGGGCTTCTTCGAGATCGCGCGCGACATGGGCGCGGGCATCGCGACCGAGCCACACGGCGAGCGCGGCGGTGAGCCGATCGCCGACGTGCACGCGTGGTCGGCCCCGCTCCGGAGCACACGCATTGGCGGGGAGCTCATCCCGCGCGCGGTGGACGAAATCCCGATCGCCTGCGCGCTCGCGGCGAGAGCAAACGGCACCACGATGATCATGGACGCCTCCGAGCTGCGTGTGAAGGAGAGCGACCGGCTCGCGACCATGGCCCTCGTGCTGCGCGCTTTCGGAGTGTCGTGCGAGGAGCGCCCCGACGGCCTCGTCATCACGGGCAAAGAGGGAGCGTTCACGCCCGCGCGAATCGACAGCCGCGGAGACCACCGCATCGCGATGACCGCAGCCGTGATGGCGCTCGCCGCGAGCGGTCCGTCTCGCATCCTTGACGTCGACTGCATCACGACGAGCTTCCCGAAATTCATCGGCACGCTCCGCGCACTCGGTGCGCGCATCGACGTGGAGGCCGTGGATGGCTGATACTCCGCGCCCCTCTCGCCGCACGCCAAGGTCGACGCGCCGTCCGCCGAGCGCCAGCATGAACGGCGCCTCTCCGGTCGAGCAACTCGTCGCGAACAAAGAGCTGTTCGTGATGTTCCAGCCGGTCGTCGATCTGCGCAACGGCAAGGTGTTCGCGTACGAAGCGCTCGTTCGCAGCACGTCACCGAGCTTCCCGAGTCCGGCCACCATCCTCGCGTCTGCCCTCGAGCACCGAGTGTGCGGCAAGCTCGGTCGTGCGATCCGCGAGCTTGCCTCCAGCGGCTGCCCAGACGCGACGCTCTTCTTGAACATCCACCCGTCCGAGCTGGACGAGGGCTGGCTCGTTCGCCCGGACGATCCGATGTTCTCGCACGAGCACCCGGTCTATCTCGAGATCACCGAGAGTGTGCCGCTCACGCACTTCAGGTTCTGCCACGGTGTGTTGAGCGAGGTGCGCAGCCGCGGCATCTGCCTCGCCGTAGACGATCTCGGCGCGGGCTACTCGAACCTCAAGTACATCGCCGACCTGGTGCCCGAGGTGGTCAAGCTCGATCGCGAGCTCGTCGCGGGCGTCAAGCACAACAGCCGCCTGCACCGTCTACTCGGTTCCCTCGTCCGACTCTGCACGGACATGGGCGCGAGGGTCGTCGTCGAGGGAATCGAGACGAAGGAGGAGATGCGCATCGCCCAAGACGTGGGCGCGCAGTTCGGTCAGGGCTACTTCATCGCGCGCCCCGCGTTCCCCCGACCCACCTTCGACTGGCGAGCGATCAACGGCCACTGAGGAAGCTGGGAGTTGAGTCACGGCGGACCCTCCGCTAAGAGCCTTCGCGTGGCTCGACTCCGTCCCATCGTCGCGATCGACGGCCCCGCGGGGGCAGGCAAGAGCACGGTCGCGCGCCGCCTCGCCGTAGAGCTGGGCTTCACGCTCGTCGACACCGGCGCGCTATATCGGTGCGTGGCGCACGCCGCCAAAGAGGCGGGTGTACAATACACGGACGCCGCAAGCACCGGCGAGATCGCCCGTGGCCTCGTGTCCCGCGGCGCCATTCGTTACTTGGCGGACGGAATCCTGCTCGACGGCAAGGACGTCTCGAAAGAGATCCGCACGCCCGACGTCGCCATGGGCGCGAGCACGGTGTCCGCCCACGCAGACGTGCGCGAGGCGCTGCTCGATCTGCAAAGGCAAGCGGGGGCGGGAGGCGGCGTCGTGCTCGAGGGGCGCGACATCGGCACGGTCGTCTTTCCGAACGCACATGTGAAATTCTTCCTCACCGCTGCGGCAGAGGTTCGCGCCAGGCGAAGGCATGAGGAGCTGCTCACCAAAGGCGACGCGCCGTCGCTCGAAGAGACTCTCGCCGACGTCAATTTACGCGACGAGCAAGACACCAAGCGCGCGGTGGCGCCGCTCAAGCAAGCCGACGACGCGATCCTCGTGGAGAGCACCGCGATGACCGCCGACGAGGTCGTTGCGAGCATGGCGGCTCACGTGCGTCGCGTCGCCGCGAGATGACTCAGGCTCTCAGGTTCAGTTACCTCGTTGCGTTCGCCCTTTGGGCTCGCTTCTCACGTCGAGCGGCTCAAGTGCGCGGCTATCGTCTTTGGACTTGGCCCGCCTTGTTCGTGATTGCGTTCGCCCTTTGGGCTCGCTTCGCACGTCGAGCGGCTCAAGTGCGCGGCTATCGCCTTTGGACTTGGCCCGCCGTGTTCGCGCTCGCGTGTGGAGCAAGCGCAGTCGCGCCCGTGGCTGAAACGAGCCAGAACACGAGCTCCGCGTGGATGAGTGAGGTCTCGAACCCCAAACGCGACGCTCTGCTGCGGGTTCGGACGTCTCTGCTCCTCGGCGATCGCGTGTACGCGCCGCTCGTGCGACAGCTCTTCCGAGCGATGACCGAACGCGCGCTCCACGCCGGCGCCAACATGATGAGCGCACTGGAGCTTGCCGAGGAGATCGACGTCATCGTGGAGGACGGCTCGGACCCCGTGCTCGTGATGCGCAACGTGCCCGCAAGCGAGGACCCAGGCTCGATCGCCGGGCTCGACGGCGCGACGCAGTGGCGCGCGAGCAAGACACACGTGCCGGGCGCAAGCGTGTTCGACTTCGTGCCGGAGAGCGGCGCTCTCTACGTCCTCGTCGATCGCACGTGGATCATCACCTCGGGGATGGCCCAGCAGCGCGTCCAGACCGCACTCGCGCACTCTCGTGCTCGCCCGGTCGTCCCCGACGTGCCGCTCGACGTTCCGGTCTCGTTGCGCGTGCCAGGCTCCGCGCTCGAGCACCTCGCCGCCGCGCGAAACGTGCGTGCCACCGCTCCGCTCTTCATCGAGCTCGAAGAGGCCAACTTCGAGTTGCGCGTCCATAAAGATGATAAGTCAAGAGACGACGAGCTCACGGTGGAATTGCAGTACGCGGGCCTCGATCAAGCGGCGCGCGCCCTTGAGGTCGTCGTCGACTTGCTGGGTGCGTTCAGCCGCCGGGGCGGCAAGCGCTGGGAGTGGCTGAGCGACGCGAAGGTCGAGCGCCAAGGCCAACGAGTCACGGCGCGCGCAAAGCTCCCCGCATGGGCGCTCATCGCGCTCGCCGATGTCGACAGCGGCCCGCCGTGAAGGCACCCTCTGCGCATGCGTACGCTCTCGGTCGAATGCCAGCGCGTCCTCGGTCGAACGGCAACTGTCGAACGGTTGAGCCTCTCGCCGTGTGACATCGACGCGATCCGCCTGCGCGCTCCGGGCGTGGTCCTAAGCCAGAGACGCTCAACTACCGCACGTTCGTCGGCGAGCGAGGTGGTCTGTTCGATGGAGAGATCTTCGGCGAGAGGTCGGCAACGAAGGACGGCTACCCATACCTGCACGTTGGCGACGACGAAGAGATCGATCCCGCGTGGATGCGCTTCGGTCGGATCGTGCTCGCCGAGCCCGTGGTGCATCCTCTCTTCGTGCTGCACGCGCCCGAGGTGCTAGCGGAGGCCGCGAACGCGCCGCTCGATGCGATCTCTTCGCTGGTGCGCTTCGAGCTCCCCGAGGAGCGTGGCACGGCAGTCCGCATGTTGCAGAGCACCGAGCTCGGTCGATCCTTGCTGATGACCGAGCTGCCCGTGATGATGCGACCGCTCATCCTGCTCGACGGAGGGCGCTTCGCCACGAGCGATGTGAACGATCTGGAGCATGCGCGACTCGTTGAACACGATCATCTCGGGCGCGTTGAGCTCGATCAGTCGCGCGAGCCGGTTGTTGCGGTTGATCACGCGCCGGTAGACGAGGCAATCCTCGCGCTCTTCGCGAACGAGTCGCTCAAGGCAAAAATTGCGGACCCAGACGAGCGCGTTCTCGTCTCGTTGAGCGGGCTCGGCGCGGTCCCAAACGCGCTCGAGGTCCTCGATCTCGACAAGCCCCATGTGAAAGCAAACGCGCGAACCGTGGCCATCCTCTTCGCGCTCGGGTTCGAAGTGCGCGCACGCTGACGACTTGCAAGGAGGCGACGAAAACAACCAAGCGGATTGGCTTCGCCAGCAACAATTGCGGCTGGGCGAAGCCGTCCACCTGTGCCGCGCCCTTTGACACGAACCGGGCCCTGGCGTAGGTAAGCGAGCCCCTTTGCGGGCAAACACCCATTCAACCATAAGCCCGCAGCCGCGCCACTTCCGGCGGTGCCGCGGTCCAGTCAGGATCCAACAGAGTGACCACAACAGAGCAAATCGAAACCTCGGCCGTCGACGAAAATAGCTTCGCCGCGCTGTTCGAGCAGAGCGTCCAAGGCGGAGCTTTCGTCAAAGAAGGCGAAATCATCACCGGCACGGTCGTCGCGATTAACAGAGACGACGTCGTCATCGACATCGGCGGCAAGAGCGAAGGCGTCATCGCCCTCAGCGAGTTCCGAGACGGCAACGGCAACACCGACATCAAGGCCGGCGACAGGGTCGAGGTCTACATCGAGAGCCGCGAGAACGACGACGGCCTCGTCACTCTCAGCAAAGAGAAGGCCGACAAGGCCAAGGTCTGGCAAGAGCTGGTCAAGGCCTACAAGAACGACGAGCTCGTCGAAGGCACGATCACGCAGCGCGTGAAGGGCGGCTTGTCCGTCACCATCCGCGGCGGCGTGAAGGCGTTCCTCCCCGGCAGCCAGGTCGATCTGCGCCCCATCCGCAACCTCGACAAGCTCATTGGTCAAACGTACCAATTCAAGTTCATCAAGTTCCACGAGAAGCGCGGAAACATCGTGTTGTCTCGGCGCGCCCTCTTGGAGCGTGAGCGCGACGAGATCAAGACCAAGACCCTCGAGACTCTCGAAGAGGGCAAGGTCGTCAAGGGCGTCATCAAGAACATCACCGAGTACGGCGCGTTCGTCGACCTCGGCGGCATCGACGGCCTGTTGCACATCACGGACATGAGCTGGGGACGCGTCAACCACCCGAGCGAAGTGTTCCAAGTGGGCGACGAGGTCACCGTCAAGGTGCTCAAGTACAACGCGGAGACCGAGCGCGTGAGCCTCGGCCTCAAGCAGACGCAGGAAGACCCGTGGAGCCACGCCGAAGAGGCGTATCCGCCGGGCAAGCGCGTCCACGGCAAGGTCCAATCGATCACCGACTACGGCGCGTTCGTCGAGCTCGAGCCGGGTGTCGAAGGCCTCGTTCACGTCAGCGAGATGAGCTGGACCAAGAAGGTCAAACACCCGAGCAAGCTCCTCGAAATCGGGCAAGCGCTCGATTGCCAGGTGCTCGAAGTGGACAGCAAGTCCAAGCGCATCTCGCTCGGCCTGAAGCAGCTCGAGCCGGATCCCTGGACCATCTTCACCGAGAAGTACCATCCGGGCGACAAGATCGGCGGCAAGGTCCGCTCGCTCACCGATTACGGCGTGTTCGTCGGCATCGAAGACGGCGTGGACGGCATGGTGCACAAGAGCGATCTCTCGTGGACCGCGAAGGTCAACAACCCGAGCGACCTGTTCCACAAGGGCGACGACGTCGAGGCCATCATCTTGTCGATCAACCACGACGAGAAGAAGGTGTCCCTCGGCATCAAGCAGCTCTTCGATGATCCCTGGCCGAGCATCTTCAACGACCTGCCCCCGGGCAAGATCGTCGAAGGCGCGAAGGTCGTCAGCATCGTCGACTACGGCGTCTTCGTTAAGGTGAAGGACGGCGTCGAAGGCCTCATCTCTCAGGGCGACGTAGTCGTCCCCGAGGGCGCAGAGGAGCTCAAGATCGGCGACTTGGTGAAGGCGGAGATCGCCAACATCGACACGCAAGATCGCAAGCTCACCCTGTCGATGCGAATCGGCGAAGGCGAGCGTCAGTCGCCCACCAAGGCGGACGTCAAACGCGCGTCGATGACGCCGAAGAAGGCGGGCGGCGGGGACGACAAGGGCGGAGGCACGATCGGCGAGCTGATCAAGCAGAAGCTCGGCGCCAAGCTCGCGGTCGAGAAGAAGGAAGAAGAGACGGACTCCGACAAGGAAGACTGATCTCAGTTCCACTCTGGCAAGAGGCGCGTGGGCACATCGCTCGCGCGCCTCTCGCTTTTTGTGTGCTGTTGACCGAACATCCGCCGCGATGCCGTCTCAGATGTGGGCGCCTTGGCGTATGGAATATATCCTCGGAGAGAAAGGTGCATCCTGCATCTTTTGTGACTTGGTCGCGCCGGTCGGCGCGGCCGAGTTAGGCTCTGTCCGCGCGGCTCGCAGAGCCGGTGTGGAGTTTCCGGCGAGAAGCAGCCACCGCGAGGACCTCGTACTCCTCGTCGAAGAGCACGCGTTCGTTTGCCTCAACAAATATCCGTTCGCGGCGGGGCACCTCTTGGTCGTACCGAAGCGACACGTGAGCTCGCTCGCGGAGCTGCCCGACGTGGAAGCGGACGCGCTGTTTCGTCTGCTCCGAGCGAGCGTCGCGCGTCTCGATGAAGCGCTTCACCCGGACGGAGTGAACGTCGGCTTCAACCTCGGCAAGGCCGCGGGCGCGGGCATCGCAGAGCACCTGCACGGTCACCTCGTGCCGCGGTGGACGGGCGACACGAACTTCATGGCGGTCGTCGCGGACGTGCGCGCAATGCCCGAGTATCTCCACCAAACCTACGACAAGCTCGCGCCATTCTTCGCGAGGTCTCTGTGAAGCACAGGCGACTCTGGTTCTTCGGCGTCTCGTTCGTGCTCGTCATCACGATCATCGCGCTCGCCCACGAGGTGATGCTGCCGTTCGTGCTCGCGACGGTGATCGCGTACGTGCTCACGCCCGCGGTGTCTCGCGTCGAGAAGCGCGTTCGGCGTCGCAGCGTCGCGATCCTGCTCGTCTACGCGCTCGTGCTCGTCACGGTCGGCGTCTTCCTGCGACTCGCCGCGCCGCGCGTGGGCGATGAGCTCGGCAACCTGCGACGCGAGCTGCCCAAGCAAGCCGCGCTCGCGAAGGAGGAGTGGATCCCGCCCGCGGAGGAGCGCCTCAGGGCCGCTGGCCTCTTGCAGGCGCCGCCGCCAGACCCGAGCGCCGATCAGCCCGCTGTGGTCGTGCACCGTCAACTCGACGGCAGCTACGCGATCGACGTCGGCTCGGGATTCTCGCTCGAGCCGAAGAACGAAGGCTTCGTCATCGCGCCGCGCGAGAAGCCCGCGAAGATCGAGCTGAGCAAGCTCGTCGACGAAGCCACGCACAAGTCGATCGTGTACGTGCAGTCCAACGCGATCGAGCTCGTGAAATTCGGCGGCAACCTCGTCGCCTCGGCCGCGCGCGCGATCTTCATCTTCGGGATCACCTTGATGCTCGCCGCGTACATGATGCTCACGCGTGAGAAGATCGTCGGCTTCATGTCGTCCTTGTTGGTGCCAAGGAGCCGCGACAGCTTCGCCTCGCTATTGCGCCGGATCGACGAGGGCCTCTCTGGAGTCGTGCGCGGTCAGCTCGTCATTTGCCTCATCAACGGCGTGCTCAGCGCGATCGGCTTCGCGCTCGTCGGCCTCAAGTACTGGCCCGTCCTGGCGCTCGTCGCGACCATCCTCTCGCTCATCCCGATCTTCGGCTCGATCATCAGCGCGATCCCCGCCGTCGCGCTAGGCCTCACGCAGTCCTTCGGTACTGCGCTCTTCGTGCTCGCGTGGATCGTAGGTATTCACCAGCTCGAGGCGAACTTTCTCAACCCGAAGATCATGGGAGACGCAGCGAAGATTCACCCCGTGTTGGTGATCTTCTCGCTGATCGTAGGAGAGCACTTCTTCCACGTAGTAGGCGCGCTGCTCGCGGTGCCGTGCATGTCGATCGCACAAAGCGTTTTTTTGCACCTGCGAGACGTGTGGCGCGTGAGCGAAGAAGACGTCGCCTCTACGACCGCCAGCTAGTCCGTGCCCGAACCCATCACATCTTCTGGCGGATCATCTTGCGAGGCACCACGCCAGAACGCGCGATCATCTGCTTTGCTGCGCGATCCAAGAGCGGGTGAATCTTCTTCCCCACGAACATCGCGAGCAGATGCGGGTGCGTCTCTCCGAGCTTTCTCAGCGCCCGCTCCGCGCCCTTCATGTCCTGATTCGCCGCGCAAGCGAACGCCCGCGCGCGGTACATCTGGATGCGCATCTCGCCCATCGACGTGTCCTCGGGATCGAAGAGCTCAAGCGTATCCAGCGCCTTCTTCGCCGCGCCCGTCCGCGCCCACGTCTCGGCCGCGACCGTCGCGAGCATCGCGCGCACCTTCGGTTCTTGCTGCTTGCCGAGCTCGAGCGCGTCCACGAGAGGCCGTGCGGCTTGCGGGTCGTTCATCGTCAGGTGGATGTTGGCCCGCATCGCGCGGACCTGATCGGCCATGCCGGGTAGGTTGATCTTGTCGAGATTGATCGACTCGAGCGTCTCGAGGCCCTTCTTCGGGTCATCTTGCATCTCGAGCTGCGCGCGCGCGATGGTCGCCTGCACGTCGTCCTTCTTGAAGTCGCTCTTCAAACGAACGAGCGCATCCTTGCGGCCCTCGTCCGTGTTGGCGTTCCGCAGGATTTCGCCGAGTGCTTCCGTCTTTTGAAGATAACGCCGCAGCCAAATCGCCGCGCCGATCACGACCGCCGTGACGACGCCCGCCACATAGACCGGCCACACCGTCTTCTGCCAGGAGTACACCGCGATCGCGAGGACCCAACCCACGAGCACGGCTCCACCGACGCGAAGGTACAGCTGCTTCAGGTCGGACGCCGGCCGCTCTCCGGTCGGCTTGGTCAGCTCGTGGAGCTCGGCCCGAACCTCCGCGGCGCTCTTGTTCTTCTTCTTCTTCTGCTTCGGATTGTTCAGCGACGTCTCGACCACGCAACGGCGTTTACCCTGGAAGGGAGGTGGCGTCGAGCGGCGCCGTAGGCTCTTCGACGGCTTGGTTCGTATCGAGCAGGGCCATCAGCAGAAAAAACGCGGCCAGTCCTGCCATGACGCCGATGAGGATCTTCGCGATGAGTCGCGGCGTCCTGTCCGCTCGGCGAACGCGCGCGGCCTCACCGGCGTCTCGCAGCTCGCGCAGACAGACGACGCAGCGCCCGTCTGCTCCTAGCGCCAGGTCATGACGCGTGCAGCGCTTCGACTGTAGCTCCGTGCTCTCGGTTGGCTCGTTCACGGGTCACAACACGAGGGTCTCTTGGTGCTCTCCCCACGTCGCGCGGAGCACGTTGGAGATTTCGCCTACGGTCGCGCCCGCCTTCACCGCAGCGAGCACGAGCGGCACCAAGTTGTCGCTCGCCTTGCTCGCGCGCTCGATCGCGACGAGGCAAGACGCGAGCGCCGGCTGGTCGCGCCCCGCTCTGTGCACGCGGAGGCGCTCCACTTGCTCGGCCTCGATCTTGGGATCGATCTTCATCACGGGCACCGCCGCGGAGTCTTGCGTGTAGGCGTTCAATCCTACGATGAGCCGCTGCTTTCGCTCTACTTCGAGCTGGTACTGGTACGCGGTGTTTTGGATCTCGCGCTGCGGGTAGCCTTGCTCGATCGCCGAGACCATCCCACCTAGCTCGTCGATCCGCGCGAGGTACTTGTTGGCCTCGAGCTCGATGCGATGCGTGAGCGCCTCCACGGCGTAGCTCCCGCCGAGCGCGTCGACGAAGTCTGCCACGCCGGACTCTTGCGCCACGAGCTGCTGGGTTCGGAGCGCGATCGTCGCGGCCTCGCTCGTCGGCAAGCCGAGCGCCTCGTCGTAGCTGTTCGTGTGCAGCGACTGGCATCCGCCGAGCACTGCAGCGAGTGTCTGTACGGTCACCCGCGCGATGTTGTTGAGCGGCTGCTGTGCCGTGAGCGTCATGCCCGCCGTCTGGCAGTGAAAGCGCAGCGCCCTCGCGCGCTCCGTCTTGGCGCCGAAGCGCTCCTGCATGATGCGACTCCACATCCTTCGCGCAGCGCGGAACTTGGCGACCTCCTCGATGAGGTTGTTGTGCACGTTGAAGAAGAACGAGAGCTGTGCGCCGAAGGTGTCGACGTCGAGGCCAACCTCCATCGCCGCCTGCACGTAGGCAATGCCGTCTGCGAGCGTGAACGCGACCTCTTGCACGGCATCGCAGCCGGCCTCGCGGATGTGATAGCCGCTGATCGAGATCGTGTTCCACTTCGGCACTTCTTTTGAAGCGAACGCGAAGATGTCATTGATTAGACGGATGGATGGGCGCGGCGGGTAGATATACGTGCCGCGCGCCATGTACTCTTTGAGAATGTCGTTCTGAATCGTGCCGCGCAGCTTATTTCTAGGCACTCCGTTCTCTTCGGCCACGGCGATGTACATGCACAACAAGATCGAAGCGGTCGCGTTGATGGTCATCGACGTGGAGACGGTCTCCAGCGGAAGTCCTCTCAAAAGAATTCGCATGTCGGCGATCGAGTCGATGGCAACGCCAACGCGCCCGACCTCGCCGAGCGCCTTGGGGTCGTCGGAGTCGCGTCCCATCTGCGTCGGCAGGTCGAACGCCACGGACAGGCCCGTCTGCCCCTGCTTCAGGAGGTATTGATAGCGTTCGTTCGATTCGGCTGCGGTGCCGAAGCCGGCGTACTGCCGCATCGTCCAGAGGCGACCGCGGTACATGTTGGGTTGTACTCCGCGCGTGAACGGCGGCTGTCCGGGGAAGCCAAGGTCGCGCTCGGGATCGAACCCAGTGGCCTCAAGGTCGTCCGGCCCGTACAGCGGCGCGGCGTCGGTGCCTCCTGCGAGGATGCCGATGCGAGTGCGAGGGGCCTCCTTGGTCTCGAGCTTTCCGAGCGATCCGTCGAGCCACTTCTTCTTTTCGAGCGAATAATCAGACATGCCTATCTCTTGTCCGAACGATGCGCGCGAGGGCCTCTCCGGCCGCGCGCGCGAGTTCTTCCATCTGCCGTGTCGAGAGTGCAGGGTCGCCGAGGTCGTCCGCGTACACCAAGAGCGTGGGCCGCGCGCCGATCTTCACGGGCGTGATGGCGACATCGCGCGACGCCCGCCCGACGGCCCGCAGCAACGGCGCATGTGCCTCGCTCGAGTGCACCGAGCCGAGGTACGTTCCCTCGGCCGAGGCCGTGGCAAGCACGCTCGGGTAGCCCGTGGAGATCTGCACTGCGGCCCATGTTTCAGGCGCGCACAGCTCGGGGCTGCACGACCAACCGACGAACGCGTCGCGCTTGACGACGAGCAGTCCCACCCGCGCGGCCACGGCGCGCACGCCCACGAGCAGCTCGCGCATCACATCGTCGCGCGTCTTGCACGCTCGCATTGCCAGCAGCACCGGTGTGGGGTCTGCGAACGGCGGTATGGGGGCCTGCGATAGGGCCGCCGGCGGTGGAGAGGGACGCGCGGACACGAGCGGGACGGGGACGTCGGAGGCGCGGCGTGGTCGCTCGAGCGCGTAGATCGGATTTTCTACTGGAGCGAAACCCGGCTGGGTGCGGCGCACGGTGAGCGGAATCGGCTCGTAGCGTTGGGACACGGGTTCGTCATCGGTGACTGCGGCAGTCCCCCACGCGGGTGTCGACTTCGAAGGGCCGAGCCCAGAAAGCGTGCCTGGGCCTGCGGGCGGCTGGCTTGCCTTCGTCGGCGCTTGCGTCGGTCGCCGCGCGCGTCCTTCGAGGACCTCCGAGATGGCCGCAACGGGAGCTCGTACGGCGCGCACCTGACATTGAAGCGCGAACCCGATCTCGTTGAGGACGTGTGCGTCCTCGGGATCGACCACGGCAACGTCTACGGCGCCGGTCTGCGGATCGCGTCGGATCGGGATCGCGAAGAGTCGCGACGCCATTCCGTCCGGGAGGGCGGCCATGAGCTCCTCTTTGGCGACCACGTGCACTACTGCGGGCCCGTCCCACGCCGCCGAGGCGACCTCCACACGCGCCGGATCCGTGCCGACGCCGACGATCGCGGAGACGAAAGAGGCCTCGCCATGCACGTAACTTCGCAGCGCTCTCGCGAGGGCGCTGCGGTCCAACGCCTCCGAGAGCAGGAGGGTCCGAGCAAGCTGCAGACTCACGCGTCGAGAGTCTACTGGGCTTTGCCGAACTGAAAGACGATTTCGCTCTTTCGGATCAGGCCTAACTCGTCGCGGGCGATCTTCTCGACCGCCTTCGGATCGTCGCGCAGGCCCTGCACCTCGGCGCGGAGGCCGTCGACTTCGCGCGTGAGCTGGGCGTTCTCTTCGTGCGCTTGGTCGAGCTCGCGCTGCAGGCTGCGCATGCGCGCGAGGCCTTCGGGTCGGAGGATCATGACGGGCACGCTGGTCGCGGCCACCGTCAGAATCGCGATCGGCAGCGCGCGCTCGGCGAACCTCGAGAGTCGGCGAAGGTTCGACACCGTTCGAGTTGTACCGCGCGTGCCCTCGAAGAGGCCAGTTTCTGCTACACCCACCGGCATGTCTCGCTACGAGCCCGTCATCGGCCTCGAGGTGCACGCGCAGCTCCTCACGAACACCAAGGCCTTCTGTTCTTGCTCCACGTCCTTCGGCGGCGAGCCGAACACGCAGGTGTGCCCGACGTGCCTCGGGTTGCCAGGTGCGCTCCCCGTGTTGAACGCGCGTGCGGTACAGCTAGCGGTTCGCGCGGCGCTGGCGCTCGGCTGCAAGCTGCGCCCGCACAGCCGGTTCGCCCGGAAAAACTACTTCTACCCGGACTTGCCCAAGGGATATCAAATCAGTCAGTTCGACGAGCCTTTTAGCGAAGGCGGCGAACTCATGATCGAGCTCGAAACAGAGCAGATGAAGCGTGTGCGCATCACCCGCGTTCACATGGAAGAAGACGCAGGAAAGAGCTTCCACGACCGTGGCGACGACTCGATCGTCGATTTGAATCGCTCCGGTGTTGCTCTGATTGAGATCGTCGGAGAGCCCGATTTGAGGAGCGGCGTCGAAGCCGCCGAATATTTGCGGACGCTGCGCGAGATCTTGATCTTCATCGGGGTCAACGACGGCAACCTGGAAGAGGGCTCGTTCCGCTGCGACGCCAACGTATCCATCCGTCCCAGCGGCGAGGAGACGCTCGGCACGCGCGTCGAGATCAAGAACATCAATTCGTTCAAGTTCGTCCAGAAGGCCATCGAGCACGAGGTCCTGCGCCAAGAGGCAGTCTTGGAGAGCGGCGGACGGATCGTCCACGAGACGCGGGGCTGGGACGACAAGGCGGGGACGACGTTTCCGCTGCGCAGCAAAGAGAGCGCTCAGGACTATCGTTACTTCCCCGAGCCGGATCTTCCGCCGCTCGTGCTGGACGAGGCCTTCATCGCGCAGGTCTCGGCGAGCATGCCGGAGCTGCCGAGAGACAAGCGTACGCGTTTCGTTTCAGAATACGCAATCACCTCCTACGCGGCGCAGGTCCTCACGCAGCACCCGCGCGTCGCGGCTTTTTTCGAGGAGACGACGACGCTTCACGGCGACGGCGTGAAGGTCGCGAACTTCGTTCAAAGCGAAGTCTTGCGCGACGTCGAGACCAAGGGCCTCACGGCGACGATCCCGATCGCTCCCAAGCAGCTCACCGAGCTGCTGAACCTCGTCGACGGCGGCAAGATCAGCGGCAAGCAGGCCAAGGAGATCTACGCGAAGGTGAAGGGCACGACCAGGTTGCCCTCGGAGATCGTCAAGGAGCTCGGCATGGAGCAGGTCTCCGACGTCGGCGCGATCGAGGCGGTCGTTCAGAGGATCGTGGACGCGAACCCGAAGCAAGCCGAGTCGCTCAAGGGCGGCAAGATCGGGCTCATGGGCTTCTTCGTCGGTCAGACGATGAAGGAGATGGGCGGCGCCGCGAACCCCGCGGTGGTGAATGCGGCGATCAAAAAGGTCCTCGGGCTTTAGGAGCGATCAATGACGCGACCGGCGCAGGGGCGCGTGCTGATCGTCGACGACAACGCGGATCTCGCGAGTGCGCTACGCGACGTGCTGGGCGCGGCGCGAGAGGGGCGCGAGCCGTACGACGTGCGCACCGCGACGACCGGAGGCGAGGCGCTCATGATGGCGAAGGCCGAGCCGTTCGACGTCGCGATCGTGGACGTCAAGCTGCCCGACGCGAGCGGCGTGGACTTGATCCGCCCGCTGCGAGAGGCGGCGCACGACGCGGAGGTCGTCCTCATCACGGGCTTCGCGAGCATGGACGCGGCGATTGCGGCCCTGAAATCAGGGGCGTTTGCGATGATCTTGAAGAGCTTCCGCCCCGAGGAGCTCATCGCCACGGTCGAGCAGGCGATCACCAAGGTGCGCTTGCAGCGCGAGCGCGGCGAGCTCGAGCGCCGCTATCGGTCGGTCGTCGAGCTGACCGACGTGCTCGTGGTGGCGCTCGACGCTGCGGGGCGAGTCGTTCTCTTCAATAGAAAAGCAGCGGACATGGCGAACGTGAGCGCGGAGGAAGCGCGTGGCCGAGACTTCGCCTCCAACTGGATAGCGGACGAGGACCGCAGCCAGCTTCGTGACGCTCTCGCCGCGGCCGTCCTCAGCGACAAGACTCGCGAGGTGGAGACGGCGTTCGGCGCGCGCAAGGCGGGAGAGCTTGCACCCCACCGCGTGCGCTGGCACCTCTCGCGCGTGCGAGACGTCGCGTGGGAGACGCCCGAGGCCGGGCTCGTCTACGGCATCGGCATCGACACCACCGAGCGTCGTGCGCTCGAGAAGCGTGCGGCCGATGCCGAGGCCCTGAGCGCGATGGGTACGCTCGCGATGGGCCTGGCGCACGAGGTGCGAAACCCGCTGAACGCAGCCAATTTGCAGCTCCATTTGCTGAGCCGAAAGGTCGACAAATTGAGCGACTCGCAGGAGACGCGCGACGGAATGCACAAGCGTATCGAGATCGTGCGAGACGAGATCGGCCGGCTGGGGAGACTGCTCACGGAGTTCCTCGAGCTCGCGCGCCCGCGTACAATCGCGCGCACCCCAGTCGATCTCGGCCAGCTGGTGCGGGGCGTCCTCGTACTTCAGCGCGGCGCCGCAGAGGAGCGCGGCGTGCGAATCGACAAGGCGCTAGGAGAGGGCGTCGCCGTCGGTGATCCGGAGAAGCTCAAGCAAGTCGTCCTCAACCTCGTGGTCAACGCGCTGGAGGCCATGAAGGACGGCGGTGCACTCACCGCGCATATCCATTCAAAAGAAAACGACATCGTCCTCGAGATCGCCGACACCGGACCGGGCATCGATCCCGAGGTGGCCGCACAGGTGTTCGATCCCTTCTTCACCACCAAAGAGGGCGGCACGGGCCTCGGCCTGTCGATCGTCCGCAAGATCATCGACCAGCACGGAGGTCACATCAGAATCGAGAGCGAACGCGGCAAAGGAGCCTGCGTCATCGTCCGCCTCCCCCGAGCCAAGCCCTAGGAAACTTTCACAGGCGGGCGGGAAGACGGAAAGATTTTAGGGGCTCGACTCGAACGCCCAAAATTCTCCCTCGCTCCTCGTTTTCCTGTGAACGCTCTTCTCAGCGGCCGGGGGGACGCAGCGGAAGCGACGAGGTGGATGCGGGGGGCGGCGGGATCTTCTGGCCATCGAGCTTGAGGCCCGATGAACTCGCTTCCGGTACGGCCTCTAGCGCCATGAGACCGTTGATGCAGCGGTCCATGCCGAACTCGAGGGCGGCTTCCTTCACGAAGACCTGCGAGATGCGGATCAAGCGCAGCGAGACGGTCTTGCCGAGATCGATCTCGCGGTCGAGGAAGGCGTCGAACGTGCCAAACCCCTTGGCCTCGTACAGCTTGCGCACCTGGATGTCGCGGAGGATGACCCCGATGTCAAAGAACGTCTTATGGAGCCCCTTTCGGAGCCCCTTGATCTGCACGAGCGTGTTGTGGAGCGCGCCGATCTTCTGCTTGATGTCTTCGGCGCCGCTGGGCGTGCGGATCGTGGCGCGCGCGCTGCCAGGGAGCGGCGGCTGGGCCGCGCGGGCACGTGCCTCGGCGGCGTGCTTGGCTGCGTGACGCGCGGCCCACGGCGCGGCGCCGCGGAGGCCGAGCTTTCGCTTGCCGTCTTTGCCGTCTTTGCTGACGGCCTCTTTGCCCTTGGCCCCCGCTTTGGCGATCTTGGCGGGCTTCGATGCCTTCGCAGCTTTTGCGGCCGGCTTGGCTTTGCTCTTTTTGGTCGACATGATTTGATTTCGCGCTCTCGTGGGAGGCAAAGGAAGCAACCCCAAGCCGCGCAATACCAGAGGTATGGGGGCGTCGTCCACAAGCCGTTTGCGATAGTGGACGAATCCAGCGTTAGGATGCGACGTCCATGGCCACGCACACCAAGCCGACGGATGACGAAATTGGGCGTTGGCTCGCCGGGTACGGGTCATCGCCGCTCGTCGCTGTACGCGGGATCCCGCAGGGGAGCGTCAACTCGAACTTCGCGGTGGCGACGCGCGATCGACGCTATTTTCTGCGGATCTACGAGGAGCAGGACCTAGCGGGCGCTACGGCGGATGCGGCCTTGACGATCGCCCTGGCTCGCCGCGGCGTACCCACCCCGCAGCCGATCGCGCGGACCGACGGGTCCACTATTGCGTCTTTGGCCGGCAAGCCCGCCGCCCTGCTCCCCTGGGTCGAGGGAGAGATGATTTGTCAACGAGGCGTGACGCCCGAGGTCGCCGAGCGAGTCGGCGCAGCGCTGGCGCGGGTTCACGTGGCTGGCGTGGACGAGCTCGCGGGCGCGTCGCGGTTCGGTCCGCGGGAGTTGTTCGAGCGCCTCGACACCATCGAAGCCGACGCCCGATTCGGTGAGGTGGGCGTGCGCTTCCGCGAGGCGCTTTCAGCGTGTCTCCTCGCGCGAACGTCCGAGCTGCCTGCGGGTCTGGTGCATGGCGACCTCTTTCGCGACAACGTGCTTTGGCAGAGAGGAGAGCTCAGCGCGCTCCTCGATTTCGAGAGCGCATCGCGCGGAGCGTTCGTGTTTGATCTCGCGGTCACTGTGCTCGCGTGGTGCTACGGCGACGCCCTCGATCACACGCTCGTGCGCGCGATGTCACGCGGCTACCACAGCGTTCGCGCGCTCGACGAACGCGAGCGATCCGGCGGCTTCGAGGAGGCCAGGTTCGCGGCGGTCAGATTCTCGATCACACGTGTGACGGACTACGCGATGCGCGGCGGCGTGGATCGCGTGATCAAGGACTACAAACGCTTCGAAGCCCGACTCGCAGCGTTGGACGCGCTGGGACGAGCGGGCTTCGAGGCGTTGCTCTGAGTTAGAGGTTGTCGTGAGTCAGGGCGGCGGCGCCGCGGAGACCTCGGTGGCCGCGATGCGTACGCGCTCCGCTGGCGGAGACCACAGCGCTTGTCGCATCGAGTCGAGTCGCTTTTGCGCGGCGACGAGCTGCGACGCTTGCGCCTCGACCTCGGCCTTGACCTCGGCCTCGTCGCGACCGCCGAGGTTGCGTGCTTCCTGCGCTGCTCGGAGTACTTCGAGCACCTCGCGATAGAGCTCTACGCTCGCGGACACGACCCACGCGTCGAGCTTGTTCGCGAAGTCGTCGATGATCTCGTCGAGCTTCGGACCGACCTTCGCTGCGGCTTGGCGAACGACGTCGGGCGCGAGCTCTTTCGCCCTCTTCTTGTACTCACCCTCGATACGACCGCGGAGCATGTACGCGACCACGGGCGCTGCCGCGAGCAGGATGCCGCCGAGCATCAGGTTCACAAACACTGTGCCGAGCCCGAGCACGAACAGCGCGGTCACGCCGGCGTCGTAGTTGAACGTGTCGATCTGAACGTCGAGACGCTTCACGTCAGTGCCGAGCGCCTCACCGACGCGCTTGGTGGTGTCGTGCGCGTCCTCGCGGACGAGCGCGATCGTCTTTTCGGCCG
>ENA-OFCD01000294-OFCD01000294.1-metagenomes-genome-assembly--contig:-NODE-294-length-33314-cov-14.917466_pt1 | contig 33314 bp, 27 predicted proteins | sample MGYA00153392_OFCD01 | MGnify analysis MGYA00153392
CGAGGGCACCGTGCGTGTCAGCGCGAGCGAGGTCATCGGCGGCGAGGTGTTGCCAGCCATCGTTGCGCAATTGCAGAGCGAGCATCCGGCGCTCAAGGTCGAGCTCGTGTTGACCAACCGCGTTCAAGACCTGCTGCGCCGCGAGGCCGACATCGCCGTGCGCATGACACAGCCGAAACAGGAGTCGCTCATCGCGAGGCGCGCCGGCACCGTGGAAGTCGGCCTGCACGCGCACAAGCAATACCTGTCGGGTCGTGGCACGCCGCGCACGCCGGCGGGCCTCGGTGGCACGCGCTGATCGGCTTCGGCCACGAGACCCCGTTTCTGCGCGCTGCACGAAAGGCATTGCCCGCATGGCATCGCGAGGCCTTCACGCTGCGCACCGACAGCGACCTGGCGCAGTTGGCTTTGATCCGCGCGGGCGCCGGCATCGGCGCGTGCCACGTGGCAATTGCCCGGCGCGAACCTCGGTTGGTGCGCGTGCTGGCCAAACACTTCGCGGTCGGCCTCGACACGTGGGTCACGATGCACGAAGACCTGCGTGGCAGCCCGCGGTGCAAGGTCACATTCGACGCGTTGTTGCGTGGGCTGCAGCGCCACGTTGCCTGAGGTCGGCGCCGGGGTGTGTGCGGTGTCGAACGCACGGCGCCGGGCTGGCGGCCTAACGGCGAACGAGTGTGCGCAGGGCCGGCCCGTCGAGCAAGCGGATGCCGAAACCGCTGGCCGAGGCGGTCGCCTCGCGACTGAAACGGCCACCGGTCAAGATGAACCCAGCGGACACGCCGCGTGCGGCCATCGTGCGCTGCAGCGCATGAACCGCGTCGACCCCGACCTTGCCCACCTGCCAATGCCGGCACTCGATCAGAAAGGTCATGCGGTCGCGGCGAAACATGAGCTGGCCTGCGGCTGCGGCCAGTTTTCCGTGCGGCACATCGACCGGTTGGTAGCCCTGCGAACGGAAAGTTTCGCCAACCAGCGACTCGAACGCGCGGGCAGTCATGTGCTCGAATTTCGGCGCGCCACCCGAATCGGCAACGCGGCGCTGTAGCGCGCGCCACGCCACGGCGGTGAGCGCCAGCGCCGCCAACGCAGCGAGGACCAGTGCGAGAGGTTCCATCACAGCGCTATCGGCTGCTGCACACAAAGCTGAAGGCCGACGGCGACCCGCGCTTGGGTCAAGCTGCGCTGAGCAGGTGTTTCATCCGGTTCAGGGCCTGCCGGGGCGTCAGGTCGTACTTGACGCCGGTGGCTTTTTCGCGCCGATCCATCGCCATCTTCAGCGCCACCATCTTGCCGTGACGCTCAGACGAAAAACTGGTCGAGCGCGCTTTGCCATCGACGCTCCACGACGCCACGAAATACAGATAAGGGTGCGCTGAGAACAGCACGTAGCGCGGGCGAATGCCGATCACGCCGCTCGTGTTGTTGGCCTGCGCGACGACACGCGCGCCGTTGCGCGCGGTGGTCGGCGCGGCGATCTTTTGCAGATCGGCCTCGGCCGCTCGCGCATGCGCGAGCGCCTTTCGCACGCCACCGTATTTGCGCACTGCGAAAAACTTCGTCATCGACGCGTGGCGCGGGCCGACCCGAACCTGAAAACCTTGGGTGGAGCCGTGACTGATGTGCTGAATTGCCATGCCGTTGTCCTCTCGATGCGCAAGCATAGCGGCCGCGCCGATCAAGGTCGCCTTGGTGCGGTGCGTGCGCCATCGGCATGCCGGCTCAAGCTGGTTATATTCCCAGTATGCAAAGTGACCGAGGCAAAGCGCCGAGCGGGGCGCGCAATGGCAGCCGCAAGATCGACGGCGCGCAGCGTGACGAGCCCGCTGCCGCAGCGCGCGGCCCGCAAAAAGGCCGCGGCACGGTGTGGGCGATCGAGCAGCGGTTCTCGCTCCAGGCGAGCGAGGCGTATGACGACGGCTGGGGCTCGCTCGACCAGCAGGCCACCGAAGAGCGGCTGCCACCGGCCACGACCATCATCGAGGAGCGCGCCAAATCGATTCTGTCGAGCAACGACTCGCCCGACATTTCGTTCGACCTGTCGGTGAACCCGTACCGCGGCTGCGAACATGGTTGCGTCTACTGTTTCGCGCGGCCCACGCACAGCTACCTCGACATGTCGCCGGGGCTCGATTTCGAGACCCGCATCATCGCGAAAGTCAACGCCGCCGAGAAGCTGCGCGAGGCGTTCGCGAGCCGCAGTTACGAGCCGCTGCTGCTCAACATCGGCTCTGCCACCGATGCCTACCAGCCGGTCGAACGCAAGCTCGGCATCACGCGCGCCGTGATCGGCGTGCTGGCCGAATGTGCGCATCCGTTTTCGCTGGTGAGCAAGTCATCGGGCATCGAGCGTGACCTCGATCTGATCGCGCCGATGGCCGAGCGCGGGCTCGCGGCGGTGTACATGTCGGTCACCTCGCTCGACCCGGCGCTCTCGCGCATCCTCGAGCCGCGCGCGGCATCGCCGCAGCGGCGGCTGCAGACGATTGCGGCGCTCGCCAAGGCCGGAGTGCCGGTGGGCGTGAGCGTCTCGCCGATCATCCCGTTCATCAACGAGCCTGAACTCGAACGCATTCTCGAAGCCGCGGCAGAGGCCGGTGCGACCTCGGCATTCAGCGTGGTGCTGCGGCTGCCTTGGGAAGTGAATCCGCTGTTCCAGCACTGGCTCGACCAACACTTTCCGGAGCGCGCAGCGCGTGTGATGGCACGCGTGCGCGAGATGCGCGGCGGGCGCGACTACGACGCCCGTTTTGGTGCCCGCATGGAGGGTGAAGGCGTTTGGGCGCAGCTGCTCGATCAGCGCTTTCGCAAGGCGGCTGCGCGGTTCGGGCTGAACCGCCAGCGGGTCGAACTCGACTTGAAACAATTCAAGCGGCCTTTGAAGCCGAGCATCGATGGGCAGATCGATTTGTTCGGCTGAATCAGTCGCGCAAGTCCGGCTCGAAGAACACCCACCGCGCTTGCGTGAAAGCGGCGCGCATGTTGCGCTCCACTTCGTTGATGGCCTCGATCAGCGCCACGTCCGACGCCATCGGGTGCATGCGTGCTTTCACGGCCACCATGAGGTCGCTGCCCAACTGCTGCGTGATCACGCTGTAGACCTGCGCGACTTGCGGTTGCGCTTCGAGGTGGGCGCGCAGGGCGGCCTGCACTTGCGGTTCGGCGCTCTGGCCGATCAGCAGCGACTTCACTTCGATGCCGATGAGAACCGCGACCAAAATCAGCAACACGCCGATGCTGATCGAGCCGATCGCGTCCCACATCGGATTGCCTGTGACCATGGCCAAGCCGATGAAGCCGAGCGCCAGCACCAGGCCGCCGAGCGCGGCCATGTCTTCGCCGAATATGACCAGCAGCTCGCTTTGCCGCGAGGTGCGAAACCAGCGCCACAGGCTGCGCTCGCCGCGCTCTTTGTCGATCTCGCGCAGGGCGCCCCACAACGAGACCGACTCGGCGACGATGCTGAAGCTCAAGATGCCGACCGCCACCCACGCGTACTTGACCGGCTCGGTGTCGTGCAGCTTGTGCGCGCCTTCATAGATCGAGAACAGCCCGCCCATGCTGAACAACATCAGCGCGACGATGAAGCTCCAGAAGTAGATCGCACGGCCGTAGCCCAACGGGTGGTCGGGTGACGCACCACGTTTGGCTTCCTTCAGGCCCCAGATCAGCAGCGCCTGGTTGCCACAATCCGCGAACGAGTGGATCGCTTCGGCCAGCATTGATGCCGAACCGGTGAACACCGCACCGGTCGACTTCGCGATCGCAATCGCGAAGTTGGCGCCGAGTGCATAGAAGATCGATCTGAGCGAGTCGGCTTGGGCGGCCATGGTTGTTCCCGAAGGCTTGGGTAGGGGGCGCGCGACGCTCAGGGCGCGCGGCAGATGGCGAACGCGTCCAGATTTTGCTTGTACTCGGCCCCGCGGATGCCGAGCAAGCCGAGCGTCGAATGAAACAGGTTGTCGTGCGTGAGTGCGGCGTCGCGCTGACCGACAAGGCATGCGCGTTGTGCAGCGGCTTGCGCAGGCACCCGAGAGCCGAGCCACAGGACCATCGGCACATGCTTTTGCTCGATCGGCGCGACCGCATACGGCAGGCCGTGCAGGTAGAGGTTGTTCTCGCCGAGCGACTCGCCGTGATCGGAGACGTAGAGCATCGACGTGTCGTAGCGCGGCGCCTGCTGCTGCAGCCATGCGATGGTTTGCGCGAGCACGAGGTCGGTGTAGGCGATCGAGTTGTCGTACGCGTCGATCAGTGCGGTGCGCTCGCACTGCTGCAGCACATTGGTCGTGCACTCGGGCTGGAACGGTTTGCGGTCAGGGGGGCTGCGCTTGAAGTACGCCGGCCCGTGGCTGCCCATCTGGTGCAGCACCAGCAACACGCCGCGATCGCGGGCCGCGGCGGGGAGCGCTTTGATGCGTGCGTCGATGCCGTGCAGCAGCGCTTCATCGAGGCAATTTTCGCCGTCGCACAGCGCAGCCGGCAGCGCCGCAACGCCCGCAATCGGGTCGTGTGCATACGCGTTCGGGACGCGTTCGCACAGGCCTTTGCAGCCGGCCTGGTTGTCGACCCACAGCACGGCCATGCCGGCGTGCTGGACGAGGTCGAGCAGGTTCTCGTGATCCCGATCGCGCGACTCGTAGCTCGATTTGCCGAGCGCCGAAAACATGCAGGGAAGCGACGCTGCCGTGTTGGTGCCGCAGGACATCACGTTGCGAAAGCTGGTCACGTCGAGCGCGGCGAGCTGCAAGTTGGTGGGCCGGCCATAGCCGTTCAGCGCGAAGTGATCGGCGCGCGCGGTCTCGCCGATCACCAGCACCGTCAGTGGCGGTTTCGTGCCGGCCGTGCGCGGCAGGATGTGCGCATCGGCACCGATCGCCAGCGGTGGGCCACTCGGTTTGGTGCGCGACTGCAGGCCGATGTCGACCAGCGCGTACAGCGAGTTCAGCGGGTTGATCAGGTAGCGCATCGTGCGGTGGTTGCGCATCGTGCCCGAGAGGTCGGCGAACAGCGCGAACACCAAGGCGGCAAGCACCAGCGCCAGCGCGACGAGCCCGATCACGTCGCGACCGGCCTGCCGCCAAAACCCGCGTGTCGACACGGGCACGCGCCATAGAAAAAACAACGGCAAGCCGGCCAGCAGTGCGAAGTTGCCGAGCAGCCGCAGGTTGAGCAGATCACGCACCTCGCGCGGGTCGGTCTGCACGACGTTGGTCATCATCGTCGTGTCGATCACGATGCCGTAGCTGCCCATGAAGTGCGCGCCGAGTGCGGCGGCGATCAACAGCACCGTGATCGCCGGTTTGATCGTGGCGCGCCAGGCGAGCGCCGTGAGCAGCAGCGCGGTGAGCGCGGCGATCATCACGCCGAAGCCGACGATGAACAGTGCGCCGCGCGCCGAGTTCGTTTCGGGCAAGGCCGCCAGCGCACGCCACAGCGGCCAGTTCGGCAATACCGCCATCCAGAGGCCGGCGAGTACGGCGAGTGTCAGCGGGTTCCAGCCGGCCGCGTGCGGCGAGTCGTCGGAGAGGCCGGAGAAAGTCCTGCGCGTTGTCATCGGTCGGTTGTCACGGCCGAACCGCAACCGGGAAGAGCCTCGGCGCCTGCGGGCGCCGAGGCATCGATCACTTGAACAGGTCTTTGACCCGGTCGGTCCAGGTTTTCGCGTTGGGCGAATGCCGGTCACCGGAAGTGCGGAACGCCTCGTCGAGTTCTTTGAGCAGCTGGCGCTGGTGCTCCGTCAACTTGATCGGTGTTTCGACACTCACATGGCAGTACAGGTCGCCCGGATAACTCGATCGCACACCCTTGATGCCCTTGCCGCGCAGCCGAAAGGTCTTGCCGTGCTGCGTGCCTTCAGGCAAATCGATTTCGGCCTTGCCGCCGAGTGTGGGAACCTCGATCTCGCCACCGAGTGCCGCGGTCGTCAAGCCGATCGGCACAGTGCAGTGCAGGTCGTCGCCATCGCGCTCGAAGATCTCGTGCTGCTTGATGCGAATCTCGATGTAAAGGTCGCCCGCCGGCCCGCCGTTCGTGCCCGGCTCGCCGTTGCCGCTGGAGCGGATGCGCATGCCTTCGTTGATGCCGGCAGGAATCTTCACCTCCAGCGTCTTGTTCTTCTTGATCCGGCCCTGGCCTGCGCACGTGGTGCAGGGCTCGGGGATGATCTTGCCGGTGCCGTGGCAGTGCGGGCAGGTCTGCTGGATGCTGAAGAAGCCCTGGCGCATGTGCACCGTGCCCTGGCCGTTGCAGGTGCTGCAGATCTTCGGGCTCGTGCCGGGCTTCGCGCCGGTGCCCTTGCAGGTCTCGCAACTTTCGTACGACGGGATGCGGATCTGGCTCTCTTTTCCGTGCGCCGCCTCTTCGAGCGTGATCTCCATCGCGTACGAGAGGTCGCTGCCTCGGAACACCTGCTGCCCGCCCGCGCGGCGTTGGCCGCCAGCGCCAGCAGCGCCTGCCCCGCCGAAGATGTCGCCGAAGATGTCGCCGAAGGCCTCGGCGAAACCGCCGAAACCTTCCTGACCCGGGCCGCCGCCGCCGCGCCCGATGTTGGGGTCGACCCCGGCGTGGCCGTACTGGTCGTAGGCAGCGCGCTTCTGCGGCTCGGTGAGCATCTCGTAGGCCTCCTTGGCCTCCTTGAACTTCTCTTCCGACTTTTTCGCATCGTCACCCTGGTTGCGGTCGGGGTGGTGCTTCATCGCGAGCTTGCGATAAGCCTTCTTGATGTCATCGTCGCTGGCGTTCTTCGGAACACCGAGCGTTTCGTAATAGTCACGTTTGGCCATGAGGACTCTCAGCACATCAGAAACAACACCGCCGCGTTGACCCGCAGGCACTGCCCGTCAGGTCGAACGCGGCGAGATATTCAGGCGGCCCGCAAGGGCTGCCTGGATATCACTTCTTGACTTCCTTGAACTCGGCGTCGACGACGTTGTCGTCGGCCGCAGCCTTGGCCGATGCCGGCTCGGCTTGCGGCTGTTCTGCACCGGCACCACCCGCCGCAGCAGCAGCGGCTTGCGATTCGGCGTAGATCTTCTCGCCGAGCTTCTGACTTGCCGTCATCAGCGTTTCGGTCTTGGCTTCGATCTCGGCTTTGTCTTCGCTCTTCAGCGAATCTTCAGACGCCTTGATCGCTGCTTCGACCTTTTCTTTCTCGCCCGCGTCGAGCTTGTCGCCGTGCTCGGCGAGGCTCTTCTTGACGCTGTGGATCATCGCGTCGGCGGAGTTGCGGGCCTGAATCAGTTCGAGTTTTTTCTTGTCGTCGGCCGCATTCACTTCGGCGTCTTTGACCATCTGCTCGATCTCGGCTTCGCTAAGGCCCGAATTGGCCTTGATCGTGATCTTGTTTTCCTTGCCGGTGCCCTTGTCTTTCGCGCCGACGTGCAGGATGCCGTTGGCGTCGATGTCAAAGCTCACTTCGATCTGCGGCATGCCGCGCGGCGACGGCGGGATGCCTTCGAGGTTGAACTCGCCCAGGCTCTTGTTGCCCGAGGCCATCTCGCGCTCGCCCTGGTAGACCTTGATCGTCACGGCCGGCTGGTTGTCGTCGGCGGTGCTGAAGGTTTGCGCGAACTTGGTCGGGATGGTCGTGTTCTTCTTGATCATCTTCGTCATCACGCCGCCGAGCGTCTCGATGCCGAGCGACAGCGGGGTCACGTCGAGCAACAGCACGTCCTTGCGGTCGCCGGCCAGCACCTGGCCTTGAATCGCGGCGCCCACGGCCACGGCTTCATCGGGGTTCACGTCGCGGCGCGGGTCTTTGCCGAACAGCTCCTTGACCTTCTCCTGCACCTTGGGCATGCGGGTCATGCCGCCGACCAGGATCACGTCGTTGATGTCACCCACCGCCACGCCGGCATCCTTGATCGCGGTGCGGCACGGTGCGATCGTGCGTTCGATCAGTTCTTCGACCAGCGCTTCGAGCTTGGCACGCGTGAGCTTGATGTTCAGGTGCTTCGGACCCGAGGCATCGGCGGTCACGTAGGGAAGGTTGATGTCGGTTTGCGCGCTGGTCGAGAGTTCGATCTTCGCTTTCTCGGCGGCCTCTTTCAGGCGCTGCAGTGCGAGCACATCTTTCGTGAGGTCGACGCCTTGGTCTTTCTTGAACTCGGTGACGATGTAGTCGATGATGCGCTGGTCGAAGTCTTCACCGCCCAGGAAGGTGTCGCCGTTGGTCGAAAGCACCTCGAACTGCTTCTCGCCGTCGACATCGGCGATCTCGATGATCGAGATGTCGAACGTGCCGCCGCCCAGGTCATACACAGCGATCTTGCGGTCGCCCTTTTCGTTCTTGTCGAGGCCGAACGCGAGTGCCGCGGCGGTCGGCTCATTGATGATGCGTTTGACATCGAGGCCGGCAATACGGCCCGCATCCTTCGTGGCTTGGCGCTGCGCGTCGTTGAAGTACGCGGGAACGGTGATGACGGCTTCGGTCACCGTTTCACCGAGGTAGTCTTCCGCGGTCTTCTTCATCTTGCGCAGAATTTCGGCGCTGACCTGCTGCGGCGCGAGCTTCTGGCCGCGCACTTCGACCCAAGCGTCGCCGTTGTCGGCGGCAACTATTTTGTACGGCATCAGGTCGATGTCTTTCTGGACCTCTTTCTCGGTAAATTTGCGACCGATCAGCCGCTTCACGGCGTACAGCGTGTTGCGCGGGTTGGTCACGGCCTGGCGCTTGGCCGAGGCGCCGACGAGGATCTCGCCGTCTTCTTGATAGGCCACGATCGACGGCGTGGTGCGCGCACCTTCGCTGTTCTCGATCACCCGGGTGGTGTTGCCTTCCATGATCGACACGCACGAGTTCGTGGTGCCGAGGTCGATGCCGATGATTTTGGCCATGAGTGTTTGCTCCTGAGACTGTATGAAGTTGTTCTTAACGTGTGGATAAGGTGTGGGCTTATCAAGCCGCGCCCTGTGGAATTCCTGTGGACGGCGTGCTCGCGAGTCAAGCCGATCCGGTCACCGTGACCAGCGCCGGCCGCAGCACGCGGTCGGCGATCAGGTAGCCTTTTTGCAAGACCGCCACCACCGTGTTCGGCTCTTGGTGCGAATCGATCGCGGCGGGCACGACGCTGATAGCCTGGTGTTGGTGCGGATCGAACCGCGTGCCGGCGCTCGGGTTGATCTCGGCCACCTTGTTGCGCTCGAGCGCCGCAACGAGCTGGCGCAGCGTGGCGTGCACGCCTTCGAGCATTTGCTCAGGCGCCGCGTTGGGCAGGGCGATCGCGGCCTCGAGGCTGTCTTTGACCGGCAGCAAGCTGTCGGCAAAACCTTCGACCGCGTACTTGCGCGCCTTGGCGATCTCTTCGTCGGCGCGCCGGCGGGCATTCTCGGCCTCGGCCTTGGCGCGCAGGTAAGCGTCGGCCACTTCGGCGTGTTTGGCTTCGAGTTCCTGCAGCCGGGTTTCGGTGTTGAACGAAAACGCTTGCTCCTGTGCCGGGGCGGCGTCGGGTCCGTCGGGGTTCGGGAATGTCGGATCGATGTTCGTCATGGCAGATGAAGGTTCGGTTGCAAAGAACGTGGGGCGATTGCCCCCAGATTCAAGAAGGGATTAAAGGATTTTTCGCATCGGTTGCTCGGCCGCGCCGGCTATTCGGGGTCGACCGACGCGCTCCAGCGGTTCCAGTCGGCGAGATCGCGCCGGTCGCGCTTGGTCGGCCGGCCTTGCTCGATCGCCAGCGACGGCTCGGCGTTCAGGCGCCGCTCCAGCGCCTGCTGCGTGCGCTGCGCGATGCTCTCGGGCGTTTCATCGAACATGGCGCTCGCGATCGTCGCCGAGCCGCGCTGGTCGGAGGCTGCCCTGACCACGATGGTGCGAGCCACGTGCCCCTGCCGGAGCTCGATCCGGTCGCCGACCCGCACCTCGCGCGAGGCCTTGGCGGCTTGCCCGTTGACTTGCACCCGACCGCGCCCGATCTCGTCGGCGCTCAGGCCGCGGGTCTTGAAAAAGCGCGCGGCCCAGAGCCATTTGTCGAGGCGAACCTTGTCGGCGCCTTTTTCCGCGGAGGAAGTTGCTTTCATCGGAGCGAATTGTCGGCCAGCGGCAGCCGAACGGTGGCGTCGAGCCCTTGTACATTGGCACGCACCGCGCGGTTCTCAAGCGCGATGCTGCCACCGATCGACACCACGATCTCGTGGCAAATCGCCAAGCCCAGCCCCGAGCCGCGTTGCATGTCTGTCGCCGGCACGCCGGCCGCGAAGGGCTGGAACAGACGCACGCGCTGCGCCTCCGGGATGCCGGGACCGCTGTCGGTGATCGTCAGCGCCACGTGGTGCGAATCACGCGCCATCGTCAACGCGAGGCGGGATTCGTCCGGTGTGTTCTTCACGGCGTTGTGAAGCAGGTTGCGCACCAGTTCGCGCAGCGCCCATTCGTGGGCGCGCACCAGGGCGCTCACCACGTCGAGCGAGAAGTCGAGCCGGCGCGCGGCGATCAGCGGCGCGAGGTCGAGCGCGACCGCGCGAACGGTCTCGGCCCAGTCGACCACCGGCGCGTCGCCTTGCTGGCGCAATTGCTCGACCTTCGCGAGCGCGAGCATCTGGTTTGCGAGCTCGGTCGCGCGCAACACCGTGTGGTTGATCTCGGTGAGTGCCTGCGCCGGCTCGACATCGCCGCGCAGCGCCGACTGCACTTGCGTCTTCAGCACCGCGAGCGGCGTGCGCAGTTGGTGCGCGGTGTCGCGCACGAAGCGCTTCTGGTGTTCGAGCAAATGGCCCAGCCGCGCCATCACCTGATTGGTGGCGTCGACCAGCGGCCGCAGCTCGCTGGGTGCGCCACTGAGTTCGATCGGCGTCAAGTCGTTGGCGTGGCGCGAGTTGATGCGCGCGCTCAGCGCGCGCACCGGCCGCGTCGCGCGCTGCACGACGACGACCACGACTGCCGCGATCAACAGCACAAGCGCTGCTTGCCGCCACAACGTGTCGATCAATATCCGGCGCGCCAGGGTTTCGCGCAGCTCGAGCGTCTCGGCGACCTGGATCGTCGCGACGCCGCGACCGTTGCCGCTCGCCACCGGCTGCAACAGCACCGCGACGCGCACCGGTTGGCCTTCGTACACGTCGTCGTAGAAGTCGACCAGCGCGGCGTAGATGCCTCTGTCGGGGATCGTGCCGTGCCATGTCGGCAGGCCCTCGAAGCCCGAGACCATCTCGCCCTTGAAGCCAGTCACCTTGTAGAACATGCGGCTGCGGTTGTCGGCCTCGAAAGGTTCGAGCGCCGAGTACGACACGGTCGCACCCACACGGGCCTGCGCGTCGCTGCCGAGCACCTCGAGGTCTTCACCGATCGATTTGGCCGAAGCGAGCAACGTGCGGTCGTAGGCCGTGTCGGCCGAGCGCAGCGCTTGTCGGTACAAGCTCACGGTGTTGACCAAAACGAAACCGATCACCGGCACGAGGATGCCGATCAGCAGCCGGCTGCGCAGCGACATGCGTTCTCCGATCTTCAACTCGCGGCCTTCAGCAGGTAGCCCAACCCGCGCAACGTGACCAGCTGCGCGCCGGTGTGCGCGAGCTTCTTGCGCAACCGGTAGGCGACGACCTCGATCGCGTCGGACTGCACTTGCGATTCGCCGGGAAACACCAGTTCCGACAGCCGCTCTTTCGTGACCGCTTGACCAGCCTTCGCGAGCACCGCGCGCAGCAACGCGGCCTCGCGCGGCGCGAGTTCGAGCAGCTCGCCGTGAAAGCAGACCGCGCCACTTTCGGCATCGCAGCGCAAGCCGCTGAACTCGTGCGTCGAATCCGAATCGGCGTCGCTCGAAGGCGACGCGCGCCGGGCAAGGGCGCGCACACGGGCCTCGAGTTCATCGAGGTCGAAGGGCTTGGGCAGGTAGTCGTCGGCGCCGGTGTTCAGGCCGAGGATGCGGTCGCCGACGGTGCCGCGCGCCGTCAGGATCAGCACGGGCGTTTTCAGCCCGGCCGCGCGTGCCTGCGCGAGCACCTGCAAGCCGTCGAGGCCGGGCAAGCTCAGGTCGAGCAGCACCACGTCGGGCAGGCTGGCCTGCCAGCGGTCGAGCGCGCGCGCGCCGTCGCCGCAGCACACGACCTGCATGCCGCGGCGCTGGAAGCTGCGCTGCAAGGTCGTCTGCATCGCAAGGTTGTCTTCGACCAGCAAAATTTTCATTGCGACGACGGTAGCAGGGAGGCAACGCCCCCCCCAGGAAATGTCTTCGACATTCCCGCCCCCGAGGGCCGAGCAAAGTGGCAGAGCCACATTTTCCCGAGCACGGCGCGGTGCCACGTGTTTCCCCTAGGCGGGCCGACAGCCGATTGACAGGCTCGCTGGCGAACATCGAGCATCGGTGCTATTTCGCCCACTTCGGAGACTCACCATGCGTCGCGATGCCTTCTTGAAATCTCTCGCAGCGCTCGCTGCCGCGAGTGCGTTGCCGCTGTCCGTTCGGGCGGCCGGCAATTTGAAGATGTTGATCCCCGCCAACCCTGGCGGCGGCTGGGACCAGCAGGGCCGCGCGCTCGGCAAATCGCTGATGGAGTCCGGCGCGGCCTCGACCGTCAGCTACGACAACAAGGGCGGCGCCGCGGGCACGATTGGCCTCGCGCAGTTCGTCAACAGCACCAAGGGCGACGGCAACGCGCTGATGGTGATGGGCGCGGTGATGCTGGGCGGCATCATCACCGGCAAGCCACCGGTGCAGCTCTCGCAGGCCACGCCGATCGCGCGCCTCTCGAGCGAGTACAACGTGTTCGTTCTGCCGGCCGACTCGAAATTCAAGACCATGAAAGACGTGGTCGAGCAGCTCAAGAAGGACCCCGGCAGCGTGAAGTGGGGCGGCGGCTCGCGCGGATCGACCGAGCACATCGCTGCGGCCATGCTGGCGCGCGAGGTCGGCGTCGACCCGGCCAAGATCAACTACGTCGCGTTTCGTGGCGGCGGCGAAGCCACGGCGGCGATCTTGGGCGGCAACGTCACGGTCGGCGGCAGCGGCCTCTCGGAGTTCTCGGAGTACATCAAGACCGGCAAGATGCGCGCGATTGCGATGACCTCGGAGTCGCGGCTCAAGGGAATCGACATTCCGACGATGAAAGAGCTCGGCTACAACGTCGTGCTCGGCAACTGGCGCGGTGTGTTCGGTGCGGCCGGCATCACGCCGGAGCAACGCAAGGCGCTGACCGAACTCGTCGTCACCGCGACCAAGCACAAGTCGTGGACCGAAGCACTCGAGCGCAACGCCTGGACCCCGGCGCTGTTGACCGGCCCGGCGTTCGACACCTTCGTCGACGACGAGTTCGCGTCGCTGCGGGCGATCATGCACAAGTCGGGTATGGTTTGAAGAAGGGCATCCGCTTGCCGCAAACTCTGATCGGCGCCGGCACGCTCGTGCTCGCCGCCGTGATGGCGGTGGGCGCCTCGCAGATCAGTTCCGACGCAGGCTACGGCGGCGTCGGGCCGAATTTCGTGCCGTGGGTGGTCGCGGTGGTCCTGGCGGTGTGTGGCGGCTTGCTGATCTGGGAATCGGTCAGCGGCGGGTTCCGTGAACTCGAAGCGCCCTCGGGCGAAGCGCGAGGTTATTGGCCGGGCTTCGGCTGGGTCACGGCGGGCATGCTGCTGAACGCTGCGCTGATCACGCGCATCGGTTTCATCCTGAGCTGCACGCTTTGCTTCGTGCTCGCGGTGCGTGGATTCAAGGCCTCGCAAGGCGCGCCCGACTGGTCGCCGAAAGCCTTCGGCAAAGACGCGCTGGTGGGCGCCTGCATCGCCGCACCGGTGTACTGGATGTTCACCAAATTGCTAGCGATCAACCTGCCGGGCCTGACCGCCACCGGCTGGATCTGACCGAACTCTGACGCGCTTTGACGGACTCTTGCCGATGGACATCTGGAACCAGCTCATTCAAGGCTTCATGACCGCCGGCACGCCGGTCAACCTGCTGTGGGCGCTGGCCGGCTGCACCATCGGCACGGCCATCGGCGTGTTGCCCGGCATCGGCCCGGCCACGGCCGTGGCGATGCTGTTGCCGATCACGCTGCAGGTGGAGCCGACCGGCTCGATGATCTTCTTCGCCGGCATTTACTACGGCGCGATGTACGGCGGCTCGACCACCTCGATCTTGCTCAACACGCCGGGCGAAGCCGGCTCCATGGTCACCGCCATGGAGGGCAACAAGATGGCGAAGAACGGCCGTGCAGGTGCCGCGCTCGCCACCGCTGCGATCGGGTCGTTCGTCGCCGGCACGATCGGCACGGTCGTCGTCACGATCGCCGCGCCGGTGGTTGCCAAGTACGCCGTGCTGCTCGGGCCGCCCGAGTACTTCATGTTGATGATGCTGGCCTTCGTGACCGTCAGCGCCGTGCTCGGCAAGAGCGTGTTGCGCGGGATGACCTCACTGTTCATCGGCCTCGCGATCGGGCTGATCGGCCTCGATCAGATCAGCGGCCAGGCGCGCTACACCGCGGGCGTGCCGGAGTTGATGGACGGCATCGAGGTCGTGCTGATCGCGGTCGGCCTGTTCGCTGTCGCCGAAGCGCTGTACGTGATGTTGTACGAGGGCAAGGTGATCGACACGCAGAACAAGCTGTCGCGCGTGCACATGACGCGTGAGGAGTGGAAGCGCTCTTGGCCCGCTTGGTTGCGCGCGACCGCGATCGGTATTCCGTTCGGCACCATTCCCGCGGGCGGCAGCGAGATCCCGACCTTCCTGAGTTACGCGACAGAAAAGAAACTGTCGAAGCACCCGCACGAGTTCGGCACGATCGGTGCGATCGAAGGCGTGGCCGGACCCGAGGCCGCGAACAACGCTGCGATCACCGCGACGCTGATCCCGCTGCTCACGCTCGGCATCCCGACCTCGAACACCGCCGCTATCCTGCTCGGCGCATTCCAGAACTACGGCATCCAGCCGGGGCCGCAGTTGCTCGACAAGAACGGCGCGCTGGTCTGGGCGCTGATCGCCTCGCTCTACATCGGCAACGTGATGCTGCTGGTGCTGAACCTGCCGCTGGTGGGCTTGTGGGTCAAGCTGCTGAAGGTGCCGAAGGCGCAGCTCTACGCGGGCATCCTGATCTTCGCGACGGTCGGCGTCTACGGCATGCGCCAGTCGGCGTTCGATCTGGTGTTGCTCTACGCGATCGGCCTGCTCGGGCTGGTGATGCGGCGCTTCGACTTTCCGGCGGCGCCGGTCGTGATCGGCATGATCCTCGGCCCGCTGGCCGAGGCGCAAATGCGCAACGCGATGTCGATCGGCGAGGGCAAGTGGAGCGTGTTCGTCGAGCGACCCGGCTCGCTGAGTTTGATGATCGTCGTGATCGCGGTGTTGGTGCTGCCGCGTGCGATGAAGCTGCTGCGCGGGCGCCGCGCAGTGGTCGGCGAAGGCTAGGCCGAAGCTCTAAGCAGAAGCGCCGGCGGCGAGCGCACGCTGCTGCTGCGCTTGCAGCGCGGCGGCATCGGTGGCGACTGTCGTCGGCCAGCCTTGCATGTGCTGGATCGCCACCGCTGAAAGTGCGGCGATCCATTCGTGCTGGTCATTCAGGCAGGGCAGGTAGTGGAATGTTTTTCCACCGGCATGCAGAAAAGCCTCGCGCGCTTCCTGGTCGATTTCTTCCAGGGTTTCGAGGCAGTCCGACGTGAAGCCGGGGCACATCACGTCGACCCGCTCGACGCCTTGTTGCGCGAGCGCGATCAACGTCGGCTCGGTGTAGGGCTGCAGCCATTCGGCGCGGCCGAGCCGGCTCTGGAAGGTGACGAGCATGTCGTCTTTGCCCACGCCGAGCCGCTCGCCGAGCAGGCGCGCAGTTTTCAAACATTCGCAGTGGTACGGGTCGCCGAGCGTCAAGGTGCGCTTGGGCACGCCGTGAAAGCTCAGCACCAGCTTGTCGGGCCGGCCGTGCGAAGCCCAGTGATCACCGACCCGCTTGGCTAGCGCGCCGATGTAGCCGGCGTCGTCGTGGTAGTGGTTGACGAAGCGCAGCTCAGGCAGGTTGCGGGCGGTCTGCGCCCATTGGTAGACGGCGTCGTTGACGCTCGCCGTGGTCGTGCCCGAGTACTGCGGGTACAGCGGCAGGATCAACACGCGCGTCACGCCTTGCGCCTTCAATTCGTCGAGCACCGATGCGGTCGACGGGCTGCCGTAGCGCATCGCGTACCGCACCGTGACGGCATGGCCGCGCTCGCCGAGGTAGCCGCCGAGCAGCTTGGCTTGCTTCTCGGTCCAGAGTTTCAATGGCGAGCCTTCGGGCGTCCAGATGCTGGCGTACTTCTTCGCCGACTTGGCGGGCCGAGTGCGCAGGATCACGCCGTGCAGGATCAGCCACCACAGCAGCCGCGGGATCTCGACGACGCGCTGGTCGCTCAGAAATTCGGCGAGGTAGCGGCGCACTGCCGAGGGCGTCGGCGCATCGGGCGTGCCGAGGTTGCACAGCAGCACGGCGGTGCGCGGCGGGCTGCCGTGCGTGTAGTCGGGTTCAGGGGCGAAGCTCATTCAGCCGGGCGTCTCGTCGAATTCTGCGGGGGGCCGGCGATGGGTGTCGGCGAACTTCAAGATCTCGAAACGCACGCATGGGCTGGCGGCATCCGACGGTGGGCCGCCGAGGCCGATCGCGCCGCTGCCATGCAGCGTGCAACTGCCGCGCCGCAGGCCGATGATTTCGGGGTCGTGGTCGAAGCGCACATACGTGCCGTTGTAGCTCAGGTCGGTCAGCTGGAAAGTGCCGCCATGCCAGACGATGCGCGCGTGCGATCGCGAGACCCGCGTGTCGTCGATGATGTAGGTCGCTTGCGGGCTGCGGCCGAGGATCAGCGGCAGGCTGGTGCCGGCGAAGATGCGGCTCTGGTCGAGCCAGACGAGGCGGATGCCTTCGGGCTCGGGTGCGCTGGCCGCGAAGGCACCGAACGCGGTGGCCGCGGTGTCGCCGAAACGGCGCGTCGCTTCGAGCAGGTACACATGCACCGGCTCGACACGGCCGCGCAGCTGCATCCGGTCCAGGCTGCGAAAGCGCGCCTGTTCGACATTGCCGAGCGCGTCAAGCACGATCGATGTGACGAGTGTCTCGTTGTCGCCGGCGTGGTCGATCAAGCGTGCGGCCACGTTGACGGCATCACCGAACACGTCACCCGACATTTCAATCACCTCGCCGTGCGCCAGCCCCACTTGCAGCTTCAACGGCACCGTGCGTGCGTGCGCAGCAAGCCTGCCGTCGCCGGGCGCGCCGATGCGCTCCAGCGAATCGTGCATCTCGTCGGCTGCCGCGACGGCCGAATCAGGCGCCGTAAACATCGCCATCAGCCCGTCCCCGAGCGTCTTGACGACGCGGCCGCCGTGGTTGATGACGATGCGTGCCAGCAGCGAGACGCTCTGCGTGACGACCGCCGTGGCGTCGGCATTGCCGAGCGTCTCGTACATCGAGGTGCTGCCGCGCAGGTCGGCGAACAGCACGGTGCGCTCGACGATCTGTGTCATGCCGACCGCCTGCGATCAGAGCGTGTCGAGGTACGTGCGCAGCTTGTCCGAGCGGCTCGGGTGCTTCAACTTGCGGATCGCCTTGGCCTCGATCTGGCGGATGCGCTCGCGCGTCACGTCGAACTGCTTGCCGACTTCTTCCAGCGTGTGGTCGGTGCTCATCTCGATGCCGAAGCGCATCCGCAACACCTTGGCTTCGCGCGGCGTCAGCGAGTCGAGAATGTCCTTCACCACATCGCGCAAACCGGCCTGCATCGCAGCTTCGATCGGCGCGGTGTTGTTGGTGTCTTCGATGAAATCACCGAGATGCGAATCGTCGTCGTCACCGATCGGCGTTTCCATCGAGATCGGCTCCTTCGCGATCTTCATGATCTTGCGGATCTTGTCTTCCGGAATCTCCATCTTCTCGGCCAGCGTCGGCGCGTCGGGCTCGAAGCCGAACTCCTGCAAGTGCTGGCGCGAGAGGCGGTTCATCTTGTTGATCGTCTCGATCATGTGCACCGGGATGCGGATCGTGCGCGCTTGGTCGGCAATGCTCCTCGTGATCGCTTGGCGGATCCACCAGGTCGCGTAGGTCGAGAATTTATAGCCACGGCGGTACTCGAATTTGTCGACCGCCTTCATCAAGCCGATGTTGCCTTCTTGGATCAAGTCGAGAAACTGCAGGCCGCGGTTGGTGTACTTCTTCGCGATCGAAATCACGAGGCGCAGGTTGGCCTCGATCATTTCTTTCTTCGCGTCGCGAGAGGCTTTCTCGCCTTCGTTCATCCGCTTGTTGATGCGCTTCAGGTCTTCGAGCGGCACGACGGCCTTGGCCTGCTGGTCGGTCAGCTTTTTCTGCAGTTCTTGAACCGGCGGCAGGTTGCGCGCGAGGATTCCGCTGTAGCCCTTGTTCGACGCGACTTCCTTATCCGCCCACTTCAGATTCAGGATGTTCGGCGGGAAGTGTTTGATGAAGTATTCCTGCGGCATGCCGCATTTATCGACAAGGATCTTGCGCAGCTCGCGTTCGTAGCGGCGCACGTCGTCGACCTGCGAACGCAGGATGCCGCACAACTTTTCGATCGTCTTGACCGTGAAGCGGATCGTCATCAACTCGGCGCTGATCGACTGTTGGGCCTTGTTGTACGAGGGCGACTGGTAGCCGTCCTTCTCGAAGGCCTTGCGCATTTTGTCGAAGTTGATGCGCAACGTCTCGAACTTGGCCAAGGCAGAGACCTTCAACTCTTCGAGCTTCTTGGTCAGCGCCTTCGAGCCACCCTGGCCGTCGTCGTCGTCTTCTTCGTCGAAGAAGTCGACGTCTTCCTCGGCCACATAGTCGTCGGCCTCGTCTTCGGTGACAAAACCATCGACGGCTTCGGAGATTTTCATGTCGCCCGAGCCGATGCGATCGGCGTAACTCAGGATTTCGGCAATCGTCGTCGGCGAGGCGCTGATGGCGTACATCATTGCCTGCAAGCCGCCTTCGATGCGCTTGGCGATTTCGATTTCGCCTTCACGCGTGAGCAGCTCGACCGTGCCCATCTCGCGCATGTACATGCGCACCGGGTCGGTCGTGCGGCCGAACTCGGAGTCGACCGTCGAGAGCGCAGCTTCGGCAGCTTCTTCGGCTTCTTCTTCGGTCGCGGTGGTCGCGCCGCCTCCGGCGATCAGCAATGTCGCGGCATCGGGCGCCTGCTCGTAAACCGCGATGCCCATGTCATTGAGCATGGAGACGATCGCCTCCAAGATCTCGTGGTCGACGAGCTTCTCGGGCAAGTGGTCGTTGATTTCCTGGTGCGTCAGAAAACCTCGCGTCTTGCCCATCTTGATGAGCGTCTTGAGTTCTGAGCGGCGCTTGGTCGCCTCTTCTTCGGTCAGCGCCGTTTCCTCGAGGCCGAATTCGCGCATCAGCGCGCGCTCTTTGGCACGCGAAACCTTCATGCGCAGCGGCTTGGCCTTGACCTTGCTTTCATCAATGACGGCCGCTTCAACTTCGGGCTCGCCTTCGAGGTCGGCTTCGAGGTCTGAGAGATCGACGTCGTTGTCGTCCGACTTCTTCGCTTTGTCTTTTGCGTTTTCTTCGACCTTGGGCTTGCGACCCGGCTTGCCCTTCGCGACCACGTCGACGGCCTTCGCCGCGGGCTTCGCAGCCTTTCTGGTCGTGTCTTCGGCCTTGGCCTTGGCAACGATCTTCTTCGCAGGTGCGGCCTTCGGGGCCGGTGCGGGGGCGCTCTTCTTCGCGGTCATGCAAATCCTTGGGTGGTCGTGGGCCAGCGCGGCGGTGGCCCGGCCTTTGAGTTGCGCCCGGTGCAGCGCAATTCAAGACAAGCCGATATGGGGATCGGCCAGTTCATCACTGGCCGTGTTGCAAGCTGGCAGGCTCGGGCGAACATTTGGGTGCGGTCCTTGCGGGAAAGGGTGGCCTTTTTGTCATTTAACCCGCAATGGGGACCCGGTATCGGAGGGTGGCCGGGGCCCGGAAGTACCGCTGTCGCGCTCTACGAGCCTTGGATTATAGCTTTTTTCATGCCTTGAGCTGCCTCTGAAGCCGCATCAGCTCTGCGTGTCGCGTCAACGTGTCGGGCGACTGCACCCCCGATTTCACCAACAGTTCGAGTTCTTCTTCGACCGACTTCAAACGCAGTTTGCCGAGCACGAACACCAGCTCCTGTTGCAGATCGGTCTGCGGCTCGGGGTCATGGAAGGCCGCGATGCGGTCGAGTACCGCGCCCGCGCCGTCGACCACGGCGGCGCGCTCGCGCAACTCCTGCAGCAGGGCCGCCGGTGCGATCGCACCATGCTCGTTCAACGAGCGCTCGACGCAGCCGAAGAACAGGCCGTAGGGGTCGGCCTGGCCCGCCAGCAGGTCGTGCGCCTCACCGTCGAGATGCGCCCACAGTTCGCTGCGATGCAGCAGCAGCCACGTCGCCCGGTCAAGCAGGTTGGCGGCACCCTTGCTGACGCGGCCGGCGCGGCGTTGCAGTGCACGCGCCGAACCAGCCTCGCGTGCCGCGGCGCGTGCCGGTGCATGGCCCCATTGGCGCAGCAACTGGTCGGCGTCGTCGCGCGCAGTGGCTGCGATGTCGGCGAGCAGTTGGCGTTTCAGCGTGCCGTCGGGCAGTGCGCTCCACATTGGCTTCGCGTTCGCAAGCATGTGGGCGCGGCCCTCGGCGGTGGTGAGGTCGCAGCTTTCGCTGGCCGCCTCGATCAACTGGCGCGACAACGGCACCGATTGCGCCACGCATTCATCGAACGCCGTCGCGCCGAACTCGCGCACGAATGAGTCCGGGTCGTGCTCGGCCGGCAAGAACAGAAAGCGGATCGTGCGGGTGTCGCTCGCGTGCGGCAGGCTCGCTTCGAGCGCGCGACCGGCGGCGCGGCGCCCGGCCTTGTCGCCGTCAAAGCTGAACACGACCGATTCGGTGAAGCGCAGCAACTTTTGCAGGTGATCGGGCGTGCACGCGGTGCCGAGTGTGGCGACCGCATTGCCGAAGCCCGATTGCGCGAGTGCCACCACGTCCATGTAGCCCTCGACGACGAGCGCGTAGCCGCGCTGGCGGATCGCGGCGCGGCCCTCGAACAAGCCGTACAGCTCGCGGCCTTTGCTGAACACAGGTGTTTCGGGCGAGTTCAGGTACTTCGGCTCGCCCTTGTCCAGAACGCGACCACCGAAGCCGATCACCTCGCCCTGCACAGAGCGAATCGGAAACATGATGCGGTCGCGAAAACGGTCGTAGCGCTTTCGGTCGGCCTCGTCTTTCGAGCCGTCTTCCCCGTCTTTCGCGATCACCATGCCGCTCTCTTCGAGCAGCGGGTCGTCGTAGCTCGGAAACACGCTCGCGAGACTGCGCCAACCGTCGGGCGCGTAGCCGAGACCGAACTGCGCCGCGATCTCGCCGCTCAGGCCGCGGCCCTTGAGGTAGTCGACCGCGCGCGGGCTTTGCTTCAACTGCTTGCGGAACGCCTCGGCGGCCTTCGCGAGCACCTCGGTCAGCGTCGAGCGGCGTTGCTTCTGTGCGGCAGCCTGCTCGCGCTCGGCCGGTGAACTGTCTTCTTCCGGCACCTGCATGCCGACCTGTTGCGACAGGTCTTTGACTGCATCGATGAAGGTCATACCGCTGTATTCGGTGAGGAAACGAATCGCGTCGCCGCTCGCGCCGCAGCCGAAGCAGTGATAGAACTGTTTGCTCGGGCTGACCGTGAAGCTCGGCGACTTCTCGGCATGAAACGGGCACAGCCCACTCAGGTTGGCGCCGCCCTTTTTCAGCTGAACGTGCCGACTGACGATCTCGACGATGTCGACGCGCGAGAGCAGATCGTGAATGAAGGTCGGCGGGATCACCGGTCGAGTCTAACTTCGCACATTCGGCTGGGTTCGGCAGCGCGCGCTGGCACGGCACCCGCATAGACCCCCGCGGCCGTCGGTCATGAACTGGCGGCTGATCGTCGCGTCGTCAATCTCGGCGGCGCGGTCGCGGCCACAAGAATATTCGGGGGATTCACTGATGTTCGTGTAGCGACTGCAGGCGTAGCGCGCCTCAATGGCGGCGCTGTTCGCCGCCGCGGCCTCCATGGCCTCGACCTCCGCGGGCGCGCAGCCCGCACCCGCCGCTGCATCGGCACCGGCCGCCGAACTGACTCCGAAAGAGCGTGCCCAGCGCGACGCCGACAAGTTTTTCAAGTGGATCCTGATTCACTCCGACAAGCCGCGCAAGGCGGGCGTGAACCGCACCGACGACAAGCGCGAGGAGCGGCCCGCCGTTGCAGCGGGCGTGAAGCCCGCCGCGCCGATCGCCGCCGCGGCCGCATCGCCGGTGCCCGTTGTTTCGGCGCCGCCCCCCGCCGGGGTCGCGCCGGTCGCCGAGACCCAGACCGCGGCGGCACCGCTGGCCGCGGTCGAGACGCGCATGACCGCGACCGCGCCCGCGCTGCCGATCGTGCTGGGCGCCGACACGGCCGACGAAGTCCTGACGCCTTTGTCGCGCACCGGTCCGAAATTCCCGCCGAGCGTGCTGCGCAGTTTGAGCAAAGGCAACGTCAAGGTGCGGTTCACGGTGCTGCCGGATGGCAGCGTCGCCGAGCCCGCCGTGGTCACAAGCAGCGATTCGCGCCGTTGCGCAGGTCGCAACTCGGCGCCGTGGACCTCGTGTTCGACTTCGAGTGAACTGACGACCCGCGCCGCCGCCGTGCTCTTGTACGGCAGCGGCGCCGCTCAAACAGGCGTCAGCGCCAGCGATTGCACCGAATGGGGCATGCCTTTGTATGCATACACCCAATCGGCGACCAGGTCGGCCGGCATCGCCGCGGCGATGCCGTTGCCCTGACCGACATCGCAGCCGATCTCGATCAACCGCTGCGCCTGCGCGCGGGTTTCGACGCCCTCGGCGACCACGGTGCAGCCGAAGGTTTGCGAGAGCCCGATCACACCTTCGACAATCGCGAGGTCTTGCCGGTCGCTGAGCATGTTGAAGACGAACGAGCGGTCGATTTTGAGCATGTCGATCGGCAGGCGCTTGAGGTAGGTGAAGGTCGAATAGCCGGTGCCGAAGTCGTCGAGTGCGAAGCGAACCCCGAGGGCGCGGCACTCTTCCATCAGTTCGCAGGTGTGGTCGATGTCGGCCAGCGCGGCGGTCTCGAGCACTTCGATGATGAGCCGCTGCGAGACCGGTGCCGGGTGCCGAGATAGCAGCCCGGCGAGGTGTTGCGCGAACAGCGGCTCCTGCAGGTGCCGCGCCGAGACGTTGATGCTGACGGTCATGTCGAGGCCGAGCCGCAGCCAGCGCGCGAGTTGGTCGATGCCGTGCTGCAGCACCCAGTTGCCCACACTGATCGACAAGCCGGTGTTCTCGATCAGCGGCAAGAACTGCGCAGGTGAGATCACACCTTGCTCGGGGTGCCTCCAGCGCAACAGCGCTTCGACACCGAGCACCTTGGCGTTGCGCAGGTCGACCTTCGGCTGGAAATACAGGCGGAACTCGCTCGCGTCGAGGGCTTCTTGTACCCGGCCGAGCGCGACGAAGCGCGCCTCGGCGCGGCGGTCGTGCTCGGCGTCGAAGAACAGGTAGCCGTTGCGGCCGGCCTGCTTGGCGCCGTACATCGCATGGTCGGCGTGTCGCAGCAGGGTCTCGGCATCGGCGCCGTCGAGCGGAAACACCGTGGCACCGATGCTCGCGGTCACCGTCACCGGTTCGGCTTCGGTGCCCGCGCTGGGGCCGAGCGCATACGGCTGCGAAATCTGGCTCAGCACGCGCTCGACCGCATGGCGGCTTTCTTCGAGCGTGGCGGTGCGCAGCAGCAGCACGAACTCGTCGCCGCCGATGCGCGCCACCACGTCGTCGCCGCCGGCCCAGGACCGCAACGAGCGCTTCATGCGGCCAGCGAGCTCGATCAGCAGGCGATCGCCGGCATCGTGACCGTAGCGGTCGTTGACCGGCTTGAAGTGATCGAGGTCGAGGTAGCACACGGTCAGCAGCGAGCCTTCGCGGCGGCTCGTCTGCATCGCCGACTGCAGCATTTGCGCAAGGCGCACGCGGTTCGGCAGGCGCGTGAGCTCATCGAAGTGGGCCTGGCGCTGCAACTGCTCGAACTGGGCGCGGGCATGGGTCACATCGGCGATCGCCAGCACGTGATTGCGGACCTTGCCATCGGCGTCGCGCACCGCCGTGACGGTGAGCTGCAGCACGCAGGCTTCTCCGTTGCGGCGGTGGTGGTTCAACTCGCCGCGCCAGCTGTCTTCGTTGGCCAAACCGAGCTGCATCGCTTCCAGCTGCAGCGCGAGTTGGCCGTCGGATTCACGCGCCTGCAGCAGTTGCGGCACCTTGCCGAGAAGCTCCTCGCGCCTGTAGCCGGTGATCTCGCTGAAGGTCGGGTTCGATTCGAGCACGCGGTGCTGCGGATCGGTAATCAAAAGGCCCTCGTGCAGGTGCAGGAACACGCTTTGTGACAAGTCTTGGCGCTCGCGCGCAGCCTGCGTCTCGCTGATGTCGCGCGCGGTGCTGATGATGCGAAGCGGCTTGCCGGTCGGCCCGCGCTCGGCCACGAGCGCGTGCAGCTCGAACAAACGCCAGCTGCCGTCGCTGCACTTCATCCGGCACTCGACCCGGCTGTTGACCGCACCCTTGGGGCGCAGCAGCTCGAGCGCGCGCTGCACACTGGCCACGTCGTCCGGGTGCACGAGGGCCCAGAACGCACGCAACGTGTGGCCGAAGCTTTGCGACGAATGGCCGAGCAGTGCCAGCCAGCGGCGCGAGAACTCGACGCGGCTGGCTTGCAGATTCCACTCGCCGATGCCGATCTGCGAGGCGTCGAGCGCGAGTTGCCAACGCCGTTCGTTGGCCGCGATCTCACCGGTCAACGCGGTCGTCAACAACGGGATCGCCAGCAAGCTGCAGACGTAGCCGACGAGCTGCGAAACGCCGTGGCTGTCGTCGAACTGATGGAACGGGCCAAGGCCTTGCAACGTGGCGAGCAGCGTGCCGGCGGTCAACACCAACGCCGTGGTCGACGCTGCGAACAGCCCGCTGCGGGCTGCGAGCCAGCACAGCAGCAGGTGGGGCACGAAGAACAGTGGCGACTGCATCGCGTGGTCATTGCCCGAGAACATCGAAGCCAGCGCGGCGCTCACGAGCGTGCCGAAGGCGAGCAAGGTGGTGGGCACCCAACGCCAGTCGGCCAGCGCTCGGCGCCATGCCGCACGCGTTACCGTCAGCAGTGGGATTCCGACGATCAGCGCGCCCATCGCGTCGCCGAGCCACCAGTACATCCAGACGGTCGGCACATCGCCCCAGTCGATCACGCCGGCCGCGGCGAGCCAGAACGTGCCGTTGCTCGCGGTGACGATCATCGAGAAGCCGACGCCGACCGCGCCGAACAGCCAGAGATCGCGGCGCCGGTCGAGGTCGACGTGCAGGCCGTCTCGCTGCATCACCCAAGCGCCGAGCAGCGGGCCCAGGGTGTTGCCGAAAGCGATCAAGGTCGCGACCCAGATCGGCGTTCCGATCGAGAGCGCGACCGCGAGCGAGCCGAGCCAAACGCCAGGCCACACGCCCAGGCCGAAGCGCAGCAGCGCGGCCAATGCAATGCCTGCAGGTGGCCAGATCAGCGTCACGTGGGCGCCGAATTGCGGCACGCCAAGGCCGGCACGCCCACTCAGGTAATACGCGGCGAACACCAACGCCGTGCGCAGGGCCCAGTCACGGGAGCCGACAGTTGTCAGGGTCGAGAACAACGAACGGAAGAAACGGGCTTCAGGCACGGAAAATAGACATTGGCAAATTTGTGCGTAAATGTAAGCCAACGGGTCGTTGCAGCGCCGCGATTTTGGTGTCGTACGCCATCGGGCGCTGCGGTAGCGAGCGCGTCGCCGGCACGTCGTGTGGACAACAAAAAACCACCGCGAAGGGTGGTTTTTTGAATCTGCGAGACGCTGGCCGACGACCCTTCAAAGAGTGAACTCGGCGATCTTGTGGCCCGAAGCCAGCGCGGCTTTCAGCCACTTCGGCTGCAGACCGCGGCCACTCCAGGTTTCTCCGGTGGCGGCGTCGCGGTACTTCGCAGCGACCTTGTTGCCCTGTGCGGCAGTTGTTTTCTTGGCGCCGCTTTTGGCTGAAAGATCGGCGGCGGTCAGGCCATATTGATCCATCAAGGTCCGGATTTTTCCGATCGTGTCGGCTCGGTCTTTGTGCCGGGTGCGTTCGATTTCGAGTTCGAGCGCTTCTTTTTGGGCAATCAATTCTTGCAACGAAGCCACGGTGAATCCTTTGATTGAAAATGAATCGGTCGATTCCGCCTCGATTCTATTTCAAACCTCGACCCGATACTCAAGCGCCGGGCGGCGGCACATACCCGGCGACTGCTTCGGCGCCGGTGCCGAAGAAAAAATTCTCCATTTGCCGGGCCAGATATTGGCGTGCACGCTGGTCGGCGAGATTCAGGCGGTTCTCGTTAACCAACATGGTCTGGTGCTTCATCCAGAGTTGCCAAGCCTCCTTGCTGACCTGGTTGTAGATTTTCTTGCCCAGTTCGCCGGGGTAGGGCGCGTAATCCATCCCCTCGGCTTCTTTTTTGAGGTGGATGCATTGAACGGTGCGTGTCATCTTGAATATCCTTTTCGTCTCACAGAAGTTTCTTGACCAGCACCTGCGAACGCCGGTCCCAGTTGTATTTGCGCTTTCTGGCTTCGGGCAGCCACTCGGGGTCAACCTGAACGAAACCGCGCTTGATAAACCAGTGCATCGTGCGGGTCGTCAGCACGAAGATGCTTTCCAACCCGACCGCTCTCGCGCGCTGCTCGACACGCTTCAAGATGCGCTCGCCGTCACCCTGGCTCTGCACTTGCGGCGAGACGGTCAACGCGGCCATCTCGGCGGTCCTGGCTTCTGGGTACGGATAGAGCGCGGCGCAGCCGAAAATCACGCCATCGTGTTCGATCACGGTGTAGTGGCCGATGTCGCGCTCGATTTCGGTGCGGCTGCGTTTGACGAGCGTGCCGTCTTGCTCAAAGGGTTCGATCAACTGAAGCACGCCGCCGATGTCGTCCGACGTCGCTTCGCGAAGGCTCTCCAACTTTTCGTCGACCACCATCGTGCCGATGCCGTCGTGCGTGAACACTTCCATCAGCAGTGCGCCGTCCATTGCGAACGGCAGGATATGGCTGCGTTCGACGCCACCGCGGCAGGCCTTGACGCAATGTTGCAGGTAAAAGGCCGGGTCGGTCGGCCGCTCGGGCCGTGGCATCGCGGCGAGCAGCTTCTCGGCATCGGCGAGTGCGAGCTCGGTGTCGATCGGGCTCTCGAGGTCGCTCGGATCCTCATGAATGCCCGGCACCTCGGTGATGAACAGCAGTTTGTCGGCCTGCAATGCGATCGCGGTGCTGGTGGCCACGTCTTCCATCGTCAGGTTGAAGGCCTCGCCGGTGGGCGAGAAGCCGAACGGCGAGAGCAGCACCATCGCGCCGATGTCGATCGCGCGGCGAATCGCAGAGCCGTCGACCTTGCGCACCACGCCGCTGTGAATGAAGTCGACACCGTCAACGATGCCAACCGGCCGCGCCGTCAAGAAGTTGCCCGACACCACACGCACGATCGCGTTTGCCATCGGCGTGTTCGGCAGGCCTTGCGAGAACGCGGCCTCGATCTCGAAGCGCAATTGGCCCGCGGCTTCCTGTGCCGAATCGAGCGCTACCGCATCGGTGATGCGCAAGCCGTGGCTGTAACGCGCCTCGTGGCCCTTCGAACGCAGTTGCTCGTTCACCTGCGGCCGAAAGCCGTGCACCAGCACCAGCTTGATGCCCATCGCATGCAGGATCGCGAGGTCTTGCGCGAACGGACTCAGCTTGCCCGCGGCGATCAGCTCGCCCGTGATCGCGACCACGAAAGTCTTGCCGTGATACGCATGGATGTGCGGCGCCACGGTGCGAAACCAGGGCACGAAGGTGTGGGGAAAAACAAGGCTCACGGCGCGTTGCAATCGCTTAGACGATGGGAGAAAAAAGGAGGGCGAAGAAGAGACGGACCGACGAGGCCGAGCGGCAATTCTGTCATGCGACGAGCGTGCCGCGGCATGCCCGCCAGCCTGCGTCAGGGCAGCGGCCAGGCGAGCGGGTGCGTGCCCGGTGGCACCGAGGGCCGCGCCCAACGTGCCGGCGTGTGCGAGAACTCGGCGGCGTGGCGCATGGCGGTGAGCTCGCCGTAGCCGGACGGCGTGGTTTCCATCAGGCCGGTGGAGTCGGCCTGCGGTGCATCGATGCCGTGCGCGACGCGGCCGAGTTCGCGCAGCCATTGCCCGGTGCGCGCGAGCGACACCCGCACCTGCCAGCTGCCGCCTTCGACTCGCTGGCGCAGCAGCGCGACTTGCGCGCCGAACGCAATAAGGAAGCCGGTCGCCATGTCGAGAAGCTGCACCGGGAAGGCTTGGGGCTGGGTCGACGCGGCGGCGCGTGCTTCGGCGTCGTTGAAGCCGGTGGCGCTCTGCACCAGCGAATCGAAGCCACGTCGACTGCCCCACGGCCCGATCTCGCCGTAAGCCGACAGCGAAACCACTACGATACCTGGGCGCACCGTGGCCAGATCGGCGGGTGCGAACCCGAGCTCGGCGAGCGCACCTGGCCGATAGCCCTGCACGAAGACATGCGCGTCGCGCAGCACCGCGCGCAGGCCGTCGCGGCCTTGGGCCCCGCGCAGGTCGGCGAGCGCGGACAGCTTGCCGCGGCTGGTGTCGATGATGGCCTCGATGTTCGGCAGGGTCGGTGAGTTCACGAGCATCACCTCGGCACCATAGGCCGAGAGCGTGCGGCCGCCGACCGGGCCGGCGAGGATGCGTGTCAGGTCGAGCACGCGCAGGCCGTGCAGTGGGCGCGCGTCGAGCGGGAGCGCGGGCCATGACAGCTGCGGCGCGTCGCCGATCTTCTCGATCTCGACCAGCGTTTGCGCGGCGATTGCAGCGCTTTGGGGATGCGCATCCCACTCGTCGAATGTGCGCACCGCGGCGACGACCAGGCCAACGGTCGCTGCAGCATCCTCGAACTCGAATGCTTGCCTTTCGCGCAACGCCGCAGCAACCGATTCGCGTGGCGTGCCGGCGCCGACCGGCAGGCCCAACAGGCGCAGCACGCCGTCGCGGTGGTGCGCGAAGTTGGTGTGCAGGCGCACCCAGCGGCCATCACCGCATTCGTACAGGCCCGCGAGGTGGTCCCAGAGCTGCGGCGTGCGGCCGTCGATCGTGAAGCCGCAGGCACATTCGAGCGCTGCATGCCGCATGTCGACGCGCACCTGCTGGCGCAAGCCGTTGCGCTGCGCGCCGATCTGCGTGGCGGCGAGAGCCGCCGCTGCGAGGGTCACTTGTGCGGCAGTGCCAAGAGCGAACGAGGAGCGCAGCACCGGGTCGCTGCCGGTCAGTGTGATGTCGGCAAGTGCACTGGTCGGCAAACCCGCCGCGCGCCATATCGGCTCCATTGCAGTCGACCGTGTCATGCGGTCAGGCAGCCGATGCCATGGCTCAGCGCAGCCTCAATGCCCGGCCGCGCCGCCGCCCAAATACGCCGCTTTGACGGCAGGGTCGTCACGCAACTTGGCAGCTGGGCCGTGCACCGAGATGCGGCCGTTCTCGAGCACGTAGCCATAGTCGGCCACGGCCAGCGCTGCGGCCGCGAACTGCTCGACCAGCAGCATCGTCACGCCCTCGCTCTTGAGCCGTTCGATGATGCGGAACACCTCGGCGACCAAGATCGGCGCGAGGCCCATCGAGGGTTCGTCGAGCAGCACGACCTCGGGGTTGAGCATCACGGCGCGCGCCATCGCGAGCATCTGCTGTTCGCCACCCGACAAGGTGCCGGCGAGCTGCTCACGCCGCTCTTTCAAGCGCGGGAACAAGTCGAGTGCGCGCTCGAGGTCGCCTTTGACGTCGCCCTTGGGCCGTGCGCCGGTCAAGCGCGGGAAGGCGCCTAGCGTCAGGTTGTCGGTGACGGTCATCGTCGCAAACACGCGCCTTCCCTCGGGAGAGTGCGCGAGGCCGAGCTTGGCGATGTGGTACGACTCGAGCCCCTCGATGCGCTTGCCGTTCAGCGTGATCTCGCCAGCGGTCGCGCTGATCATGCCGCTCACCGCGCGCATCGTCGTCGTCTTGCCGGCGCCGTTCGAGCCGATCAACGTGACGACCTTTCCCTTGGGCACCTCGATCGAGATGCCGTGCAGTACCTGCACCTTGCCGTAGCCGGCGAACAGGTTCGTGATGGTCAACATTTTTGTGTCCGTCGTGCTCATGTTGCCGTTCCGCCCAAATAGGCTTCGATGACCTTTTCGTTCGCCTGCACTGCGGCCGGCACGCCTTCGGCGATCTTCTGGCCGAAGTCGAGCACAGAGACGGTGTCGCACATGCTCATCACCACGTCCATGTGGTGCTCGATCAGGATCACAGTGATGCCGTGGTCGCGAATCTTGCGGATGAAGGTGATCAGCTCCTTGATGTCGGGCGCCGTCAGGCCGGCGGCGGGTTCGTCGAGGAGCAGCAGTTGCGGGTCGAGCGCGAGCGCACGCGCGATCTCGAGCAGGCGCTGCTTGCCGTAGGGCAGGTTGCGCGCTTCCTCGGAGGCGAAATCAGCGAGGCCGACGAATTGCAGCAAGCCCATCGCACGGTCGGCGGCGTCCTTGCTCTCGCGAAGGTACCTCGGCGTGTGCAACGACACATCGAACAGGTTGCTCGCGAAGGTGTGGTGCAAGCCGACCTGCACGTTCTGCAGCGCCGTCATCTCGCCGAACAGTTGCACGTTTTGAAAGGTGCGTGCAATGCCCGACAACGCGATGTCTGACGACGTGCGCCCGACCACCGATTTGCCGACGAACGTCACCGCGCCTGCGGTCGGTTGGTAGATGCCGGTCAGCACGTTCATCATCGTGCTCTTGCCCGAACCGTTGGGACCGATCAGGCCATGGATCGTGCCGCGCTTGATGCTGAGGTCGACGTTGTTCAGCGCCTTTAAACCACCGAATTGCATCAGCACGCCGCTGGCGTTGAGGATCTCGCCGCCGGTGTCGGCTTTCGCGGCGGTCGAGACGGCATCGAAGCCTTTGAGCTGCGCGCCGGTCACTTGGGCATCGGGCGTCGGCCGCTTGATGTTCAGCGCATTGCGCACGAAGCCTACGATGCCGTCCTGCAGGTAGTACACGACGAACAGCATGATCACGCCGAAGATCGAGAGCCGCCAGTCGGTCATCGTCTTGAGCCAGAACGACAGCGCCGCCAACGCAATGCTGCCGACCACCGGAATCACCATTTGTTGCAGCGTGAGGCGCTTGCGCTGGATGCCGATCACCGCGGTCAGCATCACGAGAAGCGCCAGGCCGACCGAGACGTAGCGGAACATCTCGACATCGTCGAGCAGTTTCGGCAGCAGCACGATGATGGCCGCGCCGAGCATCGAGCCGATGCGGCTCTTGCGCCCGCCCATGATCACCGCGAGCAGGAACAACACGGTCAACTCGAAGTTGTACGAGTTCGGCGAGATGTACTGCTCGGAGTAGGCGTAGAGGCTGCCGGCCAGGCCCGCGAATCCGGCACTGATCACGAACGCGTAGACCTTGTAGCGGTAGACCGAGACCCCCATGCAATCGGACGCGACCGGGCTGCCGCGCAGTGCCTCGAACGCGCGCCCGAGGTGTGAACGCAAGATGCGATGCACGACGATCAGCGCCAGCACCATCATCACCGCGCACAGCCAGTAGTACTCGCGATCGTCGAGCACGTGGCCGAACAGCGAAGGCTTTTGCAGCTTGATGCCCATCGGTCCTTCGGTCAGGAAGGTCATCTCGTTGATCAGGATCTGGATGATCGTGCCGAAGGCCAGCGTGACCATCGCGAGATACGGCCCAGAAACGCGCAGCGCTGGTAAGGCCAGCAGCGCGCCGAAACCGGCGGTCACGAGCACGGCAGCCGGCAGCGTGACCCACAGCGGTGCCGCGAGCTTCATCACCAGCACACCGGCGGTGTACGCGCCGACGCCGAACAGCCCCGCGTGGCCGAGCGAGACCTGGCCGGTGTAGCCGACGACGATGTCGAGCCCGAACAGCACGATCGCGTAGATCATGATGGTCTCGAGCAAGTGGATGTAATACGGGTTCGTGATGCCGAGCGGGAACAGCATCAACGCGGCGATGCCGACGATCGAGAGGAGAAGATGAGAGCGCTTCATGTCGGTCAAACCTTCTTGATGACGCTCTTGCCGAACAGGCCTTGCGGGCGCACCGCGAGCACGATCAGCAGCAGCACCAGGCCGGGCACGTCTTTGTAGCCGGTGCTGAGGTAGAAGCCGGTGGTGGTCTCGGCGATGCCGAGAATGATGCCGCCCACGATGATGCCCATGCCGCTGGTCAAGCCGCCGATGATCGCCACCGCGAACGCCTTCAGGCCGAGCACCGCGCCCATCGTCGCGCCGGTCAGCGTCAGCGGCGCGATCAGCACGCCGGCAAAGGCGGCAGTTGCCGATGACAGCGCATACGAAAATGTAATTACCATGCCGGTATTGATGCCCATCAGGCCAGCAGCATCGGGATCATTGGAGGTAGCGACCACCGCCTTGCCATAAATCGATTTGCGGTTAAAAACTTCAACCGCGAGCATCATGGCAATAGCGCCACACAAAAAACTCACGATCGGCCCAGCCACGGTGAAGTCGAGGCCGGTCACAAACATCACCAGACGGGCCAACATGGGGTACAGAGGCGGAAACGCGTACGCGTTTGGAAGGACTTGACCGCCTGCGTCGACGGGGAGGTGGTCAGGGTAGCCATATGTTGCGATCGCGCCATACCAGCGACCGTCCCAATTTGCCGCAATGACCCAGAAGTCAGGGGATGCCGGCGACGCGATCGCTAACCTGCCTCCGAGCCCCACGGACGGGATCGCGATCTGGCGTCCCGATGCCAGGCCAATCATCACCGCATTGAGCGCCCTAGCCAGGAGAAAAACAGTGAGCGGGAACCAGATGGCGAACCGGTCCTTGCGCATCCACTGGCCCGGCTTCAGGAGTCGTGTCGATACACGATGGCGTTCGACTACGGTGGACGCGGTCACATGTACCTCTCAACAATGGGCCACAGGATGAACCGGACGACGGCAGGCAAGTCCTGGGGCTGCTCCGACTTGCACAGCGTGACACGACCTACCCTTAGAATTTCGCCGAATCCGACAGATTCACTTTTGACTGCGGCGGCCTCGACCGGGTTCACGCTTGTGATCGCTGCATCACGTGTCGGATACGATCAGCACTCTTCACGCGGGGGACTACTCCCCCGGGATCAAGAAGTCTGTTCCGGTTTGCAGCTGCTGCCAGCCGTTGCCTGCGCGAGCTAGGACCTGGCCCCGATCTGTAGTCACCACAATGCCTCTAAGTCCCCCGGTATTCGTAATCAGCCGGGATCCCGCGAC
>ENA-OFCD01000295-OFCD01000295.1-metagenomes-genome-assembly--contig:-NODE-295-length-33303-cov-15.220103_pt1 | contig 33303 bp, 27 predicted proteins | sample MGYA00153392_OFCD01 | MGnify analysis MGYA00153392
GCCTGCGTTGCCCACCGCCGCAGCCTTCGACCACATGCCCACAGCCTTCGACCATCGAACTGAAGAGGCAAAGAAGGGGCCGAAACGACAACCGGCCGACGGGTAGCATTCCTGCGGGAGGCAACGCGGAGGCCAAGGTAATTGTCGTCAACCAACCATGAAGGCCTTTTCCTGCGCCTGGACTACGCGTTCTGAGCCATCGGTGCGAAGCGGGTGGTGCTCGACGCCATCGAGACCCTGTTTGCTAGCCTACCCAACCCGGTCATCCCGTACACCGAATTACGCCGTCTGCCTGGCTGGCTGGAAGCGCGCGGTCTCACTGCCGTCATCGCCGGCAAACGAGGCGACGCTCCGGGCGCGCCGAACCGCCAGCGTCTGGAGTAAGACGTCTCGAAGCGCGTCATATTGCTCGACAACTGCGTCGGCGCGGACGGCTGCGCTGGTGCCCGTGCTGACGCTCTTCGCGGGGGCCGTTGATATCCGCCGAAAGGCCGTTGCGGCCAGTCAACGCTCAAGGTGCGGCACTCAAAAGCCGATACAAGTGGACGGTTCACCGGAAATCACCGCAGCTTCGGGTCTGCTGATGTAGGGCTTTGAAGCGAATATCGAAGTACCAGAAGTTATCGCGTGCAGGAACTGCAGTTTGGGAACGACGAGCCGCGCCGATTGGCCGCGCTGGCTGGATATGACCTGAACGCCATCATGGAAAGTGGGACGCTCGACTCCATTGCGGAGTTGGCGGCGGGCGTTTGCAGCAAGGCGCTGGCGTTCGTCAACATCATCGACAGTGCTTGGTATGTTTGCCTTGCCGCTTCGGGGGCCGAACGCCTCGAGTAAGCATCCCGCAATGTGTCTTTTTGCTCGAATGCGGTAGTCTTAAATGACCTACTGGTGGTACCCGACACCCTGGCTGATGAGCGATTCCAGGACAACCCATTCGTGTCCGACGGGCCGCGGCTGCGCTTCTACGCAGGCGCGCCGATACGGTCTCAGCAAGGCCTTGCACTGGGCACTTTGTGTGTACTTGACGCGCAGCCGGGAAGCCTGGATCCGCGCCAGCGTGAGCGGCTCAAGCCATGCACCTGCAAAAGCTGCCGCAAGACCTCGTCACGGAAGTCGTCGTAGTAGATCGCGGGTTCGGTCGCCACGCCGGCGCTCGCGAAAGCATCGAACACCTTCAGGAACCGGCTCTCCGCGGGATTGGCGCGGTCGCGGGCTGCACGACTAACGGGGTACAGGATGGCCAGGCGTGACCGTGCGTCGATGTTCAAAGTAGGCCTCGTGTTCTTGACGACGATGCGCTACTGGATGCGGAGGAGGCGGATCGCGGCGACCACGCTACTGCGAGACGGCACGGCCACGCAGAGCGTTGATGAGGAGGATACGAACAGCCCGGTTCGAGCGTCGGGCGCGGTGGCCACGCGATTAGCGACTTCGCAGTGGTCCGGGCCGAATCGTCCTCCGCGAGTTCAGGGCGGCGTCAGTAATTGAAGGAAGTTGGCGAACGGTGTTCGATTGGTTCCCAACCCGTTCGCGCATGCCGATGCTGCTGGCACCGCGGACCGACAACCCCCCGTTTTGCCGACCGCGGGAATCACCACCAGATCTTCCATGAACGTCGCCTGGGTCCCGCCTATGAAGTTGTTCGGTGTAACAGCGATGTACGTACCGCCGTTTGGCACTGTGAGATTCGGATGATCGAAGTAACCCGTTTCATTTCTCACGCGATCGTCCGTCGTCGCCTTCATGAAATTGACGAGGTCGTTCTTCTGTTGTGCGCTTAGCAATAGCGGCTGGATGTCCGTGTCCAGATTTGCCTTATTCACTTCGGCGAAGTCGCCGCCCCGGTCGTAGAAGTCCACGAGCTGCTCGAGGGTCGCCGTGCCCCCGTTGTGGAAATAAGGCGCGGTCAGCTCGATGTTGCGCACCGTGGACGTCTTAAAAGCCCCGTCCACGGCCACCCGTTCTTTCGGCGCGAGCACGGGCGCGAGCAGGTTGGGCGACGTTCCCGGCGACGCCTGATCAGGCAACAAGTTGACCGCTGCCGCCAGCAGGTCCGTATCGGCACTGCCCGAAAGCCGCAGTACATCGAGTGCGCCGTTGTTCTGCACCGTCGTCGTGGTCACGGTCAAGTCCGGATTGGTCACGGTTGTCGTCGTTGTCGGGCAAGCCAGGAACGCGTTCTTCGCCAGTGCGCAAGACCCCTGGACCAAGTCAGGCGGAATTCCCGTGAGCAGCGCATTCGCCTTGCTGACCAGCGCCAGGGCATTCCCGTTACCGACCGCGGCCTTGGCCAGCAGCCTCGCGGCCTCGATCGGGCGGGCCAGGATGCGCGGCACCCCGCACGACTGATTGGCCTGCTGCACCTGGGCTTGCGTCGAATTTGTATTTCCACCTAGGCTGTCGTTCACGCAATTCTGATAAGCGCGCGAGTTGGACAGCGGTCTGCTCTTCAAACCTTCGGTTCCGCCGACACCAAGATCTTCCAGAGTGGGCCGGACCCCGGTGTTGTAAAAGCCGTTGTCGTACACGGCGACGCGGTCGTTGCCCATGATCATGCGCTCCAGGACCTGGAACCCGCGCACATTGCTGAGCGACGCGTTTGTCAGTTCAGCGCCGCCGTGGCACGCGATGCACTTGCCTTGGCCGAGGAAGACTTGCAAGCCGCGTTGCTGTGAGTCATTCAGCGCCCCGAGATCGCCGTCCATGAACCGGTCGAACGGTGAATCATCGGCAATGAGCAGCTTCTCGTATTCTTGGATCGCCATGCCCACGTACAGGCTGAAGTTGTATTCCATGACGGTGAACAACTTCCCGGCGGATGGAGAGGACGACTGCACGAGGACCGGAGAGCCCGTCGAAATGTCAACTCTCCAGTCCGAATTATTCCACCAGGTCGGATCAAACGCATCTTGAACCAACTTTTCGTACGTCGTCAGAACAACGCCGCCGAGCACGCTGTCCGCCGGATCAATAGTCTGCCGTGCCAGTGGTTTGGCCTTCAATATCTTGCGTCCTACGTCAGCAAAACTGCGCCCACCGAAAGACATTTCCAGCCCACTGAGCGGTGGCCCGACAGCTTGGGACGCTGCGGACGAATTGGAGATTCTCGTCTGCACTAAGACCACCTTCGAAGGAACGACTTTGACGATGAAACCCTTTTCCAGCGAGCCCAGCGGATTCACACCGTTGAATTCGTTACGGCCGCGGCCATCCCAGAAATTGCGGTGGTTGAACACCGCGTTGATCGAGGTCGGCGTGTTGCGAGGTTCCACATTCCGCACCATGGGCCACGAGGCAATGTCCCGGTCGACGAACACACTTGCGGCCGGTATCCCCAAGTCCGATGGCCAGAAAGTCTCACCCGGCGTGAGGGTTGCGCTAAAGCCGGCGTTGAAGACACCCTGTGAGGAAACGATGTCGTTGGTGTCGTTGTTCTGCCCGTGGAACGGAAAGTCCGCGAGAGTCAGCTGAAGATTGGGTTTCAGCTGACGCAGTGCGCTGGTGCCAAACAGGTTGTCTCCACCTGGCACCAACGTGTTCCTAAACCCGGGGTTGACCTGATTCTTGGACCGGTTGTCGGCACCCGCGTGGAAGTGGCAGCTGGCGCAGGCTTGGCCGTCGCTGCCGACTTGCTGGTCCCAGAAGAGCGCCTTGCCGAGTTGCTGCAAAGCAGTCCGGTTGACGACGAATTGCTTGAAGGTGGGCGCGTCAGCCACCCTGACGGTCTTCAACGAATTGGTGCTTTTCAGCGCCAGAGTGCGCAGGTCCGACGCCGACATCCCCGCGAGCTGCGCTCGGGCAAGATGAGGGGCGACAAGGCCGGTGACAAGGGTGGCGGCGACGGCCACGGCGGCCGTTGCGAGCCCCAAGATTCGCGAGAATTTCCGACTGAACATGATCCGATCCTCCAGTTACGAAATGCAGATGGACAGCCGTTGGTGACCGCGAATGTTTAGAACGGATGTGAATCTACGTATCGGTCGCAACAGTTGCTATGGGCCGAACGGCTTACACGACGCTTCGGCGCAATTCGCATCTAGGGGGTCACGCCTTCGCATCGCCGGCCGGCCGCATTTGCATCCGCCCCAGCAGCGCGATCGCCGGTGCGTGGGACATGTAGGTGCCAATCGCCGACGCGCGACACCGCGATGTGATGCCGGTGTCGCGCGCAGGGGCAGGTAGCGATAGAACCGCCGGCAACGCGGAGCCGCCGGCTGTCACGGCTGGATGAGGCTCAACCGAGCATCTGCCGCCGGTTGTGCAGGCCGAGCTTTACAAACGAATGCTCGAGGTGCTTCTTGACGGTGCTCACGCTGATCCCGAGTCGCTCGCCGATCTGCTTGTTGGTCAGGCCGCGCCGCATTAGGGTCAACGCCTCGGTTTCGCGATCGGTCAGCGGGCGCGGGACCGCTTCCGCATTGCTCGTGGTTGGGTCGAGGGAGCCCGGGCCGCTCGGGAGTTCCGCCACGCCCGCCTCGGACTGCTGCGCGCACAGGAGCGCGAAGTAGAGTGACTTGGTCATTCGGCGCGGAAACCAAACTTCGCCGAGACGCACCGTCTTCAACGCCAGCTCGATCCGTTCGGCGCTGGCGCACCACTCGATGCCACCGCACGCCTTGCTGCGGATGGCCAGTGCAAAGCTTCGGTCCACCGGCGCGTCCCAAGCCACCAGCCAGTCGATTGAAGGCATGCGCCGGTGAAGATGGTTCATCAGGGCAGTAGTAGCTCCGCGGAGGAGTCCCTCGTCGATCACAAGGAGGTTGGGCTGATCGTCACGCAAATGCGGCTCGAGCGCTGCCAGGTTTGACACGACCAGATGCGAGAAGGCGTAATGCGAGTTCGCCGCCATCGTTTTCTCGAAGTCGTTCCTCGCGTTGCGCATAGGCGCGGTCGATACGGGTTCCGCGGCGAGCGTCACGACCAGCACGTTGACTACTTCCGGCAGCAGCGCCTTCGAAAACGGAATGGAGCCCGGCGCGACGAGCGGCGTTCGCCCGGCGTTCAGAACGGGAAGCCATGCGGCTTCCAGGCGACCAAATGCATCTTCGAGGTGGTCCATGTTCGCTCCGAAGCCCGTCGTATTCCCGCGTGGACTCCGGTCGGATTATCGAAACGTGCCGTGTCCCATGGTGGGAAGCGGCGTAGTGGTTCTAGGGATGGTCTGTTCGCGCTGATCTGGACCTAAGCCACTCTTAGCCGCGCTCCAATATTGGCAGACCAATGAACAACGCATCGAAAACTTCAACGCAACGGCCGCCACTGACGCGTCTCGTCGGATCTAGGAGTTGAGAACACTCATAGCGACGCTGGCGACGAAGGGCACGAAGTTCTTCGTCGTCGGCCCAGTTGCGGCCGTCGGAAATCCGACGACCGATCAACCGGTGCTCCTCGCAACCGGCTCGTCGCGAGCTGGCGCACTTCAATGCAATCGGCGGCGCCGATTACTGGAAGGTCTTCGACATCGCGGTCGATGTCGGGAGCAACGAACCGCCGGTTCCGGCGACCGATGGGCTGCTTCGGGGCGACGAATTGAGATCTATGGCTGTCCGCAATGGGTCGTCAGTACCAGTTCGCTCGGTCACACTGCGGACGTAGGCCCTGCTGTCGAAGAACGAAATGACTGCGACTTTGAACGAATAAGCTGCGACCCTGAACGAGTAGTCTGCAAATGGCGATTTGTTAGGGGCATCGCAGCCAGACCAGCTGATTGGGTCAACGGATCAGATCAAACAGAGCCGCGCATGCCTTGAAGTACCTGGGCGAGATGCTGAACTCCCGTCGCAAGGAGTCTTGCTGCCGGACAAGCTCGGCCGCTGGGGGGAAAATCCATGCGAGCGCCCTGTCGGACCAGTTGCGCGTCGATGCCATCCGCTTGATCGATGCAGCTGACCAAGACGAGAAGTGCGCCCGTTCCTCGGACGGCCAACGCAACACGTGGGCCACCCTGGCCATGACCCACTGGCGTTGTCGAAGCTGTGTTGGCAGCGACACGCCAACCCGCCCGGCGTTGCCGAGTTCGAATGCAAAGCCCTTGATGGACCCCGGTCGCCGATCGGCCGGCGGCCCAAGTGCGCCAGAGCCTGCGCCTACTGTCTCGATCACCTTGTGAGCCACCGCGTTCACGATCCGAATCAAGTCATGCGGGCGTGCCTGTCCCCATGGCGCGTCCACGGCTGTACTCTGAGTGCACAGGTCCTGCAACCACATGGCATCGCTGGCAGCCGCAGGTTCGCCGTCGGGCCGCTGCGCCACCGCCAGTTGCTCGACCAGGCGGTCAAGATCCCCGGCGTGATGAATGCCTGCCGGCGCTCGCATCGCCACCGGTGTAAGCCAAGTGCCACGGATGTTGCACATCGTCGCCAGTAGGCTCATCCAGTTCCGGTTCCATGCGATTGGTTGCCCAGCCACGGCCGCGGCCGCCAGGCACGTCACGCAGGCCCCGAGTTCCTGCGGCCAATGGGGACGGCATCTATGCGGTGCCCCCGCCTTGAGATCGACTCGCGACTGACGGGTCGCCGCGGCCAGGGCATCCAAGCTGACGGTGCTGCCGTCGATGGCAAACCAATGAGGCAGGTGCGCGACGCTGGCCTGGTGCGCATCCAGCCGGCTCAACAGTGTCTTCCAGCCAAGGCCGTAGAGCTGCGCAACCCGCAGCAGCCAGGAGCCCAGAAGCTCATCGGAAAGCTGCTGAGGAACGAAGGGCAGGCCGGTGTGCCGAGGGGCAGCGGCCTTCATGCGAAAGTGCGGGCGCCGATCACAGACTGCAGCAACTCCGGTGTGATGCATTCCTTCTTCGAGCGTATGGCCGCCTTGGCCGCGCGCGACAACAAGTCGCTGATGTGCCCGGTGATGCCACCGGTGGCGCTCATGATCGTGCTGACCATGGCGCGGCTGCCCGAAAGACGCGACGCTTGCCGCAGCGGCAGCTGCCTCTCAAATCCAGCCAACAAGCCCCGGAAGTCCTCGTTCTCCTGCCAGCGAGGAAGTTCGAACCCTGGAAATCGGCTGGCGATCTGGGAGTCGGTTTGCATCGCCGCCAGCGCGTCGCGCGTGCCGAGCACGACGATCGCGCACTTGAGCTGGTTGGACAGAAACTTCAGCAAGTTCAGCGACGCGCGCTGCTCGTGGGCGCTGCCGGCCAGCAGGTTGTGAACCTCGTCGACGACGATCATTCGTGGTGCCACCTTGCGCAGCAGCGTCAAGGCGGTGTATTCCACGGCGGCGAGCCGATCCCCGGGTCGGTAGGGCGCGTTCAACGCCATGAGCAGCTGCCCGTACAGGCGCCGCTCCTGCGGCGCCGACGGCATCTCCATGGCGAGCACGTCGACCTGCAGAAGCCCCGTGTCGGTGTTGAACTCACGCGCCGGGTGCGCGCGCAGGAACTTCTGGATCACCATGGACTTGCCGATGTTGGACTCGCCGTGGAGCAACAGCCCCGGCATGCGGGTTCGTTCCGGACAGCCCAACAACCGCTCCAGCTCCTGCAAGGCCTGCCGTGCTCGCGGGTAGTCGATCCAGTGATCTTCTGCCAAGTGGGCAATCCGCCGAGCGTCGTCCATGTCATCGATGACACGAGCTTTGGCGGTTAGATGTGCGTGTGCATGTGCGGGCATGACGATGCTCCCAAGTCTTCGATCAACGTCGGCGGGTGTACCAAACCTCTCCCTCAAAGGGCACGGCAGGCTTGGTCCAGTCGATCTCGGACTTCGGCGCTGGGACAGCGGCGTCGGTCAGCGGGTCGATGCCTGCACTGGCCGGCCTGTGCGCGACCTGCTGCTTGCGTCGCATCTTGCGAGTCTTGGCCTGTGCGTCCCGCACGATCTCGCGCTGCTTGTCGATGGCCTCGATCAGGAGCGCCGGGTTAATGGACTTCTGCCCGGCCAGGCGCAGGTGACGCGTGGCGGCCTGCACCTCCCACAGGCTGACCGCTGGCAGGCGCAGGTCCGAGAACGGCACCTCCAGATAATCGCCCTCATGCGGCACGTAGAGCTTGGACAAATTGCGGGGGTCGAAGTGCAGGGTGAGTCCTTCCCGCTGGCCAAGCCACTGCGAAAAAATCGGGTGCCAATAGCGCAGATGCTCGAACACGATGCCGTCGCGGCGCAGCGTCCGGTTGATTGCCGGCAGGAACGCGATCCGAAAGCGATGCAACCGGTCGGGCATGGCCGCTGCCCGGTGGTGTCCTCACGATCATCGCCGGCCCGATCCGACCCAAAGTCGACACTCGATGTTCTCGTCTCGGCGCTGCGAAGCGGTCGCCGCCCATGCTCTGGCGGCCACACTGGGCGGCTCCGAGTGCACCGTGTCCCGAGCGCGGCCACCTCTTGCCGCAAAGCCTCGGTTCGAGGGCTACGGACAACCGCGAAGCGTCCTCCCCTCGAACCGGGGGGAGCGTTGTGGGGAGCGCGGGCGATACTGCATGACACTTGAACGAGGTCATCCCGTGAACTCAATCACTCGCGCCGCCATTTGTCTTGTGCTGTCGTCGCTGGCGTGCGGCGTTCACGCCGCCGAATTCAATATCCGCGCGACCCTCGACAACGGCGACTACGTCGCCGGCAGCCTCATAGTCGACCCTGTTAGCGGGACCGTGGTGGGTGAGAACGCCACGCTGTACCGCAACGGTACCGCGTTGTCGACGTTCGGCGTGCCGAACAGTCAGGGACCGTTCTCGGTGCCTGGCCTGGAGCCCTCTTATCTGTTCCCCAGCCAGGGCACGAACAACTTCCTGTTCGTTGGCGCAGTTCCCGGCACATCGCTCGTCGGCTACGCCGGCAGCGAGCTTTGCTCGACGAGCAGCAGCGTCCACTGCGCCACGAGCGACCTGTTCTCGAGCGGCCTCTTCTTGGCCAACGTGACGCAGGGGATCGCCGCCCGCACGAGCGACGACGTCGTAACGTTTGCGCTCACGGCATCGTTCGACAACGGCACCCATGTGTCTGGTTCCGTGACCATCGACACCACGGTCGGATACGTCTTGGACGAGCATGCGTTTCTGTACGCAGGCGCGACATTGCTTTCAGAATTCAGCAACCCCAGCGGCCAGAGCGTTTTCGCACCGGGCGGCTTGAACCCCTCTTATCTTCTGCAGAGTTTGGGCACCGGCGGCTACCTGCTCAACGTCGCCGTGCCGGTGACGTCGGTCGTCGGCTACGGCGGAGGTTTGCTATGCGCCGTCGACACCGGGCAGGGCTGCTCCTTCAGCAATGTCTTTCTCGGCAACGTCGCCTCGAACGCGCTGACCGGAAGCTTGACCATTGCCGCCATCCCGGAGCCGTCGACGTTTGCGCTCCTGCTCGCCGGTCTGACGGCGATCTGCTGGCGCCGCAGCCGCGGCTTGGGCGAGAGCTGAACAAACGGCGGCGAAGGCCGCCTTTCCGACAGCGCCGCCTGCCACCGTTCCGAAGCTGCCATCCGTGGGCGTTCGGATTTGGCCGACTGCGGTCTAACGACGAACCTCGGCTTCCGACCCTCAGCTGCCGATGAGCAAGACGGCATGAGCGTCGGTGATGCAGCGGAAAGCGGCCGGTCACCGCAGAGCCGTTTCGGAAAACCAGAGTCAAAAGATCGGGAGCCGGTCAGCAGCCGGTCGTGTAAGCCGGCAATCGACCCATCGGCGACATTCAGTGCCCCGCATGGGCAGACGAAAAGCGGTCGATTGCGCGACGCCTCCATCGAGTCGTTGCGAGGCAGTCGAGCACCATCAACTACCGGCGGTCGCCGCCGAGATCGGCGCCACGTACGCAATGGGGAGAACTTGGCCATCGATCTGCCAGCGCAGTGATAGGCCCGCAGTGTTACCGCTGTTAACGCCGCGCTGGCGCATGAAGGACTTCTCCAGCCGGTCCATCGCAATCGCTCTTTTAAACCTCTGTAGTGGATGTCAGCAGGGCCGGCTCGCTGCCGCGCCGTGCGACCAGATCGATCTCGATGCGTGCACCCTTGGCCAGCCTGGTCACACCGACGCAAGTTCTGGCGGGTCGCCGCCCTGGCGCGAAGTTGGAGGCGTAGACGGCATTCATCGTGGCGTAGTCCTCGTCGAAGTGGGTCAGGTAGATGCGCACGGACACCGCGTGCTCTAGGCCCAGCCCACAGCCGGCCAGCACGGTCTGCAGGTTTTTCAGCACCTGGCGTGTTTGTGCCTCGATGCCTTCAGGGTAGGTTGAATCCACCGCGGTGCCGACAAAGGGCATCTGCCCCGTCACGAACAGCCAGCCGTCGGCCTCTACCGCGTGGCTGAAAGGCGCGACCGGGTCCGGCGCGCCGACGATCATGTGGAAAACGGGCGACATCACGGGACCTCGGATTGGGTGGAGACGGCTGGGGGGTTACGTGTGGCACGTGTCTTGCTCGTTTCAGCCCGGCAACCCGGAAGCGGTCCATGGACACGGAACAGTTTACGACCGACGCCTATCCGGCTCGGCAACGGCCGCGCGCTTGGTGCGACGCGCTGCAGTTGCACAGCCTGCGGCCTGAAATGTCGCCCGCGGCCGAGGCGCTGTATGGAACTGTGACCGCCGGTCGCACAACGCGCGGCGTGGGTCTGGCGCGCATCACATCGTCGCCGCAAGTCATCCAGCGCTTGGGCAACGAGTCCGATGCGATCTGGCTGGCGTTGCACCTGAGCGGCGAAGCCAGCCTGCGCGACGGCCAGCAGACGATTGCGCTGGCGCCGGGCGATATCGTCGTCGGGCCGGCACAGGCGCAAGTGGGCCTCAACTTCCGCACGCACTTCCGGCAGTTCATGGTGTCGATGCCGCGCGCCAGCTTCAAGGCCCGACTGCCGGATGGACATGCCATTGCGCTGCGCCACTTCAGCGGTCACGTCGGCCTGGGCCGGCTGTTGGCCGGCACACTGACAGCACTGGCCGATGCGTTCGACACGCTGAGCGACGACGACATCGCGCCGGTCGAGTCGGCACTGTCCGAGTTCATCGCCACCGGTCTGGCTGTACACCACAACCCGAGCACGACTCCCATCGGCAGCAGCCAGGCGGCGACGGTTCGCCGGCTGTGCCAATACGTCGATGCGAACCTGAGCGACTCGGCGCTGACGGTGACTGCCGTCGCAGCGCACGAGCACATTTCCGAGCGCCTGGTGCAAAAGCTCTTCGAAGGCCTCGGGCAAACCTTTACCGCCTACCTTCGACAAAGCCGCCTCGAACGCTGTCGCGCCGATCTCGCGAACCGCCAGTACGGCCACCTTTCGATCTCGGACATCTGCTTTCGTTGGGGGTTCAATGATCCGGCGCATTTCAGCCACTGCTTTCGCGACCGCTATGCGATGTCGCCACGGCAGTACCGGCAGCAAGCGAACGAAGCGAGCCAACAATCTCTGCGCAAGCGCATCCAGCGCGGCTGGCCCTCGGGCTACTTCGAGCCCCCGGCGACCGACCCGGTCGCCTCGAGGGTCAACATTGGCGCCGTCGCGGCGAAGGGTGGCACCCCGGCGATCGTGGCAACCGAAGCGCTGGTCCATGCGAGCGACATCGGCCTTGGCGCCGGCCGCCACCACCACCTGCCGGCTACCGCGCAGACCGTGCACTGGGGCTACTTCAGCCGCGAGATCCCGCCTGTGCTGCACATCGATTCCGGCGACATCGTCACCATCGAGACGCTGACTCAGCATGGTTACGACGACCACGAGCGGATGATCAAGGGAGATTCGGGGGCCGAAAGCGTCTTCCACTGGACGCCGGATCGCAAGGCCGTGGACCGGCGCGGCGCGGGCCCCACCGATGCGTCGATCTACGGTCGCGGGAGTGGCGAGGGTTTCGGCGTGCACATTTGCACCGGCCCGATCTTCGTACAGGACGCGCAGCCCGGCGACGTGCTGGAAGTGCGCATCCTCGACCTCGCCCCCCGCCTCGCGGCGAGCGCCAAATACGAAGGACGAGCCTTCGGCAGTAACGCCGCCGCCTGGTGGGGCTTCCACTACGACGACCTGATCGAAGAGCCAAAGCAGCGCGAGGTGGTGACGATCTACGAGGTGGATTGCAGCCACGACCAAGCCTGTGCGCACGCGGTCTACAACTTCCGCTGGACGCCGCAGCGCGATCCAAACGGTGTTCTGCACCCGACCATCGACTATCCAGGCATCCCGATCGACCGCGCCTCGATCGTCGAGAACCACGGCGTGCTGCAGGGCGTGAGCATCCCGGTGCGCCCGCACTTCGGCGTGATCGCGGTGGCGCCGGCCGAGACGGGTCTGGTCGACTCGGTGCCACCGTCCTGCTTCGGCGGCAACCTGGACAACTGGCGCATTGCAAAAGGCGCGACCCTCTACCTGAGGGTCGGGGTCGACGGCGCCTTGCTGTCGGTGGGCGACCCGCACGCTTCGCAAGGCGACAGCGAGTTGTGCGGCACGGCGATCGAATGTTCGTTGACGGGCGTCTTCCAGATCGTGCTGCACAAGGCCGCCGACCTGCGCGACCAGCCTTTCGCCGAGATCAACTACCCGTTGGTCGAGACCGCCGACGAGTGGGTCATCCACGGCTTCAGCCACCCCGACTACCTGAAGGAATTCGGCGACAAGGCGCGCAGCGCGGTCTACGAGAAATCCTCGCTCGACACTGCCATGCGCGACGCTTTCCGCAAGACCCGTCGCTTCCTGATGACGGCGATGGGCCTCACCGAGGACGAGGCGATCTCGCTGATATCGGTGGCCGTCGACTTCGGTGTGACCCAGGTGGTGGACGGCAATTGGGGAGTGCATGCGGTGATTCGCAAATCGATGTTCGCGGGTCGTCAGCGGCCAACAGTCTCGGAAGCGGTCAACGGTCCGTGAAGATGCTCTTGCGGATCGAGCCGTGGATCCCCCAGTTGGCATCCACCACTTGGGTCACGCCGAAGTCCGCCCCGACCGATAACAAGGCGATGGCCTCGTCTTCGCTAAGGTGGTGCACCGTCATCAGGAAGCGGCGCAGCTTGCGGAAAGCGTCGCGCATGGCCGGGTCCAGAGACGAGTGTCCGGCCACCAGGGTTTGCGCGTCGGGGCCGAGCGCGGCCAAGTAGTTGGGATAGGTGAAACCATACACCGACCACAGCTCGTCGGTTTCCAGCAGCGGGTGGTCCAGACCTTCGAGAATCGTGCCGCCCAGCTCCGACTTTTTGTGCAGGACGAACTCGAAGTCGCCGGTCAGCGAAGTCTCGATCGCGGTGCCGCCGATTTCGCTGTCGCCTTGCGCTGCATGCGGGTCGCCCACCGAGAAGAAGGCGCCCGCCACCGCTACCGGGTAATACATGCGTGCGCCCTTGCCGATGCGCCAGTCGTCGATATTGCCGCCGGTGTAGCTGGGTGGAATGGAACTGACGAAGTCGGACTCCGACGGCGCCAGACCCATCGTGCCGAAGTGCAGTCGGGCCGCCACCTTGACGTTGCGCAGAATGCCCTCGCGCTTCTTCACCAACGTGTGGTCGACGCGCACGCCGGGATAGTCAATGTTCGTGTGGACCACGCCGTCGGGGTCGGTCTGCGGCGTCCAGACGTAGTTGTAGACGGCCTTGGCGAAAGGCTCGCCCGAGGTGTCGAGTTCGAAGATGGTCACCACCTCGCGCGGCTTGGGCTCTTCGATCAGGTCGCGGTAATGAAAGCCCCAGGACGCGGCCACGTTCGAGCCGAAACAGCGGCCCGCGTAGCAGTGGTTGCAACTCGGCCGGGGGCGTACGTCCAGGATGCGCACCTCCAGCACGTCGCCGGGCTTGGCGCCTTCGATGACCACCGGCCCCGTCAGCAGGTGCACGCCCAATCCCTCTCCCTCGCCGAGCTTGAAGGGCCCCGTTACCTGGCCCGCGCCACGCCGCGATACGGCCTTGTGCTCGCGCGTCCAGGCGAATACCGACTCGGCGCCCAAGTCCCCTTCGATCATGCGTTCGTGATCGTCGTTGGCATGGTGGGTCAGGGTCTCGATGGTCACCCGGTCACCCGACTTGACGACGAGCGAGGGCGCGACCGCCTTGCTGAAATAGCCCCAGTGCATGGTCTGCGGGGAGACGCTCAGGGTGTGGTGCTTCATTCGTGGTCCTTGGCAATCGTTGGGGTGGAAGGCAGCACGTCGGCCGCCATCACGCTGAGGAAGCGGGCCAGTTCGGGGGCGCGCGGGCGTTGCAGCACTTCGAGCGCGGGCCCGCTTTCGACCACGCGGCCACCGCTGAGAAAGACCACGCGGTCGGCCACCTCGGCGGCAAAGCGCAACTGATGCGTGGAGATAATCATGGTTAGGCCGTCTTCGACTGCGAGCCGGCGGATCACGTCCAGCACTTCATTGACGAGTTCGGGGTCGAGCGCCGAGGTGGGCTCATCCAGCAACAGCACCGCAGGCCCCGGTGCCAAGGCGCGCGCGATGGCCACGCGCTGCTGCTGCCCACCGGACAGGTGGCGCGGCAGCGCGTCCACGCGCTGCGACAGGCCGACGCGATCGAGCAGTTCGAGGGCACGCATGTCGGCTTTGTCGGCCGACCAGCCGTGCACCCAGCGCAGCGGGCCGGCCACGTTCTCGCGTGCTGTCAGGTGAGCGAACAGGTTGAACTGCTGAAACAGCATGCCCACCCCAAGGCGGGCCCGCTCCTGGGCCAGATCGCTCGGGCTCATCAGCTGGCCATCGCCTCGGAAGCCCAGGCGCTGGCCGCCGACGTGGATTTGTCCGGCGTCCCAACTCTCGAGGTGGTTGATGCAGCGCAGCAGCGTGCTCTTGCCCGAGCCGCTGGGCCCCAGAAGCGCAACCACCTCGCCGGCTTGCACGGTCAGGCTCAGGTCTTTCAAGACGGCCTGCGGGCCATAGGCCTTGGACACGCCGCTGATGCGCAGGGCCACCGGCGCGTGCGCCAACTGGGCCGCGCGCGCCGCATGGTCGATGGCCGGCAGCGCTGGCGTCACCGGCATCACCGGCGCCGCCAGTGCAGCGGCCACTGCGCCCTCTGGCGCGGCCGCCAACGCCTGCGCGGCATCGTGCACGGGCGGAAGGTGGTCCGCCTGCGGCGCGGCTCGGCGCCACGGCAGCCAGCGCGCCAGGCCGCGCAACGCTGCTTGGCGGTCCAGATCGAAGCGCGCCTCCAGCGCCAACTGCGCCACGCCGATGGCGCCGGTCAACACCAGGTACCAGACGCCGGAGGCGAAGAAGACCGGGAAGAAGTCAAAGGTCGACGAAGCCAGCTGCGAGCTTCGCAAGGTCAGGTCCTGCACCGCAATCACCGACGCCAGTGACGAATTCTTCAGCGTGCTGACGGCCTCGTTGCCCATCGCCGGGATCATCGCGCGCAGGGCCTGCGGCGCGACGATGCGACGCATCAGCACCCGCGGGGTCATGCCCAGCGCCTGCCCGGCCAGCACCTGTCCGCGTTCGACACTGACCACCCCCGAGCGAAACATCTCGGCGATGAAAGTGGCCTCGTTGAAGGCAAGCGCCGCCCCTGCCGCCAGCATCCCCGGCAGCTTGATGCCGACCTGCGGCAGCGCGTTGTAGAAGAAGATCATCTGCAGCACCAGGGGCGTGCCGCGGAAGACCACCGCATAGCCGCGCGCCAACGCGGCCAGCGGCTTGAAGCGGCTCAACTGCATCGCCGCCAGGAGCAGTCCCACCACCACCCCGCCGGCCAGCCCGATGGCCGTGGCCGCCAGCGTGAAGACGATGCCCTGGATCAGGTAGGGCAGCGTCAGGTAGTGAAAGAACAGCTCCATGGCATGGGCCTACTTGGCCACCAGCAGACGCGGTGCCTCGAGGTTCTCGACCGGCATGCCGTGCTTCTTCAGCAGCGCGGTGTGGATGCCGTCCTTTTGCAGCAGGATCAGCGCGGCCATCACGGCATCTCTGAAGTCCGTCTTACCTTTGGGCACCGCGATGCCCACCGAATAGGGAATCGTCACGGCGATGGCCTTCTCCAGCTTGTCCGGGAAGGCCTTCACGGCGGCATCGACCGTGTTGACGTCGTTCACGTACGTGTCGGCGCGGCCGGCCAGGATGGCCTGGATGCAGTTCTGGTTGTTGTCGTAGAGCTGGATCTCGGGCTCGGGCTTGCCCATGGCCTTGCACTGCGGGGCGAGCGCCTGGATCAGCGGCACCTCGACATAGCCGGTGTTCTCGGCCGCCACCGTGCCGCACAGCGAGGTGTTGATGCCGGTGATCTTTTTCGGGTTGCCCTTGGCCACTAGCACACCGTCGAAGACTTTCGAGTAGGTGATGAAGTCGGCCGCCTTGGCGCGTTCTTCGGTGGCGTAGATGTCGGAGATGACGATGTCGGCCTGGCCGGCTTGCAGTGTGGTGAGCAGAGCCGCGAAGGTCACGGGCTTGTAGCTGAGCGTGAAGCCCAGGCAGGCGCCGATGGTCTCGCCCAGGTCGATGTCGAATCCGATGTACTTGCTCGGGTCCTTGGGGTCGATGGTCTCGTAGCCGGGCGTGTGCGGGTTGATTGCGTTGACCAGGGCCTTGCCTTTGAACTGCGGGTACTTGGCCTGCAGCGCCGCGCACTCGGCCGGGGCCTTGGAGGCCTCGGCTCGGGCCGACGTAGTGGCCACCGCGAGAGCCGACAGGCTCAGCGCGGCGATCGCCAGGCCGCGCAGGCGGGCTCGCGTCAAGGGCTGGGGCTGGACGCAGCGTCCGGCCTGGAAGGGGGTATGTTGCATGGTCCGAAGCTCCTGAGGAGGCGATACGCGCCGGCTGGCACCACGCCAACCTTGCTGCACCGCACCAACGCGAGCTTAGGATGTGGTCCGTCGACGCACTTGTGTGCAGGCGCACGACTGCTTGTGTTGGTCGCAAGTTTGCGACCGGGTTTCTTCTAACCAGACTTGTTCGGCGCCGTGCCGGCGCAAGAGCACACGGGCCGCCGCATCGGGCATCGCGCGGAGCATTGAGGGGTTGCCAGCCGACCGCAACGCAGCCTCGGGGATGCTGGGCGGGGCGGCCGGCGCCGCCCGTCGGTCTGCCTCACACCCCCAGGAAGCCGGCCAGCGTCGGGTGAGTCGTCAGCGCACGGCCGATCGACAGCAGCTGCTGGCCGCCCGACAGCTGCGCGCCCCTGGTGGCCCAGGCGTTCGACCATGCGGGGGAAGGTGGCCAGCACCCGCCGCGTGTGTGTCGGTCTTCGAACGGGCTGAGAACGCCATCCATGACTTTCTCGGACGGCGTCGGTGAAGGTCAAGTTCCAGGATAGATCGGTCTCTCGCCGAGAAAGCCGCCACAGACGCCTTTGGGTGGCGAATGCGTCGGTCGAGACGGTGACAGGGCGGTCAATGGCGCAACTCACGCCGCGTCGAAGAAGCCTTACGACCGCACCGCCTCTTATTGCTGTCGGTCGAACCAGCGAGTTAAGCAAGGCTGAAGGACAGCTTGTTGGCAGTCAGCGTGAGTTCGCTCGCCGGAGGCTACCGACAGCAACCGCTGCAAACGCGCCTCCCTTGTCAAACGCTCAAATTCCCAAAGGCTTTGCGGACCCGACAGGCAAGGCTCCAACGTCCGGCTAATCTGAACACCGGGTCAGTCGACGACCTCCTCTTCGCCGATTTCCACATCCCTCGACAAGGTTGGCGCGACGTACGTACCGTACGCGGACTTCCAGTCCTTCCGGACCGCGGACCGTGCCGTGCTCAGCGCGATTTCCCCACTGCACACCATCATCTGAAGCTTGCGCTCGAGGCGGTCCTTGAACCTTGCACGAAGACCTCCGGGCCGAAAGCCGGCGCGCCGATTCCGCAGACCCGACCCACCGGCCAGAAGCGCAGCCTCGAGCGCGGCAAGTCCACGCGCAAGAAGAGCCCAGGCAAGCGCGCCCACAAAGGGGGTTGATCTCAGCCGCCGAAGGCAAACCCCCGCCCCGGCGCCGCCGCGAACAAGGCCTGCGTGTAGGCGTGCTGCGGCGCGCTGAAAACGCGATGGGCCGGGCCGGATTCGACGACACGCCCCTTAGACATTACCGCGAGCTGGTCGCAGACCTGGCTGGCGACCCGCAGGTCATGGGTGATGAAAAGCATCGCCAGGTTGAGCCGGGCGCGGATTTCCTCGAACAGCTCGAGCACCTGGGCCTGCACCGAGACATCAAGCGCTGAGACGGCCTCGTCGGCGACCAGAAGTTCGGGCTCCATCATCAGCGCGCGCGCAATGCAGATGCGCTGCCGCTGGCCGCCGGAAAACTGGTGCGGGTAGCGCGCCATGGCGCTGTCGTCCATGCGCACCAGGGCGAGCAGACTGCGCGCGCGCTGTAGCGCCGCTGCCATCGACAGGCCGTAGTTGACGGGCCCCTCGACCAGCGCCTGCGCGACGGTGCGCCGCGGGTTGAGCGAGCGATACGGATCCTGGAAGACGATCTGCACGCGCTTGCGCAACGGGCGCAGCGCCGACGCCCCCATCATCGCGATGTCGATCGCCGACGTGCCAGCGTCCTGCCCGTCGCGGTCGCCGCCGAGCAGCACCTGCCCGGCGCTCGGGTCGATCAGGCGCACGATACAGCGCGCGACGGTGCTCTTGCCGGAGCCAGATTCGCCGACGATGCCGAGGGTCTGGCCGCGGCGTATCTCGAGGTCGATTTCCTGCGCGGCATGGACGGTGCGGTCGGTGCCGAACCAGCGCTTGTCGACGTAGGTCTTGTCCAGACCGATCACCCGCAGCACCAGCGGCGCGCCCGGATCGCTCGGCCGCTTGCGCAAGTGCAGCGTCGGCACCGCGCGCATCAGCATGCGCGTGTAATCGTGCTGTGGGCGCTGCAGCACGTCGGCCTTCGGGCCGATCTCCACCAGATCGCCGAGGCGCAGCACGGCGACGCGATGCGCCACTTCGGCGACGACGCCGAAATCGTGGGTGATGAAGAGCACCCCGGCGCCGTGGCGCGTCTGCAGGTCGAGCACCAACTTGAGGATCTGTGCCTGGGTCGTGACGTCGAGCGCCGTGGTCGGCTCGTCGGCGATCAGCAGCACCGGGTCGAGCACCAGCGCCATCGCGATCATGATGCGCTGGCGCTGGCCGCCGCTGAGCTGGTGCGGATAGCTCGCGACCATGCGTTCGGGGTCGGGCAGCAGCACCTCGCGCACGATGCCGAGCACCTTGGCCTTGCGCTCGGCCTGCGACAGCCGCGTGTGCTCGCGCAGCACTTCGTCGATCTGCTCGCCGCAGGTCATCACCGGGTTCAGCGCCGTCATCGGCTCCTGAAAGATCATCGACATGCGGGTGGCCCGCAGCTCGCGCAGCCGCGCCAGCGGTGCGTGCGTGATGTCTTCGCCCTGCAGCAGGATCCGGCCCGCGCTGACCGGCAATGTTTTCGGCAGCAGGCCCATCACGCTTTGCGCGATGACGCTCTTGCCCGAGCCCGACTCGCCGACCAGGCACAGGATCTCGCCGCGGCCGACGCTGAAGGTCACATCGCGGACCGCGGTACGTCGGTCGCCGCCAGCAGGCAACGCGATAGTCAGGCCCTCGACCTGGAGGATCGGCCGATCGTCGGCTGCGGCGTTCATCCGCGCCTGGCCATCTTCGGATCGAGCGTGTCGCGCAGCCCGTCGCCGAGGATGTTGACCGCCAGCACCGTGACCGCGAGAAAGATGCCGGGAAAGAAGATGTTGTGCGGATAGGCGTTGAACTGGGCCCGGCCTTCGGCCATCACGTTGCCCCACGTAGGGATCTCCGGCGGCAGACCGACGCCGAGGAACGACAGGATCGCCTCGGTCAGGATGCCCGAGGCACAGATGAAGGTCCCCTGCACCACCAGCGGCGCGACGCAGTTCGGCAGAATGTGGCGCAGCATGATCAGCAGCGTCGGTGTGCCGAGCGAGATCGCGGCTTCGACATACGGCTCTTCGCGGATCGTCAGCACCAGCGAACGTACCAGCCGCGTCACGCGAGGGATCTCGGGGATCGCGATCGCCACCACCACCGTCATCAGTGAACCGCGCCACATCGCGACCAGCGCGATCGCGATCAGGATCGCCGGAATCGCCATCACGCCGTCCATCAAGCGCATCAGCAAGCCGTCGAGCCGGCGCAGGTAGCCGGCCATCAGGCCGAAGGCGATGCCGAAGGCCATCGCGACCAGCGCCGTGAACACGCCGACGATCAGCGATACCTGGGTGCCGTAGATGACGCGGCTGTAGATGTCGCGCCCGAAGCTGTCGGAGCCCATCAGGAATCGGTGCTTCAGGATCTCGCCGTCGAGCGTGGTGATCTCGCCGCGCTGGCCGGGCAGAAGGTCGCGGCTGGCGGGATCGAACAGGGACGGATCGACCGTGCCCAGCCACGGCGCCAGCAGCGCGAGCACCACCAGCACCATCATCACGGCGCCGCCGATGCGCACCGACATGTTCGCGCGCACCCGCGACCATGCTCCGGGCTGGCTGACCACGGTGGCCGATTCGACCGACAGGGCTTCTAAGCGGGAGGTGTCGTTCATTGTTTACGCGCGCCCGCGACGGACGGCGTCCGGGCGATCCGGCAGGCAGCGCGGGCAGAGTGCAGGTGCGGTTCGCATCAGTAGCGGATGCGCGGGTCGAAAGCCACGTAAGACAGATCGACCAGCAGGTTGATCATCACGTAGACGAACGAGAACAACAGGATGACGCCCTGGATCGTCGGAAAGTCGCGCGCCAGCACGGCGTCGACCGTCAGCCTTCCTAGCCCGGGGATGGCGTAGACCGACTCGGTCACGACGACGCCGCCGATCAGCAGCGCGATGCCGATGCCGATGACGGTGATGATCGGCACGGCCGCATTGGCGAGCGCGTGGCGCAGCAGCACCGCCGACTCGGGCAGGCCCTTGGCGCGCGCCGTGCGGATGTAGTCTTCGCCCAGCGTCTCCAGCACCGAGGCCCGCGTGACCCGGGCGATCAGCGCGATGTAGATCACCGACAGCGTGATCGAGGGCAGCGCCAGGTGATACAGCCACGGCCCGAAACCCTGAGCCAAACGCCGGTAGCCCTGCACCGGCAGCCAGCCGAGCTGGAGCGACACCAGCCAGATCAACGCATAGGCGAGCACGAAGATCGGGATCGAGAAACCCAGCACCGAGAAGCCCATCAGCCCGCGGTCGAGCCAGCCGCCGAAGCGCCACGCCGCCAGCACACCCAGCGGCACGGCCAGCGTCACCGCGATGGCGATCGTCACCAGCGCCAGCGACACCGTCGGCTCGAGGCGCTGGCCGATCAGAGTCGCAACCTGGGTCTTGTAATAGAAGCTCTCGCCCAGGTCGCCGGTGATCACCCGGCCGAACCAGATGACAAACTGCTCGGGGATCGAGCGATCGAGCCCGAGCCCGGTGCGAATGGTCGCAATCTGCTCGGTGGTGGCGGCGTCGCCCGCCATCACGGCCGCCGGGTCCCCGGGCGTCAGCCGCAGCACCAGGAAGACGAGCACCGAGACGATCAGCAGGACCGGCAGCGTCGACAGCAGGCGGCGGACGAGAAAGTTGAGCATGGGCTTGGGGCCTGTGAACGCTTCGGGAGGGCTCGCGCCGAAGCGTCGCGGGCCCTAATTCTTTTTCAGGTTCCAGTAGATGTCGCCGTTGCTGATAAAGAAACCGCTGATGTTCTTGCGTGCCGCGCGCGGCTGGTCGTACTCGCCCAGCGGCGCGTGCGTGCCGATCTCGAAAGCCCGGGCGTGAATCTGGTCGGCCAGCTTCTTCTTCACGCCCTCGTCGGTGGCGCGCATGAACTGGGCGCGGATCTCGGCGAGTTTCTCGTCCTTGGCCCAGCCGAACCAGCCCGACGCCTCGCCGCGGGTGTCCATCGTCGGGTTGGCGATCGGGCTCCAGACGTCGAAGACGTTCCACGAGGTCAGAAACATGTCCCAGCCGCCCTTGTCGGTCGGGTCTTTCTTGGCACGGCGTCCGACCAGGGTCTGCCAGTCCATCGCTTGCAGATCGACCTTGAAGCCGGCCTGGCGCAGCAGCTGGGCGGCGACGTCGGGCAGTTTCTGGATCGCGGCCAAGTCGGTGGGCTTCATCAGCACCACCGGCGTGCCGTCGTAGCCGGAGGCCTTCAGCAGCTCCTGCGCCTTGCGCATGTTGCCCTTTGCCTGGACTTCGCTGCCGGCCGTGCTGCCGTAGGGCGTGCCGCAGACGAACATCGAGGCGCATGGCCGGTACAGCTCCTTGACGCCGACCTGCGCGCGCAGGAAAGGCTCCTGCGAGAACGCGGCCAGCGCCGCCTGCCGCACCTTCGGGTTGTCGAAAGGCTTGTGCAGGTGGTTGAAACGCGCCATGTATTGCAAGCCGAGGTTCGAGTACTTGGGCAACTGCATCGTCGGGTCGGTCTTGGCGGCCTCGTAGAAGTCGAAGCCGAGGGACTCGATGATGTCGACCTCGCCTTTCTGCAGTGCGCTCACCTGCGCCTGCGCGTCGCGCAGCGCCAGGTTCCATTCGACGCGATCGACGTACACGTTCTTGCCGCCGGTGGTGCCCGACGGGGGCTCGCCGCGCGGCACGTACTTCGCGTTCTTCAGATACACCGCACGGTCGCCGGGCTTGAACTCGTCCTTCTTGAAGACGTACGGTCCGGAGCCGGTGTAGTCGTCAATCTGCTTGAAGGCATCGGTCTCGGCGACACGCTTGGGCATGATGAAGGGCACGTTCGACGACGGCTTGCCGAGCGCCTCGAGGACGAAGCCGCAGGCCTCGCCGAGGAAGATGCGGAAGGTGTCGGGCGTCGGTGTGTCCATGCGCTGCACGAAGGTCATCAGCGCGCTGCCCATCGCGTCGCGCTTGCCCCAGCGCTGCAGCGACGCGATGACGTCCTCGCCAGTGACGGGCTTGCCGTCGTGAAATTCGAGGCCCTTGCGCAGCTTGAAGGTCCAGAGGCGGTGATCGCCGCTTTCGGTCCAGCTTTCCACCATCTGCGGCTTGATCTTCGCGTTCTCGTCGGTGCCGAACAGCGTGTCGTAGACCATGTAGCCGTGGTTGCGGCTCATGTAAGCGGTGGTCCAGATCGGGTCGAGGATCGCTAGGTTGCTGTGCGGGACGACGCGCAGCACGCTGCCCTGGGCCCAGGCCTGGGTGGCGAACAGTGCGCTCGTAGCGAGGGCCAGCATGGCGAGGGTTCTGTGATGAAAATTCATGAGTACCTTTTCCCGATGGGGATGACCGATGCAGGACCTGTGCCTGCGCCGATGATCCACGATGGTGCATGAATTCGGCGTCGCCGCCCATCCGGCACAACCACCGCAGGCGCTGTGCGGGGCTCGTGTTGCAGGCGCTGCGGATCACCGTCCGGCATGTCTGACCATGCCGGCAGCGGCGGACCGGCTTCGAAATGCCTAAGCCAGACCGGGCGGCGGTACGAAGGCGCGGTACTCGCGCTCGATCCATTGCGCAAAGCGCAGGCACTGCGGGTCGGCGAAGGCCGGGCCGACGATCTGTGCGCCCACCGGCAGGCCATCGGCACTCAGGCCGAGCGGAATCGCCGTGGCCGGCAGACCGACGAGGCCGGGGTAGCCGGCCCAGAACAGCGCATCGGTGCTCGGCTGGGTGTGGCCGTTGACAGGGATCATGCGTTCCCAGCGTTCGCCGCTCTGCATCTGCCGGAAGGCTGGCGTCGTCGCGACCGGGCAGATCAGCAGGTCGACGCTCTCGAAGAAGCCAGCCCACTGACGGCGCAGCCGGACGCGGCGCTCGTCGATGCGGACCCAGTCGCGGTGCGAACTGGCGTTGCCGCGGAAATGCCGCGCCGGGTAGCCGCTGTCGTCGGGAAGGTAGCTGGCCGCGCGCTGCCGGGCGACGGCATAGGCTGCGTCGTCGTAGTGGCTGCCAGTGGCCGCACGCAACAGATGGATGTAGACCTCGTGGCTCTCGGCGCTGTCGACGGGCCGGACGTCCTCGCTCACCACCACGCCCTCGCCACGCAGGAAGGCGGCGAGGTCGCGCAGCGCCGACTGGATGCTGGCGTCGACCTCGGCATAGACATCGTCGAAAAGCACCGCCACCCGGCAGGCGCGCGCGGCGAGGCCGCGGTCGCGCCAGGCCAGCGGCACGCGGCCCATCGGTGTCAGCATCTCGAGCGGCGCAGCCAGCACGTCCATCGCCAGCGTCAGGTCGTAGGCACTGCGCGCCAGCGGCCCGACCGCGCAGATGTCGAAATCGTCGGCACTGGCCCACGGCGTGAGCTCATGCCCGGTCTGCGGCACCACGCCCCAGGTCGGCTTGTGACCCCAGACGCCGCAGTAGTGCGCCGGGTTGCGGATCGAAGCGCCGATGTCGCTGCCCAGCTCCAGCGCGGTGAAGCCGGCCGCCAGCGCCGCCGCCGAGCCGCCGGAAGACCCGCCGGGCGTGCGCGTCACGTCCCACGGGTTGCCGGTGGTGCCGTAGACCGGGTTGAAGCTTTGCCAGTCAGCGAGCGATGCCGGCACATTGGTCTTGCCGAAGATCACCGCGCCCGCGCCCAGCAGGCGCTGCACCGTGACCGCATCGCTGGCGGCGAGGTTGTCGGCATAGGCCGCGTGCCCGTAAGTGGTGGGCAGGCCGGCGACGTTGAACGACTCCTTCACCGTCATCGGCACGCCGTGCAACGGGCCCCAGCTCTCGCCCCGCGCCAGCGCGGCGTCGGCTGCGCGGGCGCGAGCGCGGGCCCGCTCTGCGTCGAGCACCACCACCGCGTTGATCGGGCCTCCGAGCCGCGCGATGCGGCCGAGGTACAGCTCGAGCAGTTGCAGCGCCGAGACCTCCTTGCGGCGGATGCAACGCGCCAGCGCATGCGCCGGCAGAAAGGCGAGTTCGGACATCGCATCCTTTCATCGCCGGTACAGCCGGCAGGGTTCGATTCTTGCGTCGCACCCGGGCGGCACCAGCGAAGCAAGCAAGCAAGTGGGTAACGCGGGCCAGACTGCATAGGAGGCGCGCCGCACAAGCGGGCGACGCGGCTGGGGCATCATCGCACCACCCGACCGGCCACCTTACAGGAGCCCAGCCCCATGAAACTCGTCATCGCGCAGATGAAGCACGAGACCAACACCTACTCGCCGGTGCCGACGCCGCTGGCGCGCTTCGCCACCGGCGCGTCGATTCCGCCGGAAGGCGCCGCGGCGATCGCGGCCTACCGCGGCACCGGCTCGGCGATCGCTGCGTTCATCGACCTGGCCGAGGCCGCTGGGGCAGAGTTCAGCGTGCCGATCGCCGCGTCGGCGAGCCCGAGCGGCCCGGTCGACGACGCCGCGTTCGAACACATCGCCGGCCGCATCTGTGCGGCGGTGGCCCGCGGCTGCGACGCGGTGCTGCTCGACCTCCACGGTGCGATGGTCACGCAGACATATGAAGACGGCGAGGGCGAGCTGCTGCGCCGCATCCGCGCGCTCGCGCCGGCCGTGCCGATCGGTGTCGCGCTCGACATGCACACCAACCTCTACGACGCGACGGCGGAACGGTGCACTGCGATCGCCGGCTACCAGACCTACCCGCACGTCGATGTCTACGAGACCGGCCAGCGTGCCGGCCGCGCGGTGCTGTCGATGCTGGCAGGCGCTGTCAGGCCGACGATGGCCTGGGGCCGCAAGCCGATGCTGCCGCACGTGATGCGCCAGGGCTCGGACGACCTGCCGAACCGGTTGCTGCAGGCGCGTTGCCGCGAGATCGAGGCCGAGGGAGCGCTCTGCGCCAGCCTGTTCGTCGGCTTTCCGAATGCGGACATCGAGTTCGCCGGCCTCTCGGCCGTCGTCGTCACCGATCGCGACGACGCGCAGGCGCGCCGCTGGTGCGACGAGTTGCTGGCGCTGGCCTGGGAGCATCGCCAGGCCTTCGTCTACAGCGTCGAGCCGCTCGCCGATTCGATCGCGCGCGCCAGGGCTCTCGCCGATGCCAAGCCCGCCGGCAGCGGCCCGGTGGTGCTGCTCGACCACAGCGACAACTGCGCCTCGGGCGGCACGATGGACACGATGACGGTGCTCGGCGCGATGCTCGATGCCGGCCTCGACGGCGCCGCCGCGTTTGCGGTCTTCGACCCGGCGGCGGTGCAGCAGATGATCGCCGCCGGCGTCGGCCACGACGTGACCCTGTCGCTTGGCGGCAAGCTCGACATGCCGTCGATCGGCCTCACGGGCGTACCGCGCACCACCAGCGGGCGCGTGCGCCTGATCTGCGACGGCCGCTACCGCAACCGCGGGCCGATGTTCGGCGGCGAACTCAGCGACATGGGGCCGACCGCAGTGCTCGACACCGGCGGCCTGCAGATCGTCGTGATCAGCAACCATGTCGAGCCGCACGACCTGGCCGCCTTCACCGCGGTCGGCATCGCGCCCGAACGCTGCCGCTTCCTGATGCTGAAGAGCCGCGTGCACTGGCGCGCCGGGCTGCGCTCGCTGGCCTACGCCGTGGTCGAATGCGCCGGCACCGGGGTGTGCACCTCCGACTACGCGATGCTTGGCCTGCGCAACGTGCGGCGGCCGATCTATCCGCTGGACGCGCTGTGAGCGCAGGCGAGCGCATGCAGGGCACCGACCGGCCGGCGCCTGCAGCAGACCACGAGGTGTTCGATGCGGGCAATGTCGTGCTGCAGTCCGGCCGCACCTTCCGCAACATGCAGCTGGCGTACAAGACCTTCGGTGCGCTGAATGCGGACAAGTCGAACGTGATTCTCTATCCGACGTCGTACAGCGCCCAGCACCACGACACGCAGTTCATGGTCGGCGATGGCGGCGCGCTCGATCCGTCCCGATACTTCATCGTCATCGCGAACCTTTTCGGCAACGGCCTGTCGAGCTCGCCGTCGAACACGCCGTGGCCGGATGTCGGAACGCGCTACCCCGACGTCACCTGTTTCGACGCCGTGCAGGTGCAGCGCCGCATGCTCGCTGAGATCTGGGGCGTGACGAAGCTGGCGCTGGTCTACGGCTGGTCGATGGGCGCGATGCAGGCCTACCACTGGGCTGCCCTCTTCCCCGACGCGGTCGAACGCATCGCAGTGGTCTGCGGTGCGGCACGCTGCGCGCCGCACAACCAGGTCTTTATCGAGGGCGTCAGGGCGGCGTTGAGCGCCGACCCTGCGTTCAGCGACGGCGTCTTCGGCGCCCGGCCGGTGCGCGGTTTCCGGGCAATGGGGCGGATCTACGCCGGCTGGGCGCTGTCGCAGACTTTCTACCGCGAAGAACTCTGGCGCACGCTCGGCGCGTCGTCGCTCGAGGACTACCTGGTCACGCACTGGGAAACGAACTTCGCGCGCCGCGACCCGTCGGACCTGCTGGCGCAGCTGTGGACCTGGCAGCACGCCGACATCAGCGCCAACCCGATGTATGCGGGCGACCTGCCGAAAGCCCTCGGCGCCATACGCGCGCGCACCCTGCTGATGCCGGGCGACCATGATCTGTACTTCCAGGTCGAAGACAACCGCATCGAAATGCGCCACCTGCGCAATGCCGAGCTCCAGCCGATTCCGTCTGTCTGGGGCCACCGCGCCGGCAATCCGTTGAACCAGCCGTCGGACCGGGCTTTCATCGAGAAGCACGTCAAGGCCTTGCTTGCCGCTGAGCGGCCCACCGTGTAGAAGAGGCCATGGTCTCGCCCGCACCGTATCGATTGAAGGCCGACGTGCTGATGCCGCTGACGGTCAGATCCAATGCGCCGGCGGCGCGACGCGCGCTCGGCCATCTCGGCGCCATCGTGCTGGCTGCCGCCACGCTGTGGCCGCTGCGAGGGACCTTCTGGGCATTGCCATTGACGGCACTGCTCGGCTTCTTCATCGCCTTCCTGTTCAACGCCTTGCACGAGACTGCCCACCAGACCGCCTTTCGAACCCGGGCACCGAACCACCTGCTCGGTCACCTCGCCGGCTTCGCGGTGCTGCTGCCGTACGGCTACTACCGCGCCTTCCACTGGGACCACCACCGCTACACGCAGGACCGCGACCGGGATCCCGAGCTCGCGGTTCCGCTGGCCCGGTCGCGGCTCGGGCTGCTCTGGTACTGGCTCGGCCCGCCGGTCTGGCGCGACCGCATCCGCAGGCTGCTGGTGCACGGCCTGGCCGGCCGCGCGACCGAACGCTGGGTGCCCGAGGCCCAGCGCGCGAGCATCGTGCGCGAAGCCCGCTGGTACCTGCTCGGCTACGCCATCGTGATCGGCGTGTCGCTGGCGACGCGCTCGCTGGCCGCGCTCTGGCTGTGGCTCGTGCCGGTGGCGGTCGGCCAGTGGTTCCTGCGCCCGTACCTGCTGTCCGAGCACACCGGCTGTGCGCACACGGCGAACATGCTCGAAAACACGCGCACCACCTACACCCACGCCTTCGTGCGCTTTTTCGCCTGGAACATGCCGTACCACGCCGAGCACCATGCCTACCCGGCGGTGCCCTTCCATGCGCTGCCGCAACTCAATACGCGTCTGGCCGCGCACATCGTCCACACCGAGCGCGGCTATCCGGCGTCGGTCGCCGCGGTGCTGCGCCATCTCGGCAGCGACACCCACACCGGCCCGGACCCGAGAATCCCCGCATGACCTTCGCCCTCGATGCACCGCACGCTGACGCAAACCGGTATCCCCCCGCATGAAGCGCCCCGCCGCAGTCCCGACGGTGCAGGTCGACGACGACGAAGTCCGCGTCACCGAATGGCGCTTCGCACCCGGCGCCGAAACCGGCTGGCATCGCCACGGCATGCACTACGTGGTCGTGCCGCAGACCACCGGCAAGCTGCTGCTGGAAACCGCGCACGGGCCGGTCACCAGCGCGCTGACCAGCGGTGTCGCCTACGCCAGATCGGTGGGCGTCGAGCACAACGTGATCAATCCGGGCGCCACCGAATTTGTGTTCGTCGAGATCGAATTAAAACGCTCGCAACCCCGACCCGAGGACGCAGCGACATGAACCCACGCATCGACACGAGCCGGCTCCTGGCCGCATCGACCGGAGGCAGCGCGTGAAGGTCCTGGTCGCCGGCTACCAGCACGAGACCAACACCTTCGCGCCGACCCGGGCCGACTGGGCGGCGTTCAACCGCGGCGATTCGTTTCCCGCCTTCGTTCACGGTCAAGCCATGCTGACGCAGCTGCGCGGCGTCAACCTGCCGATCGGCGGCTTCATCGAGGCCGCCCGCACGCACGGCTGGCAGCTGGTTCCGAGCAGCTGGTGCGGCGCGATTCCCTCGGCCCATGTGACCGAGGACGCGTTCGAGCGCATCAGTGCCTCGATCCTGGCCGACGTCGCCGGCGGCGGCTTCGATGCGGTCTATCTCGACCTGCACGGCGCCGCCGTCGCCGAGCATGTCGACGACAGCGAAGGCGAGCTGATCGCCCGCATCCGCAAGCTCGTCGGTGGCTCGCTGCCGATTGTCGCCAGCCTCGATCTGCATGCCAACGTGACGCTGCGCATGCTCGCCGAGGCCGACGCGCTGGTGTCGTACCGCAGCTACCCGCACGTCGACATGGCGGCCACCGGCGAGCTCGCGGCACGGCTCCTCGCCCGGCGGGTCGCGCTCGGCCGCCGCGAAGCGCTGGCCTTCCGTCGCCTGCCGTTCCTGATCCCGCTGAATGCCCAGAGCACCTGGATGGAGCCGGCGCGCACGCTCTACGAGGAGCTGGCCGGGAGCGATCGCGAATTCGGCACCGTGGCGAGTTTCTGCATGGCGTTCCCGGCCGCCGACTTCGACGAATGCGCACCGATGGTCTGGGCCCACGGCGAGCGTGCGCAGGCCGCGGTGCAACGCCTGTACGCGCGCGTGGCCGACCCGGATCAGTGGCGCTTCGAGATCCTCGAGGCGCCCGAAGCGGTCGTCAAGGCAATGGCCTTGGCAGCACAACGGGACTCGCCGGTCGTGATCGCCGACACCCAGGACAACCCCGGCGCCGGCGGCGACAGCAACACCACCGGACTGCTGCGCGCGCTGCTGCAACAGGGCGCGGGGCGGGCCTTCCCCGGTCGCGTCGCGCTCGGCCTGCTGTCGGACGCGCACGCTGCCGAGCGCGCGGCCGCGGCCGGCGTCGGCGCGACCGTGGCGCTGGCGCTCGGCCGCGCGGTGCACACGTTCACCGGCCAGCCGAGCGATCCGCCGCTGCAGGGCGAGTTCAAGGTCCTGGCCCTCAGCGATGGCAAGGTCACGCTGAAGGGGCCGATGATGACCGGCGTCACCGTGCACCTCGGCGCCTGCGCCTGCCTGGAGATCGACGGCGTACTCGTCGCCGTGTCGAGCGGCAAGAAACAGATGCTCGATCGCGAGCTCTTTCGCCTGGTCGGCATTACGCCCGAAGCGATGAAGATCATCGGCGTCAAGAGCTCGAACCACTTCCGTGCCGACTTCACGCCCATCGCCTCGGCAATCATCGTCGCGAAAGCCGCCGGACCGATGGCCGCCGACCCGGCAGACCTGCCGTGGAAGCGACTGTCGCCCGAGGTCAGGACGCGCCCTTGACGACCGGCTGCACCTGACCTCGACCCCTCTCGATAAACCGCAGAAGGCTCACGGCCGAAGTCGGCGCCTGGCAGGCCGTCCCTTGGAGCCGATGTACCCGGTTGTCTTCTTCGACACGCTGCGAGTCAAGATTTTCAAGGACGCGGTGGTGCGCAACAGTGCGACCTACTTGGCGCTGGGCTTGCTGCCCGACGGCGTCCTCGCGGATCTTCACGACGGCGTAGCGACGGGGACGGGTGCGCAAGACTTGTGCCGTCGAGACCCTGTTTTTTGGGGCGACGCCCAGCGCATGAACCCAAGGCGATTCGGTAGGCGACGGCCGCCGCCTGCAGCGGCCGCAGCGTGTGGGCCTCGTCGCCGTCGGAATCGACCATGCAGGTCTGGCGCTGGTCTGCGACCACCGCGTCGCGGCGAGTAGGCCGCTCCATCGGCCGGGTGATGAGGCTCTGCAGGGTTGCCTGCAGTTGCTCTTGGTCGTGCAGCGGAGCCTCTAAGAAAAACGGAAGCCCAGCCGCGCTGGCGAATATCCAGGATTGCCCCTCAATTGCGTCCGCCGCTTGGCGAGAAGGGTTTGTCTATGCGGGCGAGCGCGCAGTCGTCCTCAACGGCCCTGCAGCGCCCGCGTTGCAGCGGCGAAAAAGACATAACTCTCCAGCCGGCTTGCGAGGTGCACCGGCTCGGGCCACACGCTGTGCAGCACGATGACCAGTTGTTCGTCGACATCCACATAGATCTGCTGGCCGAAGATGCCCAGCGCGCCGAACACGCGCGGTCCCATGCGGGCGGGAAAGGTCCACCACTGGTAACCGTAGCCCAGCGGCTCGAAACCGGCCAGGTGGCCCGGCTCAAGCATGGAGCCCGGAGCCGCCGACGTGGATTGCGCCATCCAGCCTTCGGGCAGGACGCGCCGGCCGTCCAGCACCCCATCGGCGAGTACGAAGGCGCCGAAGCGCGCATAGTCGCGCAGCGTGGCATTCAGGCCGCTGCCGGTGAACTCCTGACCGCCTTCGCTGTCGAGTTGCCAGTAGGCGTCGCTCTCCATGCCGCCCGGTTGCCAGATCTTGGCCGACAGGTAGTCGCTGACGGGTTGCCGGATCGCACCGCGAAGGATCGCACCGAGCAGGAAAGTCTCGGCGGTGTTGTAGTTGAAGCGGCTGCCCGGCTCGGCGTCGCGCGGCAGTGTGCGCAAATAGTCCAGCACGGCGCCCGGTTCTTCGTGCTGTTGGATGGCCATCAGCTTGCGGCGGTCCGACTCGGCGTCGAGATAGGTCTCGACCCAGCGCACGCCCGAGCTCATCTGCAGCACCTGACGAATCGTCACGCTGTCGTAGGCAGAGCCGCGCAATTGCGGAACGGTGAGCGTGACCGGGTCGTCGAGGCTGGCGATCAGGCCGTCGTGCATGGCGGCGCCGACCAGGGTCGAGGTGATCGACTTCGCCATGGAAAAGGAGATCCAGCGCGTCTGTGCCGTGTGGCCGTGCGCATACCGCTCGCAGACCACCTCGCCACGCTTGAGAATCAACAAGCCGGTAGTGCCGCCGCGCCGCATGAAATCGTCGATGCTAAGGCTGTGACCGTCAGCCTCGTAATAGAAATCGACGGGCCGGCCGAGCGAAAGTTCGCGCACCTGCGGGCCGCGGCTAATGGTGCGAGTCGGGTAGAAGTCGCGCATGTCGGCAAATGCGCGCCGCTGCTCATCGGTCGGCAGCGTGAAGAGTTCGGGGTAGCGCCCGCTGCGGGGCGCGCCGTTGTGCAGGGTTCGTTCCATTCGGGCCAGTGTAGCTACGCAGCCTCGGCGTGGGTACGTCTTCCGCACAAGGCCGCGACCTGCGTGGTCGGTCTGCACCGACCGATACTCATCGGAGAGCGCGTCGCGATACCCGTGATCTCAAAGGCGGCTGGGGGTTTCATCGGCACCGGCCTGTCGTGCACCTGGCTGGAAGATATTCAGCCACAGGCGTCTTTGGCAGTGCGCCACCGGCGTGGCCAATCGTTGGGGCTGGCGTCATCAACGCCTTGGTCTGGCCTGGTAGCGACTACCGACGATGCGGCTCAAGCTGAGTTTGCGGCGCAAATCTGCACGGAACTGGTAGGTGCCGCCAATGTCGCCAGCCGCCGTTGGTCATGGCTGCGGAGGATTTCTCGTTCCTGCTGGAGCAGGTTGCAGGCTGCTACATCAACATCGGGAACGGCGTTGCCGAGGGTGGTTGCGAGGTACACAACCCCGCGTACGATTTCAACGACGCGGCCCTGCCCTTGGAAGCCGCGTTCTTTTCTTGCGTTGTGGAGTGGGAACTGCGAGTTTAGTGAGATTCGCGCGCGCGGCCGGGCGGAGGCTACGCGCAAGCCGACGTTTACGAAGGACAGCTTCTGGCCGACCTCGGACGACCGGCTCTCGGAACTGCTCGCCCCGAAGCGGCCAGTCAGGATGGGGTCTCGAACGTCAGCAAAGTGGCGTTGAACTCGGCTGACGGACTACCCGGCATCGGCCAAAAGGTGTCGTTAACGACGGTCCGCTAGAGGAGAGCTCATCCAGGCTAATTTGCATAGCCATCAACGCGCTCTGTCCGAGTTGATGCGCCGGTTTGGCGGTGAGATGACTACCAAGGGGTCAACGCTCTTGAACTTGACGGTCCGCCACCGAATCTGACCCATGGCGACCATCCGGCGCCAGACGGGCTCAGGGGGCCGCCCCCCAACTACTAAAACAACTTTTACACTGGCCAAGGATTTCGTGCCGGGTTGGGCCATCTTTGCAGTCAACGTCGCCGGAGCCTGCGTGCGGGCAAACGCGCCGCTACGGTCATTGGCCTCGTGCACTCGGTTCGGCTCAACGGGCACGATCCGTACGCTTACGTAAAGGACGTGCTTGAGCGCTTGCCCACGCAGCGCGCCAGCCGCGTACAGCAGTTGCTGCCGCATCGCTGGCAGCCAACCATCATCGCAAGCTGGACTAACGTGAGCGGCCCGCCGTCCCCCATGAGCTGACGACGCCGAGACGACGACGATGTCG
>ENA-OFCD01000296-OFCD01000296.1-metagenomes-genome-assembly--contig:-NODE-296-length-33285-cov-15.713993_pt1 | contig 33285 bp, 33 predicted proteins | sample MGYA00153392_OFCD01 | MGnify analysis MGYA00153392
AGTTCAGGTGGGCGAGGTCAGCCCGGCTTCGGGTTCATCTGACGCGAGACGATCACACCAACCGGGCGATGTTCCAAGCCCTTGCTCAAAGAGCATTGGTCCAAGGAAATATAAGACTCACGCAAGTGCGACGGACGTTTTTATTCTACGGCGCATGCGTGACCCGCGCATGGCAATCAGAGCAATTGCCCGTCGGCGCCGAGGGCTTGATCGAGGCGCGCGATCAGGTTGTCGAGATCGACCTCGCCGGTGGGTAACGACGCTGCCGTGGCGACCCGCGCCGGTGGACGGCCCGCGAGTGCGTACGCCAGATTCAGCGCCGCCAGCACCGCGATCCGCTCGCGCGCCTTCACCTTGCCGCCGTCGCGGATCGCGCTCATTTCGCGGTCGACGTTGCCCACCGCTTCGAGCAGATCGACCTCACCGCCTTCGGGGCAGCCGAGCAGGTAACTCTGGCCGAGGATCGTGACTTCCATTTGTTTCATGGCTTGGTGCTTTCGCCAGCGACTGCATCTGGTGCCGCCGCGGGCTCGGTCGGCAGGCGCTCGAGCAGCGCATCGATCCGGCTGCGCGCAGCGTTCAGGCGCGAGCGCAGGTTGTCGCGTTCGTGGGTTACGGCAGCCACCTGTTGTTCGAGCAGCGCGTTGGTTCGCCGCAATTCGGCATGCCGCAGAAGCAGCCGCTCGACGCGACCGGCGAGTTCTTCGATCTTCGACATGGCGCGTGGCAATCGAGGTGGAGAAGGGTGTTTCATTGTAAAGGTCACGCCTGCCTACAATGCACGCTGTTGGTGCCCGTGCCGGCGTTCCGCTGGCACAGTTAAACGGGAAGCAGAAGGAAGTCACGAGCGCATCCATGCCCGCAAGAGCGCGCGCCTGTGACGACCGAATCTGCGCTGCCCCCGCAACGGTACGGCGGACGAATCGTGTGGGTTCACATCGACACGATCCCGCTCTTGCGCTCACACCACTGAAGGCTTCGCGCTTTCGGGAAGGTCGCAAGGGTTGCTCCGCCAGCCCGGATACCGGCCAACAAGCGGGCGTGCGTTCATCGAGCGTGCGCCCATCTCGTGAATGCCCGCGGGGAAGCGGGTCGTTCGCAACTTGTCAGAGCTTGTTCAACATGACCTTTCGTTTCTCGGCGCCGTGTGCGCCTTTTGCCGTGACGCGCGTCGTCACCGGCTGCTTCGCTGTGCTCGCCCTCGTGGCGGCACCTTCCCACGCGCAAACGCAATTGACGCCGATCGTCGTCACCGGCAGCCGCGAGCCCCGGCCGCTCGACCGCGTCACCGCCGACGTGGTGGTGATCGACGCCGAACGCATCCGCGCCAGCAGCGCCGATTCGGTCGAAGACCTGCTGCGCCGCGAGGCCGGCCTGCAGGTCTCACGCAACGGCGGGCCGGGCCACGCGGCCAGCGTGTTCATCCGCGGCGCCAGTTCCGGCAACACGGTGGTGCTGATCGACGGCGTGCGCGTCGGATCGGCCACGCTCGGGCAGGTCGAGTTCGAGTCGATCGGCCTCTCGCAAATCGACCGCATCGAGGTGCTGCGCGGGCCGGGCTCCAGCCTTTACGGGGCAGATGCCGTCGGTGGCGTGATCCAGATTTTCACGAAGCGCGGCGAAGGCGCACCGCGCTTTACTGCTAACGGCGCGGTCGGCGGCTATCGCTCGCACGAGGGCAACGTGGGCCTCAGCGGTGCGACCGGCGGCTTCGACTACGCAGCGTCGCTTGGCCGTGAAAAGAGCCGCGGCGTCTCGGCGCTCAAACCCGGCGACCAGTTCGGCAACTACAACCCCGACGCCGACGGCTACACCCGCGACACCGGCCAGTTCAAGCTCGGCTTCACGCCCGCCGCCGGCCACCGCATCGGATTGAACGTGGTCGAGAGCCGGCTGAACGCGCAGTACGACGACAGCGAATACTTGTCTGTCGCGCCGTTCACGCAAGACCCGTCGCCTGACTTCCGCAACAAGCTCGCCAGCAGCACCGTTTCGCTCGACTACCGCGGCGTGATCACGCCGAACTGGACGACGACCGCGCAACTCGCCCACAACGACGACGACCTCAAGAGCGGCGCCAACACCGTCCAGCGCTACCGCACGCGGCGCGACCAGCTGACCTGGCAAAACGCCGTGACGCTCGACGCGTCGAACCAGTTCTTGCTCGCCTACGAGCACTTGGGCGAGAAAGCCGATTCCGACGCCTTCGCCAGCCAGGAAAAACGCAGCAACAACGCTGTCGTGCTCGGCTACACCGGCGAGTTCGGCCCGCATGTGGTGTCGGCCGACTTGCGGCGCGACCAAAACTCGGCCTACGGTGGCGAAACCACCGGGCGCCTCGGCTGGAGCATGGAAGTGGCCAAAGGCCTGCGCGTGCGCGCGCTCGCCGGCACGACCTTTCGGGCGCCGAGTTTTAACGAACTCTTCTACCCCGGATACGGTGTGCCGAGCGTGACGCCGGAGCGAGGTCGCAGCATCGAGCTCGGCATCAATTGGCGAGCCGGTGACACCGAAGCGGCGGCGACGGCTTACCAAAACCGGGTGCGCGATCTGATCTTGTACGAGGTCGACAATTCGTTTTGCCCGGCCGACCCGGCGTACCAATACGGCTGCGCACGCAACATCGGCCGCGCGCGGCTGCAAGGCGCCACGCTGTCGGGTGCTCAACGTTTCGGCGCGCTGCGCATCAGCGGCACGGTCGACTTCCTCGACGCGAAAGACGTCGACACCGGCAAGCGCCTGCCGCGCCGCGCGGCACACCAGGAGAGCATCGCAGTCGACTACGAGGTCGGCAAGTGGCGCTTCGGCGGCGCGCTGCTCGCGGTCGGTGCGCGGCCCGATGGCTCGGCCACGCTCGGCAGCTACGCGACTGTCGACCTGAGCGCGCGCTGGCGAGTAGCAAAGCAATGGCAGCTCGAAGCGAAGCTGCTCAACGCGACCGATCGGCAGTACGAGCCGGCGCGTGACTACCAGCCGTTGGGTCGACAGGCTTGGATCGGCGTGCGATTCGACAGCAAGGGGATCTGAGCGTCATGGCCGCACACGAGTTGATGCTCGGCGGCCAGCGCAGCGGCAAGTCGCGCTTCGCGGAGGCGCGCGCGGCCGCGTGGCTCGCGCGAGACTCGCAGCACACGGCCGTGCTGCTCGCCACCGCGCTCGGCGGTGACGACGAGATGCGCGCGCGCATCGCGCGCCACCGGGTTGATCGGGCACGGCGTGTCGCGGGGCTCGCGACGATCGAGGTGCCGCGCGACCTGGCCGCTGCGCTGCAGGCCCAGGCCGCCCCGCATCGTCTCGTGCTGATCGACTGCCTCACGTTGTGGTTGACCAACCTGTTGATGCCGCTCGACGGCACCGCACTAGACGACGCTGCGCTTGCCCGCGCACGTGACGGCCTGTGCGATGCACTTGCCGCAGCGTCAGGGCCGGTCGTGCTGGTGTCGAACGAGATCGGCCTCGGCATCACGCCGCTGACACGCGAGGCGCGGCGCTTCGTCGACGAGCTCGGGCGGCTGCACCAGGTGGTCGCAGCAGTCTGTGCCGACGTGACGCTGATGGTCGCTGGCATCGAGGTGCCGCTGAAGCGAGGCGTGCGATGAGCGGCCTGCTCCATCTGCTCTTCGCGGGCTGGCTCGCAGCGGTGTCGTCGACCGCATCGGCCGATGTCACGCTGCGTGACGACCGCGGCGCCACGCTCACGCTGGCGGCGCCGCCGCAGCGCATCGTCAGCCTGCTGCCGTCGCTGACCGAAAGCGTTTGCGCGCTCGGTGCTTGCGCGCGGCTCGTCGGCACTGATCGCTTCTCGAATTGGCCGGCGAGCGTGCTCGCGCTGCCCAAGCTCGGCGGGTTAGAAGACGCGCAGATCGAGCGCATCGTCGCGCTGCGGCCCGACGTGGTGCTGCTCTCGACTTCGGCGCGCGTCACCGACCGCCTGGAAGCGCTCGGCGTCAAGGTGCTGGTGCTCGAATCGCGCAATCACGCCGACGTGAAGCGCAGTCTCGCGACGCTCGCGCAACTGCTCGGCACGCCGGCCGAAGCCGAGCGTGTGTGGTCGGCCATCGAGCGCGACATGCGCGCGGCCGCCTTCCGCGTGCCGCCGGCACTGCGCGGTCAGCGTGTTTATTTCGAGGTCGATGCGACGCCTTACGCCGCCGGCCCCGCGTCGTTCATCGGCGAAACGCTCGCGCGCCTGGGCCTGGCGAACGCGGTGCCCGCCGAACTCGGGCCGTTCCCGAAGCTGAACCCGGAGTACGTCGTGCGGCTCCAGCCCGACATCGTGATGGCGGCGCAGCAGAACGTCGCCGAGATGCCGGAGCGCCCGGGTTGGTCGGCGCTTCGCGCGTTGAATGACAAGCGGAGCTGCGGCTTCACGAGCGAGCGTTACGAGCTGCTGATCCGCCCGGGGCCGCGCATGGGCGAGGCGGCCAGCGTGATCGCCGACTGCCTCGTGCGCATCGCGGCGCATGCACAGGCACGCCGATGAACGGAATCGATTCGCAGCGCCGCCGCCGGCTCGCGATCGGGCTCGCGCTCGTCACCGCCATGCTGCTCGTCGCAGGGTTGGCGGCCGGCAGCGAAGGTTGGTCATTGCCGCAACTCGTGCAGACCTGGCACAGTGCCGACGACGCGCTGATCGTCGGCCAGATCCGCGCGCCGCGCACGCTCGGCGCGTGGCTGGTCGGCGCGTTGCTCGGCCTTGCAGGCGCAACCGCGCAAGGCCTGTTTCGCAACCCGCTCGCCGACCCGTACCTGCTCGGCTCGGCCTCGGGCGCGTCGCTCGGCGTGGTGCTCGTGCTTGCCGCGAGCGCGCTCGGCGGCCATGCGATCAGCCTCGCGACGGCCGATGCGGTCGCGCGCATCGGCCTCGTCGCAGCCGCGTTCGCCGGCGCGCTGCTCGGCGTCACGCTGACGCTCACTTTGGCGCGCGGTGCGCAGCAGACCACGCGGTTGCTGCTGGCCGGCGTGGTCGTCGGCGTCGTGCTCGCGGCGGTCAGTGATCTGGTGACGAGCGCCGCGCCCGATGCATTGCGCGGCAAGCAGGCGTTCATGCTCGGCAGCACCGGCTTTCTCGGCTGGGGCAGTTGCGCCGTGCTCGTGCTCGGCATGCTGCTGACGCTGCCGCCGAGCTGGCGCTTGGCACGTGCGCTCGACGCGCTGACGCTCGGCGTCGACAGCGCGCAAAGCCTCGGCCTCGCACTGCCGCGCATCCGGCTCGCGCTGGTCACGGCGCTGGCGCTCGCGACCGGCATCGCGGTCTCGCAAGCCGGGTTGATCGCGTTCGTCGGGCTGGTGGCGCCGCACATCGTGCGCCGCTTCGCACCGGCCACGCACGGCTTCACGCTGATCGCGAGCGCAGGGACAGGCGGCGCCTTGCTGCTGATGGCCGATGTGCTCGCGCGCAGCCTGATCGCGCCGCAAGAGGTGCCGGTCGGCGTGCTGACCGCGCTGCTCGGCGGCGGCTACTTGATCTGGCTGCTGCACCGCCGGCGGGTCGCGTGATGACGAGCCTGTGTGCACGAAGCGTGAGCGTCGCACTCGGCAGCACGCAAGCGCTGCGCGACGTGACCCTGACTGTGCCTGAGGGCTGGACCGCGATCGTGGGCCCGAACGGTGCGGGCAAGTCGACGTTGCTGCGCTCGCTCGCGGGGCTGCAGGTGCCGGATGCCGGCGAGGTGCTGCTGAACGGTCGCTCGCTCGCGCATACGCCGCCGCGCCAGCGTGCAACACAGATCGCATGGCTCGCACAGCAAGGCGACGCGAGCGGCGAGCTCACGGTGCGCGAACTCGTGCACCTCGGCCGCCTGCCTGTACTCGGCCTGTTCGCCGCGCCGACCGCGGACGACGAAGCGCGTGTCGATCGGGCAATGGCCGACGCCGAATGCAGTGCATGGCAGCAGCGCCGCCTGCACGAACTTTCGGGCGGCGAGCGCCAGCGCGTGTTGCTGGCGCGCGCGCTCGCGGTCGGCGCGCCGTGGTTGCTGCTCGACGAGCCGACCACCCACCTCGACCCGCCGCACCAGGTTGCGCTGGTGCGGCTGATGCGGCGCCAGGTGAGCGCGGGCACCACGGTCGTCAGCGTGCTGCACGACCTGTCGCTCGCGCTGCTGGCCGACCGCATCGTCGTGATGCGCGCCGGCACGATCCACGCGCACGGCGCGCGCGATGACCCGGCCCTGCACGCGGCGCTGATCGAAGTGTTCGACGGTGCGATCCGCATCCTCGAACTCGAATCGCATTGGGTCGCCGTGCCTCACTTCGAATCCTGAAACCCGGAGTCTCGACATGACTGGAACGAACGCACAAACGCTGGCGATGCACCTCCAACACCGCCTCGATCAACTCACCAAGCCGCGCGGTTCGCTCGGCCGGCTCGAAGCGCTCGCGCTGCAGATCGGGCTCATCCAGCGCAGCGAGCGGCCCGCGCTGCACGCGCCGCAGGTCGTCGTGTTCGCGGCCGACCATGGGCTCGCGGCGCAGGGCGTGTCGGCCTACCCGGGCGAGGTCACGGCGCAGATGGTCGAGAACTTCTTGGCCGGCGGCGCAGCGATCAGCGTGCTGGCGCGCCAGCACGTGTTGGCGCTCACCGTGGTCGACGCCGGCGTGCGCGCCGAGATTGCGCCACGCGCCGGGCTGCTGAGCGCAAAGGTCGCGGCCGGCACGGCCGATTCGTCGCTCGGCCCGGCGATGACCACGCAGCAATGCACCGAGGCCGTCGAGCGTGGGCGCGACGTGGTACGCCGACTGCCCGGCAACGTGCTGCTGCTCGGCGAGATGGGCATCGGCAACACCGCGAGTGCGGCGCTGCTGCTGGCGCGGCTCGGCGGCTTCGACATCGCCGATTGCACGGGTCGCGGCACCGGGCTCGACGACGCCGGCCTCGCGCGCAAGCTCGCGGTGCTGCGCCGCGTGCTCGTGCTGCATGCGGGTGCGCACGACCCGCTCGCAGCGCTTGCGGCCTTCGGCGGTTTCGAGATCGCGATGATGGTCGGTGCGGCGCTGCAAGCGGCCGAGGAGCGGCGCGTGATCGTGGTCGACGGCTTCATCGTCGGCGCGGCGATTTTGGTCGCATCGAAACTCGCGTCGGCGCTGCTCGAATGCTGCGTGTTCGCGCACCGTTCCGAAGAGGCGGGCCATGGCCGGATGCTTGACCACCTGTGCGCGCAACCGCTGCTGCAACTCGGCTTGCGCCTCGGCGAAGGCTCGGGCGCCGCGCTGGCCTGGCCGCTGATCCAAAGCGCGGTGTTGCTGCTCGACGAGATGGCGAGCTTCGAGTCGGCCGGCGTCTCGACCGAGACTTCGGAGCGCGGCGAGCCGTGAACCGCGCCGCGCAGGAGCTGCGCCTGTTCTTCGTCGCGCTGCAGTTTTTGACGCGCGTGCCAGTGCCGCGCTGGGTCGGCTTCGAGCCCGATTGGTTGAACCAGAGCGCGCGCTGGTTCGCGCTCGTCGGTACCTGCGTCGGCGGCGTTGCGGCACTCGTGTTGTGGGTGGCGAGTTCGGTGTTTCCGCCGGCGGTGGCGGTCGGGCTGTCGATCATCAGCACGCTGCTGCTGACCGGCGGTTTTCATGAAGACGGCCTGGCCGACACGGCCGACGGGCTCGGCGGCGCGGTCGGCCGCGAGCGCGCGCTCGAGATCATGAAAGATTCGCGCATCGGCAGCTACGGCGCGCTCGCGCTCGTCGCCGTGCTCGGGCTCAAAGCCGCGACGCTGAGCGCAATGCCGCCGCTGACCGCGGTTGCGGCGCTGCTGCTCGCGCACACCGCTAGCCGCGCCGCGGCGGTCTTGCTGATTCGCGTATTGCCGTATGCCGGCGACATCGCGCACGCAAAGGCGAAGCCGCTGGCCCAGCGGGTCTCGGGTGCGGGTGTGATGGTGGCGCTCGGCACGGTCGCCACCGTGAGCGCGCTGCTGATACTGCTGGCGCCGGCACACGCACCTTCTGTCGTGACCAGCCTTGCGTTGGTGGCGATCGGTGCGGCGTGGAGCATGCGCTGGCTGCGCAGCCGGCTCGGCGGCTACACGGGCGACACGCTCGGCGGCACGCAGCAGGTCACCGAGCTTCTCTCGCTGTTGGGCTGGCTGGGGGCTTCGCGATGGATGGTTTGAGCGTGTGGCGCCACGCCCGGCCGCTCGGCGTGGCAGGGCGCTGCATCGGGCGCACGGAGGTGCGTGTCGATCGCCGCAAGAGCAAGCGCTTGGCGCACCGTATTCGCGCTTGGGCGCGACGCCACGCTGCACCGCACGTCGTCATCACGTCGCCGTTGCGACGCAGCGCCGATGTCGGCCGCTGGTTGGCGCGCTGGGGTTGGGCGCACCGGCTCGATGCGCGCTTGCTCGAACTCGATTTCGGCGACTGGGACGGCCGCCGCTGGGCCGACGTGGAGGTCGCCGAAATTGACGTCTGGTGTGCCGATTTCATGCACGCGCGACCGGGCGGTGGCGAGCCGCTGGCTGCGCTGCTCGAACGCTGCGCGGCGTTCATCGCCGATTCGCCCTGCGCCTGTGTCGTCGGCCATGCCGGCTGGATCAGCGCGGCGTTGTGGCTGGTTCGGTCAGGAGGCGCGGTGCCCGAGGCGGCGACGTGGCCGCAAGCGGTGTGCTACGGCGAGCGGGTCGACCTCACTCGGCCTTGAAACCGGGTGGCACATCGAGCGGCATCGGCATCGTCGCCAGCCGGTTCGGCGTGCTCGACTCCCAGAGCGCGCCTGGTGCGGTATCGACCGAGGCGTTGACGACGTGCATCAACGTCAGGCTGGCGCGCGAAGCGATTTTGCGCAGCACCTGGAGCTGGCGCTGGGTCCAGTCGACAGGCGTGCCGAGCTGCTCGCAACTGAAGGCGCCGAACAGCACGCCGTTGACCGAGAAGCTCATGTCCATCAGCGAGACCACGCTGCTGGCCGCGAGGTAGTCGCGCAACGGGCCGACGCTGATCGAGTCGGTCAGCGTCTGGCCGGCGGTGATGCTGCCGTCGCGCTGCAGGCGCTCGAGGTACAGGCTGTCTTGCGGGTGCAGGATGTCACTCGCGGAAACCATGCGATCGAGGTTTGAGTCGAACATCGCAACGCAACGCAGCACGCGGCCTTCGGCGGTGTCGACGAACACCCGCAACCCGGCGCGCGAACAGCCGATCTGGCCAGCGATGAAACGCATCAGCTGCTCGAGGTATTGCGCGCTGTCGATCTCGCCGCGTTCGAGGCGGCCCGAGATGATTTGCAGGTCGGGTTGGTCGGGCATGGGCAAATTATCGGCCGGCGAGCCCCTCGGAGAAGCGGCTAGTTCGACAGCGCGTGGATGCTGCGCGACAACGGCGACGCGATGGCATTGGGCGCGATCGCCGGATACGCATCGCACCATTGCGTGACGGCGCATTGCCCGCACAGCGGCCGGCGCGCCTGGCAAACGTAGCGGCCGTGCAGGATCATCCAGTGGTGTGCGTCGACGAGGTAGGCCGCAGGGATGCGCGTGAGCAGCTTCAGCTCGACCTCGAGCGGGTTCTTGCCCGGCGCCAAACCGGTGCGGTTCGAGACACGGAAGATGTGCGTGTCGACCGCCATCGTCGCCTCGCCGAAGGCCACGTTGAGCACCACGTTGGCGGTCTTGCGGCCGACACCGGGCAGCGCTTCGAGTGCCGCGCGCGTGCCGGGTACCTTGCCGTCATGGCGCTCGATCAGCAGGCGGCAGGTCTCCAGCAGGTTCTTCGCCTTGGTGCGGTACAGGCCGATCGTGCGGATGTGTTCGGTGAGCCGATCGAGCCCGAGCGCGAGCACTTTGGCCGGCGTGTTGGCGATCGGGAACAGGCGCCGTGTTGCCTTGTTGACGCTGATGTCCGTGGCCTGCGCCGAGAGCAACACGGCCGCGAGCAACTCGAACACATTGGTGTATTCGAGCTCGGTTTCGGGTTGCGGGTTCGCGGCTTTCAGTGTCGCGAAAAAGGGTTCGATAGACTGCGTTTTCATCGGCTGGACTCAGGTCGTCGCGCGGCCGGCGCGGGCACGCGCAAGCGCCGCGGCGACGACGCTGCGCTTGTCGGGTGCGGGCGGCGGTTGCGTGCGCGATTGCGCATCGCGCGCTGTGCGTTGCGTGTGCCAGTGGTACCTGTCTCGCGCGTCGCTCGCTTGCGCGTCGCTCCAGGCCTGCCAGCCCGTGCGCGCGCCGGTCACGGGCACGAGCGAAATGCAGTCGACCGGGCAGGCGGGCAGGCACAGCTCGCAGCCGGTGCATTGCGATTCGATCACGGTGTGCATGGCTTTCGGGCCACCGACGATGCAGTCGACCGGGCACGCCTTCAGGCACAGCGTGCAGCCGATGCACCAGGCTTCGTCAATGACTGCGAGCTGGCGTGGCGCCTCGATGCCGTTGAGCGGGTTCAGCGGCAGCGCGGGCCGGCCGGTGAGGGCAGCGAGGCGTGCGATGCCTTCGTCGCCGCCGGGCGGGCATTGGTTGATTGCGGCCTCGCTGGCCGCGATCGCCCGCGCGTAGGCGCGGCAATCGGGGTAGCCGCAGCGCGTGCATTGCGTTTGCGGCAGCGCGTCGTCGAGCGCTTGCACGAGCCGGTCGGTCGCAGCGCTCACCAGTGGGTCATTTCGCCTTGGCGGCGACCTTTTTCGCGGCTTTCTTCGCGACCACTTTGGCCTGGGGCTTGGGCACCAGCGTCAGCGCCAGTTGGCTCGGCGCCGGCTTTGCGACCGCCGCCTTGCGCACGGAGGCTTTCGGCTTCGCCGTTTCAGCGGCGGGCTGGTAGCTCGCGATGAAATCACGCACTTTCGGGTAGACCTTTTCCCGCCAGCGGCGGCCCGAGAAAATGCCGTAGTGGCCGGCGCCAATCGCGTCGTAGTGGAACTGACGGTCTTTCGGGATGCCGGTGCACAGGCCGTGCGCGGCGCGTGTCTGGCCGGCGCCGGAGATGTCGTCGAGCTCGCCTTCGATCGTCAGCAGCGCGGTGGTCTCGATGTCTTGCGGCTTGACGAGTTCACCGTTTACTTTCCAGGTACCGCTGACGAGCGCAAAGTCTTGAAACACGACCTTGATCGTGTCGAGGTAGTACTCGGCCGGCATGTCGAGCACCGCGTTGTACTCGTCGTAGAAGCCGCGGTGGAACTCGACGCTATCGTCGTCACCCCGGATCAAATCGCGGAAGTAATCGTAATGCGAGCTCATGTGGCGATCCGGGTTCATGGCGACGAAACCGGTGTGCTGCAAGAAGCCCGGGTACACCGAGCGGCCCGCGCCGGGAAAGTTCGTCGGCACGCGGTAGATTACGTTGTTCTCGAACCATTCGTAGGGCTTGTTGGTTGCGAGGTTGTTGACGGCCGTCGGGCTTTTGCGGGCGTCGATCGGGCCGCCCATCATCGTCATCGTGCGCGGCGTGACCTCGCCGCGGCTGGCCATCAGCGAGATCGCCGCGAGCACCGGCACGGTCGGCTGGCAGACCGACATCACATTGACCTCAGGGCCGATGTGGCGGATGAACTCCTGCACGTAGGTCACGTAGTCGTCGAGGCGGAACGGGCCCGCCTCTTTCGGCACCATTCGCGCGTCGGTCCAGTCGGTGATGAAGACTTTGTGGTCCTTCAGCAGCTCGCGCACAGTTTCACGCAGCAGCGTGGAGTGGTGGCCGGAGAGAGGGGCCACGACGAGCACGATCGGCTGATCCTTGATGCGGGTGAGCACATCGATGTCGTCGGTGAAGCGCTTGAAGCGCAGCAGGCGACAAAATGGCTTTTCGATCGCCACTTGCTGCTGCACCGCCAGGTCGACGCCGTCGACCTTGACCGAGGTGATGCCGAACTCGGGCTTCTCGTACTCTTTTGATAGTCTGTGCATCAAGTCGAGCCCGGCCGAAACGCGCTGCGCGCCAGGCGTGTGCGCGAAGGGCGACAGCGGGTGGTTGTAAAGCTTCGACGCCGCGCTGGCGAACTCGGCGAAGGGGCTCAGCAGTGCGCGCTGGGATTCATAAAGCTGGTACAGCATGGGAGGTGCCTCGTGAGTGACCTGGGGCAGACCGCGCGGCCTGCTGCGTACTTTTGTGCAATGCAGCATTCTAGGCTCACGCGCCTCGTCTTGCAGCACCTGCATCCGGGGTCAAACCCGGATCAATGTCTCGATTCGGGGCTTGTTAGACAGGCGGGCGTGCCTCAGGCCGATACCGTGGCTATCGCCGCCACGGTCGCGCCGATGTTCTTGCTGTTCAACGCAGCCACGCAGATGCGGCCCGAGTCGACGCCATAGATACCGAACTCGTTGCGCAGCCGTTCCATTTGCGGTTTGCTCAGACCGGAGTAGCTGAACATGCCCTTCTGGCGCGTGATGAAACTGAAATCCTGCTTCAGCCCGGCGGCTTCGAGCTTGGCTTGCAAAGCGACGCGCATCTCCTTGATGCGCACGCGCATGCCAGCAAGCTCACCTTCCCACATCGTGCGCAGCGCGGGTGTGGTCAGCACGAGGGCGACAACTTGCGCGCCGTGGGTCGGTGGATTGGAGTAATTGGTCCGGATTACGCGCTTCAATTGACTCAGCACGCGATCGGCCTCGTCCTTCGATTGACACACGACGCTGAGCGCGCCGACACGTTCGCCGTAGAGCGAAAAGCTCTTCGAGAAGCTGGTCGCGACAAAAAAATCGAGCCCGGCGGCCGTGAACAGACCAACCACCGCGCCGTCTTCCTCGATGCCTTCGCCGAAGCCTTGGTACGCCATGTCGAGGAACGGCACGAGGCGGCGCGCCTTGACAGTGGCGATCACCTTCGCCCACTGGCCCTGCGAGATGTCGTAGCCGGTCGGGTTGTGGCAGCAGGCGTGCAGAACGACGATCGTGCCGGCGGGGGCTTTGTCGAGCGCGGCCAACATGCCGTCGAAGTCGATGCCGCGATTGGCGGCGTCGAAGTACGGGTAGTGCTCGACCACGAAACCGGCGCCCTCGAACAGCGCGCGGTGGTTCTCCCAGCTCGGGTCGCTGATCAGCACTTTGGCGTTTGCCAGGGGCAACGGAGGAGCCCCTTCACGGCCCATGCGTTTCAGAAAATCGGCGCCGATCTTGAGCCCGCCGGTGCCGCCGACGGCCTGCACCGTCGCGATGCGGCTGGCTTTGACTGCCGCGCTGTCGGCGCCGAACACGAGCGCCTGCACTGCCTTGTCGTAGACCGCGATGCCGTCGATCGGCAGGTAGCCCCTTGCCTTCGGTGCTTCCATCATCATCTTCTCCGCCGCCTGCACGCATTCGAGCAGCGGCAGCTTGCCGTTGTCATCGAAATAGACGCCGACGCCGAGATTGACTTTCGCCGGATTCGGATCGGCGTTGAACTGCTCGTTGAGGCCCAGGATCGGGTCGCGGGGCGCGAGTTCGACAGCGGCGAAGAGAGAAGACATGGTCCGTCCTTGTCAGTAGATGAACGCCGGGGTTTCCGTTAACCTGTCCGGTTGCCAGTGGCGCGTTTGCCAAAAAATTTCAGGAGATGTTATCTGCCATGCCCAAGCTTTCTGAAGTCATCGGTTCCGCAGGTGTTGCCAATTCGGATGTCGCCGAGCCCGAAGGCCAATTTGTCACGTACCCTGGTTCGCCGTTCCAGCTGTTCCAACCCTACGCGCCGGCGGGCGACCAGCCGACTGCGATCGCCGGTTTGATCGAAGGCTTGCACGACGGCCTGAGCTTTCAGACGCTGCTCGGCGTGACCGGCTCCGGCAAGACCTTCACGATGGCCAACGTGATCGCACAAATGGGCAAGCCGGCGATCGTGTTCGCGCCGAACAAGACGCTCGCCGCGCAGCTCTACGCCGAGTTTCGCGAGTTCTTTCCGAGGAACGCGGTCGAGTATTTCGTCAGCTACTACGACTACTACCAACCCGAGGCCTACGTGCCGCAGCGCGATCTGTTTATCGAAAAAGACAGCGCGATCAACGAGCACATCGAGCAGATGCGGCTCTCGGCAACCAAGAGCGTGCTGGAGCGCAAGGACGTGATCATCGTCGCCTCGGTCAGCGCGATCTACGGCATCGGCGCGCCGGCCGATTACACCGAGATGCGCATGATCATGCGGGTCGGCGACAAGCTCGGCCAGCGCGATGCGATCGCGCACCTGATCCGCATGCAGTATTCGCGCAACGAGACCGATTTTTCGCGCGGCACCTTTCGCGTGCGGGGCGACACGATCGATGTCTTTCCGGCCGAGCACAGCGAGCTCGCGATCCGGCTCGAACTCTTCGACGACGAGCTCGAATCGCTGCAGCTCTTCGACCCGCTGACCGGCCAGATCCGGCAAAAGATTCCGCGCTTCGTGATTTACCCCGCGAACCACTACGTGACGCCGCGCGGCCGCGTGGTGAGCGCCATCGAGACCATCAAAGAAGAACTGCGCGGGCGGCTCGCCGAGTTCGTTTCGCAGGGCAAGTTGGTCGAGGCGCAGCGGCTGGAGCAGCGCACGCGCTTCGACCTCGAAATGCTGCAGGAAGTCGGCCACTGCAAGGGCATCGAAAACTACACGCGGCACCTGTCGGGTGCCGCGCCGGGCCAGCCGCCGGCCACGCTGGTCGATTACCTGCCGAGCGACGCGTTGATGTTCCTCGACGAAAGCCACGTGATGATCGGCCAGCTGGGCGGCATGTACAACGGCGACAAGGCACGCAAGACCACGCTCGTCGACTACGGTTTTCGCCTGCCCTCGGCGCTTGACAACCGACCGCTGAAATTCGAAGAGTTCGAATCGAAGATGCGGCAAGTGACCTTCGTGTCGGCCACGCCTGCAGCCTATGAGCAAAAAACGGCCGGCCAGGTCGTCGAGCAGCTCGTGCGGCCGACCGGTCTGATCGACCCACCCGTCGAGGTGCGCCCGGCGACGAACCAGGTCGACGATGTGCTGCAGGAAATCCGCGACCGCGTCGAGATCAACGAGCGGGTGCTGATTACGACGCTGACCAAGCGCATGGCCGAGCAGCTCACCGACTACCTGAGCGACAACGGCGTGAAGGTGCGCTACCTGCACAGCGATGTCGACACGGTCGAGCGGGTCGAGATTCTGCGCGACTTGAGGCTCGGCACGTTCGATGTGCTGGTTGGCATAAATTTGCTGCGCGAGGGGCTGGACATCCCCGAGGTCTCGCTGGTGGCGATCCTCGACGCCGACAAGGAAGGCTTCTTGCGCTCCGAACGCAGTCTGATCCAGACCATCGGCCGCGCTGCGCGCAACTTGAACGGTCGCGCGATTTTGTATGCCGACAAGGTCACCGAATCGATGCGCAAGGCGATTGACGAAACCGACCGGCGGCGTGCCAAGCAAATTGCACACAACGAGCTGCAGGGCATCACACCGCGCAGCATCGTCAAGAAGGTGCGCGATCTGCTCGACGGCGTGTACAGCGAAAAGGGCGGGAAGGACGACTTGAAGGCGGCAGTCGGCGCCGCTGCGGTCGAAGCGCTGAGCGAAAAAGACCTGAGCAAGCGCATCAAGCTGCTCGAAAAGCAGATGCTCGACCATGCGAAGAACCTCGAGTTCGAGAAAGCAGCGCGTGTGCGCGACCAACTCGCGCACCTGCGCGAGCAGGCTTTCGGCGCTCCCGGCACCGACAACGTCGTCGAGCTGCTGCCCGACCGCGCGAAACGCTAAAACAGTGCTTCGCTCATTTCCCTTGTGGTCGAAGGGAACTTCCGGCGCCAATCTCGACCAAATTTGCCGGCTTCGGCTAAACTTGACGAAACTAGTCGGGATAGAGTGGGTTAACCCGCTCATCCCGGCGCTGTCGGTGTGCTGGGGCTGCCATTCTGCAGATCAACCGCCCACCCTAGGCCCAGGAGAATTCAATGCGTCTGACCACAAAAGGCCGCTTCGCGGTAACCGCCATGATCGACCTCGCACTGCGCGAGCACTCCGGCCCCGTGGCCTTGGCGGCCATCAGCGGGCGGCAGCAAATCTCGCTGTCGTACCTTGAGCAGTTGTTCGGCAAGCTGCGCCGCCATGAGTTGGTCGAGAGCACGCGCGGCCCGGGTGGCGGCTACTCGCTCGGTCGCAAGGCAGAAGAAATCACGGTCGCCGATATCATTGTCGCGGTCGACGAGCCGATCGACGCAACCGGTTGCGCCGGCAAGGAAAATTGCATGGGCGACGACGCCGGACGCTGCATGACGCACGACCTGTGGGCGAGCTTGAACTCCAAGATGATCGAGTTCCTCGATTCGGTTTCGTTGCGCAAGCTCGTCGACGAGCAACTCGCCAAGGGCGTGTCGATCGAAGAGCACCCGGTCAAGCGGGCGATCTCGTCGCAGCCGGTGGTCAAGCCGATCAAGATCACCGCGCCGAATAGCGTGTTCGCGCTCGGCGCCGCCTTCAACAAGTAATGAGCAGACAAACGGGGCGCGGTTCGACCGTGCCGCCGGGACAAATTCGCATGGACATGACCCCACACTTCCCGATCTACATGGATTACGGCGCAACTACGCCGGTGGACCAACGCGTCGTCGACGCAATGATTCCCTGGTTGCGCGAGCACTTCGGTAATCCCGCGTCGCGCAGCCACGCGTGGGGCTGGGAAGCGGAAGCCGCGGTCGAAAAGGCGCGCGAGCAGGTTGCTGCGTTAATCGGTGCCGACCCGCGCGAGATCGTCTGGACGTCGGGTGCCACCGAGTCGATCAACCTCGCGCTCAAAGGCGCGGCGCAGTTCTACAAGACGCGCGGCAAACACCTGATCACGCTGAAGACCGAGCACAAGGCTGTGCTCGACACGATGCGCGAGCTCGAGCGCCAGGACTTCGAGGTGACTTACCTCGACGTGCAGGAAGACGGCCTCGTTGACCTCGCCAAGCTCGAAGCGTCGATCCGGCCAGACACCATCATCATCTCGGCGCTGTTCGTCAACAACGAGATCGGCGTGATTCAAGACATCACGGCGATCGGCAAGATGTGCCGTGAGCGCGGGATCATTTTTCACGTCGACGCGGCACAGGCCACAGGCAAGGTCGACATCGATCTCGCATCGTTGCCGGTCGACCTGATGAGCATGTCTGCGCACAAGAGCTACGGCCCCAAGGGCATGGGCGCGCTGTTCGTGCGCCGCAAGCCGCGCATCCGCATCGAGGCGCAGATGCATGGTGGTGGACACGAGCGTGGCATGCGCTCGGGCACGCTGCCCACGCACCAGATCGTCGGCATGGGCGAGGCGTTTGCAATCGCCAAAGCCGAGATGGGCGCGGAGCGCGAGCGCATCCGGATGTTGTCGCAGCGGCTGATCAATGGCCTCTCGGGCATCGAGCAAGTGTTTTTGAACGGCCACGCCACGCAACGCGTGCCGCACAACGTCAACATGAGCTTCAACTTCGTCGAAGGCGAGTCGTTGATCATGGGCATCAAGGGCATCGCGGTGTCTTCTGGCTCGGCCTGCACCTCGGCGAGCCTGGAGCCGAGCTACGTGCTGCGCGCTCTCGGCCGCAGCGATGAGCTCGCGCATTCGAGCCTGCGCATGACGATCGGCCGCTTCACCACCGTCGAAGAGATCGATTACGTGGTCACCACATTGAAGGACCGCGTGGCCAAGCTGCGCGACCTTTCGCCGCTCTGGGACATGCACAAGGACGGCATCGACATCAGCACCATTCAGTGGGCTGAGCATTAATCTGACCGGGAGTACGACATGGCATACAGCGAAAAAGTGGTCGAGCATTACGAGAACCCCCGCAACGTCGGTTCGTTCGACAAGGGCGACGACACGGTCGGTACCGGCATGGTGGGCGCGCCCGCCTGCGGCGATGTGATGAAGCTGCAGATCAAAGTCAACCCAATCACCGGCTTGATCGAAGACGCGAAGTTCAAGACCTACGGTTGCGGCTCGGCGATCGCGTCGAGCTCGCTGGTGACCGAATGGGTCAAGGGCAAGTCACTCGACGAAGCGCTGACGATCAAGAACACACACATTGCCGAGGAGCTCGCGCTGCCGCCGGTGAAGATTCATTGCTCGATCCTTGCGGAAGACGCGATCAAGGCGGCGGTGAACGATTACAAGGCCAAGAGTGCGAACGCCCTCGTTTCGGGATCGCAGGCCCACTGACATGGCGGTGACCCTGACCGAAGTCGCAGCCCGCCACGTCTCGCGCTACATCACGAAGCGTGGCAAGGGTGTGGGCGTGCGCCTGGGTGTGAAGACCACCGGCTGCTCGGGCTTGGCCTACAAGCTCGAATACGCCGATGATTTCGCGCCCGAAGACACGATCTTCGAAGGCCATGGCGTGAAGGTAGGGGTCGATCCGAAAAGCTTGCCGTATATCGACGGCACCGAACTTGATTTCGTGCGTGAAGGCTTGAACGAAGGCTTCAAATTCCACAACCCGCGCGAGAAAGACCGCTGCGGTTGCGGGGAATCGTTCCGCGTGTAACGGCTTCGCCAAGATGGATAGGCGGGCGCGGCACATGCCGCGCCCTTTTGTTTGGCTTCATGAATCTCACCAGCACCGACTTCGAGTTGTTCGACATCGAGCCGCGTTTCGCGCTCGACCCCGGCGCGCTCGACAGGCGCTGGCGCGCGTTGCTAGGCCAGGTGCATCCTGACAAGTTCGCTGCGCAAGGTGCGGTGGCGCAGCGCATCGCAATGCAGTGGGCGGTTCGCGTCAACGAGGCGTATCAGCGCCTGAAAGACCCGGTCAAGCGCGCCGCCTACCTGTGCGAGATGCAAGGCGCGCTGATCGAGGCCGAGAGCAACACGGCAATGCCGACCGCGTTTTTGATGCAGCAGATGGCGTGGCGCGAGTCGCTCGACGATGCGGCAACGGTGCTGCAAGTGGAAGCGATCGCCAACGAAGTCGCGGCGCATCGCCGGGCCGCGTTGACGCAGCTACAGACCACGCTCGATACCCAACGCGACTTCACTGCCGCCGCGCAGCAAGTCAGAGCCCTCATGTTCAGCGAGCGCTTTGCGCACGACATCGACCAGCGCCTCCAAGCACTGGAAGCATGACTTAAACCCTCTACTTACCATGGCCCTCCTGCAAATCTCCGAACCCGGCGGCGCACCGGATCCGCACCAGCGCCGCATCGCGATCGGCATCGACCTCGGCACCACGCATTCGCTGGTCGCCGCGGTGCGCAACGGCGTCGCCGAATGCCTGCCCGACGAGCACGGCCGAGTGATCCTGCCGTCAGCCGTGCGCTACCTCGCCGATGGCAAGCGCCAGATCGGCGCGGCCGCGCTGGCCGAAGCGGCGATCGATCCGCGCAACACGCTGGTTTCGGTGAAGCGGTTCATGGGCCGTGGGCTGGCCGACATCGTGGGCCGTGACAAGCTGCCGTACGACTTCGTCGATGCGCCGGGCATGGTGCAGATGCGCACGGCCGCGGGCAGCAAATCACCGGTCGAAGTGTCGGCCGAGATTCTGGCCACGCTGCGTTTTCGCGCTGAAGACACTTTCGACGACGACGTGTTCGGCGCCGTCGTCACCGTGCCCGCGTACTTCGACGATGCCCAGCGCCAAGCCACGAAAGACGCCGCGCAACTCGCCGGCCTTAACGTGCTGCGATTGATCAGTGAACCGACCGCCGCCGCGATCGCGTACGGCCTGGAGAACGGCTCCGAAGGTTTGTACGCCGTCTACGACCTTGGCGGCGGTACCTTCGACATCTCGCTGCTGCGCTTGACCGCAGGCGTGTTCGAGGTCATTGCGACCGGCGGCGATTCGGCGTTGGGCGGCGACGACTTCGATGCTGCGCTCGCTGCGTGGGCGCTTACCGAGGCGAAGCTCGAAGCGCAGACGCCGCAAGACAAGCGCGCGGTTCTGGTGGCTGCGCGCGCTGCCAAAGAAAAGCTGTCGAGCACAGATCACGCAACGCTCGCCTGTCCACTCGCGCGTGGTGAACTCGCGGTGCGCGTCGACCGTGCGCAGTTGGACGCGCTCGCGCAACCGCTGCTCGCACGCACGATGGCTGCGGTGCGCAAGGTGCTGCGCGACGCGAAGACCGAAAAGTCCTCAGTCCGTGGCGTCGTGATGGTCGGCGGCTCGACGCGCATGCCGATGGTGCAGGCGGCGGTCGGCGAATTCTTCGGCCAGCCTCCGCTGAACAACCTGAATCCGGACGAGGTCGTCGCGCTCGGCGCCGCCATTCAAGCCAACGCGCTCGCGGGCAACGCCGGCGCCGACGAGCTGCTGCTGCTCGACGTGATCGCGCTCTCGCTCGGCCTGGAGACGATGGGCGGTTTGGTCGAACGCATCATCCCGCGCAACAGCACGATCCCGACCGCACGCGCGCAAGACTTCACGACCTTCAAAGATGGCCAGACGGCGATCGCGATCCACGTGGTGCAGGGCGAGCGCGAAGTGGTGACCGACTGCCGCTCGCTCGCGCGTTTCGAGTTGCGCGGCATCCCGCCGATGGTGGCCGGCGCAGCGCGCGTGCGCGTCAGCTTCGCGGTCGATGCGGATGGGTTGTTGAACGTCACGGCGCGCGAGGAAGTTTCGGGTGTCGAAGCGGCGATCACCGTGAAGCCGAGCTACGGACTGGCCGACGACGAGATCGCGCGCATGCTGACCGAAAGCTTTAGCACCGCCGAGGCCGACATGGTCGAACGCAGCTTGCGTGAATCGCGGGTCGAGGCCGAGCGCATGCTGCTGGCCGCGCGCGCGGCGCTGAAGGCCGACGGCGATCTATTGACGGCCGACGATCACGTGCACATCGAAGCGCTGCTCACCGCGCTGCAGGCGAGCCGTGAAAGCACCGACCACCACCTGATCGATGCAGCCGTCGAAGCGCTCGCCAAAGGTACCGAAGCCTTCGCGGCCGAACGCATGAACCGCAGCATTCGCGTGGCGCTCGCCGGCCGCAGCGTCGACCAGATCTGAAGAGGCCGAACCCGCCATGCCCATCATCAAGATCCTGCCGCACACCGAATACTGCCCCGAGGGCGCGCAGATCGAAGCGCCTGCCGGCACCTCGATCTGCGAGGCACTGCTCGACCACCACATCAACATCGAGCACGCCTGCGAGCTGAGCTGCGCCTGCACCACTTGCCATGTCGTCGTGCGCCAAGGCCTCGCCTCACTCGGCGAAATGGACGAAACCGAAGAAGACCTGCTCGACCGCGCCTGGGGCCTGGAGCCGAACTCGCGCTTGTCGTGCCAGGCGATCCTGTCGAATGCAGACGTGACGATCGAGATTCCGAAGTACACGATCAACCACGCGAAAGAAGCCGCGCACTGAGCGTGCCTGACCGAAGGCGCCGGGATGGCGTCTTAATGCTTTCTTGATATCGCCCACCGCAGTTCGTATGCCGATTTGACGCGGCAGTCCCCACCATTCGAAGCTTGAAGAAAAGCCTCGAGAGGGATGTATGGACTTCGTCTATTTGGGTGCCGCTGCCGTGATGGCGCTGGCCTTGTTTGGTCTCGTTGCCGCCTGCGACAAGTTGGGAGCGCGCAAATGACCTGGCTCTATTGGCTCGCAGGCGCCACGTCGGTCGGCTTGCTCGTCTACCTGTTCTACGCCTTGTTCAACGCTGAGGAGTTCTGACATGAACTCTCAAGCCTGGATTCAACTTGTCGTCTTTTTGCTCGTGCTCGCGGTCGTCGCGTGGCCGATGGGGAAATGGCTCGCCGCCGTGGCCGACGGTCGACTGCCGCGTTGGCTGGCGCCGATTCGCGGCATCGAAAACGGCCTCTACAAACTCGCGGGTGTCGACGCTGGTGCGAGCATGGGCTGGAAGCCTTACGCGCTCGGCTTGCTCGCCTTCAACGTGCTGGGCGTGATCGCGGTGTATGCGCTGCAACGCCTGCAAGGCGTGCTGCCGCTGAACCCGCAAGGCATGGCCGCGGTCAGCCCCGACTCGTCGTTCAACACCGCGATCAGCTTCGTCACCAACACCGATTGGCAAGGTTACGGCGGCGAGTCGACGATGAGTTACCTGACCCAGATGCTTGCGCTGACGGTGCAAAACTTCTTCTCTGCCGCCAGCGGCATCGCGGTCGTCTACGCGCTGATCCGCGGCTTCGTCGCGCGCTCGTCGGGCCTGATCGGCAACGTGTGGGTCGACCTGACGCGCGTCACGCTCTACGTGCTGCTGCCGCTGTCGCTCGGGTTCGCCGTGGCGCTGGTCGGGCAGGGCGTGATCCAGAACTTCGACGCCTACAAAGACGTGACGACACTCGAAGTCAACGCCTACCAGGCCCCGAAAAACGGTCCGGATGGTCAACCGCTGAAAGACGACAAGGACAACCCGGTGCTTGAGCCCGCGAAGACGCCGACGCAATCGATCGCGATGGGCCCGGTCGCGTCGCAGGAGGCGATCAAGCTCCTCGGCACCAACGGCGGCGGATTCTTCAACGCCAACTCTGCGCACCCGTTCGAGAACCCGACGCCGCTCTCGAACTTTCTGCAGATGTTGTCGATCTTCCTGATCCCGGCCGCACTCGTGTTCGCGTTCGGCCGGCTCGTGGGTGACATGCGCCAGGGCTGTGCCGTACTCGCTGCGATGACGTTGCTCTTCGTCGCCTCGGTGCTGATCGTGACGCCACCCGAGCAAGGCGGAAACCCTCAGTTCGCTGCACTCGGCATCGATCAGGCGCAATCCACGCTGCAGCCCGGCGGCAACATGGAAGGCAAGGAAGCGCGCTTCGGCATCACCGCGACCACGCTGTTCGCGGCCATCACCACCGCTGCTTCTTGCGGTGCGGTCAACGGCATGCACGACTCGTTCATGCCGCTCGGCGGCGCGGTGCCGATGGTGTTGATGCAACTCGGCGAGGTCGTGTTCGGCGGCGTGGGCTCGGGGCTCTACGGCATGTTGATCTTCGCGATCCTCGCGGTGTTCATCGCGGGCCTGATGATCGGCCGCACCCCGGAATACCTTGGCAAGAAGATCGAGGCGTTCGACATGAAGATGGCCTCGATCGCGATCCTCGCCACGCCGATCCTGGTGCTCACAGGTACCGCGCTCGCCGTATCGCTCGGCGTCGGCACATCGAGCATCGCGAATCCTGGCGCGCACGGCTTCTCGGAAATTCTGTACGCGCTCAGCTCGGCGGCCAACAACAACGGCAGCGCGTTAGCGGGCCTGTCGGCCAACACACCGTTCTACAACACGCTGCTCGCGGTGGCGATGTGGTTCGGCCGCTTCGCGGTGATCGTGCCGGTGCTGGCGATCGCCGGCAGCCTCGCGGCCAAGAAGCGCCTCGCGGTGACGCCCGGCACGCTGCCCACGCACGGTCCGCTGTTCGTCGTGCTGCTGCTCGGCTCGGTGCTGCTCGTCGGCCTGCTGAACTACGTGCCCGCGCTCGCGCTCGGGCCGGTGGTCGAGCACTTCATGTTGTGGTCCGGCAAGTGAGCCGCACCGCCAACTTCTTCGGGTAAATCATCATGGCTGCGACTCAATCTTTCTCGTTGCTCGACCCGGCGCTGATCAAGCCCGCGATCGTCTCGGCGTTCGGCAAGCTGAGCCCACGCGTGCAGTGGCGTAACCCGGTGATGTTCGTCGTCTACGTCGGCAGCATCATCACCACTGTGCTGTGGCTTCAAGCGCTCGGCGGGCATGGCGAAGCGCCGGCAGGCTTCATTCTGGCCATCGCGTTGTGGCTCTGGTTCACCGTGTTGTTCGCGAACTTCGCCGAGGCGATGGCCGAGGGCCGCAGCAAGGCGCAGGCCGCTTCGTTGCGCGGCATGAAACGCAAAGTCATCGGCAAAAAGCTGCAGGAGCCGAAGCACGGTTCGCCTTGGATCCCGGTGCCGACCGACGAGCTGCGCAAGGGCGCAGTCGTGCTGGTCGAGACCGGCGACACGATCCCGCTCGACGGCGAGGTGATCGAAGGCGTGGCCTCGGTCGACGAGAGCGCGATCACCGGCGAATCGGCACCGGTCATTCGTGAATCGGGCGGTGACTTCTCGTCAGTCACCGGCGGCACGCGCGTGTTGTCCGACTGGCTGGTGGTGCGCATCGGTGTGAACCCCGGCGAGTCGTTCGTCGACCGCATGATCGCAATGGTCGAAGGGGCCAAGCGCCAGAAGACACCGAACGAGATCGCGCTGAATATTTTGCTGGTCGCGCTGACGATCGTGTTCCTCGTGGTCGTCGTCACGCTGCTGCCGATGTCGATCTTCAGCGTGGCCACCGCGCAGGTCGGCTCGGCGGTGACGATCACGACCCTGATCGCGCTGCTCGTGTGCCTGATCCCGACGACCATCGGCGCGCTGCTCTCGGCGATCGGCGTGGCCGGCATGAGCCGGATGATGCAGGCCAACGTGATCGCGACCTCCGGCCGCGCGGTCGAGGCCGCCGGCGATGTCGACGTGCTGCTGATGGACAAGACCGGCACGATCACGCTCGGCAACCGCCAGGCGTCGGCGTTCATGCCAGCCAAGGGCGTGACCGAGCAGGCGCTGGCCGACGCGGCACAGCTCGCCTCGCTCGCCGATGAAACCCCCGAAGGCCGCAGCATCGTCGTGCTCGCGAAGCAGAAGTTCAACTTGCGCGAGCGCGAGATGGCGAGCCTGAATGCGAGCTTCGTGCCGTTCGCGGCACAAACGCGCATGAGTGGTGTCGACCTCACCGTCGACGGCGTGGCGCGCATGGTGCGCAAGGGTGCGGGCGACGCGATCCGCAAGCACGTGGAGTCGCTCGGCGGCACCTGGCCGGCCGAAGTGCAGGCGGCGGCCGATGACGTGGCGCGGCGTGGCAGCACGCCGCTGGTCGTGGCTGACGGCAACAAGGCGCTCGGCGTCGTTGAGCTCAAAGACATCGTCAAGGGCGGGATCAAGGAGCGCTTCGCCGAATTGCGCCGCATGGGCATCAAGACCATCATGATCACCGGCGACAACAAGCTCACCGCGGCGGCGATCGCAGCCGAAGCGGGGGTCGATGATTTCCTCGCCGAGGCCACGCCCGAAGCCAAGCTCAAGCTGATCCGCGAATATCAGAGCGAAGGCCGACTCGTCGCGATGACCGGCGACGGCACCAACGACGCACCGGCGCTCGCGCAGGCCGATGTGGCGGTCGCGATGAACACCGGCACGCAGGCCGCGAAAGAGGCCGGCAACATGGTCGACCTCGATTCCAACCCGACCAAGCTGCTCGAGATCGTCGAGACCGGCAAGCAGCTGCTGATGACGCGCGGCTCGCTCACCACGTTCTCGATCGCCAACGACGTGGCGAAGTATTTCGCGATCATTCCGGCTGCGTTCGCGACCACGTATCCACAGCTCAGGGAGCTCGACGTGATGGGCCTGCACAGCCCGTCGTCGGCCATCCTTTCGGCGGTGATCTTCAACGCGATCATCATCATCTTCCTGATCCCGCTGGCGCTCAAAGGCGTCAAGTTCCGCGCCATCGGCGCCTCGGCGCTGCTGCGCCGCAACGTGCTGATCTATGGCCTCGGCGGCCTGATCGTGCCGTTCGTCGGCATCAAGCTGATCGACATGCTGATCGCGGCCACGCACCTCGTCTGAGTGCCGTAAAAACATCCACAGGACATACACCATGACCGCCACGCTTCGCCCGGCCCTCGTGCTCTTCGTCGCACTCAGCGTCGTCACCGGCATCGCTTACCCGCTGGCCGTGACCGGCATCGCCAAGGCGGTGTTCCCGTCGCAGGCGGCCGGCAGCCTGATCGAAAAAGACGGCAAGACCGTCGGCTCAGCGCTGATCGGCCAAAACTTTTCAGACCCGAAAAACTTCTGGGGCCGACCCTCGGCAACTTCGCCGATGGCCAATAACGCGGCCAATTCGAGCGGCTCGAACCTGGGCCCGCTGAACCCGGCATTGATCGACGCGGTCAAAGGGCGCATCAAGGCGCTGACCGATGCCGACCCCGAGAACAAGCTGTCGATCCCGGTCGATCTGGTGACCGCATCGGCGAGCGGCATCGACCCGCACATCAGCGTGGCCGGCGCCAACTATCAAGCCAGGCGTGTCGCGGCAATGCGCAAGCTTCCGAGGTCGAAGGTGCAGGCGCTGATCGATCAAAACACCGAGGGCCGGTTGCTCGGCTTCATCGGCGAGCCGCGCGTCAACGTGCTCAAGCTCAACCTCGCGCTGGCCTCATTGCCGACCTGATCGACGACGGTGAACCGTTCGCTCACGTCGGCACAATACGCGCATGCTGATCATCTCCGCGGCTTACGAAGACGGCAAACGAATCGCCGAACCCGGCGTCGAAGAGTTCGACGCCTACACCTCGCGCCCCGGCTGCTTTGTCTGGGTCGCGCTGCGTGATGCAACGGCCGGAGAGCTCGACCAGATGCGTCGCGCGTTCGACCTGCACGAACTCGCGATCGAAGACGCGAAAAACGGCCGCCAGCGGCCCAAGCTCGACGAGTACGGTGAGGCGCTCTTCGTCGTGATGCAGTTGATCGAGCGCAGCGGCGACGAGTTGAGCGTCGGCCAGGTGGCGGTGTTCGTCGGCGAGAACTACGTGGTCTCGGCGCGCGGCCACAGCAGCCAGCATTTTCTTGGTGTGCGCGAGCGCTGCGAGCGTGAGCCGCATTTGCTGAAGCAGGGCCCGAGCTTTGTGCTGTACGCGTTGATGGATGCAGTCGTCGACCGCTACTTTCCGATCGTCGAGCAGCTCGAGGCCGAGCTCGAAAGCATTGAGGAGCGCATTTTCGCCACAGGAACGGCGCGCATCAACATCGAGCGGCTGTATGCGCTCAAGCGCAAGGTGGGCGTGCTCAAGCATGCAGTGGCGCCGCTCCTCGAAGTGCTGAGCAAACTGCACGGCGGTCGCATCCCGCGCGTATGCGCCAGCACCGACGACTACTTCCGCGACGTGGCCGACCACTTGGAGCGCATCAACGCCTCGGTCGATACGATTCGCGACACGATCGGCACCGCGATCGCGGTGAACCTGTCGATGGTGACGATCGAGGAGAGCGAGGTCACCAAGCGCCTTGCCGCCTGGGCCGGCATCTTCGCGGTAGCCACCGCGTTCGCCGGCATCTGGGGCATGAACTTCGAGTTCATGCCGGAGTTGAAACTGAAGTGGGGCTATCCGATGGCGCTCGGTGTGATCGTGAGCGCTTGCGGCTTCGTCTGGTGGCGCTTCAAGCGCTCGGGCTGGCTGTAGGCTATGCCCGAAAAGCGCCCCGACCCCGATGAACTGCTGGTGCAGTTGCGCGACGACGCGGCGCGCGCTGCACGCGGCAAGCTGCGCATCTACTTCGGCTCGTCGGCCGGCGTCGGCAAGACCTACGCGATGCTCGCCGCCGGCCGCGCGCTCAAGGCCGCCGGGCTCGATGTGCTCGCGGGCGTGGTCGAAACCCACGGCCGCATCGAGACGGCAGCACAGCTGCAGGGGCTCGATGTGCTGCCGTCCGCGCAGCTCACATCGCGCGGCCGCACGCTGCCGGAGTTCGACCTCGACGGCGCGCTCGCGCGCAAGCCCGCGCTGATCCTGGTCGACGAGCTCGCGCACAGCAATGTGGCCGGTTCGCGCCACCCGAAGCGCTGGCAAGACATCGAGGAACTGCAGGGCGCCGGCATCGACGTCTACACCACGCTGAACGTGCAGCACCTGGAAAGCCTGAACGACGTGGTCGGTGGCATCACCGGCATCCGCGTGCACGAGACGCTGCCCGACACCTTCTTCGACGGTGCCGACGAAGTCGTGCTGGTCGATACGCCGGCCGACGAGTTGATCGGTCGGCTCAAGGCCGGCAAGGTTTACCTGCCGGCGCAGGCCGAGCGCGCGGCGCGCAACTTCTTCCGCAAAGGCAACCTGATGGCGCTGCGCGAGCTCGCGCTGCGCCGCACCGCGGACCGGGTCGAAGACGACGTACAGGCCTACCGCGTCAACGAGTCGATCGCAGCCGTGTGGAAAACCGAGGCCGCGCTGCTGTGCGCGATCGGTCCGCGCGATGGCGACGACCATGTGGTGCGCAGCGCGGCGCGGCTCTCGCAGCAGCTCGCAGTGGCGTGGCACGCGGTGTACGTCGAAACGCCAGCGCTGCAGCGGCTTTCGAACGCGAAGCGCGAACGCATCCTGCAAACCGTGAAGCTCGCAGAAGAACTCGGCGCGACGGCGGCGGTGCTGTCGGCGCAGCACGTGCCGACAGCGCTGGTCGAGCACGCGCGGCACCACAACCTCTCGAAGGTGGTGATGGGCCACAACGAGCCGCGCGCGCCGTGGCAGTTTTGGCAGCGTGAGGCGCTCGGGCGGCGCCTGGCGCAACTCGCACCTGAGTTCGACCTGATCGAGGTCGGCGAGGGCCAGCGCAGTGAAGCCGATGCACCCAGCCCGCGAGCGCGTGAAGACAACGCTGGCAGCGTATTCGAGCCGAACACGCGCATCGGCTACCTGTGGGCGGCGGCCGCGTGTGGCGCGACCACGCTGATTGCGACGCCGCTCATGCCGATCTTCGATCTCGCCAACATCGTGATGCTGTTTTTGCTCGCGGTGGTCGGCGTGGCGGTGCGTTTCGGGCGCGGGCCGGCGGTGCTGGCGGCGTTCTTGAACGTCGCTGCGTTCGACTTTTTCTTCGTCTCGCCGCGCATGTCTTTCGCGGTCAGCGACGTGCAGTATTTGCTGACCTTCGCGGTGATGCTGGCGGTCGGCCTGATCACCGGTCAGCTGACCGCAGGCTTGCGCTTCGAGGCGCGTGTGGCCACGCACCGCGCGACGCGGTCGCGTGCGTTGTTCGAGGTCGCGCGTGATCTGTCGAGCGTGCTGTTGACCGAGCAGTGCGTCGAGATCGCCGAGCGCGCGATCGGGCGCGAGTTTCACGGCAGCGCCCGCGTGTTTTTGCTGGACTTGAACGAGCGTTTGCAGTTGCCGCGCTCGATTCCTTGCGCCCCCAGGCCGGCGGAGCCAGCCGCCCCCCAAGGGGATTCGAGCAAAGTGGCAAAGCTACATTTGCTCAAGAACGAACCCGGCCTCGACATCGGCACCGCGCAGTGGGCGCTCGACCACAACGAGCCCGCTGGCTTGGGCACCGACACCTTGCCCGGCAGCGCCTGGCTCTATCTGCCGCTGAAAGCGCCGATGCGCACGCGCGGCGTGCTCGCACTCCGCCCCGAACAGCCGCGCCTCTTGCTGGTGCCTGAGCAACGCCAGCAGCTCGAAACCTTCGCGGTGCTGTCGGCGATCGCGCTCGAGCGTGTGCATTACGTCGAGGTGGCGCAGCAGGCCACGGTGCAGATGGAATCCGAGCGCTTGCGCAACTCGCTGCTCTCGGCGCTGTCGCACGACCTGCGCACGCCGCTGGCCGCGCTCTACGGCCTGGCTGACACGCTGGTCGGCAGCACGCCGCCGCTGCTGCCGCAGCCGCTCGAGACCGCGCGCGCGATCGGCACCGAAGCGCGCCGCATGAACGCGATGGTGGGCAACCTGCTCGACATGGCGCGACTGCAGAGCGGCGCGGTTCAACTCAAGCGCGACTGGCAGCCAATCGAAGAAGTGGTGGGCACCGCACTGCAGTCGGTCGGCGCCGCGCTCGCCGGGCGCAACGTGCGCACCGACCTTGCGCACGACCTGCCGCTGGTCAACATCGATGCGGTGCTGATCGAGCGCGTGCTCGCGAATCTGTTCGAGAACGCCGGCAAGTACACGCCCACCGGTAGCACCGTGACGATTGCCGCGCGCGTGGTCGCGCCCGACTTGCTCGTCACCGTCACCGACGACGGCCCCGGCTTGCCAGCCGGCCGCGAGGAGGCGCTGTTCGAGAAATTCACGCGTGGTGAGCGCGAGTCGGCCACGCCGGGCGTCGGCTTGGGGTTGGCGATTTGCCGCGCGATCGTCGAGGCGCACGAAGGGCGCATCTGGGTCGAATCGGCCAGGTTACTGCCGCCACATCGCGGTGCGCGTTTTTGCTTCACGCTGCCGCTCGGCTCGCCGCCGAGCATGCCGGCGAGCGAGGAAGGCGAGGCCGAAGCCGCTTCGACGCCAGCATGAGTGAACCGAATCCGGTCGCCGTGATCGTCGAGGACGAGCCGCAGATCCGGCGCTTCGTGCGCGCCGCGCTCGAGGCCGAGCACTGGCACGTCTTCGAAGCCGACACGGTGAAGCAGGGGCTGGTTGAAGCGGGCACACGCCGGCCCGATCTGGTGATTCTCGACCTCGGCTTGCCGGACGGCGACGGTATCGACTACCTGCGCGACTTGCGCGCTTGGTCGCAAGTCGCGGTGATCGTACTTTCGGCGCGCACCGACGAGGCTGACAAGATCGCCGCGCTCGACGCCGGTGCCGACGACTACCTGACCAAGCCGTTCGGCGTGGGCGAGCTGATGGCGCGCGTGCGGGTGGCACTCCGACGCAACCAGAAGGCGGCCGAGCCGGGCAGCGCGGTGTTTTCGTTCGGCAAGGTGACGGTCGACTTCACCACCCGCAGCGTGCTGCGCAACGGCGAGATCGTCCACCTGACGCCGATCGAATACCGGTTGCTCGGCGTGCTGATCGCCAACGTCGGCCGCGTGCTCACGCACCGCGCGTTGCTGCGTGAGGTCTGGGGGCCGTCGCATTCCGAGCGCACCCATTACCTGCGCGTCTACATGGGGCAGCTGCGGCAGAAGCTCGAAGACGCGCCGGCGCAGCCTCGGCACATCCTGACCGAAACCGGCGTCGGCTATCGGATGATGGGCGAGTAGCGGTTCGTCAGGCGGCTTGCTTCTCGACGTGGCCGTGGCGCGTGTAGAGGAAGTCGAGCACGGCCTTGCGGTAGTGCACGTAGCGCGTGTCTTCGGCGAGCGCGATGCGGTCACGCGGGCGCGCGAGGTCGACCGAGAGAATCTCGCCGATGGTCGCGGCCGGGCCGTTCGTCATCATCACGATGCGGTCGGAGAGCAGTACGGCTTCGTCGACATCATGCGTGACCATGACCGTGGTGCTCTGCGTGCGTGCGACGATCTTCAGCAACTCGTCTTGCAGCTTCGCGCGGGTGAGGGCATCGAGCGCGCCGAAGGGCTCGTCGAGCAGCAGCACCTTCGGCTCCATCGCCAGTGCGCGCGCGATGCCCACGCGCTGCTTCATGCCGCCCGATATTTCATGCGGACGCTTTTGCGCTGCGTGGTCCATGCCGACCAGCGCGAGCGCGGCATGCGTGCGCTCGGCGAGCTTGGCCTTGCCCTCGGTCGCAGCGAACACGCGCTCGACCGCGAGGTGCACGTTCTCGAAGCATGTGAGCCACGGCAGCAGCGAGTGGTTTTGGAAAACGACCGCGCGCTCCGGGCCGGGCGCAGCGATCTCGCGCTCGTCGCAGATCAATGCACCGGCACTCGGCAACGTCAGCCCGGCGATCAGGTTCAGCAGCGTCGATTTGCCGCAGCCCGAGTGGCCGATCAGCGTGATGAATTCGCCTTTGTCGACCGTCAGGTTGATGTCGCGCAGCGCATGGAAGCTGCCCCTGCGCGACTTGAACACCATCTCGGCATGTTGGACTTCGATGAATTTGCTCATGTCGATGCGCCTCAGGTTTCGTCGAAGCTGAAACGCTTGGCGATGTTCACCAGCAGCATCTCCAGCAGCAGGCCGACGACGCCGATCACGAGGATCGCGATCAGGATGTGCGGCACGTTCAGGTTGTTCCATTCGTCCCAGACCCAGAAGCCGATGCCGACACCACCGGTCAGCATCTCTGCCGCCACGATCACGAGCCATGCTGTGCCCACCGACAGCCTCACACCGGTCAGCATGTAGGGCAGCACGGCGGGGAACAGGATCTTCGTGACGACCTTCCACTCGCTCAGGTTCAGCACGCGCGCCACGTTCAGGTAGTCGGCCGGCACGCGCTGCACGCCGACGGCGGTATTGATGATCATCGGCCAGATCGAGCAGATGAAGATGGTCCAAATCGCAGCCGGGTTCGCGGCCTTGAACACCAAGAGCCCGATCGGCAACCATGCCAGCGGCGAGACCGGCCGCAGCAGGCTGATCAGCGGCGAGAGCATGCGGTTGAGCACCTCGAAGCGACCGATCGCGAAGCCCATCGGGATGCCGACCAGCGCCGCCAGACCGAAGCCGACAGCCACACGCTCGAGCGAGAACAAGATGTTCCAACCGATGCCCTGGTCGTTCGGCCCTTTGCTGTAAAACGGGTCGGAGAAAACCTTGACCGCCTCGGTGAAGGTCGCGGCGGGCGTCGGGAAGGTCGTGCTCTTCATCGTCAGCAGCGCCCAGATGCCGATCAGCAACGCAATGCCGAAGAGCGGCGGCAGCACCTTGCCAGCGAGCTCGCGCCAGTCATAGGGTGGCTTGAGCGAAACGGGCGCTGGCTCGGGCGGCTGGACGATAGGAAGCGCGGCAATGGCCACAGGTGCGGGGGTGGCATCGGTCGCATTCTGTCGCGGCGAGTGAAAGATGGCGGCAACCATGTCGGTTCTCCTTGAAGAGGTTTTTGAGAGCGTGCGGTTCAGGCCTTGACCTTGAAGCTGTCGGCGTACCTCGTTGGGTCCTTGCCGTCCCAGACCACGCCGTCCATCAACTTGCTGGAACGCATCACGTCTTTCGGCACGGGCACCTTGACCTGTGCGGCGGCCTGCTTGTAGAGCTCGATCTGGTTGATCTGCGTGGCCACGGCGAGGTAGTCGGGATGGTCCTTGAGCAGGCCCCAGCGCTTGTGTTGCGTTAGGAACCACATCCCGTCGCTGAGGTACGGAAAGTTGACGGCGCCGTCGTTGTAGAACTTCATGTAGTTCGGGTCGTCCCAGGTCTTGCCCAGGCCGTTTTGGTAGCGGCCGAGGATGCGCTGGTTGATCACGTCGACACTGGTATTCACATAGCTTTTGTCGGCAACGGTTTCGGCCATCTTGTTCTTGTTGACCAGACTCGCGTCGATCCATTTGCCGGCCTCGAGAATTGCCATCACCACGGCGCGTGCGGTGTTCGGGTACTTCTTGACGAACTCGTTGGTGGTGCCCAGCACCTTTTCGGGGTGGTCGCGCCAGATGTCTTGCGTGGTGATCGCGGTGATGCCGATGCCGTCGGCGATCGCGCGGTGGCCCCAGGGCTCGCCGACGCAGTAGCCGTCCATGTTGCCCACGCGCATGTTGGCCACCATCTGCGGCGGTGGCACGGTGATGACCTTGGCGTCTTTGAGCGGGTTGATGCCGGCCGAGGCCATCCAGTAGTACAGCCACATCGCGTGCGTGCCGGTGGGGAAGGTCTGCGCGAATATGTATTCTTTTTTGTCTTTGGCCATCACTTTCGCGAGGCTGGGTGCGTCGACCGCGCCTTTGTCCGCCAGCTTTTTCGACAGCGTGATCGCTTGGCCGTTGTTGTTCAAGGTCATCAACACGGCCATGTCTTTCTTCGGGCCGCCGATGCCGAGGTGCACGCCGTAGACCAGGCCGTACAGCACGTGCGCCATGTCGAGTTCGCCGTTGACGAGCTTGTCGCGCACGCCGGCCCA
>ENA-OFCD01000298-OFCD01000298.1-metagenomes-genome-assembly--contig:-NODE-298-length-33171-cov-3.835850_pt1 | contig 33171 bp, 26 predicted proteins | sample MGYA00153392_OFCD01 | MGnify analysis MGYA00153392
GAACCATGGTGCAGGCTACCACACAGGAAGCGGCGGGATGCAAGGGCTTCGCTCTGCTGGATCCTTTCGCACGGTGGATGAGCGGACAGCTACTTCTCTGGTCCCGATCTCTCAGATGTGACCAGGCGCATCGGGATCCTGATGGAGTTGGCGCTCGTAGAGCGTGCCGAGCTGCCTCGGCCAGTCGGTGAAATGCACCAGCAGATCGGTCGGGGCGGTGAGCTGGTCGATCGACCACAGCAGCTTGGCGAGGGTGTCGGTCGGTGCGCCGTCGAGCTCGGCGCGCAGCACCGCGGCGGCGGCCGCCGACGGCGCGAGTCCCAGGACGGTGCCGCCGCTATCGGTCCACGCCCGGGCGAGCACGGCCATCGCGGTGGTCTTGCCGGTCCCGGCCGGCGCGAGCGCTTCGTCTCCCAGCCGTCGCCCATGTTCACGCCGCGGCCGGGCATGATCAGGTTGTGGCGCGAGCCGAAGAACATGTCGCTGCAAGAGAGGACCTCGCCTCCGCTCTCGAGCGCCGCGAGATCGATCTCGTTCTTCGCGCCACCGAGCGCGCGCCAGTCGGGAGCGACCGTGCCGTGCACGCGCAAGCGCGCGACACCGCCGTCGGGATAGATGATCAGGCGCAGGTGCGTCGCGATGAACTCGCTCGAGACGTCGAAGAAGTTGAGTGTGTTGCCCTCGATCGGAGTGCGCGGCTCGAGCTTCACCCACTCGGTCGCCGATGACTGAAGCACCTCGACGCTCGTGTCCGATCGCATCTGGCACGCCTCGAGCTCGAAGGCCTCGGGGAAGTTGCCCCTGAAGAAGCTCGTGTCGACGACGACGCCGCGCACGATCCCCGGCACGCCCAAGCGGATGATGGCCTCGTCGCGGATGTCCCGGCCTACCGCGCGCTTGCGTAGGGACTCCCAGCCGTCCATCCATTTTCCGCGATCGGTGTACTCGTGCTCCAAGAACACGGCGGCGGTGGACTTCAGCAGGTTCTCTTTGCCCGCGAAGAAGTCGTCGCTCGCCCACAGCACGTGACCGCCGAGCTTGTCGACGGCGAGATCCACGAGGTCCCTGAAGTCACTCATTCACGATTCTCCCCTAGCGAGCCACTTGCCGCGGCGCGCGTCGGTGATGCGTTCTCCGCGAAGCCACGTCTCGCGAACGACACCGAGGAGACTCTCTCCCATGTACGGTGTCACCTTGTTTTTATGCTCTACGAGCGACTCGGTCACTTGGAAGCGCGCGTCCGGATCGAAGATCGCGAAGTCTGCGTCGCGCCCCGCTTCGATCGCGCCCTTGCGCTTCAACCCGGCGAGCCGCGCGGGCGCTTCACTCATCCAAGCGGCGATGCGGTCGAGGCCGATGCCACGCGCCGCGCACTCCGTCCACACGACCGACAGCCCGAACTGAAGAGACGCGATGCCGCCCCACGCCGCGTCGAAGTCTCCCAGCTCTTGCCGTTTGAGCTCGGGAGTACAGGGCGAGTGGTCTGTCACGATGGAGTCCAATACGCCTTGTTTCAGCCCGATCCAGAGCGCCTCTCGGTTCTCGTGCTCGCGGATGGGTGGCGCGCACTTGAATGAGGTCGCGCCGTCGGGGATCGACTCGGACTCGAGCCGAAGGTAGTGCGGCGTCGTCTCCGCGGTGAAGGGCAAGCCCGCGTCCTTCGCCGCGCGCACGGTCGCGAGCGCGTTGGACGAAGAGAGATGAACCACGTGCGTGCGTGCGCGCGTCTGCTTGCAGAATGCATGCAGCAGCTCGACGGCCTCGTCCTCCGCGCGCTTGGGTCGTGACGCGACATAGCGAGCGTACGAGCGCACGTCCGCGCTAGGTAGCGACCGCCGCGCATCGGCGAGAGGGCCGGGGAGCTCCGCGTGCACGAGGAGAGGCGCGCCCGTGTCCGCGAGCGCGTGCATCGCCTTCAACAGATCGGCCTCGTCGAGTCGTGGGAACTCGTCCACGCCAGAGTCGACCAAGAAGCACTTGAAGCCGAGCACCCCCGCGTCGAGGAGATCGCGCAGCACGCGATCATTGCCCGGCACCGCTCCGCCCCACAGGCCCACGTCCATCGCGAGCTTGCCCTCCATCGCTTCACGCTTGCGATGCAGCGCGTCCACGCTCGTGGTCGCGGGGATGCTGTTGAGCGGCATGTCGACGATCGTCGTGACGCCACCCTTTGCGGCCGCGCGCGTCGCCGTGAGGAAGCCCTCCCACTCGGTGCGACCCGGCTCGTTGATGTGGACGTGCGCGTCCACGATGCCCGGCAAAATAGCCGCTTGCCCGTAGTCGATGAGTTCTGCGCCTTCCAGCACGTCGTCCCACGCGCCGACGCGAAGGATGCGCTCTCCGTCCAAGTGCACCGTCGCTGCGCGTGAACCTTCGGGCGTTACCACCTTGCGACTACGCAAGACTCGCATCACGCGACGATACCACTCTTGCGTGCGACGGAGAGGTCGGCGAAACTGCGCCGAGATGGCCGGACGAACCTTCGCCATCGGCGACATCCACGGGGACATCGTCGCGCTGCAGACGGTCCTCATGAGGATCCCGGCGATCGACGATCAGGACACGATCGTCTTCTTGGGGGACTACATCGATCGCGGACCGCGCTCGAAAGAGGTCGTCGAGACCGTGCGCGAGGTCCAGAGGCGCGCCCCCGCGAAGATCGTCACGCTCCGCGGCAACCACGAGGACGGCTGGCTGCGCGTGATCAACGGCGGCTGGCCCGAGTTCGTTTTGCCGCCGGGAAACGGCTGTCTTGCGGCGCTGCGTAGCTTCCGCGGTCTGCCGTACAGGGACGGCGATCTCGCGTCGCGCACAGAGCTCGAGGAGCTACGCACGGGAGCGTTCTTCCCGCGCGATGTCGTCGCGTGGATGAACTCGCTCGCGTTCTTCTACGAAGACGATCACGCGATCTACGTGCACGCGGGTCTCGTCCAAACTCAAGGGACCAACGCGGACGGCTCGCAAGGCGAGCCCGTGTGGCTGCACCCGAAGGACAGCGACAACCAGACGATGAACCTCTGGGTGCGCACGATGAAGTTCTTCCTCGAGTACAGAGGCAAGCTCGTGGTCGTCGGTCACACGTCGACGGACAACTTGCCGCCGGACTTGAGCAGCTTCACGCCGGAGGATCCGCTCGACATGTGGGTCGGCGAGAATGTGATCGTCACCGACACGGGCTGCGGCAAGGGTGGCTTCTTGACGTGCTTGGAGCTGCCGTCGCGCAACGTCTACGAGTCGCGCTAGCTCACGGCAGCAGCGTCACGACGACGTTGTCGCAAGTCATACCGACTGCCGGCGAATAGCCGCTCGGCGCCCCGTAGCCGACGACGACTCCGACGTTGCTCGGTGTGCTGGTCGCCGTGCTCGCGCTGGTCATCGCGATCGCGATCGCGCCGTCGAACCACAGCGCCAGCGTGCCCGTCGTGCCGAGCCCGACCTCCGCTCGCATGTGCGTCCACTTGTCCTCGGGCGGCGGTGTCGTCATCGGGTAATAGACGATCGGACCCATCGTCGCGGTCGCCATCGCCCAGCCATTCGCCCCAGTACGTACGATACCCGTCACGCCCAAAGTCGGACTGCCCATGTTGCCCTGCGCGACCCAGCTGATGAACTGCGTGTAGTCGTCTGCGCCGTAGACGGCCGACTCGAATCTCACGTCCGCCTCGATGCGCACCAGCGTCTTGCCTTTGAGCTCGAAGCCCTTGCCCAGGTTCGATAAGACCTTCAGGAACCCGGCGTCGGAGATGGCGTTCGAGCTCCCCGCGTGGATCGCGCGCGGCGGCGAGATGAACTTCGTGGACTCGACCAACGCTGCGCCACCGGTGGTGACGATGTTGTCCCAGCCGTCTTTGAGGTTCGCGGACTCGTCAAAGTCTGCGCAGAAGTCGGCGTCTTGTCCCATGCAAAAGGTCGCGGTGTCTGCGGGCGACTTTGCGTCTTTCACGTCCGCGCCCGCGTCGACGACCGGTGCCTTCGCGTCGAGGCTGTTGCTGTTGCCGCCGTCGCTCGTCGTCGTGATCCCGTCGAGGTTGGTGATGAGCGAGCAAGCCAGCGCGAGAGCTGCACAGGAGGCGATGAGGAGCTTCGGATGGCTCACGAGTTGGAGCCTATCACGCTCGTCTACTTCACGGCGTCCTGCGCGAAGATCCGCTTGAGCGCGGCGAGCAGCTTGCCGAGCGGTGAGTTGGGCGCGGTCTCCGCAGGGGGGTTCGCGAGCTCCAGCAGCTCGTCGAACACCGTGCGCGGAACGAACGAGCCGCCGCACTCTCCGCATCGCAAGATCACGGGTCCTTGACCTGTCAACGGACCGGTCGCGTGTTCGCCGGCGGCGTGGTTGCTGAAGTTCAGCGGCTGCTGATCACGCGGGCAGAAGGTTTTGCTCGGGTCGAGCGCCACCGGCGCGCGCATGGACAGCGGAGCCGCCTTCATCGCGACATCCACGGTGTCTCCATCGAACCAGTCGATCCACAAGCCGCGGCATGTCGGGCAGACGTCGATCATGACGTCGGCCGCACCGCGCTCGTCCATCACCGCCCCGCAAGCTGGGCATTTCGCGGGCATTCCCCGGTAGTCGGTCATGGCGCGCATTGAAGCACGGCTTGCTCTCGGTTGCGCTCAGAACGGGCGGCCGCGTCCGTTGCCTTCGGCGAGGTTCAGCAAGTCGGGTCCGCAGGCCGCGACGCCGAGGTCGTCCTGCTCTTCGGGATCGGTCGCGACATCGTAGCAGCCCCAAGCGCGATCGCCTTGGTGCGCGATGAGCTTGTGCGTGCCCTTCATCGCGCCCCAGTTCTTGAACGCGCACGCCCAGAGGTCCGTGCAGTTCGACAGCGGCAGCACCTGGTCGTGGCTTCCGCCGCGCAGCAGGCTCTCGCCCGCCATCTTGATGCGGAACGGCGCGAGGTTCGGTTCGTCCCAGAGGCCCATGAGATCGAGCAGGGTCGGCAGCACGTCGACGTTCGTCATCGGGGAGCTCTCGAGTGAGCGGAGGCTCTTCTCCTCTGCTTCGGTGAGCGTCCCCTTCGGCGCGTCGACCCAGAACGGCACGCGAATCTCACTGTCCCAGAGCGTCCCCGTGTGACCGACGGCGCCCTTCTCGTGCATCTGGTCGCCGTGATCACTGAGGAACACGATGACGGTCCGCGCGCCTTCGGGTCGCGCGCGCACGCCTTGTATCAAGCGGCCCACGGCGATGTCTTGGAGGTAGATCGCGTCTTGATAGCGATTGCGAACTTCCTTCTCGTAGCCCGGGCCATACGCGTTCGCCTCGGGCAAGAAGGGGGCGTGGTCGTAGTCGACCTTGTATGGGATGTGCGTGTTCGAGAGGTGCACGATGCCCAGGTACGGCTCCTTCAAGCCGTTCAGGTCCCCGATCGCGTAGTCGACTAGCTTGCCGTCGTCTGCGCCGATCTCCATCGTGGCGTCGGGTTCGATCTCGGTCGCGCCCACGCGGCGCGTGATCGGCGGGTTGCCGAGCCACGTGCCTGAGTTGCCGAACAACAAATTTTGCGACGTCCAATACGTAGACTCGAGGTTCGCCGCGTGCAGATACTCCCAGAGGAGCGGGGCCGTGTGCAGCTCTTTGCGGCTCGCGTTCGGCAGCAAGCCCGTCCACATGATGCCGAGCGAGATCGCCGTCGTCGAGTCCAGCGCACGCATCTGCTGGAGCACGATGCGCTCTTTTGCGGCCTCGTTGGAGAACGGCGTCCACTTGCACTCGGGTCCGTACGTGAGGCACGTGCGCTGCGCTCCGACGCTCTCCGTGATCACCCACAGCACGTTGCGCCGCACGGGCTGGTGCGCCACGAGAGCGGGGACGGGCAGGGGAGAGCGGACGCCGGGATGAAGGCGCTCGACGGTCTCATTGTGATCCCAGTGCGCGCGCGAGAGCTGTCCGAGCGCAGAGATGTAGAGCACGTCCGGAGGCGCGCCTTGCTCGCCGACATTGCCGAACAGGGAGAGCAACAGCCCGACGACGACGATGTCGAAGGCGAAGAGAGTGTTGTGTCTGCGAAAGCGCGAGAGCCGTTGGCCGCCGAACGCGAGCGCCAACGCGACCGCGAGAGGCGGCACGATGGCGTGGGCGAACGACCATCGATCGCTCCAGAGCTGCTGTCCCACGCTCGGCATGAACGAGGTGCCGACGAGCAGCGCACGATGGTCGAGGTACGCGCGATATCGCTCGAACGTGTACGCCTGACCACCGACCGCGAAGATCGCGCCCGCCACGAGCAGCGTCACCGCGACCCAGCGCAGTTTGGTCCGGCGCTGCATGGACGTGTAGACGAGCGAGCCCCAAAAACAGGCGCTCACGAGGACCCACAGCAGATAGATGGAGGCGTCGTGACGTCCCATCGACCGCAGCTGCTCGGAGCGATTCATCCAGTCGAAGACGATGATCGAGACGCCCGGCACGAGCGACGCGAGCGCCACCAGCGACCAACGCCGCCGCACACGCGACCTGCGCGCGACCCCGACCTGCACGCGTACCGGCACGACGGAGATGGACTCCTGAGGGCGGGAACGCGGCGACATCGAAACACCACAGTTACCGTTCCGTGGCGAATCCTGCTGTAATTCGTTGTAACGGGCCCATTTCGCGTTTGTGAGCGATCGCCGGGCGCTCGGCCCGATCACCGCCAATCTGCTCCACTTCTATTTGGGGCAGTCCCCAGCATCATAGTCGCCGCAGTACCAACCCGCAGAGCCGCACCAGGTGGCGTTGATGGGGATGTCGCAGCACACGAATCACGTATCGTCGTGAGTACGTGCACGCCACGCAGGCCCCACCGGCAAGCACGCGAATCCGTCGCCGGGACAGTCGAGCCAGCCACAGCCGGATGGGTCCGTTGATCCATCCAACCTGTTGCAACCCACCACCTCCGGCGGCAGAGCGCGATCGGCGTGGGATCCTCCGTCACCGCTCATCGAGCCGTCGGCGGGGACAACCTTCCCGCCGCACGCCAGCGTCATGCTGACGAGTGCAAGTCTGAGCAAAGGTGCCATGCCCGATGGCTTGTACCGATAGACGATTTCGACCATGGCTGACCCGGTCCCATGAGCTTACGGGTGGTCGCTCCTGCTGAGGAAAATTGAAATTCACGATCTGGTCGGAGGACTCTTTTAGTTGCTGGTTGCCGCCTCACGCGAGGCTCGTGGTTGCGTAGACGCACCGGTGACCGCCTCTTTCGAAGCAAGCACCCTTGACTTCGATGGTTGCATCCATACGTATTCGTGTATATATGAATGCCGTGTTCGATGCAGTCGTCCCCAGCACCCAACGGTGGGAGCTCTATCGGGTGCTCTCTGAGCCGTTTCGGCTGCGGCTGCTCGCGCTCGTCGCTGCGGAAGAGCTCGCGGTCGGCGAGATCGCGGAGTTGTTGAACGAGAGCCAGCCCAACGTCTCGAGACACATTGCGCCGCTGAAACAGGCCGGCTTGGTGTCGCTTCGTCGCGAGGGTACGCGCTCGCTCGTGAGCTTCCAAAACGCGGGCGACGCTGTCGTTGCCGACGCTCTCCGTAGCGGTCGAGCCCTCTGCGAAGCAGACGGCAGCCTCGCTCGCCTGGCCGACGTCATCCGCATGCGCGACTCTGCGGCGCGCGAGTTCTTCGAGCGGCCGCATGTGAAGGACCCGAGCGGCCCGCCTTCGGAGCTCGGCGCGTACCTGAGCGCGCTCGCAGTGCTCTTGCCTCATCGCGGCCTCGCGGTGGACGCCGGTACCGGTGACGGAGGCTTGCTCGACGTGCTCGCGCCGACCTTCGAGAGAGTGGTCGCGATCGATCGCAGCGAGGCGCAGCTCGCCATGGCGCGCGCACGCGTCAAGCACCGCGGGTACGCGAACGTCACGCTCGTGCACGGCGACCTCGACGGAAGAGAAGCGCTCAAGGAGGCCAAGAACAAGGCCGACGTCGTCTTCGCGACGAGACTGTTGCATCACGCGCCCAAGCCCGTCGCCGTGCTGGAGAAGCTCGCGGACCTTTGCAAGCCGGACGGCTCGCTCGTGGTGCTCGACTACGCGCGACACGACGACGAGCGCATGCGCGACCAAGCAGACCTCTGGCTCGGCTTCGAGCCCGCAGAGCTGAAGAAGCTCGCACGCGCCGCCGGCTTCACCGAGGCGCGCACGTCGCCGATCGCGCAACCGCTCACGGGTTCAGGGCCCGACGCGCACCTACCCTGGCAAATCATGGTGGCCACCAAGGCCACTACGAGTGACAAGAAATCGATCAAGGAGAGACATCATGGCTGACGGTTCATCGTTCGTTGCAGGCAAGTTCAAGGTCGCCGACATCACGCTCGCCGATTGGGGTCGTAAAGAGATCACCATCGCCGAGAGCGAAATGCCCGGTCTCATGGCGCTCCGCGCAGAGTACGGCGTGAGCAAGCCCCTCAAGGGCGCGCGCATCGCGGGCTGTTTGCACATGACCACCCAGACGGCTGTTCTCATCGAGACGCTGATTGTCCTCGGCGCCGAGGTCACGTGGACCTCGTGCAACATCTACTCGACACAGGACCAAGCCGCCGCCGCGATGGCGAAGGCCGGCATCCCGGTGTTCGCGTGGAAGGACATGACCGAGAAGGAGTACGACGAGTGCATCGAGATGCAGCTCAAGGCGTTCCCGTCCGGCAAGGGCCCGAACCTGATCCTCGATGACGGCGGCGATCTCACGATCATCGCGCACGAGCGTCACCCGGAGCTGTTCGACGGCCCCGACGGCATCAAAGGGATCAGCGAAGAGACGACCACGGGCGTTCACCGCCTCTACGACATGGTCAAGAACGGCAAGCTCAGGGTGCCGGCGATCAACGTCAACGACTCTGTCACCAAGAGCAAGTTCGACAACCTCTACGGTTGCCGTGAGTCGCTCGGCGACGGCCTCAAGCGCGCCACGGGCGTGATGTTCGCGGGCAAGGTCGCGGTCGTCGCGGGCTACGGAGACGTCGGCAAGGGCTGCGCGCAGTCGCTTCGCGGCCTCGGCGCTCGCGTCATCATCACGGAGATCGATCCCATCAACGCGCTGCAAGCGTCGATGGAAGGCTACGAGGTCACCACGATGGAAGAGGCCGCTCCCAAGGCGGACATCATCGTGACGGCCACGGGCTGCCTCGACATCGTTCGCCCCGAGCACATGAAGCTGATGAAGGACCAGTCCATCATCTGCAACATCGGTCACTTCGATTGCGAGATCGACGTCGCGTGGCTCGAGAAGAACACCAAGGAAGTGAACATCAAGGCGCAAGTCGACCAGTTCGTCTTCCCGGACGGCAAGCGCCTCACGGTGCTCGCTCGCGGTCGCCTCGTGAACCTCGGCTGCGCCAACGGCCACCCGTCGTTCGTGATGAGCACGAGCTTCTCCAACCAAGTCCTCGCGCAGATCGCGCTCTGGACCGAGAAGTTCCCGCTCGGCGTGCACGTGCTGCCGAAGAAGCTCGACGAGAAGGTCGCAGCTCTCCACCTCGACAAGCTGGGCGTCAAGCTCACCAAGTTGAGCGACGCGCAGGCGAAGTACCTCGGCGTCTCGAAGGAAGGTCCCTTCAAGCCCGAGCACTACCGCTACTAGTCGCTAATCGATTATCGCTAATCGATAGTCGGCTGACGAGAGGCCGGGTTCCGCGAGGGATCCGGCCTTTCGCTTTGGAGCACACGTTGGCGGATCGCGAGCAACTGATGCGGTGCCTGGATGACTCGTTTGCTTGCGCGCGCTCTCCTCCTCAGCGCGTGCGATTGCGCGGTCGGACCGGCCGTCGTCGACTCCAGCTCGAAGCAGAAATGCAAAAACTCGGGCGCGATCCCCGCAGACGGTGGGGGTTACTGTTGTCCGATCGGGATCGGCTCGACTGGATGTAGCTACAGCTGCGGTGGGAACAGGGGTGGATGGGCCGAGATCCGAGCGAGTGTTGCACGCGCTCCGAAAGGGACACTCCGCTCATGCCGTCAACGGACTCGCATGGCTGTGCGGAAGTCGTCTTCAATCCGAATGGGAGTTGTCTCGGCGACGCGGCGGCGTGTCAGAGCGCTCCCGACGCGAGCGACGCAGCACACGACTGAGTCAGTCTGCTCCGCCATCGCAGGCGGCCGCGTCCAAGTCGCGTATCGGGTTGGCGAACGACGAGCACGAAGAACGGGTCGCTACGTTTCCGTCACAACCGCACGCCCGGATCAACGAGCCCGGGCACGTCGCCTCGACGTCGACCTTGTGGCACTGGCCTTGGGCCGCGCACGACTCGGCGCCGCTCCAATAACAGAGATATCCCGTGCGACAGTCCGTGCTCGTCCCGCACGGCTGGCCGTCCGAGAGCGCGCAATGCACAGACGCGAGGACCAATAGAGAGGCGACGGCTCTAGTCACGGGCGACAAACCTGATTACTCCTTTTGTACGATGCGAAATGCAATCTTGTTCGTGGGCGCTGTCTTGGCCGCGTGTACGAAGGCTTCCACGACGTTGCCGCAGGAATTCGCAGGAGCCTACACCCACACGACGACGACGCAATTCGGCCCCATTTCGCAGGACACGGTCGTCGAGCTCACGGTCTCCACCAGCGGAATGAGCGTCCGGGCGCCGGAATCGGCGCTGATGCCGAAGCTACAAGGAGGCATTCAAATGCCGCTGGGCGGCAATCCGATGAACCTCTCGATGGGCGCGAACGAGACGACGAGCGACATCTTCACCGAGGTCACGTGCACCGCCTCCAACTGCCGGTTCAAGACCAAGCTTCGATGCGACGGGTCGATCGACAAGAACGCGGACGGCTCGTTGACGGTGATCGCCAACGGCGTGTGCAGCGATTGGTCCGGGAGCTGGAAGCGTGGAACGTAAGACGGCGGCCAAAGAGCAGGTCGTCCTCGAGGTGTCCGGGAGGCAGGTGACGGTCACCAACCCGAACAAGATCTATTTCCCCGAGCCGAAGTACACGAAGATCGAGGTCGTCCGATATTTCATGGCAGTCGCGGACGGTGCCGTGCGTGGAGTTCGGGATCGCCCGATGGCGCTCAAGCGGTACGTGAACGGCGCATCGCGGCCCGCGTTCTTCCAGAAGCGCGCTCCCGAGACGCGGCCGGAGTGGGTGAAGACCGCGACGCTGAGCTTCCCGTCGGGTCGCACCGCCGACGAGATCGTCGTGACCGACGCGTCGCAGCTCGCGTGGATTGCCAACCTGGGTTGCCTCGATCTCAACCCGCATCCCACGCGCGCGAGCGATCTCGACCACCCCGACGAGCTGCGCGTCGATCTCGATCCGGGTCCTGGAATTGGCTGGAAACAGATCGTTGATGTGGCAATGGTCGTCAAAGACGTGTTGGGCGACTTGGGCTTGATCGGTTGGCCGAAGACGAGCGGGTCGCGCGGCATTCACGTCTACGTGCGACTGTGTCCCCGCTGGAGCTTCAACGAAATCCGCAGAGCCGCGTTGGCCATCGCGCGTGAGGTCGAGCGGCGGGCGCCTACCCTCGCGACGAGCAAGTGGTGGAAGGAGGAGCGTCACGGCGTGTTCCTCGACTACAACCAGAACGCCAAGGACCGCACGGTCGCTAGTGCCTATTCGGTTCGACCCACCAAAGACGCGCGCGTGTCGATGCCGCTCACTTGGGAGCAACTGGCCGTTTGCGATCCGGCGGAGTTCACACTCGCAACGGTGCCGAAGATGTTCGCCGAGCGGGGAGACGCCCACGGCGCGATCGACGACACACCCGCGACGCTCGACACTCTGCTGGAGCTCTCTGCCAAGCACGAGCGGGACGGACAAGGCGACGCGCCGTGGCCGCCGCACTACGCGAAGCAAGCGGGAGAGCCCAAGCGCGTCGCGCCGTCGCGCGCGAAGAAAGAGGACCCTGAGAAGGCACCCGGAAAGACCGCGACACGGCGCGCAAAGCACCCGCTCATCGTGATCTCGAAATCGCCCGAGAAAGAAGCCGCGCTTGCAGGGCTGGAGCGTTGGAAACTGGAGCATGCAGAGGCGGCGACACACTTGATCCCCGACGACGTGCTCGTCGACGCGATGCGCGGGCGCCACATGACGTGGACACGGGTGCGCGTGAACCTGCGCAACGTGCCCGTCGAGCTTCGACCGAAGCAAGGGACTCCGGATCCCGACTACGACCCGATCGTGGAGTCACGAAAACCCGAGTGAGTCAGGTTCCGAAGATCTTGCTGATCTCGATCGCCGGAGTGACCTCGAGCTGAGCGTAGGAGCAATCCGTCGGCGCCTTGTCGGGGCGCCATCGCTTCAAGTGCGTGGCGTGACGGAAGCGCTTGCCCTGCATGTGATCGAACGCGACCTCGCACACGCGCTCGCATCGCAGTGGCTCCCACGAGAGATCTTTTCCGCGGCTCCATCGGCTCTGTCCACCCGGCTTTCGCTGCGGCGCCGCCTCTCCTTCGCCCTCGGCTGGCCGCGCCTCTGCGGGTGGAACGAACTGTCCCCACGGGTGCGACTCGCGCGCGCCCTCTCTCAGCGGCTCGAGATCCTTTGCGAGTTGCGCGCGCACCTCTCGCTTGAACGACGCGCAGATCCCGACGTGATGAAGTGAGCCTTCGGCATCGAACAAACCGAGCAGCAGTGAGCCCACGAGCGTGCCGCGAAACCCCTTGAACCAGCGAAAACCGGCCACGACGCAGTCCACCGTGCGCGCGTGCTTCACCTTGATCATGGTGCGCTTGCCGGGCGAGTAGACGAGGTCTTCGGCCTTCGCAACGACGCCGTCGAGGCCCGCGCCCTCGAACCGAGTGAACCAATCGACCGCAGTCGCGTGATCACGCGTCGCGGGCGTGAGCACGACGGGCGCCTTGCAGTTCGCGAGCGCAGCCTCGAGTCGGGCGCGTTGTTCCTTCTGCGGTGTGTTGCGCAGATCCTCGTCGCCGATCGCGAGCACGTCGAACGCGACGTACGAGGCTGGTGTGGTCTCGGAGAGCATCTTCACGCGCGACTCGGCGGGATGGATCCGCAGCAACAGGCTCTCGAAGTCCAGCTTGCCGGAGGTGGCGATCACTATTTCGCCGTCCAGCACGCAGCGCTCGGGGAGGCTATGTTTCAGGGGTCCGAGGAGCTCTGGGAAGTAGCGCTGCAACGGCTTTAGATCGCGGCTTTGGATGAAGACATCGTCGCCGTCGCGGAACACCATCGCGCGAAAGCCGTCCCACTTGGGCTCGAAGATCCAATGGTCGCCCGCGGGCACTTCGTTGGTGAGCTTGGCGAGCATCGGCTCTACGGGGGGTCGAAAGGGCAGGGACATGGCTCGACATCCTTCACACGTTCGACAAATGAGCCATAGTCATCAAATGCCGGATCTGTTCGGGTAGCTCCCCATCGAGATCGCAGGCGCGAGGGTCATCATGCAGTCCGAGCGCCCGAGCTGTGCGGCGAGGGTCGCGTTCGCGCGCAAACGAGTCATGTTCTCCGAGGTGCGAGGTTACTTGGACGCGCCCATGGCACGCCTGCTTTGTCAGGCCACCAGCACCACGCGCGGTTCGGCGAGATGCTCGTGCTCACACACTCAACGGCGGTGGCGCTCGGCGTAGGCACCGCGGGTCTCGCGACGGCGCTCGTTGGCGTACCGCTTCGCAGCACTCGCGGCCCCGAGGAGTTCTTGCAGGCGCTCGCCCTCGCTTGACTACGAAGCGCGCGCCGCGCGCCAGTCCGTGAGTGCCTTCGCCGATTTGGTCGTGAGCACGTGCTCGGGGCCGAGCCACGCGCGGCGGGCGATTCCGACTCCGTATTTCAAGAAGCTCAATTCGCGCGTGGAGTGAGCGTCCGAGTTGATGGCGACGAGCACTCCCAAGTCGCGCGCCATTCGTGCGCCGTTCTCGTGGATGTCCAATCGCAGCGGTGAAGAGTTGAGCTCGATCGCCGTGCCTGTGCGCTTCAGCGCGAGCAGCACCTGCTCGATGTCGAGCGCGCTCGCCTCACGATGTCCCAACATTCTGCCGGTGGCGTGACCCAGGCAGTCGATCATGCCGCTCTCGATCGCGCGGACGACACGCTTGGTCATCGACTCGCGATCCATGTCGAGCTTGCTGTGCACGCTGCCAATGACCCAATCGAGCTGCTTCAGCTCGTCTGCCATGTCGAGCGCGCCGTCGGCCAGGATGTCCGACTCGAGACCCGCGAGGATCATGATCTTGCCGTCGAACTTCTCTCGAAGCTCGCGGATGCGATCGATGTGCGCGCGCAGCCTCTCTTTGGTGACGCCCTTGGCGATGGCGAGCGACTGCGAGTGCTCGGTGATCGCCACGTACTTGCGACCCGCCTTGCGCGCCTCGTCAATCATCTCCTCGAGCGTGGACTTGCCGTCGCTCTCGACGGTGTGCATGTGCAGATCGCCCTTGAGGTCCCCGAGTTCGACGAGCTTCGGCAGCTCGTGGTTCTTCGCGAGATCGATCTCGCCTCGGTTCTCGCGCATCTCGGGAGGCATCCACTGCAGGCCGATCGCCTCGTAGACCTCGGCCTCGTCTTGTCCGGCGATCGATTTGTCTTTGGCGTCGAACACGCCGTACTCGCTGACCTTGAGCTTCAACTTCACGGCGATGGTGCGCATCGCGACGTTGTGCTCCTTGGAGCCCGTGAAATACTGGAGCGCGGCACCGAACGACTCGCGCGGGACGACGCGCAAATCCGCCTGCATGCCGCCCTTGAGCACCACGGTCGTCTTGGTCTCGCCCTTCGCGAGGATCTCTTCGACCTCGGGCATGGTCGACCACGCGTCCATGATCGCATGTGCGTACGAGGCGTCCGCGGCCACGAGGATGTCCAGATCGCCCACGGTCTCGCGGCGCCGCCTCAGGCTGCCGGCGAACTGACACTCGAGGACACCTGGCATCGCGCGCATGCGTGCACACAGAGCCTCTGCGGTCTCGAGCGCGGAGGCCATCGGCCATCGCTTCGGAGCCGAAGCGCGCTTTCGCCAAGCGGTGATCGCGGCGATGAGCTTTTCCTCGCGCTTCTCTCCGAACCGCGGCAGATCGCGTAACTCGCCCTTCTTGGCTGCGGCTTCGAGCTCGTCCACCGAGGTGATGCCGCGCTCCTTCCACACTTGTTGCGCGGTCTTGATGCCGATGCCCGGGAGGTTCATGAGATCCATCAGGCCGCCGGGCAGCTGCTTCTTGCGCTCGTCGAGCTCCTCGAGTTTGCCGGTGCTCGCGAGCTCCTTGATGCGACGGAGCATGCCGTCGCCGACGCCCGCGAGCTTGATCTTGCCGCCACTCGTCACCTTGTCGGTGATCGACTCCGGAAATCCTTCGATCGCACGCGAGGCGGTGCGGAACGCGCGCACCTTGAACTGGACCTCGCCCGTGAGCTCGAGCACGTCCGCGAGCTCCATGAAGGTGCGGGCGATCGTCTCGTTGTCCATAGGCTCGCCGCCGGCTACTTGCTCTCGAGCGCTTGCGACTGCTTGACCGTGGTGTTCTGCGGGGGCTGCCCCGGCGCCGTGAGCGAGATGGTCATCGTCGACGAGCCGTCCGCCTTGCTCGACACGCCATCGAGACGGAGGTCGATCACGTAGGAGCCGCTGCCCTTGACCTCGAGCATCGAGCCCGGCGGCGCCTGCGGATCCTCGAACGCCTTCTTCGGAGCCGCGCGCGTGAGGTCGGTCTTGATCTCGGCCGCGGTGCCGTTGTGCGAGACGAGCGTGTACGTCGTCGTCACGGTCGCGCCGATCTGCTCGTCGCGCGACGTCGTCGTCCACTTCGCACCCACGCCGACGGGCACCGACGGGACGGGTATCACGAGAAACTCGAGCGACTGTGCGAACAGCGGGAGGATCTGCTGCGCCATGCGCGGGACCTTGTCCGCCGCGAGCGAGACGTTCTCGACGTCGCCGTTCGACGTGGCGTCGAAGCCGCCCTCGAGGCCCGTGAATGCCTTCTCGAGGACGCCCTTCTGCTGCGCCATCTGCGGGTCCACCTGGCCCGTCATGACGATCTCGACTTTTTGAATCTTCAAATCGAAATGCGTCTTGCCGTCCGGCGCGCGCGTCTTCGGCGTCACGTTGAAGGTGAACTTGAATGGCGGCTGGTCGCCCGCGGTAGGCCCGCCGCCTCCGACCGAAGCGGTGACCGTGGCGGTGACGACCGCGGTCTTGCCCATCGCGAACGCGTAGGAGAGCTTGCTCTTGGGCTCCGCGCCGGGGTCGAGCACGACGGCCTTGCCCGTCGGCCCCTCGGCGACTGCAGCGTTTCCGCCTGCGTCGAGCCCGCCGTCGAACTGGACCCTCAGGTTCGCCGTCGCGCTCGGCGACGAGAAGAACGAGTTGTAGACGATGTCGCTCGGGATCGCCTCAGGAGCGGTGGGCTTGGGCGTGGCGTCTGGTTTGGGGGCGTCCTTACAAGCCGCGAGGACGAGGACCGGAACGAGGAGAGTGACGATGAGCCTGCGCATGCCCGCGCACCTTGGCGTGACCACGCGAGATGGTCAAGCGTCGAGATGTCCCGCCTACTCGGCGCTCTGGGCCAGATCCGTCGTCTTGCTCACGAACACGCGAACGCCGCTGAAACCAGCCGTTCCCGTGAGCGCGTCGAGAAAGGTCTCGTCGGTGAGATCGTTGACGCTGACACCCGCGCGCGACTTCGCGACGCGCAGCTCCACGCCTTCGCGCTCGTGACCCCAGCCGTGCGGGATGCTTACGACTCCCGCGCGCATCTCGTCACTCACCTCCGCCACGATGCGCACTTCGCCAACGCGCGAGCGGACCGTGATCTCGTCTCCGTCCTTGATGCCGCGCGCAACGGCGTCGCTCGGAGCGATGAGCGCGGTACATGCGCGGGGGCCCTTGGTGAGTCGCTCGCTGTTGTGCATCCACGAGTTGTTGCTGCGGAGGTGTCGGCGACCGATGAGCTCGAGCGAACCATCTTGGGCCGCGGCGCTGGCGAGCTTCTGGGCGAGCCTCGGTACGTCTTGTGTGAAGGTCTGCGGAGCGAGCGAGATCTTGATAGAGCCGAGGCGGCCGGGCTCGAGGGGTCCGAGGTCGAGGCCGTGCGGCTCTCGCTCCAACTCCGCGATCGACGTGTGTTGCGGCCCCGTGCGGAGCAAGAGGTCCAACACGCCGCGCGAGCCCATGGCGCGGAGTGTCCGCAATGTTCCGCGCATCGCGAGCTTGGATGGCGTCATACGGCCGCGCGCTGCGATCCGCTGCGCCAGATCCGTCATGATCTCCCAGTCGTCGCGCGTCTCACCGCGAGGCTGAAATACAGGCTTTGCGTACTTCGCGTGGTTGTGGACGGAGAACGCGTAGAACACGAGATCGTAGTGATCGCGCTCGAGGCCGAACGTGGGCGGGAGGATCAAGTTCGCGTGGCGTGTCGTCTCGTTCTTGTAGAGATCAATCGACACCATGAAGTCGAGCTTGCCCAACGCTCGCTCGATCGCGCGTCCGTTCGGCGCACTCAGCACGGGGTTGCCTGCCATCGTGAGCAGCGCGTGGATGCGATCGTCGCCCGGCGTCTCGATCTCCTCGGCGAGCGTCGCGACCGGCAGCTCTCCGCCGAACTCGGGCAACCCGCGCACGCGGCTCCTGAAGCGTGCGAAGCTGCCGCGCCTACCGAGCTTGGTGGCCAAGCCGGCGACGTCCACCGCGGGCGTCGTGAACATCATGCCGCAGCGGCGATCGAGGTTGCCCGTGATGATCGTGAGCGCCATCGAGAGCCACGCGACGAGCCCGCCGAACTCTTGCGTGCACGCGCCAACGCGTGGGTAGACCGCCGCGCCGTTCGCACGCGCGAGTTCCAGCGCAAGCCGGCGGATGTCTGCTGCGGCGATGCCCGTCACCTCTGCGACGCTCTCGGCCGGGAATCGTCGCGCGAGCTCACGCAGCTCGCTCACGCCGCTCGTCACGTCGCGGAGCTCACGGAGGTTGGCGAGGCCGGCCTCGAAAATAGCGTCGATCATCGCGAACAAAAGGAACGCGTCTCCGCCGGGGCGAATCGCGAAATGCTCGTCCGCGACCTCGGCGGTCTCGGTACGCCGCGGATCGACGACCACGACGCGACCCTTACGCGCGCGGATCTCGGCCAGGCGCCGCTTCATGTTCGGCGCGGTCATGATGCTGCCGTTCGACACGAGCGGGTTACCGCCGATGATCAAGAGGAAGCGCGTGCGCTCGAGATCGGGCACCGGCAAGAGCACCTGGTGCCCGAGCATCTCGAGCGACGCGAGCATCTGCGGGAGCTGATCGGCGCTCGTCGCCGAGAAGCGCGAGTGGCTACGCAGCGCTTGCTGCAAGAAGATGGAGCCTAGGATCCCGCCGTAAGAGTGCGCGAGCGGGTTGCCCACGTAGGTTGCGACGGCGTGCCGCCCGTGCTTGTCCGCGAGCTCTCCGAGTTTGTCGCTCGCTTCGCGCATGGCGTCGTCCCAGGAGACGCGGACGAAGTCGCCGTTCTTGTCTCGACGCTGCGGGTAAATCACTCGATCAGGATCGGTGCGCACGTCATCGAGCCCCGCGGCCTTCGGGCAGATGTGTCCACGACTGAACGGGTCGAGGCGATCGCCTTCCACACGCACGAGCTTGTCGGCATCGATCGTGACCTCGAGACCACACACGGCCTCGCACAGCATGCACGTCGCGATTTGGGTCGTCACGACTCGAGAGATATCACATGACTTCGGGCTATCATCCTCGCACGAGCAACGTGTTCCACCACGCCCAGGCGGACTACCTGCGGTCGCTCGACTCGAGCGCGGTGAAGCTCGAATACTGTGACGGCGTCATCGCGCGATGGCGGGTGGCACCCTCGCTCAACCGCAGCTCAGCGCGGCCGTGATCGCTTCTTCGAGCCAGGTTCTACCGAAGACATGCCGGACTCAAACCTCGGACATGAAGGTGCGCGTGGAGGCCTCGGACTCGAGCACGTTCCCGGACGTCTCCGTGGTGTGCGGCGAAGCGACGTTTGCATCGGTCGACATTCGCAGTTGCCGCTGCCTACCGTGTCTCGTCGTGCAACTCGCGGAGTGTATCGAGGCCGGTGGAGCGCTTCTCATTCGCGATGTCCCAGACGTACGCACGGATGCGCTCGTTCACGGGAGCGGCTATTTCGTGCCGCTTTGCGCGCTCGGTGATCTCGCCGTTCAAGAAGTCCACCGCGGGTGTTCGGCCTCGCTCGATCGCGGCGAGCATCGAGCTGCGCATACGTCGAAAGCGGAAGCCGACCGCGAGCAAGAGGGCGTGCTTGGCGATGAGCGAAGGAGAGCCGCTGGCCTTGCGGTCCTCTTCGGTGAGCGCGATCCAGTCGAGGTCCAGCGTGCCGGAGACCTTCTCGAGCGAGACGCCCTCCGCGCGCGCGACGTGAACGGCCTCGGTCATGATCTCGAGGCCAAGCCTGCGGACGAAGCGGTGCGAGGTGAGGGCGCCGAGTCGATCGCCGCCGATGGTGCCGAGTGAGCTTATCGCGGCGTTGATGGCGAGCTTGCTCCAGCGCTTGCCGAGCAGGTTGCGCGTCGTCTCCACCGGGCCGATCGCCTCGAACGCGTGCGCGACGTGATCGAGAGGTCGAGTGCTCTGCTGATTGAACCACCCGAGCGCGAAGCCGCCCGCGGCCGTGCGATCGTAGACACCGGGCTCGGGCATCGCCGCGCCCCACGCGACCACCGCGCCTGCCGTTCTCTCGGCGCCCACGATCGCCGCCACGCGTGACTCGCAGAGGCCGTTCTGTAGGCAGACCATCACGCCGTCGTCGGCGAGCGCGCCCTTGGCCATCTCCGCGGCTGCCTCCACCTGCGGAGGTTGTGTGCATAATACAATGACATCGAAGCGCTCGTCTGGGAGCTGCGTGACGAGGCGTGCGCGCACGGCTCTCGGCGGCCCGTCTCCGCGCAGCTGAAACCCGTTGGCGGACACGGCGCGCGCGATGTCTGGGTTGGTCGTGAACGTGACGACGTCCTGGCCGCTCTCGTGGAGCAGCGCGGTCGTGATTCCCCCAATGCCCCCGGAGCCCATGACCAAGAAGCGCATGACTCGAGTCATACCAGCGGCGCGATTTCGCCGCTACGCGCGAAGCTCGATCGCCTTCGGGACGACCTCGATCGTGAGCGGCAGTCGCCCGAGCGGCTCGCCGTCCACGTCCAGCAAAAAGACGTCCCGCGCGTCGTCGCCCACGAGATCGATCTCGATGCGCTCACACGAGAAGTGCGTCGTGCCGACCTTGCCCAGGTGCTTGCCGTCGTAGATGGACTGCGAGCTGACGGCGAACGCGACCTTGTTCGGCGCGGTCAGCGAGACCACCTCGAGCACGCCGTCGTCGAGCTTCGCCATCGGTGCGACGTGCATTCCGGAGCCGAAATAACGGCCGTTGCACACGGCGATCATCATGCTCTCGAGCGCGTGCTCGGTCGTCTCGCCGCGGCTCGTGACCTTGCAAGTGATGTCGGCGATCTTCGATTTGAAGAGCGCCTTCGTGGACGCGATGAAATACGCGGCGGTGCCACCGAGCAAACGCGAGCCGCTCGCGACGTACTGATCCACGAGCCCGCCCATGCCCGCCGAGAGGATGTTCAAGAACCAGCGCTCGCGCGGTTGGCCGTCGTGCCCGATGAAGCGTGCGCGTCCGACGTCCACCTTGCGCGTGGCCCCTTTGGCGATCGCGTCGAGATACACATCGAGGCGGTGCTCGAGCCCGAGCGCCTTGCGGAAGTCCCCTCCCGTGCCTTGGCCGATGAGGCCGACGTGCACGCCCTGCTTGCCGCTCTGAAGGACGCCGTTCACGACCTCCGACAGCGTGCCGTCTCCGCCGACCGCGACGATCAGCTCGCGTCCCTCGCGCGCACCCGCCGAAGCGAGCTCTATCGCGTGGCCCGGGGCATTGGTGTATTCTGCATCCACCTCGCCGAGCCGCCGCTGCACCACCTTGACCAGCTCGGGGAAGATCTTCCGCGTCTTGCCGCCTCCGGAGTGCGGGTTGACGATCAGGAGCGGCTTCACACGCTCTCCGTCGGCCACACCACGCCGCGGAGTCGAAGGTCGTCGACGGTGTCTTGCAACGTCGTCATCGGATCGCGCGAGGACCAGCCGAGCACGGTCTCCGCCTTGTTCGCGTCGAGGTACCAGAAGTATTGGCTCATCTCGAGGCTCACGGGATCGACCGGCAGCTGCAGTCCGATCTTGCCCATCGCTCGCTCGAGGATCGTGGCTCCCGCTCGCGCGACGTTCGGCATGCGCGGCATCGGGAACACGGGGCCCCGCACTCCGCTCACGCGCTCGAGGCGCGCGAAGAACTCGGCCATCGTGACGTTGCACGCGCCGACCAAGTAGCGTTCGCCGGCAACGCCCTTCTGCATCGCGAGCCACATCGCCTCCGCCGCATCGCGCACGTCCACGTACGAGAGCCCGCCGCCGGGGATGGCGGGGATCTTCTTCTCCAAGAATTGACGTACGTCCCCGGTGGACGAACCGTCGCGATCGCCCGGCCCGAGCAGGATCGTCGGGTTGACGCTGATCACCTCGAAATCAGCCGAGTTCATCTCGAGTGCCGCGCGCTCCGCGAACAGCTTGCTTCGATAGTATGGGAAGTGATTGACGATCCCGATCGGCGTCTCGTCCGATTCGCTCGCGATGTGATCGGGGTCGTCGCCGATCGCGACGGTGCCGCTCGTGGACGCGACGACTGCGCGCTTGACGCCCGCTTCCTTGCACGCGCTGAGCACCGTCTTGGTGCCTTGCACATGCACCTTTTGGAGAAGCTCCGCGTCCGCAGGATCACGCGAGACCTTTCCCGCGCAGTGAAACACGCCGTCGCATCCCGCCGCAGCGTCCTTCACGCTCGCGGCGTCGAGGATGTCACCCTTGCGGAAGGTGACGAGCGACGGTGCGCTGCGAAACGCGACTCCGTTGCTTGCCAAGACGCCGTCGGCGGGTGACTTGCGCGCGAACGCGACGACCTCGTGGCCAGCTTCCACGAGGACACGGACGAGGTGCGCGCCGAGAAATCCGGTGGCACCGGTGACGAGATAACGACTCACGAATCGAGCATATAGCCCGAGTCAAACGGGGCGTCATCGGACGAATCTGTCTACGGATTGCAACAACCTGCGGCAAAATCGTCACACCAAGCGAAAGGACGTCGCGTAGTTGTGCAAGGCATGGGCGCTGCATCTCGCGACTTCATGCGGGCGATTGCAGCATCTTTACCCATCGCGGCGGTGGCGCTCTCCCTCGCATATTGCAACACGGCGCCGAGCACACCGCCCACGATGCTCGCGAAGTGGCCTGAGAGGCCTGATGCAGAGTCAACGAATGAGCGGTCGTCCGTCACGTTTGCGGTCGACTCGCTCACGTTCGGTGAAAGCATCGGGAACAGTTGGGCCCAGCACGGCTTCGATTTGGACGGCAAGGTCACCACGTCGCGCTCGACGGACGTGTGCACGCGGTTTCAGGGAGCCTCATCGCGGGTCCAGGTGGACGGAGTTCGCGGATTCGAGAATGGGATCGACAATTCGTTCGGTGAAAACCTCGTGGAGATGGTCGAGAACCTTCTCTTCAAAAAGGTTCACTCCTTGTCCGAAAATGTCACGAGCGAGCTCGCGCGAGGTCGCTTCACGATTCAGCTACAGACCACCGGCTTGCTCGACACGCCGAACCAGACCAACGTCGGCCTCGTGTTGCAGAGCTTCCCCTCGAGCGAGTTCGCTCCAGACGGAGCTGCGCCTTCCACCGGAGACTGGCCCGTGCGCAGCGACGGTCTGGCCGACGCGTCGGTGCAGAGGGCGCGCGACACGTTCCCCAACGCGTACGTGAGCCACGGCTCGCTCGTGAGTGGGCTCGGCGAGCTGACGCTCGGGATGAAGGTCGAGGAGATCCCGATCGATCTCCACTTGTCGCACGCCGTCGTCGTGATGAATGCCGACGGAGACCGAGCCAGCGGCACGATCGCAGGCGTGCTCGACGTAGAAGAGTTCATCGCGTCGGCGCGGCTCCTGGCGCAGCGTTTCAGCCCGTCATTGTGCCAGCGCTCCGCGTTCGAGGGCCTCGCGAACCAGTTCCGCCAGATGGCGGACATTCTCCACGACGGCACCAACCAGGCTGGCTTCCCGTGCGACGGCATCTCGTTTGGCGTCGGGTTCACCGCGCGCCGCATCGCCAACCCTTCGCGTGTGTCGCCGCCACCGGCTCCACACGACGTATGCGCACCGCCGCCAGAAGGCGGTCCCGATGCCCACGACGCCGGGTGGAGTCTCGCTTGCAAAGCGGGAGTCGATTGCGCGGGCGCGGATAGCGGTAGTTCGGTGTGCTGCGCGAGCGTCGCGATTGGCAACGATTGCCATGTCAACGATATCGTCTCGTCATGCCAATCCGAGACCAAGTGCGCGACATACCTGCCCGCGTCGTGTGGTTTGCCGGCGACCGTACGAATGTGTGCTTCGGCCGCGGACTGTACAGAGGCGCTGTATCCGAAATGCTGCGCGCTTCCGCCCGACCTGTTGCCAGCCGCTCCCTACTTCTGCGTCAGCAATTTGCTGGCCGGCGTCGAGCAGTGCAATTGAGGTCCGCTCCAACCCGACTGCGCTAGACTCTAGCGGGGCGCATCTCGCTCCCCCCAGACGTGCCGCCGCAATTTCAGATCGTCATCCCGGTCGTGATTCACGCGCAGCCGCTCACGGGCCCGCACGCGTACTCGTTGGAGCTCGTGCGAGACGGCGTCGCGTGGCTCGGACAGGCGAGCCCCATGCACACGATCAATATTCAACCGAGTCCGTGGTCGATCTCGGAGGCGGCAGCGCGACGGGCTCGATCGGCGTCCCGTGTCCGTGACGCTCAGTTGAGCTGAAACGCCTTCTGGAACGTCTGCAGCAGCTCGATGTCGTTGCTCTTCACCGCGCCGGACATGAACTCGGCGACTCCGGGCGTGTACGCCTCGCGCACGATGCGCGTGAAGATCTCCGTCGTGGTCTTGAGCACGCAGTCCGCGTTGCCGCCCTCGGGTTTGCCGAGCTTCACTTGGCACGTCTGCGGATCGATCTTGAGTGTCCACTTGGAGAGCTCGTCCGAGCCGAGCGTGAAGTAAAAGCTCACCGCGCGATCCACTGAGCCCGGCTTGAACTTGCCTTCCAGCTCTTGGAAGAGGGTGACGAGCGGGTGCTCTTTCTTCGGAGCGGCGTCTTCGCCGGTCTTCACTGTCCGCAGGTCGAGCAAGCCGCCGTCTCGAAGCGCAAGCACCGCGAGGCGCGCGAGGCGAGCCACTTCGCGCGACGCGTCCGCGAGCGTCTTGCCCTCTGTGAGTCGTCGCAGATCAGCAATGGCGAGCGGCAAGCCAATGCGCGCGGTGATGTCTCGCTTGATCGGCACCGGCGAGCCCTTCGGCATCGCCTCGTACGTGCCGCTCAGGCAAATCGGCAAAATGTCGACGCCGTGCGTGAGCGCGAGGTGCCCGACGATCGGCTTGAACTCTTGGACCTCGCCCGTCGGCGTGCGCGTGCCCTCGGGGAAGATGAGCACGGTCTTACCGCGCGAGATGACGTCGCTCGCCTGGCGCAAGCTCTGTCGTACGCCACCCTTGCGATCGATCGCGCGCAGGTTGGTGAAGTTCTCGAAGAACGCTCGCTTGATGCCTTGGTCGAAGAAGTAGTCCTGCGCGGCGAGCGAGACGATGTCCTCGCCATACGGTCCGAGCGCGTGTCTCACGAAGCCCATGTCGAGGTGGCTCGTGTGATTGGCGATGACGATCGTCGGTCTGTTGTGCGGGATGAAGGCGCGCCCGGTGACTCTGGGCTTCATCAACTGCCCGTAAAATAGGTCTTGTAGCGATCCGATGAAGGTCTTCGCGGCGTCCTGGACCTCCGGCGGCAGCACGAGCGTCTTCTGCTCGCGACCCTCGATCGTCGCCGTGCGTCGCTCTTTGGGTTTGTCCGCGTGCGACGTTCCGAAGAGTGATTCGACGTCGAGGACGGTGCGGCACGCAGTGAGCGCTTGTGGATCGATGGTCTTGCCGCGCGCCTCGAGTGCGTCGAGCAGCTCGGTGAGCATGAGCGAGTCGAACCCGAGATCACCGTGCATCGTCGCCGCACCGTGTACCTCGGCGGCCGCGCGTCCGCTCACCGCGACGATCGCGCGTCTCACGGGGCCGAGCTCCGCGCCGTCGTACTCCGTGGAGGTCGCGGCGATCAGCCTCCGCACGAGTTCGGTGACCTCGTTGCGCTTCACCTTGCGCGTCGCCGTTCGCGGCAGCGGCGCGTCATGCAGGTACATCACCGAAGGCTGCTGGTTGTACGGCAGCTTACTGATCGCCAAGCGCAGCGCCTTCATCGCGCGCTCGTTGCGATCCGCGCGCAGCTCGATCGCCCCGTCGCTCGGCGGAGGCATGATCGACTCGCGGACCACGTTGCCCTCGGGGACGGCCAAGCACGCGACGCGCTCACCACCGCGTGGCGCTTCGACGCCGACGATCGCGAGCTCCGCGATGCCTGACACGTCACCGATCGCGCGCTCTACGTCGTCGGGATAGACGTTCTCGCCGGTGGTGGTGACGATGACGTCCTTGATGCGACCGACGATCGACAATCGCCCTTGTTTGTCGAGCTTTCCGAGATCGCCGGTCTTGAGCCAGCCGTCGTCTGTCATCACGGCGCGCGTCGCCGCTTCGTCCGTGTAGCCCGCCATCACGTTCGGGCCCTTCGCGAGCACCTCGCCGACGCCGCTCTCGTCGGGGTCGGCGATCTTGATCTGGACGCCGGGCACGGGCTTGCCGACCTGACCGGGCTTGCTCCGCGGATCGCTGACGGTCAGCACGGGCGCCGCCTCGGTGAGCCCGTAGCCTTCCGTGAGGTGCAGCCCTAGACCTGCGAAGAGCTGCTGCGTCTCCTTCGGGAGCGCCGCGCCGCCGGAGATGATCGTCTTGAGGTTGCCGCCGAGCGCCTCGTGCAGCGGCGCGAACACCAGCCTGCCAACGTCGACGCCGAGCGCGCGTCCGAGGTTGCGGTTCGCCTCCGTCGCGAAATCGAACGCGACCTTCATCGCGGGCCCGCGCGCGTCGATCTGCGAACGCACGCGACGCTCGATGAGCTGCCAGAGCGCGGGCACGCCCACCATCGCGGTCGGCTTGCTGACCCCCATGCCCTCCGTGAGTCGGTCCGCGCTGAGCTCACCCAAGTAGACGACGCGCGCGCCGCGCGAGATCGGCAAGAGCAGGCCGCACGTGAACTCGAACGTGTGGTGCAGCGGAAGTACGCTGAGGACGCGATCGCGCGGAGTCAGCGGGAAAATAGGCGCGAGCGACGCGATGAGCCTGCTGAAGTTCGCGTGCGTGAGTTTGACGCCCTTCGGCTTGCCGGTGGTGCCGCTCGTGTAGATGAGGCTCGCGATGTCGCCCTCGTGAACCTCCACTGCGGGCGCGACCAGCCCGGCGCCCCCCTGACTCTCTGCCGTGATCGCGTGAACATCCACCACCGTGCACTCGGGGTGCTTGCCGCGGACCTCTTTGCCGGACTTCTCTTGTACGTGAGCGTCCGCGATGACGATGCGCGCGCCGCTCTCGGCGAGCACGTTACAGAACGGTCCAGGATCGAGCTCGGGATCGACGGGCACGGCGGTTCCGCCGGCGCGCAAGACACCGAAGTACGCGATGGCCCAGTCCGGATGGTTCTTGCCCGAGATGAGGACGCGGTCGCCCTTCTTGCAGCCCATCTCGGCGAGCCGAGAGGCCACGGCGTTGGCGCGATCACGCAGGTTCGCGTAGGTCACGCGGCTCATGCCGTCGTCCTCGAGGAAGGAAAGCGCTACGGCGTGCTCGTGGCGCTCGGCCATTTGCTCCACGAGGCGAACGAGTGTCTCGTGCGCGAGCAGCGGCTTCTTCTCGCGCTTCATTCGCGCGTCCATCTCGGGAAGGATCCACTTCTCCACCGCGGGCATGTGGATGCCGTAGAACCAGTCTGCCCAGTCGATCCTGTCGGGCCGCCAGTCCAGCTTCGCCTTCCACTCGTCGTCGAGTCGGTCGTAGGCGGCGCGCGTATTCGCGCAAGAGAACGGGCCGTGCGACCACTCCGAGAACGGAGCGAACAGGTGCAGCAGCTCACCGATCTTCTTCTGGCTCGCGGATACTCCCTCGAGCGTCTTGCTCATGGGCCGCGTGATCGCAGCGACTGGGCCCGGCGCGCGCTTGAGGACCTTGGCGAGCGTGGCCGTGGCCTTCGCGAATGCAGGCGCGCCGATCTTGTCGATGGCGTCGATCGAGATGACAGCCGGCTCGATGTGCGCCTGGAAGAAGTTGACGATCGGGTTGCCGCCCTTCTTTTGAAAAGAGCGACGCTTGTACAGACCAATGAGCTCGCCAAACCGTCCGGAGCTGCACGGGTTCACGTCTGCCGCGCCGTATTGGTAGACGGGCTTGTTCGTACCCTCGAGCAATTCGGTCAGGGAAAGCAGCATGCCCGCGCAGACCATGTCGGTCGGGATGAGATCGAGGATCGCCTCTCCACCGGGAAGGTGGAGCTGACCCTTCATCGCGAGGAAGATGAAGGGCACCGTCGTGGAGATGCCCTCGTTCCATCCTTTGAATGGAAACTTCTCCGTGGTCTCGCAGCACGCCGGGCGCGCGATGGTGAACTTGAGACCGCTACGCGCGATGATCTGCTCGCCGATGCTCTTCGTGTACGTGTACGTGTTGGGCCAACCCCAGTGCGTGGCGCGTTCGACGCCCGCCTCGACGAGCTTGTCGCTCACCCAGCGCCGACGGACCTTGCCCAGTTCCTCCTCGAGGGCCTTTCCCTCGGTGGGCTCGCCGCGTGACAGGAGGCTCTTCTGCGCGCGCTCCTTGAACTCGCTCTGGCGGAACGCGTCGTCGCAGCGGTGTCGCGCCTGCGCGATCAAGTCGAGGCAGTCCGCGATCTCGCGCTCCGGGGTCCACAGCTCGCGCCCGAGCTCCTCGCAGCGAGGGAAGGGGAACGTGAACGGATCGACCTCCAAAATCGGGCCTTTGCGGTAGCCGGCGACGTAGCAGGTGCTCGTGTGGAAGAGCGGGACGTCTCCGAGCGCGCGTGCAAGCGCGACGAGGTTCTGCACACCGAACGCATTGGCGTCGAGCGCCTCGTCGAGCGGCGGGTTGAAATCGACGACGCCGGCGACGTTGACGAGCGCGTCCACGGTGCCCTTCAGCTCGCCGATGACCTCATCAGCGACGCCGCAGCTCGCGCGCCCCACGTCACCGTCGATCGGAACGATCTTCGTACGCAAGAACGCCTCGAGGCCGTCGCCGTAGCGCTCCCGCAGCGGGCGCAGCGCCTCGCTCGTCGCGACGTCTTTCCAGAAGCGCTCTTCACTGGTTCGACCTTTCGATGAGCGAACCATCAGATGAATCTTCCCGATGTTCGGGAAGCGATCGAGCATCATGCAGAGGAAGACCTTGCCCAAGAAGCCGGTGCCGCCGAGCAGCACGAGCCGTGCGCCGTCGAACACCTTCGCCGGATCGAGCGACGGCACCGCGTGATGCACAGCGACGCCGTTGGACTGCTTGGGAGACTCCATGGGGCGCCCGCCTTTTCGCCTTGGATGGCCCAAGAGTCAACGTAGAGAGGTTTACGCGGTGATTCGATAGACGCGCGTCTCCTTGGAGGGACGACCTTCGAGCACCAAGTCGGTCTTCACGAGGTACCGCGCGAGCTCCGCCGCGTCCTGTTTCGGCGCGTATTTCCGGCCGGGATCCGCCGCAAGGACGAGGGCCCGCTTGGAGCAAGACCGCAACCACGGGAAGAGTCCCGCCACCATCGTCGCCTCGTAGAAGACGTCGCCCGCGAAGACGACGTCGAACGAGGCCGCGTCGAGGGTCGTCGCGTCCTTCGTGATCGCCTCCAGGTGGACTCCGTTCTCCGCCGCGTTCATCCGCGCCACGTGTTCTGCCATCGGATCGAGATCCGCGCACACGACGCGCTTCGCTCCTGCCAGCGCCGCAGCGACGCCCTCGATCGCGCCTCCCGAAGCGACGTCGAGCACCGACTTGCCTCGGACGACCTTCGGATGGTCCAGCACGTATCGCGCGAGCGCTTGTCCGCCGGCCCACGCGTATGCCCAATAGGGCGGGTCCATCGTTGGCGCCTTCGCGAGGTCGTTCTCGATCATGAACGCCTGCGTCGCGTGCCAGAGCGGAGTCGGGTCTCCCCCGATGAACACGTGCAGTTCGGGCACGAGCGCCGTCGACTTCCGCCGGAGGTGCTTGCGCACGAACCGTTCGACCTGCGCTTCGACCACGCCAATACGCTACCGCGTCAAACCTGACATGAGGCTGACAATGCGCGGGTGTACCTAACGTTCATCCAACGGCGCTTCGGCGCTCCCACAAAGGAAACTCAATGACCAACGCGATTAGCTGGTTCGAAATCCCCGTCTCCGACATGGACCGCGCGGTGCGCTGCTACGAGACTCTGCTCGACACGAAGCTCAAGCGAGAGATCCACTTCGGCACCCCACACGGCATCTTCTCGGGAAGCCAGGAGGGCGTCGGCGGTGCGCTCATCCACGACAAGAAGCGCCCACCCATCTCCGGCGGCGTGATGGTCTACCTCAACGCGACCGGCAAGCTCGACGCGGTCCTGTCACGCGCGGAGGCCGCAAAAGCCAGGGTGATCGTCCCCAAGACGGCGATCGGCGACTTCGGCTTTCTCGCAGTCATCGCGGACACCGAAGGCAATCACGTCGGTCTGCACTCGACCTGAGAACAGGCGCGTGCCGCCTGACTAGACGGTGACGTCTGCCATCACGATCGGGGCGAAGTGAAAGCACGTGATCTCCGGCGAGCTCGGCGCCGTATCGCGCGCCATGTCGAGCGCCTCGGTCATGTTCTTCGCGGTCTCGTAGCCGAAGATCTTCGGGATGTACTCGTTGTCCGCGCCGACGACGATCACGCGCCCGAGCCACTGCCTACCTGCCTCGCCCCAGTACCACATGAAAAATGGGTGGGCCGGGTGGTAGGCGTGGCCGGTGCGGTACATCTGGATGTACGCCGGGTTCGCGGCGAACTTCGCCTCGTAGCGCTTGTGCAGCTCCATCGCGTCGCGCGTCTCGGGCAACAGGTTGTGCACGAACTCGATGTACGGCGCGTGGTGATTCTTGTCGAACATGTCCGTCATCGGGTGAGTGAAGATCAGCGTGCCGCCTTTTTTGACGAGCGGCTGACCCCGATAGGAGTTGAACATGTAGCCCTGCGCCAACACTTGAACGAGCAGCGGGTTCAAGAAGGAGTTCACGTTGTAGGGCGAGATGTATGGGATGCCGGTGACCAAGATGTCGCACTGGCCTTTGACCGGCACCATGTACTGCTCGTACGCCTTCTTCAGCGTGTGCTCGTGCGTGGCTTCGGTCTCGCCCGCGAACACTCCCGTAATGCCATAAGGCGACGGAACCCGCGAAAAGATAGCCTGGCGTGCGGCTTGAGGCGTGCGGTTGAGCGTTGCCGTCAACACCTTCAATCCCAGCTTCTCGAAGGAAGAGAGGTCGTCCTCGTTCTTCGCGAGAAAATCCAGCGGACGATCGAACATGCGGTTGTTCACCGTCGTCTCGATCGTAAATACGTTGAGCGCCTTGTTCGTCAGCTTGCCCATGCGCACGACGCTCGTGTTGAGCTCGCTCGATTTGGGGTCCATGTACGAATGGCAATTACGCATCACCTTCGGGTTGTGGTGCGCGCGCAAACTTCGATATCCGCACAGGCCAACGCTGACCGATTTGTGCCCGCCGTCCATGGGGACCAGATTGAGGTTCACGTAGATGAGCAGATCGCTCTCAACGGCCTTCTTGTTCAGCTCCACCTCTTCGCCGAGCTCGGTGGTCCCGACGTACTTCATCCCGTTGGGGTCTTCGGCGTCGTGGTTGTAGAGGCGGTCCGGGTAGTAGCGATTGTAGATCTTGTCGCCGACGATCCAGCGGATCTCCTCGCCCGTCATGCGGCGGTGCACGGAGGTGGCGATGATCATCGTGATGTCGTCCACGCCGTGATCGGCCAGCATTTGCAGCACGATCGTGAGCACGCGCTCGCGTACGTCGGGTCGCTTCATCTGCGGCAGCGGGAGCGAGATGTCGTCGATGGCGATGACGACGTTCATCCCGGGCTTGAGCTTCGCGTGGAGCGGGTCCGAGTTGTAGGGGTGATTGAGCGCGTAACGGATCGCCGCGTCGGGATCCTTCAGCGCATCCATCGGCGGTCGCGGGTAGATGCAGCGCGTGCCGGCGGGCAGATCTACTTCGATGAGTCGGTCTCCGTAGAACAGGGTTCGCGGCGCGCTCTTTTTGTCGAGAGTGACGACTAGCGGATGGGTCATGAGTTCTTTTCCAAAGTCAGAACGGGCCAGCCGTATGCCTTCGCGAGGAGCGCGAGGCGTGTGTCCGGGTTCACGGCTGCAGGGTTGCCGACGACGCTCAACATGGGCACATCGGAGTAGCTGTCCGAGTAGGCGAAGCAGTTGTCGAGGTCGTGGCCGTGGTCCTTCGCGTCCTTGCGAATGAGCTTGGCCTTCTCCGGCCCCGCAACGACGGGTCGGAGCAGACGGCCCGTGGCGTAGCCGTCTTTGATCTCGAGTCGGTTGGCGATCACTCCGGTCGCGCCGAGATGAGTCGCGAGTCGATCCATCAAGAAGTCGAGCGCGCCCGAGACCAGTACGACGTCTTGTCCCTCGTCTCGACAGCGCTGCACGAGCCCTTTGGCGTGCGGGAAGAGCGCGGGCTTGATGACCGTGTCGAAGCACTCGTCGGCAAGTAGGTGAAGTCTGTCCTTCGACGTCCCGGCGTACGCGGAGAACAACAGTTCGTTGAAGGTCCGGCGATCTTGCAGCTCTGCGAGCACCATCTGCGGGCTCTTGAACGCGGCCCTCAGCAGGCGAGATGCGCTCTGCAGCGGAGTCTGTTGATTGACGAGATAAAACAGCGTCGGGTGCACGAGGTTCGTGCGCACCAAAGTCCCATCTACATCGAAATAGCTGGCGGCCACGGCTCTTCTCCTGGGGCGGTTTCGCCCGGAAAAGGCGGGGTGTCAATGCGTCGCGGCGTACGCATCGCTCCGCTGAACTTGTGCGGACGCCACAAAAAGGATCTACTTAGGAGATGAGCCCGTCTCGTCTTCTCGCCTTGTCACTCGTGTTTGCACTTCCTTGCGCCATGTTCGCGGCTTGCGTCTCCGACCCCGACAAGGCCCCGCCGCTCTCGGATTTGGAGGGCGGACCTCTGCCGGACAGGCCTTTCATCCCACCTCCGGACACGGGCGGAGACACCAACCAACAAGACACGAGCATGATCCAAGACACGGGGCCCGACACGCTTCTCAGTTGTCACAGCGACGAGGCAGGCTGCAACGACGCCGCCGTTTGTGGGACAAAAGTCTTCGAACTCGTGGTGAAGGGGACGCTCCCCCCGGCCACCGGTGGTGACGTCGCCGATGGCACCTACGTACTCACCAACTACGCCTCCTATTCGACGATTCCGCCGTTCGGGATGACGACGACTTGGTACCGAAAGACGCTCGTCATCAAAGGCAGTCGCATCGAACGCATCGACGAAGACTCGACGGGGACCCCGTTGAGCACGGCAAGCATCGACTTCACCTACGAACTCGCGGACGGCGCCCCGGCAGTCGACGCCGCCCCGCCGCCGTCCGACGCGGGTGATGGTGGTGATGCTGCAGACGCCACGCCTGCGCCGGGCGGCAGCTACATGGCCTTCAACACCTCCTATGCTTGCGGTCAAACCGGGCTCGGCGGTGTTCCCTATTCCGTCTCCGGGTCGAAGCTCATCATCAACCTGCCAGGCAACCAAAAGCCTTCGCAGCTGACGTTTGTAAAGCAATGAGCGCCTTCTCCATTAGCGGATAGTCGCTAGTTCCTTATCGTCGGCGAATGCCTTCTTCACGATCGCGGCGAATGCTGCGCTCGACGGGTCGAATTGCGTTGCGAGCACGGTGCGCGGCCTGCCGTCCGTGCCGCCGCGCACGGCGAAGAGCTTGTGGCAGTTGAAGTCGATCGCGAGCTCGACGGTCTCAGAGCGAGGCGTCTTGCCGGTGGTCGCCAGATTGCGCGTCAGGCGAAGACCCACGACACGCGCCATCGCGCAGCGTGTTGCGGTCTTGTCGTCGAACCCGTTCGGATTGCGCAGCAACGCGACGAGCGATGCGACTGCGGCCGTGTCGAAGGCGTGCTCGGAGCCGGCTCGAACGGCGAAGCCCGCGACCGCGTTCGGCCGACTAGGCGCGGTCGCGCTCCACGACGCGTCGGGCGGCTCCAACCG
>ENA-OFCD01000299-OFCD01000299.1-metagenomes-genome-assembly--contig:-NODE-299-length-33151-cov-2.751541_pt1 | contig 33151 bp, 28 predicted proteins | sample MGYA00153392_OFCD01 | MGnify analysis MGYA00153392
TTTGTATTTGTATTTGTCGGTGTCCATCTGTTTAAAATTTCTTGATACGAATTGAACCCCCGCGATTGCACATCGTAGGCAAAATTGCCGTACAAGAAATAGACATCGTTACCTTGAACACCTTGACCGAGCAGTGAAAAATCAAAATTCTTCCAATTGAAACTGATATTCACGCCGTAAGTAAAATTGGGAAAAGGGCTACCCGCATGAACACGATCTTTATCATCAATTTTACCATCGCCGTTAATATCGGCGAATTTTACATCGCCAGGGCGCGTATAAATCGTTTGAAACGGACTGGCATCTACTTCTGCTTTCGATTGAAAAATGCCGACCATTTTATACAAATAAAAAGAACCAATGGGATACCCCGCCTCAGTGCGCGTGAGTGGTCCGTCGCCTAAACCAAATCCACCCAAAATAGGTTCGCTTCCAGCTATATTGAGTACTTTATTTTGTAAGAAGGAAATATTTGCACTTACATTGTATTTAAAATCTGAAATGCGATTTTTATAAATCAATCCCAACTCCAAACCTTTATTTTCCACAGAGCCTGCATTTACATACGGCGGATTTTGCGATCCTCCTGCTTGCGGCACAGGCACGCGCACTAAAATATCGTCAGTTCTTTTTCTGTACACGTCAACAATTAACGACAGGCGATCTTGCCAAAAACTGGCATCTAAACCTAGATTAGTTTGAGTCGTCGTTTCCCATTTCACATTGCTATTTCCAGTTTCAACTATCGTTGCACCTGTTATACTTTTATCACCCAAAGTATATACTTGCTGACCTGTTGCCACTAAAGAGCTGAATGGGTAATTGCCAATTTCTTGATTTCCGAGTTGACCCCAACTGGCGCGGAGTTTTAAAGAAGAAAGCAGCCTTGAGCTTTGAGCTTTGAGCTTTGAGCTACTCTCATTTAGCGGCTCATGGCTCATAGCTAACTGCTCATTGCTAATTATATTCCACGCTGCAGAAACCGAAGGAAATGTTCCCCACCGATTATTCGGACCGAAGCGCGAAGAACCATCGCGACGCACGGAAGCACCGAGAACATAACGGTTATCAAATGTATAACCGACTTGACCAAAATAGGACAGCAAAGACCACTCGGTCGCAACACCCGATGCACCAATATTATTTAAATCGGCTGGAATACTCGCGTTGATGTAACGAAACAGCGAATCTGTTCTTCTGAAATTATTAGCAGACGCGCCCAAATAATCCGTATGATTTTGAATTGCTTCTGTCCCAATCAATGCCGAAAAACGGTGTTTACCTAAAGTTTTGGAATAATCAACAGTATTATTCCAAATCAATGTTTGATCGAAAACGCGCCCCTCATTCAACGAAGTTGGATTATAAATGGCATCAGAAAGCCGAATTTTAAATAATTTTTCATCTTGAAATAAAAAATCGCCACCCAAACTGGTGCGCAATTTCAAACCATTGATAGGTGCATATTCCGCAAAAACATTTCCAAAAATCCTGTATCGCTTAATCGTCCAATCGGTGTTGTTTATAAAAACGATAGGATTTGCATTGCCATCGCCATAAAGTGTTGGGTCGCCGAGTTCGGAAGTAACGTTATAATATCTGCCGTCGGCATTGCGCAACGGAAAAACGGGAGCAGCAATTAAGGCATATCGAATGCCACTCAATTCATTTCCTGCGCCAGTGCCGTCGCCAGATGAGCCCACTAATTTTCTATTCGTAATTGAGAAAGAAATATTATTTCCAATCTTAAATTTTTTATCACCTACCTCACCGTTAAATCGCACTTGATATTTATCAAAACCCTGTCCTAAAAAAACGCCATTTTGCGTTTGATATTCACCAGAAAGATAAAAATTGGCATTTTCGTTACCGCCATTTCCCGTAAACGAATAATGTTGAATCGGTGCTGCACGAAAAACTATACTCAACCAATCGTTATCGGGTAAATTATTTAATATACTCGGATCGTACGTTTTTATTTGACGTATCGGATCGCGCTGCGCGTTGGCATTTGTAATCGCTTCGTTTCTAATAGTGAGGTAGTTTTTTGCGTTCAAAAGCTTAGGCAGATTCACTGCATTTTGAACACCTGTGTAAGCGTCGAAAGAAAATTTTGGTTTGCCGCCCTTTCCGCGTTTGGTTGTAATTAAGACAACACCATTCGCAGCGCGTGCGCCATAAATAGCCGCAGCGCCATCTTTTAAAATATCGATAGATTCAATATCCGCGACGGAAAACATATTAATGTTCGTTATTGTCGGCACACCATCAACTATATACAATGGATTATTATTACCGAGTGTTCCTGCACCGCGAATACGTACAGCAATATCGTCTCCTGGTGCGCCCGAAACTTGTGTTACCATAACACCCGGAACTTGCCCTTGCAAGGCTTGATCAACACCCAATACAACTAAATTGGCAATATCTTTTGATTTTATGGATGCAATAGCGGTGGAAACATCGGCGCGAATTTCTTTTTTATAACCAGTTACAACAACATCCCGTAAAATAGAATTACTCGCCTGCATTAAAATGCGCATCGGAGAAGTACCGACAGGAATTTCTAAGTTCTCTAAACCTACATAACTAAAAACTAAAATAGCATTGTTTGAACCAACATTGATATTGAAAACTCCATCGGAATTAGTGACACTTGCGTTGAGGATACCTTTTTCTGAAATATTTGCACCAATGATTGGTTGATTATCTTCTGCTGAAATAACGACACCCGATACCGTAATTTTTTGAGCATTTGCAAGCGGAATAATCAAAAAGGAAAATGCAAATAAGAAAGAAAAAATGAGAAAAAAACTTCGCTGAAAATTCTTTAGTGAGTATATTTGAACCATATCAAAATATTTTTATGTCGTGATGTCAAAAGTAGGCGTTTTTAAAATGTACGTTTGATACAATTAGGTTGAAATGTTGTACTTTTATGAAATACACTATTTATTTTAAAATTCTTTTTTGTATGAGTTAATTTTCAACACATAAAATTCTTTGGAATGAATATTTACCAAGAGATTACACCGCTAAAAGCAATTGATATTTTTGTCGTTTTAGATTCTTCTAACAACGGCTTCGATTATCCTATTCATAATCACCCCGAATATGAGTTAAATTTTATTACCGGAATGTCAGGAGCGGTACGAAAATTTTGATTTGGTTTTACTTGGACCAAACTTATTTCATAAATGGGAAGGGGATTTTAAAATTAAAGGAATGAATAATGAAGGTATGAAGGAATTAAAAAATGAAGGAATGAATAGTGATAAAAATTCTTTCGTTCCTTCACTCCTTCATTCCTTCATTCCTAATTATCGCGTGATTACTATTCAGTTTGGAATGGGATTGTTTAATGGACAGTTTTTTCAGAAAGAACGGTTTTATAAAATCAGAAAACTTTTACAAGAATCAACAAAAGGAATTAAGTTCTTAGAGAAGACTGTAAATTTAGCAAAACCCTTAATACTGAATTTAACGCAAGACAAAGGCTTTAAAAATGTTATCGAGTTTTTACAATTGCTCGATCTGCTGTCTGAATCAGAAGATGCTTGTTTTCTCTCGAGTGAAGGTTTTTCAGTTAAATCTTCGAATACAGATAATACGCGGATTCAAACAGTTTATAACTATATTTTAAAAAATTTTACCAAATCAGATTTAAAAATTGCCGAAGTAGCGGAGCAAATTAATATGACAGATTCAGCGTTCAGTCATTTTTTTCATAAATTTGCTTTTAGAAGTTTCACGCAATTTTTGGTTGACGTCAGAATTGGATACGCCTGTAAATTAATGCTCGAAACCGACGATACAATTGGGCAAATAAGTTATAATTCTGGTTTTAATAATATAGCTAATTTCAACCGCCTTTTCAAAAAATATCGTCTGTGTACGCCCGTAGAGTATCGTCGTCGCTACACTGAAAAAAACAATTTTGATTGGACAAATCAGATAACACCTTGGCAATTTATGCCTTCGAAAAATAAAACGCATAACCCTATTGAGCCGCAGTTTACGACGCAATTGGTGCACGTGTAAAACAAAAAAAGCATTATCAAGTTACGTGAACCGATAATGCTTAAAAACAATACTATGATAGTGCTCCCGACAGGATTTGAACCTGTGACCCTCTGATTATGAGTCAGATGCTACTAACCAACTGAGCTACAGGAGCAGTTTTGCGCAAAAATAAACTAAAAATTAGATTAATTGCAATTAAACACCAATAATTAAAAGATTGGCGCGTTTTTTTATTTCGAATTCAAACCTAATAGCATCTTCGCAGTTAATAGGTTAATTTCACTTTTTACTTTTCACTTCAATTCATATCCATGTTGTGAAAAACGTTTATGACGTCGTCATCGTCGTCTAATTTGTCTATCAACTTAATAACGTCATCCACTTTGTCGTCGTCGAGTTGTTTCAGCAAAGACGGTATGCGCTCGGCACCAGCTTCTTCAACTTCAATTTTGCGCTCCTCAAAAAACTTTTGCATCAAGCCAAAATCGGTGAAAGCGGCATAGAAAATATACTCGTCGTCCTCGGTTTTGTATTCTTCTAAACCCGCATCAATCATTTCTAATTCGAGGTCGTCAATGCTCGCAATATTTTCTTTCTTGACTTTAAAAAAACTTTTGCGCGTAAATAAAGAATCTAACGAACCTGAAGTGCCAAGTTTACCATTTGTTTTGGTAAAATAACTCCGAACGTTTGCCACGGTTCGCGTCGGATTATCCGTGAGCGTTTCAATAAAAACAGCAATGCCATGTGGTGCATAACCCTCGTAAACAACTTCGGCGTAATTTTCAGAATCTTTAGACGTGCCCCGTTTAATCGCTGAATCTATGTTAGCTTTGGGCATATTAACTTTCTTAGCGTTCTGAATCGCTAAGCGTAATCTTGGATTGGTTTCGGGTACTCCTCCACCCTCTTTAATCGCAATGGCGATTTCTTTTCCAATTTTGGTAAATGCTTTTGCCATAGCACCCCACCGCTTCATCTTTTTTTCTTTTCTATATTCGAACGCACGTCCCATAAATCAATTTTACATTAATGCGGCGCAAAAATAAGATTTTTTTGCTATTTTTTATTTATTTTTAAAAGCCTCCAATGCTTTTTTTGTGGTTTCAGACAGCAATAATTTTGCACTAATGTTTGAGTTGGCTAAAATTTGCTTTTCTAAACTTTTTATATCGCCAGAGTTAACCCAATTCATTTTTTTTATTTCTTGCAACGCCTCTGCGGAATATTGCGCCGACGTTTCTGTCCAAAGTTTTGATGCTGCGTGTAATTCGGTGAAATCTTTTACAATTGTATTAAAAATACCGTGCGTTTTTGCCCAATCGGAAGGATGAAAAATAGTTGGCGAATAAGCCAATTGCGCAAATGCTGCAGCGCCCGTTTTTCTTTGAACGACGGGACCAATCACAAAAGGACCAATGCCAATGGCGAGTTCGCTGAGTTTAATCGCTGCGTTTTCAGTCGCGATGCAATAATCTGCAGCTGCGCAAATTCCAACACCGCCACCCACAGCTTTGCCTTGGACAGCAACGACAATCGGTTGTCGCGTGTGCATCATGGCAATCATTAATTCTGCAAAGCCTGAGAAAAAATGCTGAGCCGCTTTTAAATCATTAATCGCTAATAATTCATCTAAATTTGCACCCGCACAAAAAGTTTTTTCGCCTCCACTTTTCAATAAAATTATACGCACTTCAGGATTTACTTCCGCATCTTTTAAAGCTTTAATAATTTCATTTAAAAGATAGCGCGGCAGTGCATTCTGCGAGGGATGAAAAAATTCGATTATCGCTACACCGTTTTCGACTGCGATGTTTACAAACGCTGTTAGTAGATTAAGTTTATCCATTCCTTGTTATCTTTCGTTTAAAAGTTTTAGTTAATAACCCAACCGTCCAAAACGTTTTTTCTTTCTTCGCCATTCGTTGAAATTTTTTAATCAAACCTCCACAAATTTAAACGATTTTTTTCAATTGCAACCACAAATATAATTGAAGCGAAAAATTACGAATTACAATAGCTAATGAGCGTAATTCGTAATTGATAAATTAAAATTATTACCTTAGCCGCTATGTTATACATTGTACCTACACCTATTGGCAATTTAGAAGATATTACGCTGCGCGCATTGCGCGTATTGAAAGAAGTAGATTTTATTTTGGCGGAAGATACGCGCACAACGCGACATTTGTTGAATCATTTTGGCATAGAAAAACAATTGCGCGCTTATCATATTCATAACGAACATGCAAGTATTTCGCAAACGATTCAAGAATTGCAGCAAGGTGCGAACATTGCACTCGTGAGTGATGCTGGCACACCAGGCATTAGTGATCCAGGATTTTTAATTATTCGAGAAGCACGCAAAAACAATATTGAAATTGTGAGTTTACCTGGTGCAACTGCGTGTATAACTGCATTAAGTGTTTCAGGTTTACCGTGTGATGCGTTTCATTTTGAAGGATTTTTACCTCACAAAAAAGGGCGGATGACGCGTTGGAAATATTTATGTACCTTAGAAAATACTTTTATTGTTTACGAAAGTACGCACCGCATCATTAAATTTTTGGAAGAAACGATTACGTATTGCGGTGCAGCGCGCACAGTTTGCGTTTGTCGCGAACTCACAAAGCTGCATGAAGAAATCGTTTGCGACTCGGCACAAAATGTTTTAGCACATTTCATTCGCGCCGAAGCCATTACAAAAGGAGAGTTTGTAGTTGTTATTAATGGCGTTTGAACAACTATAATTTAACAAACCGCAACGCTGCTGCTTCGCTAAAAAAATGTATGAGATACTGCCCCGCGCTGAACGATTCAATATTAATTTTCAAAAGAGTTTGATTATTTTTAAAAACCTCTGAAAGCATCGTTCGACCCAACATATCAACAATCTCGAAAGGCGTATCAACATTTTTAGACGCTGATGCGTTAATAAAAATTTCGCTTTGGGCGACATTTGTTTGAACCGAAAAACTGTTTTTTTGTTTTCCATTTAAAACCGAAACAACATTGCTAATCATGGCTTTGCCGTCATTATCAACTTGACGAAGACGATAATAGTTTATGCCATCAAATGGATAATTATCCGTAAAAGAATAATTTTCCAAGTTGTTGCTTGTGCCAATACCTTTTACTTCGCCAATAATCTCAAATTTTTTTCCATCTGCACTGCGTTGAATTTCAAAATGGCTGTTATTTATCTCCGATGCCGTTTGCCAAATTAATACATTAAACGCATCTTTATTCTGCGCTGTGAATGTTGTCAACTCAACGGGAAGAGCGCTGAGACACGCACCTGCTACTTGCCAACCCATATTTCCCATTATAGCACAGCACAGAACACCTGGAAAATGTTCCGTTTCGCCGTAAGAAAAACTGGGTGTCATCAAAGCATTGCCGCTCGTTGGAGGATAAGTTGCTTCATCGAGATGTGAAAACGTTGAACCAACTGCAAACGTGCTGGGTGCATACAGTTGTGCACCGTTTCCGCCATTGTGGTTTCTTATTGAGCTGCTTTGGAAATATAAACTACCACTCGTCAACAATGATTTAATATTCGCCGATGGATTTATATATGTTAGCGTATCTGTTAAATTATTAGCGATCGCGTTATTAACATTATTTTTTACAAAAGCATCAAAAATTGTCGGATAAATTTTTCCAGCATTAAAACCATAACAACCTAAATTAACATCTGAAGTGCAAGGTGATTGATTCGAACTGCTACCAATTCTACCCGAACCAATAAAACCTAAGCCATGATCTAATTCGTGCAGCACCACGCTTTCAAAATCAATTTGATTACTAGGGCAATTCCCATCGGTGCCAAAATAAAAATTAAAAGAACTATTGAAGGTGGAGTTAATATCTGGATTATTTGGCGAAAGATCGTAACCTTGTACTGCATCGGCAAGTGCATCTGGATAAAAACGATAAGTAGTTCCATCGCCTAATGCCCAAAATCCATTCGGTCCTGCAAAGCCTAATATTGAACCGCTCATTGGTGTAAACATAGCATTGATTCTGATTTGAACGGGAGAAGAAATCAAACTCGCCCAAATACCAACGGCAGCTTGAAACGCTGCTTGCGCAGCGGGTGTAAAACCAGTATAAGTAATAGAAAAATTGGCGGAAGTTACAGTCAGCGTTTGTTCGGGCGATAAAACCGAATTGTGAATTTCACTTGAAAAAATATTAATATTATCGGGATTGGTGTTCATGGCTTCGTTAATAACTGTTTCACTGGTGGTACAACCCATTTTTCCATCCGTTCCGATATAGACAAAATGATTTGGCACATTTATACTTTGGCTTGAGCCAAGTATCAGAGTTTGAGCATAGGAATGCATTGCAAACTGCCACAAAAAAAGCATTATGCTGAAGGAGTGGAGGGTATTAAAAATTCTCATAGAAATATTAAATTATAGGCTTTTAAGATTTAAGTAAATTCATGCAAATTGTCAACCAATTTATTGGCAGTTGTTAACAGGCAAAAATTATTCCCCTGAAATTAATTTAATTACATAATTTAGGTATTTTATGAGGCAAATAACGAAGTAAAACAAATCTGTGACGTTGTAAAAAATTTGGAATTAAAATATAGCTTTGCAATATGGAGAAAAAAAGAAAAATTAACTATTGCTAAACTCATTGAAGAAGCGCAACGATTTTGAGTTTCACAATCTCAGTTTCAGCATACAGAAATTTTTGGGATTTCAAATTTTAAGATTTGGTTTAATCGGAATGATATCAAGAATGGCGGCAACAACTGTAGTGAGGATCAAACCTAAAAATATTTGAAGTAAAGACGACACTGAATGACCGAACTGAAAATTTATTCTCCATTGTACACCAAAAGCGCATAAACAAAAAGCTAAAAGTTTTGTAAACCAAGTAAGTTGAGAAGTTGGTTTTAAATGTTGCCAAGCAAAAAACCAAAGTAGCGACAACACAAAAAACTGCGTGATGAGTGTCACAAAAGCCGTTCCTTCCGATTTGAAACGCGGAATAATTAAAACATTCGCTGTCACACTTAAAACCAATGCCAGAGCGTAAACGATATTCGCGCGTTTGGTTAAATTCATTGCATTTAAATATGTGCTGATCACGTAGCTCAAACAAAAAGCGATGAAGGACAGCATCAATAATCCTAAAACGTTTTCACTTTCTGCGTTGGCTTCGGTGTAAAGTGCGTGCATAATGAAATGCCGATGCACCACTACAGCAGAAACAAAACTAATAGAAATAAATAAAATTACTTGCACACTTAATTTCAATAGCGGCAACATATCTTTTTTTTCGCGACGCATTTGCGAAAACATCGGTAGTGCTAAGTTAGCAAATAAAAAACCGAGAATATTAACTGCATCGAGTAACCGATACGCCGATGCATAAATACCAGCTTGCTTTGCGCCGTCGGGTAAAAAACGCTCGAGCATGACGACGTCTGTTTTTGTATAAAGGCTCATCAAAACTACCGATAGCGAAAACGGAAAAGATTGTTTTACAATGAGCCATGCGTTCTGCCATTTAAAATTAAGTTTAAAATCAAAAATGCGAGGGCGCAGTTTGGAAAAAATAATGATTGCCGTCAAACATTGCGTAAAAATTTGAGCGTAAACAAATTGGGCAATGCCAAAATATTTTTGTAGCGCTGGCACATAAAGAAACGCACCGCAAATGAGAATGAGAAAAAAACGATCGGCGGATGAAACGAGGCTATCGAAACGATAAAACCCTAAACCTGTTAGACAAGAACGCAAATAAAAATTGAGCGATAAAACTGATTGACACAAGGCTAAAAGTAAAATGAGATGCCAATAATTTTTCGGGTAAAGAAAAAACATCGCGACACTGATGATCCCAAAAAAAATAAAAAATAAAACAAGTTTGAGCGAAATAATCCGATTGAATAATTTATTAAACAATTGCGGATGCAGTGCAATTTCGCGGGCGTTAAAATTTTGGATTCCTAAATCGTTAATCACAACACCGAGAAAAGTAAAATTTATGAGCGCGTAGTAAACACCGTAACTATCGCTACCGACCAAATTCTGAATATTTCTGTCAATCCCAAAAATATAAATTGGCTTTACCAACGCATTGACCGCAATCAGTAAAGCCAAATTCAGAATAAATTCTCGTTTCATAAAATTAAATTAAATGAAGGAGTAGAGGAATGAAGGAATGAAAAATGAAGGAATGAAATGGAGATCAATCATTTTTCATTCTTTCATTCCTTCATTTTTTCATTTCTTCATTTATTAATACATTCTAATTTTTACACACGAAGGATTGCTCAGTTTAATCTGATTGTGCGTGTCTGTTAATAAACCAGTGGTTGCATTTCTTTTAAAAACGATAACCTCACCCGTGTTTTTATTAGCGACCAATAAAAATTTACCCGAAGGATCGAGTGTAAAATTTCTCGGATGATTACCCAGCGTTGATTGATGACCGACTAATTTGAGTTTACCGTTGGCATTGATCGAAAAAATGGCGAGATTATTTTCAACACCGCGGTTAGAGGCGTATAAAAATTTTCCATCGGGTGAAATATGAATATCGGCACCACCGAAACCATCCGCGTGTTTTTCGGAATACGCGTAAACATTTTGAAAGCGATCTAAATTTCCCGATTTATAATTATAAGCACTAATTGTTCCAGATAGTTCTTCCACACAGTAGGCAAATTTTCCATTGGGGTGAAAAGTAAAATGGCGCGGACCACTTCCTTCCGCTGTTTTTGTGTAAGGATTGGCTACATCAACTAAAGGCATTGATTGCGCGCCATCGAATTTATACACTCTTATTTTATCGGAACCTAAATCTGGGAAAAAAACATAATCGTCATTCGGCGCAAAAACGGCTTGGTGAATATGCGATTTTTCTTGTCGGGTTTTATCTACGCTGCTATCTTTAAATTCGATGAGTTGCGCAAACGGTTCAATTTTCCCCTCCTTTAGTGGAAACACACTTAGGCTTCCTCCCGAATAATTTCCGCACACCAACCATTTACCATTTTTATGAATGGCAATATGCGCTGGATTGTCGCCACCACTTTTTTGGCTGCTCAAAAAAGTGAGTGATTTATTTTTTTCGTTAAATTCAAAACTGCTCACGCCACCAGCATCCGGCAATGCCGTTTCTGTGCAAGCATAAACGTATTTCCCGTTCGGTGAAAGCGCTATGTACGATGGATTTACAACGCCTTTTATAGAAGTTACTTTCTTCAATACTCCTGTTTTTTCGTTGAGTGTGTAAACGTAAATACCTTCGGTCGTTTTATCTTCACAATAAGAACCAATAAAAACGTAAGCAGTTTGAGCAAATAAATGCAAACTTAGACTTAGAAAAAATAGTAATTGAAAAAGTTTTTTGAACATTTTATTTTTTATTTTATTCACTCACCATTAATTTTCCAGAAGCGCGTACCAAGTCCATTTCGTCATTGACACTGTAAGCATATAGTCCCGTTCTTAAATTATAAAGCGAAAGGAAAACAGATACATCTCCTGAGCTTTCTACTTTTTGTGATGATACAAACGCGCCATATACCGTGTAAACGCGAACTGTCCAGACACTTAACGTTGGTTTTGAAAAAGATAATTGTGCCGTTTGCGCAGAAACACTTGCAGGATTCGGTGAAACTTGTACTTTTATTTGTGTTGTAATATCATTCGTTGGCGTTAATGCTGCGCGCGTTAATTTAAGGCTGCTCAAAAATAAGGAGTCACCCGTTTCTGCACCGTTTCCGTTGGCAGCCATAACACAGGCATAGATTGTAGTGCTGTCTAAAATAGTGCTGGGTGCTTTCCAATTAAATTGCCAAACTTTGTTTGCGCCGCGTGAACCTGTATAAGTATGTGTGACATAAGTATTTGTTGCGCCCATATCGGCGTACTGCGTATTAGTTTTATCGGTAATTATGAGCGTTCCTTGCGCCGCACCAGTTTTATTTTGTGAAGCTGCACAAAAACCATAAACTACATGACTCGGTGCTTTGGTCGTAATCGTGATGGTATATGTAGAATCTTTTACAAATCCTTTCGGCGGCACATTAGAGGTAATCCAACTCGTTGTGGCATTTTGTTGAACGGCATCTAAGTGACATCCCGATTGTTTACACGTTTGTTTATCTCCTGGCGAACCCGTTATACCCGATTGCGGACCTTCGGCATAGTTTGTAAATAAACTAAAAACCAAAACACCCGATAAAATAAATAAAAGTGGTCGCATAAATATTAGGTTCAAGAATTTAGCATCACAAAACTATAAATAAAACTTCAACTTTTATTTCGTTTTTAGTTTTGGTTTTGTTTTAAATTTCGTTTTTGTTTTCGTTTTAGTTTTAAATTTTGTTTCGATTTAAATTTTGTTTCGATTTAAATTTCGTTTTAAATTTTGTTTTCGATGGGCTTGCGCCCATCGCTGTTATCTGACGCACTTTCAGTGCTTTTTAAAATTAGGTGCTTTCACTTTTAACTTTTCATTCCTTAACTCCTTCATTCTTCATTCCTTCATTCTTTTTTACATATTCAACGCCCGATTAGCTGTTGCTGCCAACGCTGCTTCTTTAAATGCTTCCGCATACGTTGGGTGCGCGTGACTCATGCGCGAGGCGTCTTCTGCGGATGCTCTAAATTCCATCAAGGCTACTGCTTCTGCTATTAAATCAGCAACACGGGCACCGACCATGTGTACGCCTAAAATTTCGTCCGTTTCTTTACTCGCTAAAACTTTTACGAAGCCGTCTAAATCGCCACTTGCACGTGCGCGACCAAGTGCTTTCATCGGAAATTTACCTGATTTATATGCAATACCGTCTGCTTTGAGTTGCTCCTCGGTTTGACCAACACCAGAAACTTCGGGCCAAGTGTAAACCACACCTGGAATGAGATTATAATTAATGTGCGGTTTTTGACCAACCATATATTCAGCAACATAAACCCCTTCTTCTTCCGCTTTGTGTGCCAACATCGCACCATGAATCACGTCGCCGATAGCAAAAATATTAGGTGTAGTTGTTTCGAGATGCGCGTTAACTTTCACTCTGCCTTTTTCATCGCGTTCAACACCCGCATTTTCTAAACCCAAATTGTCTGTGTAAGGTCGGCGACCGAGTGCAAGTAAAGTATAATCGGCTGTGATAGTTTTTACTTCTTCAGTATCGCGACTTTTAAAAGTTACTGTCGTATCATTTTCAGTCGTCGTTACATCCGTTACGGCGTGTTTCAAATAAAATTTAACGCCTAAATCTTTGAGCGATTTCTGTAGTTCTTTCGAACAATCGCCGTCCATATTGGCAATAATTCTATCAAGGTACTCCACTACGTGTACTTCTGTTCCAAGACGCGCATACACTGAACCGAGTTCTAAACCAATAACACCACCACCAACAACAACCATACTTTTCGGTACGCTCTGAATTTTCAAGGCTTCAGTGGATGTAATGATCCGTTTTTTATCGTAATTAAAATTGGCTGGAGTAATAGGCTTTGAACCTGTGGCGATAATTGTTTTTTGCGTTTCAATTTCTTTAACCGAACCATCATCTGCTTTAACGTTAATTTTGTTAGCTGTTACAAACGAGCCGAATCCGTAATGCACATCAATTTTATTTTTGCGCATCAAAAATTCTACGCCTTTTGTTACAGTGCCGACAACGTTTGTTTTGCGTTCCATCATTTGCGGCATATTGACAACTACACCGCCGTTAATATCTAATCCATGTTCTTTAAAAATGTGAACAGCATTGTGATAATGTTCGCTCGAATCGAGTAATGCTTTAGATGGAATACAACCGACGTTTAAACACGTACCGCCGAGTGTTTTATACCGCTCAATGAGAGCAACTTTTAATCCTAATTGCGCGCAGCGAATCGCTGCAATATATCCGCCTGGTCCGGAACCTATGACTGTGACATCGTACATAATTATTAGTTTTGAGCTTTAAGCTTTGAGCTGACCTACAAGAAGGCTCAAATCTCAAAGCTCATGGCTATTTACGTTTTTTATAAAACGGTTTTTTCTGGAAATCTTTTTTTGTACCTTCCCTATCTGAAGACGTTGCATCTGGATTAATATTTTCTTCAGAATCTGTTACACGCTCCGTATTTTTCGGTATCGGCGGATTCGGACGACGCGACTGAGAACTATCAATCAATGCGGGATTAATCGGTTCGTTCGGATTATTATTTCGCGGAGGTTGATTATTATTCCGATGCTGATTCGGATTTTGTTTATTATGCTGAGGTCTGCTGGCATCAATCAACGCTGGATTAATCGGCTCATCAGAATTAGGAATGCGCGGCGGTTGATTATTATTCCGATTCAGGTTCGGGTTTTGTTTATTATGCTGCGGTCTGCCTGCATCAATTAACGCTGGATTAATCGGTTCATCAGAATTAGGAGTGCGCGGCGGTTGATTATTATTCCGATTCAGATTTTGATTCGGATTCGGCGGACGCTCGTTACTAAATCTGCGCGGATTATTATTTTGGTTTTGACCAAAACTTACTTCTCTCAATCCACCCGAATTTTGATTTAGGTTTGGATTTGGATTATTACCGAGTGGTTTTTTCTTTTTCTTTTTCTTAAATTTATCATCTGGCAATTCAACCGAACCGACCAATTCTTCTGCATCATACTCCGCTTCGGGTTCTTCTTCAAAACCATCTTTGTCGTACATTTTTTGAATCATAGGGACGTACTGAATATCCTTTAAACTATTCGGTTGAATACTGCGTTTATTTTGTTCTAAGGCTTCGCGTACATCCGAAATAGCGAGCGTAAAAAATTTACCCTTGTCAGTTCCATCCGAAATATAATACGTCATCAATGCTCTGAACACGTCCGTTTTAATGAGCTCAGCTCTACCAGATTTTGTAAAAATGCGTTCAGGATTTGGTGGAAAAGATTCGAGGGCGTCTAAATAAGCATCCAGTTCGTAATTCAAGCAGCATTTTAATCTGCCGCACATTCCAGAAAGTTTGACTTGATTAATCGCCAATTGTTGATAGCGCGCAGCGGCTGTTGAAATAGATTTAAAATCGGAAAGCCACGTCGAGCAACACAATTCTCGACCGCACGAACCCACACCACCGATGCGTGCTGCTTCTTGCCGCGCACCAATTTGGCGCATTTCTATTTTAACTTTAAATTCTTTGTTGTATGCTCTGATTAATTCTCTAAAATCTACGCGACCATCCGCAGTGTATAAAAACGTCGCTTTTCTGCCGTCGCCTTGCATCTCTACTTCTCCGACTTTCATATCCAAACCTAATGAACGCGAAATAGCGCGAGAATGCATGAGCATATCAATTTCTAAAGATCGGTAATGATTAAGGCGTTCGACATCGCGTTCATTCGTTTTGCGAATAACGTTTAAGAACAAAGCATCATCGCGCAATCCTTTCTTCTTAATTTGCATCCGCACCAATTCGCCACTGAGTGAAACGTTACCAATATCATAGCCGCCACCGCCTGCAATTTCTACCAAAACGGAGTCGCCAGTATAAACTTGCAAACTCGCGTTAGTATGAAAAAAATCTTTACGCGCACCGTTTTTGAAACTCACTTCAAGCACATCGAACGCGTTTATTTCTTGAATATCGTAAGAAGCTAACCAATCATGCGTATTCATTTTATTACATCCGCCACCGCAATTTCCATTGCATCCGCCGGGTTTTCCACCGCTTGCGGTAGAACAACTTGCACAAGCCATAATATATTTTATGAGCTGAGAGCCGTGAGCTATGAGCTATGAGCCACGAGCTTCTTCTTGTTGAGAAAGCTAATAGCTCACAGCTCACGACTCATAGCTCAAAGCGTGTATTTTTAAATTTTTAATCAAAGTAAACACAGAAAATAAACAATATTTTTCTGAAAATTTACTCGTCAACCACAAAGTTAGAAATTAAAAAGCACTCTAAACATTTTGCGTATTATATTTTTTACGAAAAAAGTAGTTTAAAGTTTGTGGGGCTCATCTTTTTCGACCAAAACGAAAAGCTAAACGCAACTTTTGGAGTAATTGCGCTTAACTTTGCGATATGCTAAACTGTTAAAAAGATAAATTAATGATAGAATTTCATAAAGGATTTTTTCAAAAAAACTATACTTTAACCGAAAACGCAGTACCGATTGGAAGTATATCGCATACCTTTTTTCATAGAACTTACAACTCAAAACTGAACCAATCGGAATATATTTTTACGCGCATCCCTGGTTTCCTAAAAAAATTCGTCGTTTCTTCGATCAGTGAAAATAATTTAGCGGAAATCCGATTCCCCTTTTGGCGAAACAAAGCAACTATAATTTTAAAAAATGGCGCAGTGTATCAGTGGGAACAAATCAATTTCTTTAGTGGCAGTTGTCGAATTTCACAAAGAGGAAAACAAATTTTAAAATTTTCAGAATCATTTAGAAAAGGTGTTATCACAGGGGATACAACAAATGATTTATTAGTAATTTCAGGTTTAATAGTCGAAGATTATAAGAAATTTACCGCCACAATAATTTTAGTGATTTTTCTTCCGATTTTGATGAGACAAACATTATTTGAACTCCTTTCATTTAACTATTTTAAAAATTAAAATGAATTGGACGCGCAAATTTTTTAAATAGCACTTCACTATTTGACCGCAACCGATTAATCGGAAGTAATTTTTCTACCATTGAAATAATTTTAGTAGTGGGTTTGGGCGCGCTTTTTAAAGTATCTATGCTTTAAATTATTAAAACCTTGTTTTCTGATGTAAGACTCTGTTTTTAAGAAATAAGTTTGTTTACATAGGATACTTTATGATAAAACACTCTACATTTTATCGAAAGCTTCCACAATATAAGGCAATAAATCTTGCGCAATTTCGGTTTTTTGTTTGAGCGGTAATTCAACGACGCGCGTTTCATCAAAAACTAAAGTGACAATATTAGTATCGGTTTCAAAACCCGCGCCCGCTTTTTCTAAAGAATTTAAAATAATAAAATCGAAATTTTTAGTGCGCCGTTTGATTTGCGCATTCGCCAAAGCGTTATCCGTTTCAAGTGCAAACCCTATAAGTATTTGGTGTTTCTTTTTTATTAAAGCTAAGTTGAGCGCTATATCTTGCGTTTTTTCGAGCGTAATTGCAATTGTATCGTCATTAGTTTTTTTTATTTTTTTATCAGAAATATTTTTTGGTCGAAAATCTGCAACCGCCGCCGCCAAAATTGCACCGTCAGATGCATTCCAAGCATTCAAAGCCGCCCAACACATTTGCTCTGCCGATACGACACGCGTAATTTTAATTTTTGGATGTTGCGGATATGTTTTCACGGGTCCCGAAATAAGTTCAACTTCTACACCTACATTCGCTAAAGCTAAAGCAATCGCATTGCCCATCTTACCCGAAGAGCGATTACCGATGTATCGAACGGGATCAATCGCTTCTTGCGTTGGACCAGACGTTACGATTATTTTTTTACCGAAAAGTTTATTACCAATGGCATCTTTTACTAAAAAATAATTCTGAATTGTATCAAAAATATGTTCTGGTTCTGCCATTCTACCTAACCCATTTAATCCACTGGCGAGTTCTCCGCTTTCAACTGGTATGAGTGTGCAACCATCTTTTACGAGCAGTTCTACATTGCGCTGCGTAGAAGCGTGTAACCACATATCAACATCCATAGCAGGTGCGAAAAAAACAGGGCAGCGCGCAGAAAGATAAGTCGCAACAACAACGTTATCAGAAATTCCGTTGGCTAATTTAGCAAGCGAATTGGCACTAACAGGTGCGATTAAAAAAACATCTGCCCACACACCCAATTCTACGTGGTTGTTCCAGGCATTTTCCGAATGAATATCGGTGATAACTGTATTTTTAGAAAGTGTGGAAAGCGTGAGCGGCGAAATAAAATCCGTCGCAGAGTGTGTCATTAACACGCGCACTTCTGCACCCGCTTTAACAAATAGGCGCACTAAAGTAGCGCACTTATAAGCTGCAATACTACCCGTGATGGCAAGAATTATTTTTTTATTATTCATGTTGAGCTATTAGCTTTAAGCTTTGAGTTATGAGCTGCCATTCGCGAGCGGGACTAATAGCTCATGGCTCACTGCTCAAAGCTAATACAATTGTTCAATCAAACCTTCCGTATTTGTTTCATATCGGCGCGAGACAGATGCCTCAGCATCAAAAGTTTTATCTTCATTTTCTGCACCTTCAACACAAACAACACTATAATCCTCATTGATGACGGCGGCGGTTCTAAAAATTTTATTGCCACGCACTTCCAAACCTGCGATAGATTTTTTATCCACCATTTTACCTGCTTTGTTATATGATGCCAAAATAAAACTATAGTTCAATAAATCGGCGCGCCAATAGAGCACATAATGAATGTCGCCCTTTTTTTTGAGTTTTAAACAAGGCACAACTTCGGTGTAATCTTCCGGATCGTTCGGTTCGTAAGCGTTTATAAATTCATCAATAAATTCGTTTTGCAGTACATCGTTGTGTTTGTTAAACTCAACGTACATATCTTCGGTGAGTGTAATTGGCAATTCTATTTCTGGAAATTTATCTAAATAATATTCAAATTTCGATTTCATGATGGGCGATTTTCTTTGAACCACAAAAGGCACAAAATTCACAAAAGTATTTTATTTCTTGAACGTTTCTAATATTTTTTCAACGGCTTTAATCATTTCGTCTGTAATGTGTAAGTGCGTGACAAATCTAACCGTTTGCGGTCCGAAAAGTACAGCCGTAACGCCGCTTTCTTTTAAAAAATTTAAAAAATGCGCACCAGATGAAATTTTTTCGTCAATATCGAAAATGACGATATTGCTCATAACGGGTCTAACGTCGGTAACGTAAGGCAAATTTTTTAAAAACCCGCCTAACTTTTTGGCGCGCACATTATCATCTGCTAATCGCGCAATATTATTTTCCAAAGCATAAATGCCTGCTGCGGCTAAAAATCCTGCTTGACGCATTCCGCCACCGAGTGCTTTGCGATATCGGCGTGCCTCTTTGATAAAATCTTTTTTGCCAATGAGGAGTGATCCAACAGGCGCACCTAAACCTTTTGAAAGACAAATCGAAATAGAATCAAACGTATTGCCCCAATCCGTCGTCGATTCTTTAGTTTCAACTAATGCGTTAAACAATCGCGCACCATCGAGATGAAAACTCAAACCGTGATTTACACAAACGGTTTTTATTTTTTGCATTTCTGCGAGCGTACACACCGCACCACCTGCATGATTAATCGTATTTTCTGCCACCACCAAACGCGTGCGTGGCAACCAATCGTAAGGTGGTTTTATACTTTTTTCAACCAATTCGGAATCGAGTTTACCATTCGGGTTTTGCAACAACGTGACAGAAACGCCGCTGATTAAACTATACACGCCCACTTCCGATTGGTAAATATGATTTTTCACACTCGTTATCACTTCATCGAGCGGTTTGGTGTGCGTTTTAATCGCAATTTGGTTTGTCATCGTGCCAGAAGGACAAAAAAGAGACGCTTCATGCCCAAACATTTCTGCGCCGAGTGCTTCTAATTTATTTATCGTCGGGTCGGTGCCGAAAACGTCATCGCCGACTTCGGCGTGCATCATGGCTTGCAACATTTCGGGTGTCGGTTTTGTAACGGTGTCGGAGATTAAGTCTATGAACATTTTAAATAATTTATTTCGAATTTTTAATCAAATTTTTTCCTGCGCAATTCAAAATTTTTGCCGAGATATACTTTGCGCACCATTTCATCGGCGGCGAGTTCTTCAGCCGAACCTGCTTTCAAAATACTTCCTTCAAACATCAAGTAAGCGCGATCTGTGATAGACAGTGTTTCTTGAACATTGTGATCGGTAATTAAGATGCCGATATTTTTATCGCGCAGTTTGGCGACGATGGCTTGAATATCTTCAACGGCAATCGGATCAATGCCCGCAAAGGGTTCATCTAAAAGTATAAAATTAGGCGATGTTGCGAGTGCGCGCGCAATTTCTGTGCGTCGGCGTTCGCCACCGCTGAGTGTGTCGCCGTTATTTTTGCGCACTTTATTCAAACCAAATTCTTCGAGTAATGTTTCCGCTTTTTCGAGTTGTTCTTCTTTACTGAGTTTTGTCATTTCCAGCACCGCTTTAATATTTTGCTCAACGGTAAGTTTACGGAAAACGGAAGGCTCTTGCGGCAAATAACCGATGCCGAGTTGTGCGCGTTTGTACATCGCGAGCGACGTTATTTCTTCATCAACCAGATAAACCGAACCTGAATTGGGTTTTATAAAACCGACCATCATATAAAAAGTTGTGGTTTTACCCGCGCCGTTTGGTCCGAGTAAACCTACAATTTCTCCTTGCTTAACATACAAACTCATATCGCGCACAACGGGGCGACTGCCGTACATTTTATTCAAATTTTCGGCGCGCAGCGTAAATTTACTTAAAGGATTAGACATAAATTTTTTAAAGAAACGAAATAAAACCAAAAATCGCAACGAAGATGCAGCATTTAATTAAAATTTTAAGACACATAATTAATTAACGCCACTTTTTTCTTTTATAATTTTATGTATCTGAATGGACGCATCCAAAAAAATAATTTTAGGTTGACCGTTGCGTTCCACGGCGATATACATTTTATTCAGGAGTTCTGCAATTGTATCTATGTGTTCAGGGGAAATAACTTTTACCATTCCTATGGCGGTTTTCAATTCTTCAGCTTGCAATTGAATTCCGTTTTCGCCGACGTAATGCAAACGCAAAAGTTGGTGAAAAAAATGCAGCGCGTAGGTAATAAATCGTTTGTGCCATTCGCGACCGAGCGGTGAAATTTTTTCAATCCACGACATCGTTTTCAATCCATCGCCGAGCCAATTGTTGCGCATCCATTCTAAAAAAAAAGTAACGTGCGTTTCGGTTTTATTTTCTGCCAATTGCATGGCGGTATTGAAATTACCTTCTGCAAGTTGCACTGCCAAACGGGCTTCGTTGACAGGAATACCGCTTTTTAAAAGTGCATCCAATAAGTCTGTATCATTGAGCGGCGGAATGCGGATGCGTTGACAGCGACTTAAAATGGTTTGTAAAATATTTTCTTCGTTCTCTGTCACTAAAATAAAAATTGTTTTCTCAGGTGGTTCTTCTAAAAGTTTTAGTAACCGATTGCCTTCTTTTCCCAAATATTCTGGCAACCACATGATAAGGCATTTATAACCACCTTCAAAGGCGCGCATATTTAATTTAGTGTGGATGTCAGAACATTCAGCGGCTGTAATATTCCCTTGTTTATTTTCTGCTTTGATACTTTCTAACCATAAATTATAGGGCGCATAAATATTCTCTGAGAAAAAAGTGCGCCACTCTTTCAGGAATTGCGAAGAAATTACTTTTGCGCCAACAGCAGGAAACGAAAAATGAACATCGGGATGAATGAGTTTATTGTTTTTTGAACACGCGCTACAAACACCACACGCATCCGTTTCAGATCTGTTTTGGCAAAATAAAAACTGCACAAACGCGTGCGCCAACGCCACTGAACCATTTCCCGCCGTAGCACTCAAAAGTAGTGCGTGTGGAATACGGTCACTCAAAACTAAATGTTGCAACATTTGTTTCACTTGCAATTGACCTGAAACATCTTTAAAAAGCACAGATTCTAATTTTTCACAAATGTAGCAGAATAATTTGTTCCACCGAAAATTAAATAGGCGCCACTTTGCCAATGTGATACGTCAATGTCTAAACTATTTGCGCCGACGTGTAAATTTATTTTTTGCTGATACAAAACCTTTCCTTTCATATCATAACATTGCAAACCGATTTGTTTCGCAGTTGTGCTTTTAAAAACGAGACTCACCGATTCATCCGTCGGATTTGGAAAAACAGAAAGCAAAGAAGAGTTTTGCGTTTTGAGTTTTTCTTTCTTTTGAATAATTGCCGATTGCTGGTTGTTTGCAGACTGCTGAACGCTACTCACTGACAGTATTAAATTGGCGGTTGGTAGCGGCGTTAGCATAGGCGTTAATCCTAAAATATTTGCAGAAAATAAAACCGAAGCGTCCGAACCCGTCATAAAAAGTGGTAGGGATAAAATCGCTTGGCTTTTAGATTGCAATAAGGGTATATTCCATAAGAAACACCGCACATTACCTGCACAGTATTCCTGCCAATTACCTGCACTTATTTGCGCTGGACCACTGAATACGGCACCGTTTGGAAAGGGAAATTGTAATTTAATATCTTTATAACTTGTGTTAGATTCATTTTGAACAATTATTTGTGCCGTTAAAGCAGAATTGATTGTGTAATTCGGAACAGAAGTGAACAGTTGAACTGACAGTTCAGACTTTAAAATAGACGTGCCTTTGCAAGTGCAATCGGGTTGAATTATATCGTTGATTGTGTTAGAATTTCTATCATCGCACACGTCACCAATATTTTTTTGAAGCGCTGGGCAATCAAAAACGGATTGTGTAATACCTTTCAAATCAATATTTATAATTCTGTTACCGTTGTTATTGAACGTTCCGCTGCCGCCGTTCGGGAAATTTATAGATTGAATATTATCCGTTCCGTCAAACTTAAAAGTAATCGCACGGCGTTTTAACCAAGTTGGCACTCGCGACACATCGAAATCAATAATAAGTTTGTTGCCACTCACTTTTGCAGAATATCGAATTGTTTTTTTGAACGTCAAATATTCCGAAACTTCTTGCAACGGTGCCATCCACATTCTATCCGTTCCTTGCGCACCATATTTTTGTGCAACCGTCTGCATATAATTTAAAAAACCGTAGAAATTTAAACCGCCGTCTGAAAAATTATCTATACGATGACAAAATTCGTTGTACCAAATATGGTTTTGAGTACTCGACTTCGCGCAAACATTATCGAACATACCGTTGTAAACCGTTTCGGCTAAATTACCTCTAAATATAGGTTTTGAAAAATCGACATCAGCATCAACGTTTACGCCTTGCAAACCTTGATCGTTCCCATTTTGATTGAATACTGCTTTATAACCTTGTACATAAGCATATTGGTAGTAATTTGTATCGCCCGTAGGGACAACAAAAAGCGCGGGGCGAAAACCATCTATCGTATTTTTTTGAATAGCATCTTCGTTCAAATTGATTTGCTTGTTGTAATCGGCAGGAGAAAGATATTGTTCGGCGACAGCTAAATGCGAAAACGAATGATTAAAGACATCCCAATTATTAGCTATTAATTCATTCAATTCATCCCAAGTCATTTCACCAGCTACATTTCCGACATGAATATCTTGATTTAATTTATTGTTCGAATTCCAAGCAAGTCCACCCGAAAAAGGCAATTGATTGCCGCACCCATCGGTGTAATTCAAACCTGCATAGGTCGCACCGTTTCCTTTTACTAATCCGCCTTTAAAAATAGGCAATGCACAAGTATATGGATCTTCCGAAGCGTCGTCGAAAGTGAAACTGTATGCAAAATCTTTATCGTATTTGAGTGCAGCAAGCGTTAAGTTGGGCTTACTTTTTAAATGATTGTTGAAATTAATGATGACACGCTGCGCACTGATAGTGAAAAATGAAAAAGTGAAAAATGAAAAGTGTAGCGCAATCGTTTGTAAAAGCACATATTTGTGCCTTGAATGAAAGAGAGAAAACAAATCTATTAATGTTTCCCACTTCCATTTTTTAAATTTAAAAAATAGTGTAGCCATGTTTTTTGAAAGTCAAAATTTAAAAGCGTTTAAAGGAATAAATCCTCCCTTTAGATTTATTCCATGCAAATTAAATTAAAAAATTCGTTAGTGTTGAGTTTTGGGCTAATTTTAACACAAGCTTCGCTTTAAATTGCTAATCTGTAAAACCAAATTTAGGTTCCTATTGAATATATTCACCCAATAAATTTATTCGCTTTTATCTATTCCAACTTGTTTTAAAATCCCCAAAATGCTCCTTTCTTCATATCTTTTCCACCATGAACTGGCACTGTAACAGTCTTATTAGTTTCAGAGTTATAATAAAGTTGGTGTGAACCTTTGGCTCTTTTATAAATGAATCCGTGCGCTTCTAAAATTTTAATTAAGTGCTTTGGCGATAAGTTCATGCCACTGCCAAATTCAAGGAATATTCAAGCGTGTTTCTATCATCTGGAATTTCTTCACCGCGTTCTTTTAATTCTTCAATAAAAAGCTCAATCGCTTCTCGAGCCATTTCGATAGCTTCATCAACATTTTCTCCATAAGTTACACAACCCGGTAATGCAGGAACAATTACTATATAACCACCTTCAGGTTCTTTATGCAAATGAATTTTGTATGAATACATAATTTAAATTTTAAGCTAAATTAGACCAAACATTCTATTTCTCCAACTTTATTTTACAATCGCTCCATTCTGAAATTCGTCTTCTGTAAAAACAAATTTAAGCATGTGTTCGCTGTTTTCAGCCAATAAAATCATCCCAGCTGATTCGATGCCGCGCAATTTTCGCGATGCTAAATTGGCTAAAACGATAACACGCTGACCCACTAATTTTTCAACTTCGAAATGTTCGGCGATGCCCGAAACTATGGTACGTTGCTCGAAACCTAAATCTACGGTGAGTTTTATGAGTTTATCTGCTTTCGGTACGCGCTCAGCTGCTAAAATGGTAGCCGTACGAATATCCATCTTAGCAAAATCGTCATAAGATATTTCTGGTTTTATAGGTTCGTATTCAGCTTTCAGCATTGCGCTATTATCTATCAGCTTCTCTTGCGATTGATTGCTGATAGATGTTTGCTGATTGCTGATACCTTCAGAATCGTTTGCATATAACGCAGCAATTTGTGCGTCAATCACTTCGTCGGCTATGCGCGAAAATAAATGTTGCGGTTGTTCGATGGCTATTCCTATTTCAATTAAAGATTTACCTTCTATCAAACGATTTTTCATTTCTAACCATTCACCTTTAGGTTTGAGTGGCGTAAGATTTAAAAGTTCGCGCATTTTTTTAGAAGTGAAAGGAATGAACGGTTCAACAATAACGCTTAAAACGGCGCACAGTTGAACGGAAAGATTTAATATTGCCGCCGTTTGATCAGGATGCGTGGCAAAACGTTTCCATGGCTCATTCATTTGTAATAACTGATTGCCAAAACTTGCAATCTGCATCACTTGCGTGAGTGCGCCGCGAAAGTCATAATGCCGAATTACCGTTTCAATTTTTTCGACTTCTTCGGATAAAAGTTTTAAAAAATCTGACTGAGTAACGGATAAACTATTATGTAAAGGCGAAATAAATTGTGCCTCTGTTTTAAATTCTGGCACTTTGCCTTCATAATGCTTATGTACTAAAACGGTAGCGCGTTGAAAAAAATTGGCTAAATTGGCGACTAATTCGTTGTTGTTCGATTCTTGAAAACGTTTCCAAGTAAACTCTGAATCTTGTTGCTCTGGCATATTTTTAATTAAATTATACCGCAGCGCATCCACTTGCTCTGGAAATTGCGCTAAATATTCGTTCACCCAAATCGCCCAATTTTTTGATGTTGACATTTTTCGTCCTTCCAAATTCATAAACTGATTGGCAGGAACATTTTGTGGCAGAATAAATTCACCATGCGCGTAAAGAATAGCTGGGAAAATGAGCGCATGAAAAACAATATTGTCTTTTCCGATGAAATGCAAAAGTGCCGTATCATCATCTTTCCAATATTTTTCCCAAGCAGTGGCATCGCCGTTATCAATAGCCCACTGTTTAGTCGCTGAAATATAACCGATTGGTGCATCGAGCCACACGTAAAGTTTTTTCAAACCTGAAGCATCAATTTCGGGTGGCACAGGAATTCCCCAATCTAAATCGCGCGTCATGGCGCGCGGTTGCAAACCAGTTTCTAACCAAGAATTGCACTGACCGAGCACGTGTGCTTTCCATTCGGCTGGTTCGTGCGTATGTTTTAGCATTCCATCAGGCATTTCTAAATCGCCTGTGTTTACCCAACGTTTTAAAAGTTCATTGTACGTGTCGAGTTTTAAATACCAATGTTTCGTCGGTTTTTTTAGAGGAAAATTACCTGAAAGCGTTGAACGAATCGGTGGCAATAAATCATTTGGACTGAGCGTTGAGCCACATCGTTCGCATTGATCGCCATACGCGTCTGGATTTCCGCAAACGGGACAAACACCCATAATATATCTATCGGCGAGAAAAGTATTTTTTTCTTCATCGAAATATTGTTCGCTCTCTAAAACATCGAACGCACCTTTCTTATTTAATACGCGAAAAATATCCTGCGATGTTTTATAATGAATCGGTGCACTCGTGCGATGAAAAATATCGAACGAAATACCCATGCCTTTAAAATCTGATCTAAAAAGCGCGTCGTATTTATCTATAATTTGTTGCGGCGTTAATCCGTCTTTCATCGCGCGAATAGTTATCGCTGCACCATGTTCATCACTACCGCATACCCATAAAACATCTTCGCCGTAACTCCGCAAAAATCTTACAAAAACATCCGCACTCAAATATGCACCCGTTAAATGACCAATGTGCAACGGACCATTCGCATAAGGCAAAGCCGAAGTGACTAAATAGCGTTTAATTTTTTTCTCTGACATCTATTTCTAAAATTTGCGCAAAGGTAAAAGCAATTGAGAATAAAAAAGTTGAATGAATTTTTAAAAGCAATTTTTTTAAGGGTAAAGTATTCAAAACAAAAGTTTCTTGAAAATTAATTTTAAGTTTTAAAATTACCATTATGGAAAATAGATAATTATCTTTGTACAATTTTAATTTTGGAAAGTGAATTTGTACAATGATAGCGAGACAATTGAGTAAAAAAGCCTTGGAATTATTTGGTCAATTTCCTGCTCTGATGATAACAGGACCGAGACAAAGTGGTAAAACAACGCTCATTAAAAATCTTTTTCCCCAGCTGCCGTATATTTCGCTCGAAGAACCTGATATTCGGCAACGAGCGATGGAAGACCCGCGTAGCTTTTTAAATAATTATGCCAACGGTGCTGTGTTTGACGAAGTTCAACGTGTGCCCAATTTATTTTCTTATTTACAAAGTCTGTTAGACGAAAATCCAGCGCGTCACTTTGTGTTGTCGGGTTCACAACATTTTTTATTGATAGAACAAGTTACGCAATCTTTGGCTGGCAGAGTTGCTGTTTTACAACTTTTGCCTTTTTCACTTTCAGAAATGAAAATTGGTGGACTCATGCTTAATACATTGGAAGAGGCTTTATTTTTTGGAGGTTATCCGCGTATTTTCAATCAAAATATTTCTCCTTACGATTTTCATACGTCTTATTTGCAAACATATATTGAGAGAGATGTAAGACAATTGAGACAAGTCAGTGATTTAAATTTATTTGTACGTTTCATTCGCCTCTGTGCTGGTCGAATCGGGCAACTCTTAAACATTCATTCATTGGCATCCGATGCAGGTATAAGTACAACAACAGCGCAAGCGTGGTTATCTGTTTTAGAAACGAGTCATATTGTTTTTTTGCTTCAACCGCATTTTAAAAATTTCAACAAACGTTTGGTAAAAACGCCCAAGCTTTACTTTACAGATACGGGTTTGGCTTGCAATCTTTTAGGCATTGAGAAACCAGAACAACTTACTTCACATTTTTTAAAAGGTGGACTTTTTGAAAATTTAATTATTTTAGAATTGCTTAAAAACCGATATAATGAAGGGAAAAAAAGTAATCTATATTTTTGGCGCGACAATCATGGTCATGAAATTGATTGTTTGATTGAAAATCGAGAATTGTTTAAAGCACTTGAAATAAAATCGAGCCAAACAACGAACACAGCTTTTTTTGATGGTTTGCGCTATTGGAAAGATTTAAGTACAGATTCTACTGAAAGTATTGATATTGTTTTTGGAGGTAATTCTTCTATACAAGCCTCAAAAGGCAATTATATTTCTTGGCGTGATTTAGAGCGTTTGTCAAGTTAAATTTCAACTCCAATTCTTTCGAGTAGCATATTCCAAACATCTTCCAATTCGATGGGTTCTGAGCGATACACCGCTTCCGATATTCTATTGTCCGGTTTGCTAAAATCATCTAAAAGTGGTTTCAAATTAGTTTTTAACTCCTGTTTATTGCCCTGAAATCTGGCTAAAACCAAAAGCATTTTACCAAATAATGCTCCGCGATAATTATGATCGTTTTTATCAGTATAGCGCGCTAAATATTTTTTTATGCTTTCCTCGCGGTCAATAATTTCAAAATCTTTACCTTGAGCAATTTTAACACAAAGCTCTAAAACAAGTAAAATGAGGTTCATTCCGCGTTTATCGTGCTCTAAAGTGGGTGCATCGTTTGTAAATTTTTTAAAATTAAAATTTTTTATTGCATGTCCGTCAGTAGACTTGGCAAAAGCGGGTGGTAAATTTAAAGCTATGTCTAATTTGTCAATCAAATAAAAATGGACAAAAAACAATTGCCACATTTCTTTATTTAAGCCATCTAAGGTTTTAAATCCCGAAAGCTTTGTTACTTCAGTGTAAGTATTGTAAGCCTCTTGATAACGTTTCATTCTAAATAATAGAAACATTTTCGATTCCAAAAACTTAAACCAATTAAAAGTGTCTTTAATAGCATAAGCAATAGATTTCTCTATAGCTTCTAATGCAATATCGTATTCTCTTAAGTGGGTAGCAGCTACACATTTTTGTCCCCAAAAACTAGAAAGCGCAGATTTGAAAGTAAAAGGTTTAGTACTGATATAATCGAGTGCGCGCTCTACAACACCGAGCCAGCCAGCATAATCATCAACAGTTGAATAAATGTACACTTCTACTAAAAACGCATTTAAGTGCAATGAATAAGAATTGTATTTTTCTAAATAAGGTTTGAGCGTTGTGTGATATTCTTTTGCCAAATTCGCATTTTCTGGATGATATGCAACTGACTTAACATAGCGCACTTTGAGTGATTCACTATAACCCCTTGCTTTGCGTTCAGCGTGTAGTAGTTCTTCGTAATGCTCAAATTCTTTCTGCTTTATTTCAAAAGTTTTTATGTTGCCTTTGAGTGAATAATATGATTTTATAACGCCCAGCAACTCGACTGTTATTTCTGTATATTCGTAATAAATTGTCCTCTTTAAAAGTGCTTCAGCATTTTTTATAGCGAGACTGCGAAGTGAATTAAGAACAAGATTGTGAATGATTAACCATTCTCTGTTGGCTTCAAATTTTGTTTTATCGAAACTATCCCATGTATCGTTTTCTGTATTAATAAAAAGCAGGGTGTTGTAAACACTACTTTCAAAGCTTCTTTTAAAATTTATGAATTTTGTTGTGCTCTTTGCAGCTTTATCGCCATAAATTAAATCCGCTGCTTCATCATCATTTGTAACGTCCCCATTCACTATGGCTATACAATTTTGCATTATTACTCGTGCTATTAGCATTGCTTAATACGTCAATAAATCGAATTTTTCTGGGGTCAAGCGTTAAAATGATTTGAATGATATCTTCCATTCTTTGATTTGTTAAGTTTAAAATAATAATTGGTTCAACTAATACGCATAGATAACACTTAATCTGTAAAACTTAAAACACGCCATGGCTTTTTGATATAGTTTTAACTATGAAAAATGAAGAATGAAAATAAACAAGTTGAAATGAAAAAAATAAAAACACGGTATTAACGCATGAGTTTTGACGCAAAACTGTCCATGCTAAAAATATTTGAGTACCCTAAGTTTGTAGTGAAGTTAGTTAATAACATTAAAAATCACAATCATTAACTTAATGTACAAACAACATGGCTACAACTATTTTAATTATTTGGTTATTCGGCATTGTAATTATTGACGATGTCAATTTTCATCACTAATCAAAACAACAATGTACCCCACTAAAAATCTTCTCAAAAATAGTTGCAAATATTTCTGAAAGCGCAGAATGTAAACCTGTGTTGGTGTTTACAAGTTTTTTAAATTTATAAACATGAGCCCATAAAGCAAAATAAAAAATCCCGCATTAGCAAAGCCAATATGGGAAACGGCGGTTCGGCAATGTTAAATACTTTCGTAGGGCTTTAACAATGCAAAGTCTCATACTCCCCTAAACGTTAAAAAGAGAGATTAAACCACTTTTATTTTACTTTAAAACGTTTTATCAATGAAAAAGATTTTTTACGGTAGTACATTTATAATCTTATTATTGGGTATGTATCTTGCAAGTTGCAAAAAAGAAACTGCAATTAACGCAACGCAGTCCACAACGACTCAAGCTATTGATTTACTGGATGTTTATAAACATGCGGATGCTGGCGGTGTCATGCTTTACAACCATTATAAATTCAATTTTTTGACAGTAAAGCCAGAAGAATATTTTTATTTAACTAACAGGGATAAATTAGACGCTGAATTAAAGGCATTTAATAATCAAACTGGCGGAATGGATTATGAAGGCAAGATGTATAAGTTAAAAGAAATGAATTATATCAGCGAAAATGAGCGCGTTTATTTAACTAAGTTTATAAAAACTGTAGCTGAAAATGAGAACGACATGACTGCTGCGATGGATTTCATGGATAAACAGCATTTGGAAATTGCTAATAACTCATATTTATCTTTAGATGAAAAAACAAGACTTACAATTTTTTCTACTTTATTGAAATACCCAGCTAAATATTTCATAGAGAAAAATGTGAGCAAGCAAAAAAACAGTAATAATTCTTCAATTAAGGTATCTTCAAGGTGTTTTCTTGAAAGCAAGGTGGCTTGTATATTGGCAAATATAGAAGCAGGTTTAGTAATTGGAGGTTTAGCAGCTTATTTAGGCTCTCCTGGAGTTTTAGTTAAAGAAGTTGCAACTTGGTTAACTACTTTAATTGGAAGTATATCTGGCGCAGCTAGTGCTGCTGCTGGTATATTAATATCTTGTGGTGATTGTGATCCACCAACTTGTAAAGCTCCAGATGTTGCTTCACTTTCGGTTGATGGTGGTTGTAACGCTAGTGGTACAATTTTAATAACTGGAGGGCTTGATGAAGGTCTAGGTTTTAATGTAAATAATTCAAATGCTTCACCGTCTTATATACCACTTTCGAGTGGATCAAACACTTATCATATCAGTCAAAATAGTTCTGATGCAGCTCTTTCAGTTATAAGCCCTCAGTGTAACCCTTCAAGTGGAGCTAGTACATATCTTCCTTATCAATTTAATATTTATAGTCTGATTCATAACCCTGGCAATCCGAGTTTTATACAAGGAAATAATTCGCCTTCATCTGGTAGTATGGAAACCTACTACGTTTTGGGAGATGTGAACAAGCCAGGTTCTCAAATTGTTGCAAGCGTACAAGGCTCAATAGGTACAGTTATAGGTTCAATCGCTGGACAACAGGGTTATTCGGTTCAAGTAAGTTGGTTTCGAGGTGGTTCAGGGAGTTTATCAGTCCAAACTAGAAGTGCTTGTGGTGAATTATCAGGAACAGTAAATCTGCCTATTACAGTGCGATAATATGTAAAATTAGCGTGCAAGAAATAAAATGCTTGCACGCTTTCTATCGTTTTAAAATTTAAGATTATGAAAAATATAATAATCGGTTTTTTAGTAGCACTCATCTGTATTATTCAAAATTCATGTACCAAGACTCCAGCTCAAAATGATTTAGATAGAGTTTTTGCAGAGCAATTTCAATTTAATTTTAGCGATACCATAACTAATTTTTATTTCAAAGGAATTTTAGATAATCAAAAGATAAGCTATTCCGATGGTGTCGATAATTACAGTTATGTACAAGAAATTTCAACAAACCAACAAATAAGTGGAAATTCATTTTCCACATCGAATACTTCTATTAGTAAAGTAATTTATTATAGGGCATTTACTTTTCAATTACCAATAGAAAAAGCGCGAAATAGACCAAATTCTTGGTTACGTATTAGTTTAACTGGTCCTAGTTCAACCAATATTTTGAAAACGGATAGTATACTTAGGCTCTATCTACACAATAAGGCTAATCTATCTTTCACTAAACACCAATTATATCGGTCTAATATTGCGATACCAAGTGATTCTTTGGGATTCTCACTAAATCTAACAATGTTAAAATATATTAATGACTATTCGGGAGACTCACATTTTATCATAGAAACTTATCAAGGAGACCAAACAGGTAGTTTTCTGAAAATTAAAGAGGTGCAAAAAGAAGTAGGATTAGACATTGACACTTACTACGTAACCTTCAATTTTCAATGTAAATTATATTTCGATTTTGATTATTCCTCGCCATTTAGAACATTGAATGATGGAGAAATGCGCATCAGAATAGTTTTACCACGTTAAAGAACCACGCAATATTTGTAAATGAGTCCAAACTAATTTTAATCTTTAATTTTTTTTGTAATGAAAAAAACTGCGAGCTTTTATTTAATTTTCATGGCATTATTAATGTCTCAAAGTTGTGGGGATTTTGTTCTAAAAACCCAGATTTCTGATAAAAAATTTGAGCCTACTGACCCAATGAAATTAGAACTATATTATACGAAAATACCGAATCGAGAATATGAGGAAATAGCATTTGTATTTACATATAGTTACAATAAAATAAAAATAGACGCTGCAAAAATCGGAGCTAATGCTGTTTTACAAATTCGTGTAGAGAGGGGAGGTTACAGTGGTATTGCAGTCCGTTGGAAATGATTCTAAAATGTAACTTTTCAGCTCCAATGTAACTTATATATGCATGCTGTCCCTGTTTATTTATTTAGAAATCTTAGCGCAGGCGAATTGAGCGTTCAAATTGCTTTACCACACTGAATAGAAGTGTAATTAATTTTTTTACTTGCTTTTTTATAAAACGTTAAAAATTTATCATGAAAAAAAAATTTTACTTTCTCTTAATTTTCATTACATTATTATAAATTGAAAGTTGTGCAGATTTTATTTTAAACACACGGATTTCCGAAAAAAAATTTGAGCCTACCGATCCAGAGAAAATTGAACTTTATTATACAAAAATGCCTAATCGAGAATATGAGGAAATAGCATTTGCTTATGGAAATAGTTATAAAGATTTAAGAAGGGAAGCTGCGAAATTAGGGGCAAACGCTATTTTGCAGGTACGGGTAGATAGAGGTTATAAAGGTATTGCTGTGCATTGGAAATGA
>ENA-OFCD01000300-OFCD01000300.1-metagenomes-genome-assembly--contig:-NODE-300-length-33134-cov-7.430092_pt1 | contig 33134 bp, 28 predicted proteins | sample MGYA00153392_OFCD01 | MGnify analysis MGYA00153392
CGTAAAGGGAACTAGCACCTCAAGCTAGCGCGTCTGCCAATTCCGCCACCCGGACCGGTGTGCCACGCTGCTCGCGTGACGCCGCGTCAGCATACAGAGACGACGGCGGCGGGCTAGCGTTCGCGCGTCGAGCGATCACGAAGGAGACCTGTCGTGCCGGAGGCCCAGGACGAGGTCGTGGAGATCTGCCGCGACCTGATCCGCTTCGAGAGCGTCAACGACGGCACCGGCAGGGGTAAGGGGGAGCGGCAGGCGGCGGAGTACGTCGCCGGGCAACTCGCCGAGGTCGGGCTCGAGCCGCAGCTGTTCGAGTCGGCACCCGGCCGGGCCAGCGTTGTCGCGCGCATCGCGGGCGAGGACAGCAGTCGCGACGCGCTGCTGGTGCACGGCCACCTCGACGTGGTTCCGGCGGAGCCGAAGGCCTGGACATACGACCCGTTCGCGGCCGAGATCGCCGACGGGTGCGTGTGGGGTCGCGGCGCGGTCGACATGCTCGACATGGACGCGATGGTGCTCGCCGTCGTCCGGGACCGGCTGCGCACAGGCCGCAGACCGCCGCGCGACGTCGTGCTCGCCTTCGTCGCCGACGAGGAGGCCGGCGGGACGTACGGCGCGAGCTGGCTGGTCGACCACCAGCCGCAGCTGTTCGAGGGGTGCACCGAGGGCATCAGCGAGGTCGGCGGCTTCAGCCTGTCGGTCAACGACGATGTCCGGCTGTACATGATCGAGACGGCCGAGAAGGGGATGGGCTGGATCCGCCTGACGGCCGAGGGCACCGCGGGGCACGGCTCGATGCTGTCGTCCGACAACGCCGTCACCGAGCTGTGCGAGGCCGTTGCCCGGCTCGGCCGGCACCGCTTCCCGGTGCACCTGACCAAGACGGTCAAGCGGTTCCTGGCCGAGGTCAGCGACGCGTACGGCGTCGAGCTCGATCCCGACGACCTGGACCAAGTCTACAGCGTGCTCGGGCCGATGGCCCGCATCGTCGGCGCGACGCTGCGCAACACCGCCAACCCGACGATGCTCGACGCCGGGTACAAGCACAACGTCATCCCCGCCCGGGCGCACGCGATGGTCGACGGGCGCTTCCTGCCGGGTTTCGAGAAGGAGTTCGAGCGCGAGCTGGACGAGGTGCTCGGACCGCGGATCACCCGCGAGTACACGCATTACGACATCGCGCTGGAGACGGAGTTCGAGGGGGCGCTGGTCAACGCGATGGTCGCCGCACTGAAGGCCGAGGACCCGGGCGCGCGCCCGGTGCCCTATGCGCTGTCGGGCGGCACCGACGCCAAGAGCTTCAGCCGGCTCGGCATCCGCGGGTTCGGCTTCGCGCCGTTGCGACTGCCGGCCGACCTGGACTTCTCCGGGATGTTCCACGGCGTCGACGAGCGGGTGCCGCTGGACGCGCTGCGCTTCGGGGTACGTGTCCTTGACCGGTTCCTGGACGACTGCTAGCCCGCTGACTGACCGCTCCATGTCGGGATAGCGACCATGCCGCAGCCTGGTCCGCGAGCGTCAGCTCGGCAGCGGCGGCAGCTGGGGGCGCACCCGGCGGCGAACGGTCACGCGTCGTCGGCCGTCGGCCCAGAGGGTGTGCTGCGCAAGCTCCCAGTCGCCGTACTCCGCGTGGATGCTCAGCAGCTCCGTGGTCTGCCGGCGGTCGGCGCCCGCGGGGATGCTGAGCGCGCGGTACTCGTACTCGGCCACGCGTCGAGTTTAGCGGCGGGTCACGGTAGGCAGCCGGCCGCGAGGAGCAGGTCGCCAGGCGCAGGCGGCGAGGCCCTGCACGCCGAGCAGCCGGTCCCGTCGAGCAGCGCTTCCAGCTCAGTCCTCCAGGTCGTCGCTGGCCCAGCGCGCCATGCTCTCCGGGTAGCCGACCGACGGCTCCGAGACGTCGTCCAGCGCGCTGCGGATCTCCGGTGGCAGCTCGAGCGCCTCGGCGGCCAGTGACCCCTTCAGCTGCGCTGCTGTACGCGCCCCGAGCACGGGCGCCACGACGCCCGGCCGGTCGCGTACCCAGGCCAGTGCGACAGCGACCGGGGAGACGCCGAGTCCGTCGGCCGCGGTGAGGACAGCGTCGACCACCGACCGCGCGTCGGCGTCCAGGTAGGGCGCGACGAAGTTCCGCCAGCGCTCGCTGGAGCCGCGGCTGTCGGCGGGGGAGCCCCCGCGGTACTTGCCGGTCAGCACCCCTCGGCCCAGTGGCGACCAGGGCAGCAGCCCGACCCCGAGGGCAAGCGCCGCCGGGACGACTTCGCGCTCGACGCCGCGCTGCAGCAGCGAGTACTCGACCTGGTCCGCGACCAGCGGTGCGCGGCCGGGCCAGGCCCGCTGGTGGGCGGCCGCCGCCCCGAGCTGCCAGCCGCTGTAGTTGGAGACGCCCACGTAGCGGACCTTGCCGGCGGTGACGGCGGCGTCCATGGCCGCCAGCGCCTCCTCCCACGGGGTGACCGGATCCCAGGCATGCAGCTGCCACAGGTCGATGTGGTCGACCTGCAGCCGTCGCAGCGACGACTCGAGCGCCGTCAGCAGGCTGCCGCGGCTGGTGCCCCGCTGCATCGGGGTCGGGCCGGTGACGCCGTACGCCTTGGTCGCGACAAGCAGCTCCTCGCGCGGTACGACGTCGTCGAGCAGCCGGCCGAGCAGCCGCTCGCTCTCGCCGTCGCCGTAGGTGTTGGCGGTGTCGACGAGCGTGCCGCCCGCCTCGCGGAAGGCCACCAGCTGTGCTGCCGCGTCGTCCTCGTCGGTGTCGCGACCCCAGGTCATCGTGCCGAGCCCGAACCGCGAGACGACCAGCCCACTGCGCCCGAGGTGTCGCTGCTTCACAGGACAGACCGTAGCGGGAGGGACGCGATAGGTTGCGGCCCCATTCGCAGCCAGGCGTAGCAGACAGGAGTGGCAGTGGAGCTGGGACTGAACCTCGGGTACTGGGGCGGCGGCAACGACGCGGAGAACCTCGCGCTGGCCAAGGAGGCCGACCGGCTGGGCTACGCCGTCGCCTGGGTCGCGGAGGCGTACGGCTCGGACGCCGCCACGGTGCTGGCCTTCGTCGCCGCACAGACCGAGCGGATCGACATCGGCTCGGCGATCTTCCAGATTCCCGGCCGCACGCCGGCGAACTGCGCGATGACCGCCGCCACCCTGGACACGCTGTCTGGCGGCCGTTTCCGGCTCGGGCTCGGCGTTTCGGGCCCGCAGGTGAGTGAGGGCTGGCACGGCGTGCGCTTCGACAAGCCGCTGGCCCGGACCCGGGAGTACAGCGACATCGTCAAGCTTGCGTTGTCCCGGCAGAAGGTTCGCTACGAAGGCAAGCACTATGTCCTGCCGCTGCCGGACGGTCCGGGCAAGGCGCTGCAGCTCACGGTGCATCCGGTCCGCGAACACATCCCGATGTACCTCGCTGCGGTCGGTCCGAAGAACCTCGAGCTGTCCGGCGAGCTGTTCGACGGCTGGCTGGCGATCTTCTACTCGCCCGACTTCGCGAAGGACCAGCTCGCCTCGATCGCCGCCGGTCGCGCGAAGGTCGGCAAGACGCTGGAAGGCTTCGACGTCGTACCGACGATGCCGATCGTGGTCGGCGACGACCCGCGGGCCTGCGCCGATCCGATCCGCTGGTACGCAGCCCTGTACGTCGGCGGGATGGGCAGCCGGGAGCAGAACTTCTACAACCAGCTGGCTGTCCGGATGGGCTTCGAGGATGCTGCCAGGCAGATCCAGGACCGCTACCTCGGGCGCGACTACGACGGCGCTGGGCAGGCCGTCCCCTTCGAGTTCCTGGACGCCACGGCCTTGCTGGGCAGCCGGGAGCGGATCGCGGACAAGATGGTCCAGCTGGCCGAGAGCGGGGTCACGACCCTGACGCTGTCGCCGTTCGCCGGCACCATCGCGGAGAAGCTGGCGACACTGCGGACCGCCGTGCAGGCCCTGGAGCTGTCCGGCGTCGGCAGCTGAGGACCTCTCGCGCGCTGCTGCTCGGCGCGCTCCAGGGTGCGACGGAGGTCGTCCCGGTCTCGAGCTCGGCGCACCTCACCCTGGTGCCGTGGCTGCTCGGCTGGCCGCTGCCCGCCCCGCGTACGACATTCGCGGCGGGCCTGCACGCCGGGTCCTGCGCCGGCATCGCGGTGGCCCTGCTGGCCGACCGGCCACCGGCGCGCACACTGGCCCTCGCGGCGTCGACCTGCCTGCCCGCCGCGGTCGCGGGGCTACTCGCAGCCGACGCCGTCGAGCAACGGCTCGGCCGGCCCGCCCAGCTCGCCGCGCTGCTCGCCGTGGGGGGAGTCGCGCTGGCCGCCGCTGACCGCCGGCCGCAGGACCGCACGGTCGGCCGTCGGGAGGCCGGCCTCGCCGCGCTCGCGCAGGTCGCCGCGTTGGCCCCCGGCGTCTCCCGCTCGGGCGCCGCGCTGACCGCCTTGCGATCGGCCCGGGTCGGCCGGGCCGAGGCGGAGCGCTTCGCGCTGCTGATGTCGCTGCCGGTGACCGCGGGGGCCGCCGCACTGACGCTGGCCCGCGCCGACCGGGCGGTCCTGCGCGGCCTTGCCGGTCCGCTGGTTGCAGGCGTCCCCGCGGCTGCGCTGACCGGCTGGGCCGGTTCGCGCCACGCGTCCCGGCGCGCCGGTCAGGCCCTGATCAAGTTCAGCCTCTACCGTCTGGCCCTCGCAGTGATCACCGGTGTGGTCGTCCGCCTGCGCGCCACGCCCCCCGCACAGACACAGGAGTACTCGTGAACGTCGTGCAGGCCGTGGTGCTGGGTGTCGTCGAGGGGGTCACGGAGTTCCTCCCCGTCTCCAGCACCGGCCACCTGCTGATCACCGAGAAGCTGCTGGGCCTCGAGCAGGGGGACGACCTGATCGGGTTCACCGCCGTCGTCCAGGTCGGCGCCATTTTGGCCGCCGTCGTGTTCTTCAGCAAGGACATCCTGGCGCTTGTGACGGCGTTGTTCGGCGGGCTGACCAGCAGCTCGGGGCGTCGGGACCCCGAGTTCCGGTTCGCACTGGCCGTCGTGGTCGGCTCGCTGCCGATCGCCGTTGTCGGCTTCGCCCTGCGCAACGTCATCAAGAGCATCGACAAGCAGCTGGTCACGATCGCGCTCGGCCTGATCATCTTCAGCGCGGTCTTCGTCGTCGCGGAGCGCCGAGGCACCCAGGACCGTCCTGAACGCTCGCTCACCGTCCTGGACGGCTTGCTGATCGGCCTGGCTCAGTGCCTCGCCCTGGTTCCCGGCGTCAGCCGTTCCGGGGCGACCATCTCGGCAGGTCTGCTGCGTGGCCTGGACCGCGTGTCGGCCACCCGGCTGTCGTTCCTGCTCGGCATCCCCGCGCTGCTCGCGGCCGGGGCGTACGAGCTCAAGGACGCCAGCGCCGGCAGTACCGGTACGGGCACGATCCTGCTGGCAACCGTGGTCGCCTTCGGGGTGGCGTACGCCGTCATCGCCTTCCTGCTGCGCTTCGTCGCCCGGCACCCGATCACGGCCTTCGTGCCTTACCGCGTCGCTCTGGGCGTGGTGGTGCTGGCCGTGGTGGGGTTCCAGGCAGCGACCTGACCGGTCCGCGACCGTCCAGCGCGAGGAGCCAGCCGTGACCGCAGTCGAGGAGAGCGCCGGTGTGGACGCGGAGGCGGCCTGCCGGGCCCGCGGTGGCACGTCCTGCCGCGCCCACACCCGGGCCTACCGCGACGGTCAGGTCATCGAGGAGGGCTTTGCGGTCGGGCGGATCAGCGATTTTCTCCAGCAGGACGGCGTCGCCGTCTGGCTCGACCTGGAGCAGCCCGACACCGCCGACCTGGCGGCCATCGCCGAGGAGCTCGGGCTGCACCCGCTCGCGGTCGAGGACGCCGTGAACGAGCACCAGCGGCCCAAGGTCGACCGCTACGCCGACCACCTGTTCATGTCCTCCTACGTGGTGGCGCTCGGCGACGACACCGCGCAGACCGAGATCACCGAGGTGGCCGCCTTCCTGACCCCGCGCGCCCTGGTTACCGTGCGCAAGGGCGCCGGCCTGCAGGTCGAGCCGCTGCTCGCGCGCTGGGACGACGCGCCTCCCGAGCTGTCGACACACGGCGTCGGCTTCCTCGTGCACGGGCTGCTCGATCTGCTCGTCGATGGCTACTTCGACGCCGTGCAGGTGCTCGATGAGGTGATCGAGACCCTCGAGGACGTGCTGTTCGACGCCAAGCCGCGTTCCACCGAGCTGCAGCGCCGCAGCTTCGACGTACGCAAATCGCTGGTGATGCTGCGCCGGGTGGTGCTGCCGATGCGCGAGGTCGTCAACACCCTGATGCGGCGTGAGGTCGGGGTCGTGACGCCCGACTCGCTGCCGTACTTCCAGGATGTGTACGACCACGTGCTGCGCGCCTCGGAGTGGACCGAGGGGCTGCGCGACCTGGTCGGCACGATCCTGGAGACCAACCTGACCCTGCAGAGCAACCGGCTCGACATCTCGATCGGCAAGCTCACGGCGTACGCCGCGATCCTGGCTGTGACCACCGCGATCACCGGTTTCTACGGGCAGAACGTGCCCTACCCCGGTTTCTCGCAGACCTCGGGCTTCGTGTCCTCGGCGGTGCTGCTCATCGGGTCCGTGGTGGGGCTGTTCACGCTGTTCAAACGCAAGGGCTATCTGTAGGGCCGGCAGCACGCCCACTAAGATCTGCAGGTGACCACCGTCGTGCTCGTACGCCACGGCCTGACGCACCTGACCGGCCCGGTGCTCGCCGGCTGGACGCCCGGTCTGCACCTTGACGAGCGCGGCCAGCAGCAGGCAGCTGCGGTCGCCGAACGGCTGCTCCCGGTGCCGTTCGACGCGCTCGTCAGCAGCCCGCTGGACCGCTGCCTCGACACCGCGGCCGCGATCGCCAAGGGTCGCGAGGCCTCTGTCCAGGTCGAGGACCGGCTGGGTGAGTGCCGTTACGGCGACTGGACGGGGCGACCGCTCAAGGAGCTGGCCAAGGACCCGCTCTGGAAGGTCGTGCAGAACCACCCGTCCGCGGTCGTGTTCCCGGGCCCGGAGGGCGAGCCGCTGCGCGAGACCCAGAACCGGGCGGTCGCAGCCGTCCGCGACTGGAACGCCCGGCTCGGGCCCACCGCGACCTGGCTGGCCTGCTCGCACGGCGACGTCATCAAGGCCGTCGTCGCCGATGCGATGGGCCTGCACCTGGACTCCTTCCAGCGCATCGCCATCGACCCGTGCTCGGTGACCGTGATCAGGTACACCGAGCTGCGCCCGTTCGTCGTGCGCGTCAACGACACGGGCGGCGGTGTCACCGATCTCCTGCCGCCTGCGAAGGGCCGCCGCCGCAAGGCCAGCTCGGACGCCGTTGTGGGTGGCGGCACCGGCGCGGCCACGTAGGGTCGAACCGTGGCCAGGACGATCTTCGACTTCGACCCACCGGACCGCTTCGTCGCCGGCACGGTCGGCCAGCCCGGCGACCGCACCTTCTATCTGCAGGCCAGCGGTGGCGGGCGCACCGTCTCCGTCGCGCTGGAGAAGGCTCAGGTGCAGGTGCTGGCCGAGCGGCTCCAGGAGCTGCTCGAGACCGCCCGGCGCAGCGGCGCGGCGCTACCGGCGGACGCGGGCCGCGAGCTGGAGGACACCGCCTCGCTCGACGCGCCCGTCGAGGAGGAGTTCCGGGTCGGCACGATGGGGCTGGCCTGGGACGGCGAGAGCGAACGCGTTCTCGTGGAGGCGCTGGCGCAGGCCCCCGCCGTGGAGCAGGGCGAGGAGGTGGAGCCGCTCAGCGACGCCGACGACGGGCCCGACGCGCTGCGGGTCCACCTCACGGCGCAGAACGCCCGGGCTTTCGTGGTCCGGGCTCAGCGGGTGGTCGCGGCCGGGCGGCCGCCCTGCCCGCTGTGCGGGCTGCCGCTGGATGCCGAGGGGCATGTCTGCCCGCGTCAGAACGGACACCGCCGCTGATCGGGGCGGCGCAGCCGGGGGAGGTGCCGGACACTACGGGGGTGCCCGCCACGCTGGACCTCGAGGACGCCCTGCGCCTGCTGCGCGAAGGTGAGCTGTCGGTCGAGGGTCGCCTGCTGGACGCCTCGAACGCGACGCTGTACTGCGCGGCGCAGCTCGACGGCGTCACGGCAGCCTGCGTGTACAAGCCGGTACGCGGGGAGCGGCCGCTGTGGGACTTCCCCGATGGCACCCTGGCCGGCCGCGAGGTGTCGGCGTACCTCGTCAGCGAGGCCTCGGGGTGGGACGTCGTACCACCGACGGTGCTGCGCGACGGGCCGTACGGCAGCGGGATGTGCCAGCTGTGGGTCGATGTGGACGAGACGGTCGACCTGACCGAGCTGGCCCGCAGTGACCACGTCGACCTGCGGCGGATGGCGGTGTTCGATGCGATCGTCAACAACGCCGACCGCAAGGGCGGCCACCTGCTGCCCCGGTCCGACGGACGGGTGCAGGGCGTCGACCACGGCATCTGCTTCTCCGTGGAGGACAAGCTGCGCACGCTGCTCTGGCAGTGGCGCGGGGACGCGCTCACCGATGAGGCCGTGGAGGTGCTGTCGCGGCTGCGGGCCGAGCTGGACGGCCCACTCGGCAACGGCCTGCACGACCTGCTGACCCGGCGTGAGGTACGGCGCACCGTCGAGCGGGTGGACGGGCTGCTCGCCAGTCGCCGTCACCCGCAGCCGTCGGGGGACTGGCCGGCGATCCCGTGGCCGCCGTTCTGAACGCGTGTTGTTCGCAGTCTTGACGCCAGGTCTCCTACGCGCGCCTGCTCGTTTACACTCCGTAGTCATGAGGATTAGCGAGTGAAGGCTGTGCGCGGATACCTGGTCGTTCTGCTGCTGATGGCCGCGGGCACGGCCTGCACAGCACAGGTGCACGGCTCGACCTCCGGGGCCACGGGCCCCGCCCCCGGTGGACCCTCATCCTCGCCCTCCTCAACGCCTTCCGCAACGCCCCCGACGCCCGGTCCTGCAAGCGCGCCGACTGCTCGACAGGCGCCCATGCCGGTCCAGCCCTCGTCCGTCAGCAGGTCCGTGGGCGTACCGCTCGCTAAGCGACTCCCCGCGGTCCCGGCCAGATTCAGCGCCCCGGTGACCTACCAAGACGGCTTGGCCGTCGCAGTAACCAAGACGACCCACGACATCGTCACTGCGACCGGCGCCGGAGCCATGACGGGGAGCCCTACCAGCACCTTCGGAGTAACGTTCACCAACGGCGCGCAGGCGCCCATCGACCTTGCGGCCGTGGTGGTCGAGGCGCACTACGGCCCCGGCCGGCAACTGGCTGCTCCCGTCTACGCCGACAATGTCCAGGACTTCACCGGTCTGCTTGCTGCGCACGGGTCCTCAACTGCGGCCTACACATTCTCGATCCCATCAACTGCGCTGCAGGACGTCACGCTGTCTGTGGACTTCGACGGCGTGCACGTTCCGGCCGTCTTCACCGGCGTCGTGGGCTGACTGCGACCAGCGGGCTCGCGACCAGTGACCGCGCGACTCCCGGTGCCTATCCCTGTTCAGGCATCGCGAGGGCGTCAAGCAGGCGGGCCTGCAGGCCCGCATCCGCGTCCCCCGAGGCCCGCGCGGAGATCTTTTCCCGCCAGTAGTTCCGCGACATTGTCGGCGTAGAGTAGTTCCGCGCCTCCCCGGTCCCCGTCCGTGCAGGGCCTGCCGGACGCACGCCCAAGGTCTGGGCACAGGCCTCGAAGTAGACGGCGTCGGCGTTCGGGGGAGCCCAACCGGCGTCCTCCCAGTCGATCAGCCAGGTCGTGTGCGCAGCCCGCCGCAGGTTCCATGGGGTCAGGTCGCCGTGTGCCGGCCGCCAGTGCGACGGGGTGACAGCCGGGCGTTCCAGTCCGCGCTCCACGGTGGCAGCTACCTCGGCGAGTAGCCCCGACGTGATTTTCAGGACGGGCCGGTGGGGCCGGCTCGCCATCGCTTCGGACGCGACCCAGTCCCAGCCGTCTTCGGTGCCCTGGCCAAGGACTCTTGGCACCCGGAAGGTCACCGCACCCAGTTCGCACGCACTCGACGCCACGCGTTGCTCGGCCGCGATTCCGCTGGGCCCGTGACGCAGACGCACGACCAGGGACGCGCCCGGGTTCCAGAGCGCCAGGAGCAGCCCGGTGCGAGAGCGCTGAGGCCGCTCGTAGACGGCCAGACCGCCGACACCACCGAGTAGATCTGACCAGGCCTCCCACAGGCGCGTCCAGGCCGGGTCCTCGACGGGGGTGTTCCAGTGCTCCCGTGGCCCGGGTAGCAATCGCGCGCCCCCTGCCCGGGCTACGGCCCACAACGCGCGTTGGGCCAGCAGGGGACCCCGCCGGGACGCCGTGTAGAGGGTCGTACCGAGGGCGGTCGCTCCCCGTGGCGTCATCGGCACGAGCACGTTCTGCCAGCCCGGCGGGAACCTGACAAACACGCCGGCTGCGGCTTCAGCTGCTCGCAGAGCCACCTAGGACCACGGAAGCGGGCGCCCCAGGAGCCGCTCCAGTTGATCGTTGTACGGAGCGAACCGGGCCTCGAGCCTGGTGCGTACCTGAGGCGCGAGGTCGTCCGCCCGCGTCGCGTTGAGCCGCTCGGCGCCAGGCAATTCCCGCTGCCGCAGTCCGAGGTGGTCACAGACGTCGTCGAGCACCGCCTGGCTGTCGTGCACGTACGCCTCGGTCGTCACCACCAGGAGCTGGGACGACGGGTAGTGCTCGAGCCACCGGCGGACCGAGGTCACGTACTCGCTCTGCCGGGCATAGGACTGTTGCTCATGGGCGTAATGCCCAGCACACGGGTCGTCGAGTAGCCGTTCCGCTTCCTGACCGATGCGTTCATCCTCCGCCGCGAGCGCGTCCACGAAGCTCAGCGGCTCCATACCAGCGCGCCGACGTTCCTTCCAGTGCGAGAACGTTCTTTCGACGGGGTCGCGGAGCTGGGCGATCAGCCGCACGTGCGGCAGTAAAGCCGCAGCTCGGGGTGGCGCCAGGGGGTGGAAGAGGTAGTAGGGCGACGCCTCGCCCGTCACAACGGTCAGACCGATCGCGCGCGCGACCGCTTGACGGCTGCGCTGCGAGGGCAGGTGTGACCGGTACCAGCGCTCTCCACGCTCGTAGTTCGAGTCGAAATAGTGCACGCCCTTGGTGTGGGTCGCCTTTGGCAGGTGCTCCGGCCGCGGAAAGAGGGGGACGACCTGCTCATGGCGCAGGAGGTGGTGGTAAAGCGACGTACTTGCACCCCGCTTGGCCCCGATCACGAGGAAGTCCGGGAGCGGGCGCCAGGCTGCAGTGGCAAGGCCGGCCCCCCGCACGAGGGCGCGACCGGTCTGCAGCGCAATCCTTCCTGCGCGCCCAGGTGGCGCCTGGCTTGACGGTGCGGGGGATCGCCCGTCGTGAGACAGCGAGTGTGCAGGCCAGTCCGACACGCTGCTCACCTCGACACCAGCCGCCGGATGCGTCTGCCATCGGCACGGGGCGATACATCCCATCGCGAGCTCAACTGGCGGCACAGGAATTCGTACTTCTCGGCTACGTCATCCCAACGGTAGTGCTTGTCCGCCCGCCGTTGGTGCGCGGCGCCCCGGCGTGCGACGTCGCCTTCATCCGCTTCAGCGGAGAGCAGCAGATCGGCGAGCTGGCGAGGACTGTCGAAATAGCGGCCATCCTCGCCCAGCACCTCGCGGTTGAAGACCACGTCGAACGCCAGCACCGCGCTGCCCGCCCCCATGGCCCTCAGCAGACTGGGGTTGGTGCCGCCTACGGAGTGCCCGTGTAGGCAGGTGTAGGCGTTGGCGTAGAGCTGGTCGAGCAGCTCTTGGTCCCAGACCGATCCCAGCAGGCGAATACCCTCGTGCTTGGCTGCCAAGGCCTCGATCTTCCGGGTGTAGACGCCCGCGTGTGGAGCGGACCCAACCACGACGAGCGGCTTCGTCGCACCGGAGCGCAGGTAGCCATCAAGGGTGAGGTCAACGTGGTTCTCTGGCTCAAAGCGCGCCACCACGAGGTGGTAGCCGAGCGGTGTGAGGCCGAGCTCGGCAAGCCGCCCATGATCGCCACCGAGCAAGATCGGTGCACCGTAGGTGATGAGATGTGATCTCGCGCCGAACTCGTCTCGGTAGTAGTCAGCGATCCCCTGGGCGTCGGCGATGATGGCGTCCGACCATCGGACGGCCATCTGCTCGGCAATCCGGTAGTAGCGGCGACCCCCGCCACCCCACTTCGCTCTTCGCCATTCCAGCCCGTCCATGTGCGTGGCCACCGGTATCCCGCGTGCTCGCAGCAGCGGCAGGAAGGGCGAATTAGCCGCATTGAACAGAAGCGCGACGTCAGGGGTCCGCCGGATCAGCGCATGCACGGTCGACACACCGGTGTGCGAAAGCGTCTCGAGCGTCTTGCTGTTGATGGCGGGCATGTGCACGAGGGACATCCCCAGGTACTCAGCGACGGGGTCCGCCGCCCCCCGGCAGTAGACAGTCACCTCGTGACCGCGCGTGACGAGCCGCTTACCGACTTCCGCCACAGCGGTCTCGAAGCCCCCGTAGCTCGCCGGGACTCCCCGCGTACCGAGCATGGCGATCCGCAGCCGGGTCAACGGCTGGTCCCTGAGTGCAGGCACGGGTTGTGCCGGCACGCTTCGCGTCCGGGCGACGCCGTTCAATTCGGGTAGTGACGGCTGCGCATCCGTGCCCGGCAGCGGGTCACTCCACGCGGCCGGCGCCCCCGCCGCCGTCACTGAGACCTCGTGGACGAAGCGGTCGGTCGAGCGATGCGGGGAGTGCTGCAGCTGGGCATGGGGCAATGGTGGCACAGAGTGACGGTTGTTTACGGTCGGAGCGGTGAAGCCCTGGGTCATCGCTGCGGAACGACGCGGATCATCGCCACCGCTCGGCGACTAGGCGACGGACAGTGACGACAGACGTGTGTACAGGTTGATCGACCGCTGTCCATGATGACCACCTCCATGCGCCCCCTCCTAGCTGATCGTCGGAGCGAACCACGACGGGCCTATCGATGCTTGTCTCCGACAGGTGTCCCGATCCTCGGGATGCCTGTTGCGCGACGACTGCGGGGCCATCACGGTGCTCATCCCCCGTCAAGAGACCAGTTGACGGGCTGGCCCCGACGCGGCCTGCCGTACCTGCAGTGCTGTCGTCCCGGTGCAGGTCACCCTCGCCCGTACCCGCAGGGGTGTGCCGGAAGCATGGGCAAGGCCGGGACAGCAATGCCATTCGCCATGGAGAAGCCCGTCCGTCGCCCGGTGAGAAGCCGAAGCCCGGTCGCCGCGACCTGCGAGTTTGCGATTGCGGTCCCGCCCCTGTGCTCGCTAACGGTAGCGCTCGCGGCGTCGTGGTCCGGCGCCGCGGACAGCTGCCTGGCACTCGCCGACGCCGCGCTCACCAGGGCCGACTCGTCGTTGAAGGCTTGGGGCGGCCCACCGGTCTCGCTCGGCTGGTTCGCGGCCCGAGGACATAAGCGCGAGCGCGAGTCACCCCCACGGTGCAGCGGCCGTCGCCCCAACTGCAGCGCCGGAGTCAGCCGCCACGACACCGGACGCCTGCATTGGGCGTCATTCGGAATCAGGAGCGATACCGAGGACGGCCTTGCCCAGGGTATTGGCGGTCGCCTTAGGGACGGGTTCTCGTTCGACCGCTCGCCAGGTAGTGCGCGTCCACCATGGCGGGCGTCAGCGCCGTCGGATAGATCGCGACGTCGTCGATCGTGCCCGCGAGAAAGAAGCTCCCGGGCTGGTTCGGCCAGCCGGCTAGGTTGTCCCCGCCGATCCGCCAGTAGCCCGTGTACGGCTGACCCAATGTCGTTCCCGGATCCTGACCCACAGACTTGTCGTCGACGTACAGGGTCATCCCCTGCGTGGGATCGAGCGTGGCGACAACCTGGTGGTACTGCCCGTCGTTGTAGGTCTGCCCGCTGGTCACGGTGTGGACGCCTCCGTTGTACACACCGAAGATGATGTGTCCGGCGTTGTCCATGTAGACGTGCCGGTCGTAGGAGCCGCTCGTGCCGGCGTTGGCACTGCCATAGCCAATGATCTTACCGCCGGTGGTGGATGTCGTCTTGACCCAGCCTTCCACCGTGAGCGACGCGGTGGCGGGCGATGCCGACCGGGTCGCTGCGAAGCCGTTGGTAGTGCCATCGAAGACGGAGGCCGGATTTGCATCTGCGTTGATGGCCCCTACCGCACCACCGGTGACGCCGCTGCCACTGGTGGCGTCGTTGAACCCCGCGTAATCGAAGGCCGTCGACCCCGTCTCACCGAGTCGCCAGAAGCTCGTGGCTCCGTCGGCCAACACCGCTTTGGTGTAGTTGCTCGGGCTTGTCGACGTCACCGTCACCGTCTTGCTTCGCATGTTGTCCAGGTTGTTTCCGAAAGGGTCGCTGACCTTGAGTCGGTAACTGTGTGAGCTGCCGAACGCGAGGCCCCTGTCGATAAAGCCCATCGGTGCGCCGGTCGGCACGCTTGGATTCGTTGTCGTCCAGCCCGTGGCGGGCTGGGTCAAGGAATAGACCGGTGCTGTGCCGAAGTCCCGGTACAGGTCATAGCGCAGGCTGGAGTTGTCTGCGTCCCACGTAGCAGGCCAGGACACCCGGATGGTGCCAGCCTGCAGCGAGGCAGCGGTCGGCAAGAGCGCCGGCGTGAAGACGGGCTTCATCTTATTGGGCGCAATAGTGCTGAGCGCAAAGCGCACGAGCCCCTGCTGGCCGGTCCCGTTGACCGACGGGAACTCGCCGCCCTCGATCAGGTAGTTGGCGTTGCCGGTCACTGTCCAGGCAGCCTGGAACTGACCGGTGTAGCTCCCGGCGCTCAGGGTGGGAAACCAGTGCAGGAGTCCGGGCACCGGTTGTCCGGAGTAGTTCATGTTGCTGCCCGCAGGACTCTGGTCGGTGCCGATCGGGTAGGCGGTCTCCGCCAGCGTGCGGTGCCAGGTGGTAGGGCTGGTGTCTGAGAACGCCCCGAGCGAGCTGCAGTCGTGTGCGTGGCTGACGGAGTAGATGGTGTCACCCGCCGGGAACATCCCGTAGGTCGCCCCGTAGCAGTTGTCCAACCACACCAGATCGCCCGTGTCGAACTTAGCGGCGAATCGCCCGTCATACCAATGTCCACCCTCGCCGTCCGCGGAGCCGAAGACGGTGTCCCCCTGTACCTGCAGGTCGGTCACCCAGCTCGTTGCGGTCGTGGGGTTGAGCGTGGTCGGCACGGGCCGGCTGCTCCAGGGGGCCGTCGCCCCGGAAACTGCGTCGACAGCACCAACGCCGACCTGGGGAACGCCGTTCATCGTCTGGAAGCGTCCGCCGACGATGACGCGGCTGGCGTTGGTTGGCGACACAGCGAGCGCCTCGACCTGGTTGTCGAGCGCAGTCGGCTGCCAAGGCAGCAGCGCACCGTCGGTGCGGCCAAAAGCGGCCAGCCGGCTGCGCGCGACCCCGTTCGCCTTCATGAACGCCCCACCGACGTACACAGCAGTGCCGGTGACCGCCACTGCCCGCACCTGGGCGGAGACGGTCGGTGCGAAGGTGGGATCCAGCGTCCCGCTCGTGGTGTCGAAGGCGGCGATCTTGCTCCGCACCTGTCCGTCCACAGTGGTGAAGTCGCCGCCGACATAGATCCGTTTGCCGTCGGGGGAGGGTTTCACGGTCAAGGCCTGCGCGTTGAGCGCAGGCGCGAAGGGCAGCAGGTTGCCGGTCGCTACGTCGAAGGCCAGGATGTTGTTCCTCACTACCTCTCCGGCGCCTCCGACCGCCACGCCCGCTGGGCGCGCCCGGGTGAAGCTCCCCACGGCGTAAGCGGTGGTCCCGACGATGGCGGTCTTCCAGACCACGCCGTTGATCTGCACCGTGGGCAATGCGTCCGCACTCACGGTGCTGGGGACGCCCGCGGCCGGGCGGGTATCCGCGAAGACCGGGGAAGCGGTCAGACCCAAGGCCACGAGCGCGCCTGACAGCAACAGGCATACCGCAACACTCACTCTGGTACTCACGAACGTCGGCCTCATCTTCAGCAGCGGTGCTCGGCGGGGGTTGTTCTCAGAGTGTCCACGACCAACCCTCCGCCTGAGGCTGTTCGGGGGCTGTCGGGGGCCGGTCACGCGTGAATTCACCCGAAAGAGGTACTTCAGCGTGCCCTTGACCTCGCCGACTGGCCACCGACAGTCGCCCAGGTGCCGTTGTGCGAACGCATCACGTACTGCGACTGTGTGTACGGCGTCCGGGTGAATCGCCCCCGTCGTACTCAATCGCGGCGGCCGCCTCGCCGACTGACACACACATGACCGCCTCTACGCACGCAACGCGCCTGCCGCAACTGAGCCGGGCGCGACGGCTCGCCAGTCGGCCAAGCACGCTCCTGCTCGTCCCGCTGGCGGCCAGCTGCCTGATCCTCACGAGCGCTCCTGCCGGTGCGGCGTTCGAGCCGGTCGGGCACTACCCGGGAGCAGTGCTTTACCAGAGTCCTGGGGCGGTTGGTGCACTTCCCGTGTGGCCGACGTCGGATGCCGGGATTGTCCAACTTGCTCTGCTGGCGCCTGCGCAAAGCAGCTCGCTGTTCCAGGGAACCGCGCCCACGCCCTATCTTGACGGAGTTGTCACGCTGTCTCAGGACAAGGTGGCCAATGGCAACGGCGTGTACGTCTCCTACGTCGCGCGGCGGGTAGCGGGTAGCGGCGCGTACCTGTCGAAGGTGCGCCTTGCGTCAGACGGTTCGGTTCGGTTGTCCCTAGTGCGACGCGACGTAGCGGGCGCGGAGGTGACCCTGATGCCGGAAACTGTCCTGCCGGGTCTCACGGCAGGGTCGGCCGAGGAGCTGAGGCTGCGCGTACAGGCGATAGGCACAGCTCCGACCGCTTTAAAGGCAAAGCTCTGGCGAGCCGGGAGCATCGAGCCGAGTGGCTGGAGTGCCACCGCGACGGACAGCACCCCGACTATGCAGGGCCCGGGTGATATCGGGGTCAGCGCCTACCTGTCAGGGGCGGCCAGCAACGCGCCGATCGGCCTGACCTTCAGCCACTTCGCAACGAACCGGACTGCCCAGGTTCCGGTTGTGCCCGGCGCGCCGGATCGTGCGTCGTTGTCGGCGGGTTCGCTGGCGGTGGGTGCTGCCCAGTACGCGGTGCCATCGGGCGCGCTGTTCGTGTCACCGACTGGTGATGATGCGGGTTCTGGTGCCATGGGGTCGCCGTGGCGGACGGTGGGGCGGGCGGTCTCGGCCGCGCCAAGTGGCACGACCTTGGTGCTGCGCGGCGGGGCTTACCACGAGAGCGTGACGATCCCGGCCGGTCGGGCGTTGACGATCCAGAATTATCCGGGGGAGGCGGTCTGGTTCGACGGCGCCCGGTCTGTGTCGAACTGGCTGCCAGACGGGGGCACTGCCTGGCGCGCGGACGGCTGGACGGTCAGGTTCGACCACAGCCCGACCTACACCCCGGGCGCTCCGGACAACACCACACCGGGTTGGTCGTTCGTCAACGCGGCCCACCCGCTGGCCGCTTATCCCGAGCAGATGTTCATCGACGGGGTCGCGCAGACCCAGGTGGCCTCGCAGGCCCAGGTCAGCGCGGGCACGTTCTACGTCGATACCCTCAACTCCCGCTTGTACCTGGGCAGCAACCCGGCTGGACACGAGGTGCTGTCCAGTGATCTGAGCACGGCCATCACCGTGCGCGGCGCCGGCAGCGTCGTGCGGGGCCTGGGCGTGCATCGTTACGCCACGCCGGTGCCGCTGAAAGGCGCTGTCCTGGCACTGGCCGGCGACGTGACAATGGAGAACCTGACCGTCAGCGACAACGCCACGCAGGGCATCTATGTCGGCGGAGTAAACCTCGGTACCAACAACACCTTGCGTCATGTCACCGTTGAGCGCAATGGTCTGCTGGGCATCGAGTCGTCCTACGCCGACGGACTCCGGCTCATCGGCGTGCGGGCCTCGGGCAACAACACGCAGCACTTCAACACCTCGCCCGTGTCCGGCGGCGTAAAGATCGGCAGGGTCCGCAACATCTCCGTCTCCGACAGCGTTTTCGCGAACAACGAGGGCCCGGGGCTGTGGATGGACGAGTCCGTCTTCAACGCTACCGTCACCGGCAGCGACATGGTCGCCAACAGCGGCCATGGCATATCGTTCGAGATATCGTCCAACGGCACGTTCGTCGACAACCTGATCGCCAGTAACGGCGGCAACGGCATGAAGATGAACAACTCGTCCAACCTGTCGATCTGGAACAACACCATCGTCGACAACCGCTCCCAGCCGCTGTGGCTGGTGCAGGACTCCAGAGTCGCCAGCAACCTGTCCACGCCCGGCCATGACCCTCGGCAGGCCCTGCCCGACCCGACCGTGACCTGGCTGCTCGGCCCAGCGATCGTCCGGAACAACATCTTCGCCCGGACCGCCTCCAACTGCTTCCTGTGCGTGCAGGACAGCGCCCTACACCGCAACGCCGCGACCATCGGTATCAATGCCGACAGCAACGTCTACAACCGGCCCACCACGACCAGCCCCGGCTGGCTCGTCACCTGGCCGAACGGCGCGCCGAACCCGATGGTCTTCAGCACCATCACTGATTTCGACAAGATCACGGGTCAAGAAGCCCATGGCCTCGAGTTCACCGGCGCCGCTGTCCTGACCACCAGTAACACCCTCACCCCCGCTCTGCTCGCCGTCCAAAACACCAACGCCCAACCTCTGGACGCTGGCCTGGCCGCCCTCAGCCACCACGCCCCCGGCGAACGCCGCCTTGGTGCCTGGCTCAGCTGACCCATCGACCGGACCAGCTCGCGCCGGACGCTTGTCACCCGAAGCCCCACACAACTTCGTGACGGCTGCACGAGAACGTCTTGTTGCGGCCCGCGTAACACTGCGGAGGCATGATCGGTACATGTCTCGTCGCCTCGTAGCTGTGCACCCCAACGTCGACCTGTACGGCAGCGACCGCATGTTCCTTGCCGCCGTTCAGGAGCTGCCGACAGACGGTGACTTCGTGACGACCGTCGTCTCGGGCAAGGGTTTGCTCACCGACGAGCTCGACGACCGGGGCATTGCGTATGAGTGCCTGAGCTTCCCCGTCCTGCGCAAGCAGGAGTTAAGTAGTCCGATCAAAGTCGCTCTCTGGATTGGTCGGTGCGCGAGCGCCGCGCTTCGGCTCGCAATCTGGCTGCGAGTTCGGCGCATCCACACCGTCTACGTCAGCACGATCATCTGTCCTGTGTGGGCCCTCGCGGCGCGCCTGGCGGGCTGCCAGCTCGTGGTTCACCTCCACGAGAGCGAGGCAGGTATGCCTGCGCTCTTACGCGGAGCCTTGCTATCTCAATTGCGCATTGCCCACGTCGTCATAGCCAACTCCAACACCAGTGCCGAGTGGGCGGCTAATGCTGGACGCACCGTTCGGTCCCGAACCACAGTCGTCTTCAACGGGGTCGCCGAGCCTGTCGTACGTACCGAACCGGAGTGGAGCGACGAGGCCTCACAGCACGTGGTTATTGTCGGACGTCTGAACGAGCGCAAGGGTCAGCATCTGGCGATCTCCGTAGTTGCCGCCCTGCGTGCCGACGGACTGGACGTCGGCCTGACGATCATCGGCGACACCTTCCCTGGGTACGAGTGCTACGAGCGCCGGCTCCACCAGCAGGCTGAGCAGCTAGGTGTCGGCCGAAATGTCACCTTCAAGGGGTTCATCACTGAGCCCGGCCCCTATCTCAGCCGGGCCGATCTGGTGATGGTGCCCTCGAGCGTCGAGTCGTTCGGGAACGCTGCCGTGGAGGCGATGCTCGCCGGCGCTCCTGTGCTGGCCAGTAACGTGCAGGGTCTGACCGAGACGATCATCCACGGCAAGACAGGGATCCTGGTGGCGGTGAACGACATTGATGCGTTCACACAAGGCGCTCGCGCACTCCTCATGGACCGGCCTGCTGCTCGCGCACTCGCTGAGCGTGGACGGGCGGAGGCCCGACGTCGGTTCAGCACGCCCGCCTACGGGGCGGGGCTGCGCCAAGCCATGCCGAGGTACCCGGCTCCCTGAGCCCGGCCAGTCCGTCCGAGGTCACCAGGTCCTGCAAGGTTGCTGCCGTCCAGGACCGCCAGCACCGGCCGGGTCACATCCAGCCAGCGTTCCCGCAGGTCGACAAGCAGCTCGGTGACAAGCCACGCGTTCTCTGTCGAGCCCTCCACCAGCGACAGCCGACCTTCGTGCCGTCCAGGGTGATCGGCGAGCGCGACGATGCAGCACGACTCGGCGAAGTGCACCCCGTCGACCAGGAACGCCTCCAGGTTCATCCCGGACAGGTCCGCGGCCAGCAGCTCGCCGAGCGCCGTCTGCGTCGCGGCGACGAACCGGCGCGACACTGCCGACCTGCTCGTACTTGCCGCCTGCTCGGTGACACCTTGGCACCGGTCGGCTCGACCCCGACCGGGTAGCGCCGGGTCATCAACCCGGCGAGCATCCTTTCCGTCGCCAGCCGCCCGAGCAGCTCGGTGGAGCTAAACAACTGATACGCCGGCACCGGCACTTCCCCGGAGCCGTCCGTGACCCGGATCCGGGGCCGCTGGACTCCCACCCGCCAATCGCCCAGCGTCACCGACCCGGGCCCGGTGCCAACGCGGTAAACGGCACTTCGGTGATCTCGGCGTCGCTGACGAGCTGCCCGGCCTGTTCGTCTCATACGGCGTGCGGGTCATGGATCGGCGTCCAGGCATCGTCGCTGGTGCTGGCGATCACCTTGTTCACCTGCGGGTTCGACCTGGCGGTGATGGAGAGGCGGGCACCGACCCGGCGGGTGGCGGCGGCCCCGTCGCCGAAGTCCCCAGCGGCATGCATCAACGCTGCTGTCCGGGGCCCTTCGCGGCGGATCCGGCGCCGCTTCTACTCAAGGCCCACCCGCCACTTTGGTCAAGACCCGATCACTAAGCAGATCAACCGCAAACGGACTCACGTCACGCTCGCACGGATCAGAGCCCAATGAGCCCGCCACGACTTGGCTGGAACACCGGCGTCATCCAGTAAGCGCGGGCCGACGAGTCCTCCGCGGTCGCACCCGGGCCGCGCCGGCTGGGGGCTGCGCTCTGGTGAGGACAACGGTCCAGGTTGTGAGGAAGAACAGCCAATCTCCAGCGACGTTCGAGGTAGCTCCCAACCCCTCCGAGAACAAACTGTGCACCAAAAGCAGGACGGCAATGCCCAGGGGGAGCGCCCGGTCCAGTCTGCTCAGTGACGTCATGGTCCTGTCAACGGTCCCGATCACATACAGGAGACGAACAAGCCAGGCTGTCCAAACGAGGAGCCCCAGCAGCCCGAGGTCCACAGCCACGTTAATGAAGGCGTTGTGGGCCCCACCCAGGCCGGTTGATTCAAGGAACAGTCCACGCGACGCACTGAGCCCATAACCGAACAACGGCTCCGCACGTACCGCTGTGATCGCACTGCTCCACAGATCGGTCCGGGAGTTCAGTGTCGCAAGCTCAGCCGAATCTTGTCCACGTGAGAAATACGCGACTACGCTGCCAGTCACTAAGGGAGCGAGCATTGTCACCACGGCGACCGACGCAAGCGTAAGGACGACACGGCGTCCGCGAAGGAGGACCCAAAGGACGACCAAGGCACCCAGTGCTGCACCCAAAACGGCGTTACGCGTCCTGGTCGCGATGAGACCGTACGCTGTGAGGGCAAACAAGAGGGCGTAGGTCCACCTCGACCAACGCTTTCCTGGCCAGTCGCTACCGTATCCAACGAGATAAGAGAATGAGATGACGAAGGCAAGGCCTACGTAGACGCCGGTCGTGATGGGGTGCAGTTGCAGCCAGGTGAATCGCCCTGCCTGTAGGGGATACGACGTGACGGTGGGGTGCACCATTCCGAAGACGATCGAGCCAGCTACCAGCACGAGAAAGGCATGGCTGAACCGGTGCAAGTCGCCTATGGTCACCTGCGCGCAGCCGAGCGCAGTCAGGAGGAGTAGCACCAGCGTCTCGGCAGCTCGGACACCGGCAAGTGACTTGTACGGCGAGTAGCTGACCGAGACGACGAGAAGGGCCACGTACGCGCAGCAGAGCACGAGCACAGGATGCAGTCGCTGCAGCCGCGGCAAGCGCGGCAGCCTGAGCAACAGGTAGCACGCGACAAGGGCGTACAGCGCGATCTCAAGGAGAATGTAGGCGTCGATGCCACCCGCCAGGGTGTCGGTAGCGGGACGCACCCGGAACTTGTAGTCGCTCGCCACCATCAGGCAGAGCGCACACCAGGCGAACCACGGGCTTTCGCGCTCGGCGACGGGACCATCGCTCTCGACACTTTCGCCGAGGTGCCGATACGAAGGGTGCAGTCGTAGCGGCGGATGGTCCGCGTCGCGCTCTGCCGCTACGACAGCCAAGCGGGTCACGTGTCCACGCCGAGGATCGGGACCGGGCCATCCCCGACGGCCGTCATGCGCTCTCCGGCTCAAGGCCATGCTCCACCATGACGAGGAGTGTGCACGACAAGACCGCGCTGAGGACCTGCTTCACGTACTCTTTCACCCGGCGACTTTCAACAGGAGGTATGGATGGAGCGCGCTGGCCCCGGCCTCCTCGAGGCGGTCACCCGTTTCCGGAGGATGTTCGTCCTCATCGTCCTACTGGTCTTCGTGGTCAGCACATCTGTCGGGTTGCTGCTGAAGGGACAGGAGGCGACGGCGCAGGCGAGCGTAGCTCTGACACCACCAAGCGGCATCAACGTTTTGGCACCGGGGGTGCAAAGCGACGCGGCGCTGACTCGGTACGCGAGGCAGCGTGCGCTGTTCGTCAGCAGCGACGTGGTTCTGGCCGACGCAGCTTCCCGCGTGGATGGCGAGACCGTTGCGCGGCTCCGTGCCGCGGTGTCTGCCGTGCCGTCTGCAACGTCAACGAGCATGATCATTGGAGCACGGGACGCGTCAGCAACCGGGGCCGTGGGGGTCGTCGAGGCGGTCGTTGCGGCGTACCGCGAGCAGACTGCCAAACAGATCCAGGTCCGGACGGCATCAGCACTGGCATCGATCGAAGGCAATGCCGCCAAACTGCGCCAGACGCTGGGGAGCAACCCGTCTCAAGCCATCGGCCAGTCCGCGGCGACGACCTTGAGCGAGCTGAACCGGCAGAGCAACTTGCTGCAGAGCGACAGCGCCGTATTCGGTGACGGCGTGGACTTTGTCGCGCAGGCCACCCTTGCCACGACCTCGCGAACCGGAGCCCCGGTCAAGGAGATGGGGGTGGGGGCAATGCTTGGCCTCATCTTGGCTGCGACGGCCGTCTGGGTACGCGCGGACCGCGATCCTCGGCTTCGTAGTGCCCACGACGTCAAGGCGCTGCTCGAGGCTCCGCTACTGGGCGAGCTGCCACTTCGGCTGCATCGCGCGAGTCCCACCGCTGACATTGCCGAGGTCACCCGGCGCTGCCGTGACTTTATCGCTCCGCTACTGCACAAGGATGCTCACCTTGTCGTCCTGGTCACCAGCGCGGAGCGCGCCAACGCAAGCACGACCGTGGCCGCCGGCATCGCTGCCGCGGCTGCAGCCGAAGGACGCCGGGTGCTGCTCGTCGATGGCGATCCCACCGGACAGGCCGTCGCCGGACTGCTGGGGCTGGCTCAGCGAGCCCCGGGCTTGCTGGACGCGGCGCACGAGCACGGCAGTGACCCGTCGCGCTTCATTGAGTCCGTAGCGCTCGGCGGTCACGTGAAGCTTCAGGCCCTCGGCGCGGGTGTCCCCCAGGCGGACGAGTGGACGATGACGACTCTCGGTCTGCAGCGGATCCTTGACCGCCTACGCACCGACTTCGAACTGGTGGTCCTGGACGCTCCGCTCACGGTGGACGCCTTCCTTCCGCCGTCTGTTGCCAGCATGGTCGACGCTGTCGTCGTCGTCGTCGAAGCATTGACGATGCCGAATAGGCTCGCCGAACTTTCCCGGCATCTCCTGATCAACAAGGCGCCTGTGCTTGGCTTCGTATTCGCGCCCCATGCGGGGCGCGGTCGACGGGACTCGTCTCACGATCCCAGTTGAGCGGCCGAAGGCCGGCTGGGGCGTGTTGCCGTAACGGTGGGGTGATCGTTCGGGACGCTGCGAGACTTATCGCGGACTGCGGTCTTGGATGATCAGATGTGGGCTCGGATCGAGCCGCTGCTGTCGTGTTCGGATGGGCAGCGTGGTCGGCCGTTCCGGGAGCATCGACAGGTGGTTGAGGGGATCGTGTTCCGGCTCCGGACCGCGGTGCCGTGGCGTGATCTGCCAGTGGAGTTCGGGCCGTGGCAGACGATCTGGAAGCGGGCAACCGGTTCGCCAAGGACGGGACGTGAAACCGGGTCCTGACTGCGCTGCACGTCGAGGCGGGCGCGGCGGGCCGGTTGGACTGGACGGTGTCGGTCGACAGCACGGTGGCGCGGGTCCATCAGCACGGTGCGACTGCGCCGGGGCGGATCGACAGGAAACCTGCCGCCGCCGCTGCAGTCGGGACCGCTGCCGCCGCAGTGCTGGTCGTCGAGCAGCTCGGGTCGGGGACGGCGGGTCCGACGGGCGAGCCACAGGGGGAACCATCGAACTACAAGGTTTTGCCTGATCCGAGGTACGAACCGGGCGATCACGGTATCGGTCGGTCCCGTGGTGGTCTGACGACCACGTGCCACGCGCTGGTCGACGGGCACGGCCTGCCACTGGTCTTGCTGATCACGCCCGGGCAGGCCAGAGACTCCAAGATGCTCGGACCGCTGCTGGCCGCGCTGCGGGTCCCGCGAGTCGGGCCGGGCCGGGCGCGGACCCGACCGGACGCCCTGCTCGGCGACGACGCCTACAGCGCGCGAACGCACCGCGGGCACCTCCGCGAACGCGGGATCACCACAGTCATCCCGGAGCCAGCCGACGAGCTCGACGACCGGGTCCGCCGCGGCCGGGCCGGCGGCCGCCCGGTCAACGTCAACAAGGTGCTCTACAAGCGCCGCAACGTCGTGGAGCGGGCGTTCAACAAGCTCAAGAACTGGCGCGGCATCGCGACTCGCTACGACAAGCACGCCGTCAACTACCGCGCCGGCGTCGTCCTGGGCGCAGTCTTTCCCTGGCTACGGCATGTGGGAGACACGCCCTAGCCGTCTGGGCCGGCCCCGGTCAGCGCCGTGCGGCGCCCCCGATGGCGATTGCCGGGGCGGCACGAAAACTCCGGGAGACCGGCAACGTGCCCAGGGGTCCGTTCAGAGCCCGGTCGACAGCGATGAAGACTCCGCACAATCCCGCCCCGAAGATCCAGCCGCCGGCGACGTCCACGGCCCAGTGCTTGCCCAGGTAGAGCCGGGTCAGCCCCTCGACCAAGCTGAGTACGGCAGTCAACGAAGCGAGCCCGACACGTGCCGCGCGTCCGCTAGCAGGTGTCCACATCAGGTATGCGATCAGGCCCGTGATCAGCACGATCCGGGTACAGCCTCCGGATGGGAAGTTGCCAACCCCGCCGACTGCTCGAGCGAGGCTCGGCACATCGGCGTGGACCCAGCCGGCCACCCAGGCCTGGAGTCGCTTCTCTACGGGCATGGTAGCTAAAAGCAGCGTTGCCGAGATCAATTCGGGACGCCGCTGCCACGCTGCAGCGAACGCCACGAATATGAGAGCGACGACGTTCACCCAGTTGTAGAGCCCGCCAGCGTTGCTCAATAGCGGGACGAAGACGGCAGACAGCAGGACGACACCTGTGAGGCGCAGTCGCTGGGCCCGGATGATTAGCACACCCGCCGCGGCTAGAGCCATGCCCGTCATGGCCGGGTACTCGCCGACCCGTGTCAGCCCGGAGTTGAACGACGACAACCAGCCCGCACGATGTTCGTAGAAGAAGGTGTAGACAGGGCGGTCCAGCCCGATGACGGCCGTGGTCTTTGTGAGCTCGCCAAGGGCCACCGTTACCGTCATCACCGCCAGCAGGCCAACGACGGCCACGGCCGCGGCTAACCAGAGCGGGCCTGCCGTTGCCCGGTTGCGTGACCAGCGGCGCCAGTCATCGAGCCGCGCCATGGGGTGCCTGCTGTTGCCTGAGTTGCCATCACGATTGGTGAAGACGAAAGCGCATGTGACGAGCAACCCCGAGCAAACCAGAGTGAGGAGCAGGAACGGCCAGACTGCACCCGTTGTCATCGGACCCATCAGTGCCTCGCGTTCGATGGCAGGGGCGTTTGTGGCATGCTACCCGGGTCTGGCGAACATCAATGTCAATAGGACAAATTAGGTAGACCGGCGTGAGTTGCACGGCAGCAGACGAGCCCCGGTCAGGCGCCGTGAGTCGGCCGACCTGCGTTCGCGCTCCCGGCAGCACCGACAGATCCGTGGCCCTCACGCCCGGAGGAGGAGCAGAGACTGCGTTGCAGAACGGCGCCGAGGAAACCGGCTAGTGCGAGGACGAGGGGCACCCGGGGAACGGGGTCGGGCATGAAGCTGACCAGCAGGACCACGAGAACCAGCGCGAGGACCGTGTCGACCAAGCGCCGGGCGACCACGGCGGCTTGCCGACCTCGTACCGCGGCCAGCGACGCGTACGGCATCGTGGCGGCTACCGACGCCGCGTAGACGGCCCAGCCCGTGACAGCCACAGCGCTGAGGCCGGCGCTGCGTCCGGTCAGGACAGGGGCTGCCCAGGGGGCCGCGACCACGGCGCCGATTCCGAGGGCTGCGGTCAGCCCGAGCAGTCGGGCCGTGGCACGGTCGGCGCCGCGCACGGCATCTCGGGCGCAGGACTGCCGGTCGAGCGCGTAGGCGGCAAGCAGAAAGCCACCGGTGCCTTGGACCACCAGCAGCGCAGGTGACATGTACACACGGGCCGCCTCGAGCCCGCCCAGGGCTGAGCTCCCGGCGGTGCTGAGGACGATCATGCGGACCAGAGTCAGAGCGGCTGGCCTGATGGCCTGCTGAAACGCGCGCCAGCCGCCGAACTGGGCGACGGTGCCCATAGTGCTCGTGTCCCAGGGGGCCAACCGGCGTTCACCCGAGGGCAGCAGGACGACCGCGAGCGCGGTCGCCGCGAGTTGGCCCAGCAGCAGCGCCACCAGGAAGTCCGACAGCACCAGGTGCCCCCGTCCCCGCAAGGCGGCGACCATCACCAGGGCTGCGGTGACCAGGTAGGACAGGTCGACGATCACCAGGGACCAGAATCGCAGGGTGGCCATGAGCAGCCGCCGGGCGACCTCCTCCAGCACGAAGGTCCCGAGCGCCAGAGCAAAGAGCACGGCCTGCTGCACCGTCAAGAGGTGCGCACACCAGGTGCTCACGCCGCCGATCACCACCAGCCCGCCGGCGATGACGACCGTCCAGGCCTGCAGGCCGGCCCGCACCCGATCCTCGGCCCGATCATGAACTGTGAGGGTGTCGCCCACGAAGCCCGTCATCAGCGCGGTGGCGAGGACGAGGCTGCCCAGCAGGAGCGCCAAGACGCCGAAGGCGGCGGCTTCCAGGGTCCTTAAGGCGGCCACCGAGAGCAGCAAGCTCCCGAGCGCCTGCGAGAACTGCGCCGTCACCGCCCCTACGGCCGCTCGCCTGCGTGCTGCACGGCGTCCACGATGGCGGTCGTCAAGCACGCCACGAGTGAAGCATCGGGCGGCCTGCGCCGTGACCCTTCGTGGCAACCGACGTACACAGCCGCAACTGGACCGCGAGCTGGGGGCGGCGCTGCACCCCCGCAGTAGAGGCAGAGCGGCCCATTACCCTCGTCCCCATGCAGTCCTGGCCCTCGGTCCCGGTCCCCGTCCTGCCCGGAAGACCTGGTCCGCTGCACCTCACCGACGCGGCCCGCGGGCTCGTCGCGGTCGCGCCCGAGGGCGTCGCGCGGCTCTACGTCTGCGGCATCACGCCGTACGACGCCACCCATCTCGGGCACGCCGCGACCTACCTGGCCTTCGACACGCTGGTGCGGGTGTGGCTCGACGCGGGGCTCGAGGTCGACTACGTCCAGAACGTCACCGACATCGACGACCCGCTGCTGGAGCGGGCCGCTCGCGACGGCGAGGACTGGACGGTGGTGGCGGCGCGGGAGACGGCGCTGTTCCGCGAGGACATGGCTGCGCTGCGGGTGCTGCCCCCGACGCACCTGGTCGGCGCGGTCGAGGCGATGGGTGAGATCTCCGCGATGGTGCAGCGCCTGCTCGACGCTGGCGCGGCGTACCGGGTCGACGAGGACGTGTACTTCCCGGTGTCGAGCGCGGCGCACTTCGGCGAGGTGGCCGGCTTCCCGCTCGAGGTGATGCTGCGGCTGGCTGGCGAGCGAGGCGGTGACCCGGAGCGGCTGGGCAAGAAGGACCCGCTCGACCCGCTGCTGTGGCGCGCGGAGCGGCCGGGCGAGCCGGCGTGGGACTCCTCGCTCGGTCGCGGCCGGCCGGGGTGGCATGTCGAGTGCACCGCGATCGCCATGAACCGGCTCGGACCGCAGCTCGATGTCCAGGGCGGTGGATCGGACCTGGCCTTCCCGCACCACGAGATGTCGGCGGCACACGCCGAGGTCGCGACCGGGGCCTGGCCGTACGCCACGGCGTCGGTGCACGCCGGGATGATCGGGCTGGCCGGCGAGAAGATGAGCAAGTCGCGCGGCAATCTGGTCTTCGTGTCGGAGCTCCGGCGGACCGGCATCGACCCCGGCGCGCTGCGGCTCGCCCTGCTGTCCCAGCATTACCGCGCCGACCGCGAGTGGACCGACGCCATGCTGCGCGAGGGGGAGGGCCGGCTCGCGCACTGGCGCGAGGGCGTCCGGCGCCGTGCTGCGCCGTCCGGGACGGCTGTGCTTGCGCAGGTCCGCACGGCCCTCGCCGACGACCTCGACGCGCCGGTCGCGCTGGCTGCTGTCGATGCCTGGGCCTCGGCTCCCGGCGACGACCCGGCGGCTCCCGGGCTGGTGCGGGACGTCGTGGACGCGCTGCTCGGGGTGGCTCTGGTCTGACCGTCCGTCAGGCCGGCGGGTCGCCCTCGCCGCGACGCAGGTAGCGCTCGAACTCCTTCGCGATGGCCTCGCCGGAGGCCTCCGGCAGGTCGGTCGCTGGTTCGCGCTCCTCGAGCGCCGCGACGTACTCCGCGATGTCGCTGTCCTCGGCGGCGAGCTCGTCCACCGAGCGTTCCCACGCCCGAGCTCTGTCCGGCAGGTCACCGAGCGGCACCGGGATGTCGAGCAGGTCCTCGACCCTGCGCAGCAACGCGATGGTCGCCTTCGGGCACGGCGGCGCCGAGACGTAGTGCGGCACGGCCGCCCAGAACGACAGGGCGGGGACACCGCTGACGGCGCACGCGTCCTGGAACACCCCCACGATCCCGGTGGGCCCCTCGTAGCGGCTGCGCTCCAACCCGAGCGCCGTCGCGGTGTCCGGATCGGACGCCGTGCCGTTCACCGGCACCGGTCGGGTGTGTGGGCTGTCGGCGAGCAGGGCGCCGAGAGTCACGACCGTACGCACCCCGAGCTGGGCGGTCACGGCGAGCAGCTCCTGGCAGAAGCCGCGCCAGCGCATGTTGGGCTCGAGGCCTCGTACGAGAACGACGTCGCGGGTCGCCCCGGGCGGGCGGCACACCGAGAACCGCGTCGTCGGCCAGGTGATGCGCCGGGTCGTGCCGTCGACGAGCGACACGGTGGGCCGGTTGACCTGGAAGTCGTAGTAGTCGTCCGGGTCCACCTCGACGACCGCCCGCGCCCGCCAGACGTCCTCCAGGTGCTCGACCGCGCCGGTGGCCGCGTCGCCGGCGTCGTTCCAGCCCTCGAAGGCGGCGACCAGGACCGGATCGTGCAGCGGTGCCAGGCCGTCCGGCCGGCGCGGCAGGCTCACTGGTGCACCGAGGCTGATGGGGAGATCTCGTCGACGGCGGCGCGGATCAGCCCGGCGACCAGCGCCGGCCACTGCAGCGGGACGTCGTGCACGGCCCCGGCCCAACGTTGCAGGCGCGGGCGGGCAAGGGCCCCAGCCGCGTGCTCCAGGGCGGCTGCCTTGCGGGCCCCCCACGGGTCGCCGCCGACCTGCTCGGCCGCCACCAGCCACGCCGGGCAGGCGATCTGCGGCAGCCACCCGGCCGGGTCGGTGTCGAGCAGGTCGTCAACGATCGCCATGTGGGTGGCGAACGGCAGCCGGGCCCGGGCCAGCCCGTCCGGTCCCTCCTCGAAGATCGCCAGGACGGCGGCCTCGACGTCGGGGCTCCACCACGGTGCGAGCGGGCCCTGTGCCAGCCGCTCGCGCAGCTCGGCGACGGGCAAGGCGGTGCGCGGCGGCTCGAGCCGGGCGCGGGCCTGCGTGCGCTCGGCGCCCGGCGGCAGCGCGCTCGCCCCGAGCCCGCCGTCCACCGCCACGACCGCGAGCACCCGCTCGGGCGACTCGGCCGCGAGCCGCAGGGCGGTCGACGCGCCCCACGAGTGCCCGACCACGACGACCCGCGGATACCCGAGCGCGTCCAGGGCGGTCAGCGCGTCGCGGGCAACCGTCGCCCCGTCGTACGGACCGGCCGGCCGGTCGCTGTCGCCGTGGCCCCGCTGGTCGAGGGCCAGTACCGGCAGCCCAGCCAGCCGTGGCGCGACGAGGTCCCAGAACCTTCGCGTGGAGGCCAGGCCGTGCAGCAGCAGTACCGGTACGCCCGCTCCCGGCCACCGGGTAGCGCGCAACCGGACGTCGACGCCGGGCAGGTCCAGGTCGATGCCGCCCGCGACGGGCGGGTGCTGCCCGAGGGGGGTGCTCACCCCTGCTGCTTTGCCCCGCGCCCGGTTGTGTGGACGATGAGCACGTCGCACCTTGCCCGGTGGCTGATGTTGGCCGGGACCGATCCGGGGACCCGGCCCGCAAGGCTGTCGAGCCCCCGGTTGCCGATCCCGACCTGGTCGACGCCGCGCTGCTCGACGAGCTGGAGCAACGCATCGACAGCGCCCTCGACGGCAGGAAACGGTGAGTCGGAGCCGTCGGTGCCGACGAGCACGGTGGAGTGCGGCGAGCTGCTCACGGGGCTCCCTGCGGGCGGGTCGAGGCCGTGCGTTGCACGGTCGCGGCACCGTACCGCTGCGGGCGTGTGCGCCGGGGACACGCGCGCCGGCAGCGCCGGACAGGCTGCGAGGCCGGCCCGCGACTACGCTCAGCGGGTGCTATCGAGCCTGCTTGACACCCTGCGTGAGCGCGTCGTCGTCGCCGACGGTGCCATGGGCACGATGCTGCAGGCCTACGACCTGTCCATCGAGCAGGACTTCGAAGGGCACGAGGGCTGCAACGAGGTTCTCAACACCAGCCGTCCAGACGTCATCCGTGCCGTCCACGACGCCTACTTCGAGGTCGGCTGCGACGCGGTCGAGACCAATACCTTCGGGTCGAACTGGGCCGCCCTCAACGAGTACGGCATCGCCGACCGGATCACCGAGACGGCGCTGGCGGGTGCCCGGATCGCCCGCGAGTCGGCAGACGCCTGGTCGACCCCCGACCGGCCGCGCTGGGTGATCGGCTCGGTCGGGCCCGGCACCAAGCTCCCCACGCTGGGTCACGCGCCGTACGCCCTGCTGCGTGACGCCTACAAGGAGCAGTGCGCGGCGATGATCGAGGGCGGCGTCGACGCCGTGCTCGTCGAGACGTCGCAGGACCTGCTGCAGGTCAAGGCGGCGGTCGTCGGAGCGAAGCGCGCCATGGCCGCAGCTGGGCGCACCGTGCCGGTGATCGCGCAGGTCACCGTCGAGTTAACCGGAACGATGCTGCTCGGCTCGGAGATCGGCGCCGCGCTCACCGCCCTCGAGCCGCTCGGGATCGACCTGATCGGGATGAACTGTGCCACGGGTCCGGCCGAGATGGGGGAGCACCTGCGCTACCTGTCGCGGCACGCGCGGGTGCCGCTGTCGGTGATGCCGAACGCGGGGCTGCCGGTGCTGGGCCGTAGCGGCGCCGAGTACCCGCTGTCGCCGGTCGAGCTGGCTGAGGCGCTGTCGCGGTTCGTGGACGAGTACGGCGTTGGTCTCGTCGGGGGCTGCTGCGGCACGACCCCGGAGCACCTGCGGCAGGTCGTCGAAGCGGTCCGCGGGCGGGCCGTCCCGCCGCGTACGCCCGTCCTGGAGCCGGGTGCGGCGTCGCTTTACTCCACGGTGCCCTTCGCCCAGGACGCCGGCGTGCTCATGGTGGGCGAGCGCACCAACACCAACGGCAGCAGGGCCTTCCGCGACGCGATGCTCGCCGGCGACTGGGAGCAGGTCGTCGACATCGGCCGCGAGGCTGTCCGCGAGGGTGCACACGTGATCGACCTGTGTGTCGACTACGTCGGCCGCGACGGCGCCGTCGATATGCGGGCTGCCGCTGCCCGGCTCGCGACGGCCAGCACGCTGCCGCTGATGCTGGACTCGACCGAGCCGCCGGTCATCGAGGCGGGCCTGGAGTGCCTGGGTGGCCGGGCGGTCATCAACAGCGTCAACTTCGAGGACGGGGAGGGGGCCGACAGCCGGTTCGGCCGGGTGATGCCGATCGTCAAGGAGCACGGGGCCGCCGTCGTGGCGCTGTGCATCGATGAGGACGGCCAAGCCCGTACCGCCGACTGGAAGCTGCGGATCGCCGAGCGGCTGATCGCCACCCTGACCGGCGAGTGGGGGTTGGCACAGGGCGACATCCTGATCGACTGCCTGACCTTCACCCTGGGCACCGGCCAGGAGGAGTCGCGTCGCGACGGTCTGGAGACGATCGAGGCGATCCGGCTGCTCAAACAGCGGCATCCGCAGGTCGGCACCACGCTCGGGTTGTCCAACATCTCCTTCGGCCTCAAGCCGGTCGCGCGGGTCGTGCTCAACTCGGTCTTCCTGCACGAGTGCCAGAAGGCCGGCCTGTCCAGCGCGATCGTGCATGCCAGCAAGATCTTGCCGATGAACCGGATCCCGGACGAGCAGCGCTCGGTCGCCCTGGACCTGGTCTACGACCGGCGGCGCGCGGCCACAGACGACGCGGTTGCCTACGACCCGCTGATCGCCTTCCTCGACCTGTTCGAGGGGGTCGAGGCCCAGTCCTCAGGCGTGTCGCGCGCCGAGGCGCTGATGGCGCTGCCGCTGTCCGAGCGGCTGGAACGGCGGATCGTCGATGGTGAGAAGAACGGTCTCGAGGCCGACCTCCAGGAGGCGATGGCCGCCGGCCGGACGCCCCTTGCGATTGTCAACGAGACGCTGCTGACGGGGATGAAGACGGTCGGCGAGCTGTTCGGCTCGGGGGAGATGCAGCTGCCCTTCGTGCTGCAGAGCGCGGAGGTGA
>ENA-OFCD01000302-OFCD01000302.1-metagenomes-genome-assembly--contig:-NODE-302-length-33089-cov-15.523037_pt1 | contig 33089 bp, 30 predicted proteins | sample MGYA00153392_OFCD01 | MGnify analysis MGYA00153392
CCCAATGGTCCGCTGCCGCATCACCTGACCGAATACGCGCGGCAGCGCCAGATCAACCATGGGGATGGGACGTTTGCGCGGTTCGCCGACATGTTTCACCACCGGCTGCTGTTGCTGTTCTACCGCGCCTGGGCGCAGGCCACCGGACTGACTCCGGCCTACGCGGCGGGCCACAGCCTGGGAGAGTACAGCGCCCACGTGGCGGCGGGCAGCCTGGGCCTGACAGACGCTTTGAAACTGACTCGCAGACGCGGCGAGCTGATGCAGCTGGCTGTTCCTGCGGGCGTGGGGGCCATGAGTGCCGTGATGGGCGACCCGGCGATGGTGCAGGAGGTGCTGCTCCAGATAGACGGCGTGGCCGAGATCGCCAACCTGAACGCGCCCACCCAGACGGTCATCTCGGGCGAGAAGGCGGCCATCGAGGCGGCGGGCGCAGCCCTCAAGGCGCGCGACCTGAAGGTCATTCCGCTCAGGGTGTCGGCCCCCTTCCACTGCTCACTGATGGAAAGCGCGCGGGCCGGGCTGGCAGGCGACCTGCACGCGGCCTACTGCGGCCCGATGAGCTTCCCAGTGATCGCCAACGTGAGTGCCGAGGCGGTGAACAACCCTGCCCAGATCGCCGCGCTCCTGGAAAGGCAGATCGTGGGCACAGTGCGCTGGGTTGAAAGCGTACAGCGGCTGGCCGATCTGGGCGCGGATGTCATCAAGGTCGAGCGCCCCGGCAGCGGCGACGACACACGCGGCTGGGGTCCGCCGTTCGTAAAAGACAGCGCGGGCGCAGACACCACCGACGCCGCCTACTACCTCGGCACCAACCGCAACAAGCGCTCGATCACGGTCGACATCGCGCGGCCCGAGGGGCAGGCGCTGATCCGCCGGATCGCCTTGCAGAGCGATGTGTTCGTCGAGAACTACAAGGTCGGCGACATGGCGCGCTACGGCCTCGATTTCGTCAGCCTGCACGCGCTGAATCCGCGGCTGGTCTATTGCTCGATTACCGGCTTCGGTCAAACCGGCCCGTACCGCGACCGTGCCGGCTACGACTACGCGATTCAAGGCATGGGCGGGCTGATGAGCGTGACCGGCCCGTCGCGCGCCGAGATCGCCGATAACGCAAGCGGCGGCGGCCCGCAGAAGGTGGGCGTGGCGGTCGCCGATCTGTTCACCGGCATGTACGCGGCCACCGCGATCCTCGCCGCGCTGCGCCACCGCGACCTCACTGGCGCGGGCCAGGCAGTCGACATGGCCTTGCTCGACACGCAAGTCGCGATGCTCGCCAACCTTGGCGCGGCCTATCTGACAACGGGCGTGGCGCCGCAGCGCGTCGGCAACGCACACCAGAACATCGTGCCGTATCAAGTGTTCGAGGTCGCCGACGGTCACATGATCGTTGCGGTCGGCAACGACGGCCAGTTCGCAAAGTTCTGCGCCGTCGTTGGCCAGCCCGATCTGGCGCAGGACCCCCGCTTCACCCGAAATGCCGACCGCGTGCGCCACCGCGCCACGCTCGTGCCGCTGCTCGCCGCGCTGATGAAGGCGCGCAACCGCGGCGACTGGCTCGAATCGCTCGAAGCCGCCAAGGTGCCCTGCGGCCCGATCAACGACCTCGCCGAGGTGTTCGCCGACCCGCACGTGCAAGAGCGTGGCATGACGGTGCACATGCCACACCCGGCCGCCGGCAGCGTCGAGCTGGTCGCGAGCCCGATGAAATTCTCGGCCACGCCGGTTCAGTACCGGCGCGCGCCACCGCTGTTGGGCGAGCACACCGGCGAGTTGCTGCGCGAATTCGGGCTGCTCGATGCCGAGATCGCGGTGCTGCGCGAAACCAAAGCGATCTGACGCCGTCTGCCCGGGGCGCGCGACCGTTGACAGCTCTCGGAAAACCGTCGCGCAGTTCGTGACGGAGTTGTCAAACCATCGAACACGGCACCCCCCGACTCCGGGGAAACGCGCCTCCCCGCACTGGCGCGGCGCCGACTCGCGGCGGAAACTCCATCAGACGCTCGATGGCGACGCGATCACGGTTGGCCGGCACGAACAAGCCCGCGCCTGCCCTCCGACAGCGCCGCAAGCGCACAAGACGAAATGAAGTGAGCATGGACATGTCAGACATCAGCCGCACCACGGCCGTGCAAAACGCCCCTGACACGCTGCCCGGCGACGGCTCGGCGAGCGAGCACGAACGGTGGCACGCGTTGGTCGCTCAGATCGGCGCCGAAATCGCTGCGCCGCTGACCGCCGCGCTGGAGCGCATCAACACGCTCACCAGCACCGGCAAGATCGATCGCGCCGGGCTGCGCGCGCTGCGCGACGAGGTCGAGGCAGCGCGCCAGATCGGCATGATCGGCCAGCAGCTGAGCCGCTTCGCCTCGGGCCGGCTACGCCAATCGCACGAGCGGATGCCGCTGGCCGATGTGCTCAACGGCGTGATTGCCCACCGCGGCCGCGAAGCCGCGGCCCGCGGCATCGTGGTCAAGCCTTCGCTCAAGCCTGCCGAAGTGATCGTCGACGCCTCGCTGCTGTTCAGCGTGCTGAATTCGACGGTCGACTGGGCGCTCGCGAACGCACATTCGCAAATCGATTTCGAGATCGACATCAAGAAATGGCCGGCGCACGCGCGCCTGAGCTGCCGCTTCGCGCACCGGCCGGTCGACACGCTCATCGACGGCGCGGCAGCCACCGTGCCGTGCGCGCTCGATTCGCTGGCTTGGCGTCTGCTGGAGCAAACCGCCTGGACGATGGGTTTGGTCGTCGAGCGCAAAGACCACGGTGCGATCACGACGTTGACGCTCGAGTTTCCGCGCACCGCGAGCAACGAGATCGAAGGCGTCAGTGCGCTGGAACTCAACGACGGTTTCGCGCCTTCGATCAACTCGCAACCACTGGCCGGCAGCCACGTGCTGGTGATCGCCTCGCGGCGCGAGATGCGGGTGCAGATCCGCGACGCGCTGCGCAACATGAGCCTGATCATCGACTTCGTGAATTCGGTCGAAGAAGCGGCTGCGTTCTGCCTCGAAGGCCTGCCGCACGCCGTGATCATCGAATCGATTCAGACCGGCCAGCGCTTTGCGCATTTTCGCGACGAGATCACGAAGGAGGTACCCGACTTCGTCTTCATCGAGATCGTCGAAGAAGGCACGACTTTCGAGATGTCGGGCTTCAGTGGCTCGTCGATGGCGCGTGTGGGGCGCGAAGTTTTGGCGAGCTCGCTGCCGTCGGCGCTGATGTTCGAGTTGTCGAAAGGCTTGTGAGGTCGTTGGCCGCTGCGGCACGCTACTTCAGCGAGCCGAACACCTTTTGCAGGATCGCGCTGCCGGTGCCGATCGGGTCTTTGCGGATCTTGCGTTCCTCTTCGCCGATCATCAGGTAGAGGCCGTCGAGCGCTTTGCCTGTCACATACTGCTGGATGTTGGCGTCGTCTTTGCTGAGCAAGCCGATGCCGGCGGCCTTGCCGGCCACCACGTTGTACTTGTCGGCGAGCGACACCTTCTCGGTCGCCTTGGTGACGATAGGCAAGAAGGTCACCGACAAGGGCGCGCGCGTCTTGCCAGCGAAGAAGTCGGTCACCGAGTTGTCGCCGCCGGTCAGGATTTGTTTGCCGTCTTCGACACTCATCGCCTTGACCGCATTGGTCAGCAGCGACTTCGCTTGCGGCACCGCCGCCTCGGCGGCGCGGTTCATCGCGGTCACGAGCTCATCGATGCGCTGTTGCTGACCGGTGAACCTCAGCACCTTGGCCACGTCGTTCAAAAAACCGGGCAGCGGGATGCGCACCTTCGGGTTGTCGAGAAACCCGCCACTCTTTCCCAACAGTGCGACCGCCGTACTCGCGCCGCGCTCCAGCGCCGCGCGCATGCCGAGTGCGGCGTCGCCCTCGGTGATGTCGGCCGCTTGGGCCGATGGCCCGGTGGCGAGCAACCACAGCCCGCCCGCGGAGAGGATGCCTGACGTAAAATTTCGGCGCTGCATGAAAGTACTCCCGTGAAACTTGTGAAGACCACTGCCACTGTCATTGTGGCCATCGTTTTGGGCGCTGGGGGCTACTTGACGTTTCAGGCGCTCGGCAGCTTCGAGAGCGCGCCGAATGTTTCGTACACGTTGCTCGACGGCAGCAAATCGACCCTCGATCAGCAGCGCGGCAAGGTCATGCTGGTGAACTTTTGGGCCACCGATTGCGTGACCTGCGTTAAGGAGATGCCCGACATGGTCGCCACGCACGAAAAATACAAAGCGCGTGGTTTCGACACGCTGGCGGTGGCAATGAGCTACAACCCGCCGGCCTATGTGATCAGCTTTGCCGAGACGCGTAAGCTGCCGTTCGGCGTCGCGATCGACAACACCGGCGCGATCGCGCAGAGCTTCGGCAAAGTTCAGCTGACTCCCACCAGCGTGCTGATCGACAAGCGCGGCCGGATGGTCAAGCGCTATGTCGGCGAGCCGGATTTCGCGGCGCTGCACGTGTTGGTCGAGAAACTGCTCGCCGAGAGCTGATGCTTCTTGTGTGACGCAAGTTCGCGTCGACACAGCACGTCAGCGCGTCACCCGGACCACCACACGAACCAGATTGCGAGCGCCAGCAACACATCGCTCAACCCGTTCGTCTCGCTCGTGAACAGCGATCGCTAATCGGCCTCGTCGCCATCACCCTCCGGCCGGTCGAATGCACGCCGGGCGCGTGTTTCGGCATCCATTTCTTTCGCCCACGCGCGGCGGCGCGGGAGATCGGCGCCGAGCGCGCCGAGCCAGCGCTTGACGACCTCGGGCGCGGACTTGAGGGCGTGGGCGCGCAAGGCAGGCGCGAGCGCACCGACACGGGCGTGCGCGTCGGCCAGGCGGTTGATCGAGGGCGTGGCGCCGCAGGTGGGGCAATCGATCGAGCGGCCGGGCAGCAGCGCTGCACCGCAGGCGCCGCATTGCAGTGCCGCCTGTCCCGCCTTCGTCGCATGCACGGCTTGCAACCCGATCGCGCCCTCGGGGTCGAGCGCGTGCGCGAGCCGCGCCACGTCGAGCAGGCTCGCGACCGATTGGCAGTAGCGGCAACACGCGTCGTCGGCGCCGATCGCCGCGCCGCAATTGACGCAGTCGATCTTGCCGTTCTGCTGCAGCAACCGCGCGCGGTCGATGCCCGACATCGGCCGCAACAGCCCCTTCTCTTGCAGGAACTGCGCGAACGACTGGTGCGCGCCGTGCCGCACGATGCATACGAGCTGCAGCGAATCGCCCCAGCGCGAACGGTTGTGCACGGTCTTGAGCGAGCCGTTGCAACGTGGGCAACCGATCTCCTTGCGCAGCACCTCGTGCGGCAGGCTTTGCGACTCGGCCATCCTGCCGACGAGTTCGAGCAGCGCCGGGCCGGTCAGGCGCGCGGTTTCGGTCAGGTCGAACCAGACGAGGTGGCAGCCGGCGCACACATCGAGTTCGACGCCACGGCCACAGTGGCCCGGCAGCGCGAGGCGCTGCATCGGCTGGCGGCAGTTGCCGCAGGTGAGCGCGGGGTCGGCGGGCAGAGGCGGCGGCTTTGTCGCAAGGGTCGGCATCGCGCGGGTTGTGCTGCGCCGACCGCGGGCCGAGCCGTGCAGATTGCGCGCGAACGGGCGCGCCGACGCGTCAGTTCGCGACCAACCCCGCGGCTGCTGCTTGCTCGTCAGCGTGGTACGACGACCGCACCATCGCGCCGACCGCCGCATGCGTGAACCCCATTGCCGCCGCTTCGCGCTCGAACATCTTGAAGGTGTCGGGGTGAACGTAGCGGCGCACCGGCAGGTGGTGGCCGCTCGGCGCGAGGTACTGGCCGATCGTCAGCATGTCGATGCCGTGGGCGCGCATGTCGCGCATCACCTGCAAGATTTCGTCGTCGGTTTCGCCCAGGCCGACCATCACGCCGCTCTTGGTCGGCACGTGCGGCGCGAATTCCTTGAAGCGCTTGAGCAGGTTCAGGCTGTACTGGTAATCCGACCCCGGGCGCGCTTCTTTGTAGAGCCGCGCGGTGGTCTCGAGGTTGTGGTTCATCACATCGGGCGGGGCGGCCTTGAGGATTTCCAATGCGCGGTCCATGCGGCCGCGGAAGTCGGGCGTCAGGATCTCGATCTGGGTCAGTGGCGACAGCTCGCGAATCTGGCGGATGCAGTCGACGAAATGGCCGGCGCCGCCGTCGCGCAAATCATCGCGGTCGACGCTGGTGATGACCACGTACTTCAGCTTCAGCGCCGCGATCGTCGTCGCCAGATTCAGAGGCTCGTCGGCATCGAGCGGGTCGGGCCGGCCGTGGCCGACATCGCAGAACGGGCAACGCCGCGTGCACTTGTCGCCCATGATCATGAAGGTGGCCGTGCCCTTGCCGAAACACTCGCCGATGTTCGGACACGAGGCTTCTTCGCACACGGTGTGCAGCTTGTGCTCACGCAAGATGCTCTTGATCTCGTAGAAGCGCGTCGACGGGGAACCGGCTTTCACGCGGATCCAATCGGGCTTCTTCAAGGTCTCGAACGGCACGATCTTGATCGGGATGCGCGCAGTCTTCGCCTGCGATTTCTGCTTCGCGGTCGGGTCGTAGGCTGCGGCGGGTGCCGCTTCGCGAATCACGTTCGTGGTGCTCATGGGCGCTTTCGGGTCAAGGGCGCAGGCGGGTCGCGAGCTGATGGCCGAGGATCGCGGCCACCTCGTCGGTCGAAGCCTGAACGCCGATTGTAGAAAGGTCGACGGTGCGCAACCCTTCGTAGCCGCACGGGTCGATGCCGTCGAAGGGTCGCAGGTCCATCGCGACGTTCAGCGCCACGCCGTGGTACGCGCAGTGCCGGCTGACCTTGATGCCGAGCGCGGCGATCTTGCCGAGGCCGGCGAACCGGTCGATGCGCGGGTCAGCGCTCGGAACGATCAATGCGGCGTGGCCGAACGGGGCGGCCAAGTTCACGTAGATGCCGGGCGCGCCGGCGACGCGGTGACCGGTGACGCCGAAGTGTTCGAGCGTCTTCAGCACCGACTGCTCGATGCGGAAAACATATTCCTTCACGTAGATGTTCAAGCGGCGCAGGTCAACCAGCGGGTACGCGACCACCTGCCCCGGCCCGTGGTACGTGACCTGCCCACCGCGGTTGGTCTGCACGACAGGGACGCCACGCGCGTCATGCACGTGCTCGGGCTTGCCGGCGAGGCCTTGCGTGTAGACCGGTGGGTGCTCGCAGAGCCAGATCTCGTCGGCGGTGTCGGGCGTGCGAGATTCGGTGAAGGCGCGCATGGCAGTGAGCGTCGACTCGTAGTCGACGCGGCCTTGAAGCCGCAATGCGGCACTCACAGCACCATCTTCACCATCGGGTGCGTGCTCAGCGTGCGGTAGAGCTCGTCGAGTTGCTCGCGGCTGGTGGCGGTAATCGTCACCGTAACGCCGAGGTATTTGTCGGCCTTGCTGGCACGCAACTCGACCGTCGTCGCATCGAACGTCGGGTCGAATTTTTCGGCGATCGTGGTGATCGCGTGGACAAAGCCGTCGACGTTCAGACCCATCACCTTGATCGGGAACTGCGACGGGTATTCGATCAGCGATTGTTCGGGGGGGATCTCTTGCATGGCGGTCGGTGGGTGAATCAGATCGACTGAGTCGACTTGGCCCGCTGGTAGGCCTCGAAAAGCTTTGCATACACCGGCCCTGGCTTGCCACGCAGCGCACCGTGGCCCACGCCTTCACCGTCGAGCGAGGTCACGGGTAAAACTTCTTTGGTGGCCGAGCTCAGAAGCAACTCGTCGGCCGAGAGCACATCGGCCTCGGCGATCGGCCGCAGGTTGTAGGCGATGCCGACCTCTTCGCAAAGCTCATTGATCAACTCGTAGCGGATGCCCTCAAGCACGTGCTCGCTCTTGGGCGGACCGAGCAGCGCGCCCTCGTGCACGACCCACACATTGCTCGCCGCGGCTTCGGTCAGAAAGCCGTCGCGGAACATGATGGTCTCGGTCGCGCCCTTGTCGGCCGACATCTGCCGCGCCAGCACGTTGCCGAGCAGCGAGATGCTCTTGATGTCGCCGCGCTCCCAGCGGAAATCGCGTGCGGTGATGCAGGCCACGCCGGCATGGCGCTGCTCGGGCGTGGCCGGCTTCATCATGCTGCACATCATGAACACGGTAGGTGTCACATCGGCCGGCATCACGTGGTCGCGCAGCGCGACGCCGCGGGTCATCTGGATGTAGACCAGCTCGTCGCCGTCACCGGCCTTCTCGGTCAACGCGGCGATCAGCTTGCGGCATCGTTCGAGCCACTCCTCGCGCGTGTGGGGGTTGGCGATGCGCACCTTGGCGAGGTTGCGGTTCAGGCGCGCCATGTGCTCATCGAACCGAAACAACTTGCCTGCGTACGCGGGCACGACCTCGTAGACGCCGTCACCGAAGATGAAGCCGCGGTCGAGCACCGAGACCTTCGCGTCGCGCAGCGAGCCGTACTCGCCATTGAGGTAGCACAGGGTGTCGGGCAGCATCTGCATGGTGTTTCTCCGGAAAAAATTTGATGTGAAGGCGACTATTTGATCCACAAGCGCAGGGCGTCCCACGCGCGGCCGAAGATGCCGGCCTGCTCGATCGACGCTTGCACGACCAGCGGCACGTCGACCACCGACGCGCCCGAGGCGGTCGTGACCTTGATCGTGCCCACGCGCTGGCCCTTCGCGAGCGGTGCCACCAGCGGGTCGGTGCGCTCGACCTTGGTCTGCAGCTTGCCGCCCTCGCCCTTCGGAATGCTGACGAACAACCCGCCGGCCGCACCCAGCTTGGCCTCGCTCGACTTGCCTTTCCAGACCGGCACGGTCTGGATCGCCTTGCCATCGTCGAACAGGCGCACCGTGTCGAAGGCCGAGAACCCCCAGTTCAGCAGCTTCTGGCTCTCGCCGGCGCGCGCTTCCATCGAGGTGGTGTTGAGCACGACGGTCAGGATGCGGCGCTTGCCGGGGCCTTTGCCATCGGCGCTGAGGTTCGGAAATTCGCGCTGTGCGGTCGCGATCAGGCAGTAGCCGGCGGCGTCGGTGTAGCCGGTCTTCAGGCCGTCGACGGTCGGGTCGCGGCGCAGCAGCAGGTTGCGGTTCGGCTGGTTGATGTTGTTGTACTTGTATTCCTTGATCGCGTAGTACGCGAAGAACTCGGGGTAGTCGCGAATGATGTGCGTGGCGATCACGGCGAGGTCGCGCGCGGTGCTGTGGTGGCCGGCTTCGGTCAGGCCCGTGACGTTCTTGAACACCGTGTTCTTGAGGCCGAAGGCGGCGGCTTGCCGGTTCATCATTGCGACGAACTGATCCAGCGTGCCGCCGACCGCCTCGGCCAGCACCACCGCCGCGTCGTTGCCCGACTGCACGATCTCGCCCTTGAGCAGTTCTTCGACCGTCGGCGTCATCGTGGTGTCGATGAACATCAGCGAGCCGCCGGCCTTGCGCTCGTCCCACGCGCGCTTGCTGACCGGCAGCTTCTGGTCGAGCGTGAGCTTTTTGTCGTGGATCGCAGTGAAGACCACGTAGAGGCTCATCAGCTTGGTCAGCGAGGCCGGGTCGGCAGCCGTATCGGCATCGCGCTCGGCGAGGGTCTGGTTGCTGGTCAGGTCGAGCACGAGAAAGCTCTTGGCGGCCACTTCGGGCGGTTGCAGAGCCTGCGCATGCGCGGTGACCGCGAACGAGCCGGTGAAGGCAAGCGAGAGAGCGAGAGCGACGAAACGATTCATGCGTTTACCAAGTGATGAAACAGGGCGCGGGGTCGGTGAGTTGAACGGGTTCGGGCCCGCGCGTCATGGGGCAAGCGGTCAGAGCGGAACGCGCGGCTGCAGTTCCTGCACGACGGTGTTTTTGAGCAGCCCGAGCTGACCGTGGAAGAAGTGGCCGACACCCGGGAACACGATCACCGGCAGGGCTTGCGGGCGGGCCCAGTCGAAGGTGGCCGCGAGCGGAACCACGTCATCGGCCTCGCCGTGGATCACGACGGTGTCGGCCGGCACGTTGGCCATCGGCTGCTTCGCAGTCGACGGGCCGACGAGCACCATGCGCTGCGGCTTCGCGTCGGCGGCCAGCCGCGCCGCGGCGTGCGACGCGATGTAAGCACCGAACGAAAAGCCGGCGAGGATGAACGGCTCGTCGGAAGCGCGCGTGGCTGCGATCACAGCGAGTGCATCGTCGATCTCGCCGACGCCCTCGTTCCACACGCCGGCCGAGCCACCGATGCCGCGAAAGTTGAAACGCACGCAACGCCAGCCGAGCTGCACGAAGGCGCGGGCCAGCGTCTGCACGACCTTGTTGTCCATCGTGCCGCCGAACTGCGGGTGCGGGTGGCAGACCACCGCGACGCCGCGCGGCTCGCCGACCGGTGCATCGATCGCGCATTCGATCGCGCCGGCGGGGCCGTCGATGGTTTGCCTCGTGGTCAACGCGTTCAACTCGGCACCGCCGGGCCGACCCAAGGGGCCGAGCGCCCCCTCGGGGGGCAGGATCGAAGTGACGTGGGGGCCGTCATTCCTAGCGACCCACGTCCGATGGCAGCAAAAGGCGCTCGACAACCTTGCCGTTCTTCAGGTGCGAATCGACGATCTCGTCGATGTCGGACTTGTCGACGAAGGTGTACCAAACCGCCTCGGGGTAGACCACCGCGACCGGCCCGCCAGCGCAGCGATCGAGGCAGCCGGCCTTGTTGACGCGAACGCCGCCGGGGCCGGACATCTGCTCGCCCTTGACACGTTTTTTGCAATGGTCGAAACCGGCCTGTGCGCCTTGCGGGGCGCAGGAATCCTCGCCTTTGTCACGCTCGTTCAGGCAAAAGAAAATGTGGCGTTCGTAATAGCTCATCCGGATATTTTAGGAGGCTCGGCCGGCGCGGGCGTCGGCGCCGGCGCGTCGCGCGCGCCGAGCCGCGCCAGCAGGTAGACGATCGCCGCATACGGCCACAGCCAGCCGACCCAGCGCGCCACGCCGTAGAAGCGGATGAAGCGGCCCTGCTCCCAGGCCTGCAGGCTCTGCGCGAAGAACGGGTCCGAGGGCGCCTGCGCGACTGCGATCACCAGCGCCGTCAGCGCCACCAACCCGAGCCCGGCCGCTGCGCGCGGCGGCAGCACGCTCAGCAGCGAGGCCAGCGCGGCCGCGAAGCCGAGCGCGGCGAGCGCCTGCGGCGTGCTCCAGGCCATCAGGTGTTGCGGGCCGAAGTTGAGCGCCGTCGACAGCGTGGTCGCGAGCACGCCGAGCGCCGCTGCGCCCAGCACCAGCACGAGCCGGCGCCAACCGGTTCGCGCGACCGAAAACGCGAGCAGGCACGGCGCCAGCAAGCCGAGTGCGATAAGCGCGAACTCGCCGCCGGGCGAAAGCGCGCTGCGGTTCAGTTCGGCATCGGCCCAGCCCTCGACCCAGGGCGCGATCGGGGTGTCAGCCACCAGCGTCGCGATAGCGTCTTGCAGCTTCGCCAGCACCTGGCCCTGCGCCAGCGGCACCGGCAGCGGGAACAGCATGCCGATCGGCCAGAGCAGCAGCAGCGCGAGGCCCCCGGCGCTGCGGCCGATGAACCAGCGGTCGCGCGCTGTCTGCCAACGCTCGACGCCGCCGCGCACATGCACCCAGTAGCCCAGCGCCGCGCCGATCAACGTGCCGAGTGCGTTCAGCCCGAGGTCGACATTCGATGCGACCCGGTGCGGCAAAAAATTCTGAAGAAATTCCATTCCGAGCGACCACGCCGTGCCGGCCGCGAGGGCGAACAGCAACCCCGGCATCGCGCGCCCGCCGCTGCGCACAATCGCGCCGAACACGAGCGCACCGAACGGGATGTAGCCGAGCAGGTTGGTCGTCAGGTCGAAGCCGGTCCAGTAAGGCGGCCACGGCAGGGTGAGGAACGCGAGCGGCGACACCCCCGGCACCTTCCAAGGGACGAACGGGTAGAGGCTCGCATAGGTGATCAGCGCGGCGTAGAGCCATGCCAGCGGTGCGGCAGAACTGCGGTGACGGGGCGTCGAAGAATCAGCCACTCGGCGTCAGAACGGCTTGACGACGACCAGGATCACGATCGCCGCGAAGAGCAGCACCGAGGCTTCGTTGAACACCCGGAACCAGCGCTCGCTGCGCTGGTTCTCGAAGCGCTCGAACTTGCGCAGCAACGAGCGGCACGTGTGGTGGTAGCCGATCGCGAGCACGACCAAAAACAGCTTCGCGTGCAGCCATGCGCCCTTGAAGCCGTAGCCCAGCCACAGCCACAGGCCAAAGCCCAACGCCGGCACCATCAGCAAGCTTGCGAACCGGTACAGCTTGCGTGCCATCAGCAACAGGCGTTCGCGTTCGGCGTGGCTGTCGGCCGGCACTTGCGCGAGGTTGACGAAGAGGCGCGGCAGGTAGAACAAGCCGGCGAACCAGCTCGTGACGAAGATGATGTGAAGGGCTTTGATCCAGAGCATCGGTCGATTGTGGGTGGAGTGTTTTGAGCCGGCGCCATAAAGAACCCCGGCACGAGGCCGGGGCTGAAATGCCTTCACGCTGTCATCACGGTCAGGCACCTGCTCAGGGAGGAAAAGCAGGGAACGACTGCCTTGCGGCTATCATTCGAAAACCACTTTAGCAGAAGCCGTGCGCTTTGCTACAGCCATGTGACCCCGAACAAATGCTTGGTTTCCACAACGAAGATTTGTAAATGGGTGCGCACGGCGCAGGCGGCGCACCCTCCACCCCGCGCGCATGCATTCACCCGCCCCTTTCCCCGCCAATCGCCCACGCCGACTGCGCCGTGATGCGTTCACCCGCAACTTGGTGCGCGAGCACCGCTTGCACCCGAACGACCTGATCCTGCCGGTGTTCGTGCTCGCGGGTCAGGGCATCACGCAAGAGATCGCCTCGATGCCCGGCGTCCCGCGCGTGACGCTCGACCGCCTGCTGCCGATCGCCGAAGAGTGCGTGGCGCTCGGCATCCCGGTGATGGCGCTGTTCCCGGTGATCGAGCCGTCGCTGAAGACCGAAGACGGCCGCGAGGCGCTGAACCCCGAGGGCCTTGTGCCGACGGTGGTTCGCGAGCTGAAAAAGCGCTTTCCCGAACTCGGCGTGATGACCGATGTGGCGCTCGACCCGTTCACCTCGCACGGGCAAGACGGCCTGCTTGACGCGAGCGGCTACATCCTCAACGACGAGACGGTCGCGGTGCTGACCGACCAGGCGCTGACGCAGGCGCAGGCCGGTGTCGACATCGTCGCGCCCAGCGACATGATGGACGGCCGCATCGGCGCGATCCGCGACGCTCTCGAAGCCAACGACCACATTCACACACGCATCATGGCGTACAGCGCCAAGTATGCGAGCGCGTTCTACGGCCCGTTCCGCGACGCCGTGGGCTCGGCCGGCAACCTCGGCAAGAGCAACAAGAAGGTCTACCAGATGGATCCGGGCAACAGCGACGAGGCGCTGCGCGAGGTCGCGCTCGATCTGGCCGAGGGCGCCGACATGGTGATGGTCAAACCCGGCATGCCCTACCTCGACATCGTGCGCCGCATCAAAGACGAGTTCGGCGTGCCGACCTTCGCCTACCAGGTGAGCGGCGAGTACGCGATGCTCAAGGCGGCCGCGTTGAACGGCTGGCTCGACGGCGACGCGGTCATGATGGAAAGCCTGCTCGCCTTCAAGCGCGCCGGCGCCGATGGCGTGCTGACCTACTTCGCGCTCGAGGCGGCGCGCTGGCTGAAAAAAACCGGCTGAGCGGCCTTCGTCGATGCGCATCTTTCATATCGACGGCGACCAGTTCACCGAGCTGCCCGACCTGCCCGACGCGAAGCCCGCTGCCGGCTACTTCTGGATCGGCATCCCGCGGGCCGAGCTCGAGCAGGACGTCGGCACCGTGCAAGCTGCACTGCAACGCTGGACTGGCGGGCAGCTCGTCGACCTGCACGTGGCCCATCTGCTGAACGCGCAACTGCCTTCGCACTTCGACTACACCTCGTGGTACGACCTGCTCACTTTTCGCCGACTCACCGCGGCGAGCCCACACGACAACACGAACTCGGTGCCCGGAGCGCTGGCGCAGATCGACACCAGCGCTGTCGGCCTCGCAGTGTTCGACAACGTGCTGCTCACGGTGCACTCGACCGACTGCATGGTGCTCGAACACTTCGCGAACCGGCTGCAGCAGCAGGGGCCGGCAGCCGAGAGCCGCGAGAATCGCGACGCGCGTAACAGTGGCACCCGCATGCCGCCGAGCCCGTCCGACATGGCGCTGCGCATGACCAACTACATGGTCGACAGCTACCTCGATCTGCGCCGCCTGCTGACCCGGCAACTCGATCAGCTGCAGCAAGAACTGTTCGGCCCGCACCCGAAGCAAAGCAGCTGGAAGATGCTGCTCGATTCGCGCAACGGCCTGCATCTGCTCGAAGACACCTGCGAGGACCAGCGCGCTGCGATCACCGAATGGATCGACTCACTCGACGAGTTGCCGCCCAATGGCGACGCCGCCGTGCTGCGCGAACGCGAGCTGCTGCGGGTGCGCGCGCGTGACGTGCAGGAGCACATCGAGCGCGTGCTCACGCACGTGCGCCGGCTCGAATCGTCGGCCGAGAACGCGGTGCAGATGCATTTCTCGGCGCAGAGCAACCGCACCAACGAAATCATGCGCACGCTGACCGTGCTGACCGCGATCTTCCTGCCGCTTAACCTGGTGACGGGTTTCTTCGGCATGAACTTCGAGGGCTTGCCGCTGATTCACAGCATGCGGGGGTTCTGGTGGACCTTCGGCTTCATGCTGCTGCTCGGCATTGGGTTGAGCTGGTTCTTTTGGCGCAAGCGTTATCTGGGCAGGGCGCGCTGAACCGTTGACCGCACCACCGTCTCCAACACGCGCTGGAACAATTCGTGCGAAGGCTGCCCATTGAGGGGGTTAGGCGAGTCATAGCGGCCCGCGACGATCGCAACGCTCAAAGCCAGTTCGGGCACCATGTAGAGCCGCTGACCACCGTTGCCCAATGCAGCAACCCAGCGCCACGACTTCGCGCCCACGACCGTGTCGCCAGTCCACCATTGGTACCCGTAGGTCCAGCCGTTTCCCGCTTCGAGCCGGCTCTCGATGCTGTCTCGCACCCACGCTCGGGGCACGATCTGACGGCCCTCCCAGCGCCCTTCGCGTAGCACCAAACCGCCGATCTTGATCAGATCGCTCGGTCGCAAACGCAATCCGGCGTGCGCGAAAGCGCGCCCGTCGCGTCCGCGTTGCCACTCCAGAACGTCGATGCCCAACGGCCCGAAAAGAACCTGGCGAGCGTAGCTTTCCAGGTCCATGCCCGTGACACGCTCGATCACGCGCCCCAGCAGTACGGTATTTCCGCTGACGTAGTGAAAGTGCTTGCCGGGTGGCTCTGCGATGGAGCGGGCCAACACGTAGCGCGCTTGATCGCTCGAGAATTCCATGCGTGTCTGGTGACCAAAGACGCCCAGTTCTTCCCACTCCAGGCCCGAGGACATGGTGAGCAGATGTCGCAACGTGATGGCCTCCCACCCCGGTGCCATTCGCGACGGCCGGTCGCTCGTGGGAAGGTAGGTCAACACCGGCGCGTCGACCGAATCGATCCTGCCTTCGCCGATGGCAATGCCGATCAGCAAGCTCACGACGCTCTTGCTGATGGACCGCATGTCGTGCAATGTCTGCTGGCCGAAGGCCGTGTCATGCCCGAACAGATGACCCATCACCTTGTCGCGACCGAAGAAGTAACGCTCGGCGAGCAGCCGGCCCCGATACGCGACCACGACGCCGTGAAGCTTGGTCTCGGCCCGGTCGGGCGGATCGATGTCGGCGCACAGTGCAGCAGCCAGCGCCTGCTTTTCATCTCCCGGTTTCGGTGGTTCGTCGCATGGCGCTTGTGCGAAGGCACAGCTCGCAGCGAACCACAAAGTCATGGCGAGCAAGGAGGGCGAGATCATCGTGAAACTCCAGACCGGGGCACCCTGCCCCGCGATGCGATGCTGGGCGCGCAGCCCCACGCCGTCTGGCCGAACTTTGCAGCGCGCCCGCGTCGGTTCGCCGATTTCAAGAATCAGCCAGCGCGCGGCGTCGAAACTCGCTAGGCGTGAAGCCGCTGGTCGCCTTGAACGCGCGATTGAACGGGCCGATCGACGCGAAGCCAGCGGCCATCGCGATCTCGAGCACGCCCTCGCCCTTGCGCGCCGGGTCGGCAAGCGCCGCGCGGGCCTCCGCCAAGCGCAGCCCGTTGACGTACGCGTTGAAGTTGCGATGCCCGAGCCGCAGGTTGATAAAGCGGCGCAGACGGTACTCCGGCAGCGCCAGCTTGATCGCGAGCAGGCCGAGCGTGAGGTCGTCGACGCGGTAGGCACGCTCGTGGTTCATCAGGTTCTCGAGCGCGCGGGCGATGCGTTCGTCGAGCGCATCGGGCTCGAGAGCCGTCGGCTGGGTCGCGCGCAGCGTCGACGGTGTGATCGTTTTGGGCGCCTTGCCCAAAGGCGCCGCGGCTGGGAGCAGGTCGTCGTCGGACGCCCTCAGCACGCTCACTGCTGCGATGAGCGTGATCAGCAGCAGCGCCCCGACATCGAAGCGCGCCGCGTCGGCCGACAGCACGCCGGTTCGTGACGCCAGGCGCAGCGCGACCATCGCCAGCGCATAGGCCGAACCTGCGACGACGATAAACGCGCGAAGGCGCCGCCGACGCTCGATCAGGTCGGCGCGCCATTGCGACGCGGCCGCAACGATGACCAGCATCGCGAACACCGCGGGAACCCAGCGAAGCACCAGCCTGAGCACCACGGTCGGCGCTGTCCACGGCCCGAACGCCGCCATCGAGAGACAAAAACCTGCGCCCACGGCAACGGCTGCCAACCACACGCCGATCGCCTGCGCATTGAGCGAAAAGTCGTCATCGAACAACGATCGCGCGAACAACCAAAACAGCACCGAATTGCCGACCGACAGGCCGACCAGCGGCGCCTGCCAGGCAATCGGCCAACCCTGCTCGACCCAGGGCAAGGTCGCGAAACTCTGCACTGCCAAACCGGCCATCAACGCGACGCCGACGCGGCGCGCCGGGTGGCTGCTGCGTTTGCCGTCATGGCGCGCGAGCGCCGCGCCGAGCAGCAGCACGGTCGTCGCGAGCGCACCGCGCAGCGCCGCATCGACGAGCGGCAACGCCTCGGTCATCGCTCGCGGTCGTAAGGGTCGTCGAACCCGAGCCCGCACATCAACACGGTCTCTCGCGCCTCCATCGTGCGGGCGTCGGCGTCGGCCTCATGGTCGAAACCTTGCGCATGCAACGTGCCGTGCACCAGCATGTGGGCGTAATGCGCTTCGAGCGGGATGCCGAGCTCGCGCGACTCGCGTTGCAGCACCGGTGCGCACAGCACAAGATCGGCGCTGACGATCGGCTCGTGGGCGTAGTCGAAGGTCAGCACGTTAGTCGCGTAATCTTTCGCGCGGTAGTCGCGGTTCAGCGCCTGGCCTTCTTCTGCCCCGACGATGCGCACCGTGATCTCGCCCGGCACTTGGAGTGCCGCGCGAATCCAGCGGGCGACCTTGTGCCGCGGCAGCAGCGCCCGATCGGTCGGGTCGGCGAATTGCAGCGACAAGGTCAGCGCGGGACGTGCGGCCACGGGGTCAGGCGTTGTCGAGGCGCGCCGCGTCGTAGGCCTCGACGATGCGCGCGACCAGCGGGTGCCGCACCACGTCGGACGACGTGAAGTAGGTCGTCGCGATGCCGCGCACGCGCTTGAGCACGCGCTCGGCATCGACCAGCCCGCTCTCGGTGCCGCGCGGCAGATCGATCTGGCTCACGTCGCCGTTGATGACCACCCTGGTGCCGAAGCCGATGCGCGTGAGGAACATCTTCATCTGCTCGGCCGTGCTGTTCTGCGCTTCGTCGAGGATCACGAAGGCGTGGTTCAGCGTGCGCCCGCGCATGAAGGCGAGCGGCGCGATTTCGAGCGTGCCTTTCTCGAGCGCACGCGCGACCTTGTCGGCGCCCATCAGGTCGTGCAGTGCGTCGTAAAGCGGGCGCAGGTACGGGTCGACCTTTTGCGCCAGATCGCCCGGCAAGAACCCCAGCCGCTCGCCGGCCTCGACCGCCGGGCGCGTGAGGATGATGCGCTGCACCGCACTGCGCTCGAGCGCATCGACCGCGCACGCGACCGCGAGAAAAGTCTTGCCGGTGCCGGCCGGGCCGATGCCGAAAGTGATGTCGTGCGCGAGGATGTTGCGCAGGTAGGTGAGCTGGTTCGGCGTGCGGCCGACGAGGTCGGTGCGGCGCGTGCGCAGGGTGAGCGCATCGCCGCCGTTGCCGCTGTTGCCAGCCCCCGCTTCGGTCGGCATGCCGGCAGCGCCGACCTGCACCAGCGCGAGTTGCAATTGCTCGGCGCCGATCGGCCGCTGCGATTGTTCGTAGAGCGCGAGCAGCAGGTTCATCGCGTGCTCGGCGCTCGCTTTCGGCCCCTCGATGCGGAAGAACTCGTTGCGCCGCGAGACGCTCACGTCGAGCAGGCGCTCGATGCTGCGCAGGTGCTCGTCGAGGCTGCCGCAGAGGTGGGCCAGGCGGGTGTTGTCGCGCGGTTCGAAGGAGTGGCGAAGGATCAAGGCAGGTGGCTTCGGATTCAGAGGCCGGATTGTCACCCGATCGGGCGTGCTGTTGTCGGCATTGGCGCCCGGTTCGCCGTGCGCTGGCCGGCGCAGCGCGGGGGGCCGTCCGTCACAATCCGCGTCGATGCCAAACCCCCTCGTCTTCCCGGCCGCGGCCCGCGCCTTGTTTTCGTCGGCCACCTTCCGTTGCGCACGCGGTTGCGTCCTGGCGTGGTTGCTGGCCTCGGGCCTGGTCCTGCCGTCGTTCGCCGCCGAAGCGCAGGTGGTGGTGGTCGACAAGGCGGTGTCGGTGCAATCGGTCGGCCAGCCCGGCGCGATCACGCAAATCGCGATACCGGTGAAGCTGCCCGACGACTGGGCCGTGACGCGGCCGCGCTTCGAGGGCAGCGTCTGGTACCGCACCGGCTTCGACCGGCCTGCGGGGGCCGACCCGCACGAGATGATGGCGCTCTACATCGAGCGCGTTTGCAGCAACGCCGAGGTCTATGTGAACGGCCAGCGCATCTTCAACGGCGGTCGCATGGGTGAGCCGGTGACGCGCAACTGCCACTACCCGCAGCTCGTCACGCTGCCGTCGATGCTGCTGCAGGAGCGCGGCAACACGCTCGACGTGCAGGTGTACGGCCATGCCCTGCCGCGCGTGGTTTCGCGCCAGCGTGCGGGCGGGCTCTCGGCGATCCGGATCGGCCCGCAGGCGGTGCTGCAAAGCGAGTACGACGACCGCCTGTTCTGGAACGTGACCGCGGTGCAGTTCGCCAACTTCACGCTCGTGGTGCTGGGCTGCGTGATGATCGGCATGGGCTGGATGAACCGGCGCGAGGCTTACCTCGGCTATTTCGGCTGGCTCTGCCTGCTATGGGGTTTGCTCTCGGCCCGCGTCTGGTGGCGCGACATGCCGTGGGACACCGGCGTGATGGAGTTCCTGTTCTGCACCGGCTTCGCGCCGCTGGTCGCACTCGCAGTGCAGTTTCTGCTGAGCTATGCCGGCTTGCGTTCGCGCTGGATCGAGAACGCGCTGGCCGCGCAGTGGGTGCTGCTGCCGGCCACGCTGCTGCTCGCCGGACCGGGGCGCCTGTTTTTGATGGCGAGCATCTGGTATGCGGTGATGGTGGCCGAAGTGATCGCAGCCGCCGGGCTGCACCTGACCGTGACGCGGCGCGCACAGCGCAAGGAGTTCTGGCCGATGGCGGGCTGGCTCGGCGCCGTTCTCGTCATGCTGGGCGCGCAACTGGCGAGCGGATTCGATTGGCTGCCGGAGCCCGAAATCCCGCTGCTGCATTTCGTGATGCCGCTGCTGTTCATCGGCATGGCGGTGCGGCTGTTGCAGGTTTTTTCGCACACGCTGCGCACCGCCGAAGACGGGCGCGAAAATTTGGAGGGCCGCGTGCAGGAAATCACCGCCGAGATCGAGCGCAACTACGCTCAGCTGGCGGAACTGCGCGTCGAGCAAGTCACCGAGAAAGAGCGCAAGCGCATCGCCGCCGACCTGCACGACGACCTCGGCGCGAAGCTGCTGACCATCGTGCACACCAGCGAATCGGAGCGCATCTCGACCCTCGCGCGTGAGGCGCTCGAAGAAATGCGGCTCTCGGTGCGCGGCCTCACCGGCCGCCCGATGCGCCTGGCCGATGCGCTGGCCGACTGGCGCGCCGAGACCGTGCTGCGCCTGGGCCAGGCCAACATCGAGGCCGACTGGCGCAGCCCGACCGAAGAGATCGAGCAACTGCTGCCGGCGCGCGGCTTCGTGCAGACCACACGCATCTTGCGCGAGGCCGTCAGCAACATCATCAAGCACAGCGGCGCGTCGCATTGCAAAGTGCGCTGCGCGATCAGCGAGCGCCAGTTCGGCCTCACGGTGCAAGACAACGGCAAAGGCATCCCGATGGAGCTCGACGGCAAGCTCGATCGGGGGCACGGCATGTCGAGCATGAAGAACCGCGCCAAGCAGATGCAGGGGCAGTGCCTGGTCGAGTCCGGCCCCGGTTATGGCACTGTGATAAGGCTCACGGTTCCGCTGTGAGCGCATGCCTCCGCAGTCAGCCCCCGCGCGGTACGATAAAAGCGCTGTCCCTGGCCGGCGACCCTCGTACCCTGACGATCACCTTGGTACCACCATGACCAACATCCTGCTGCTCGAAGACCTGCCCGAAATCCGCTCGTGGCTGAAGGTGCTCGTGAAGGGCGTGTTCCCCGAAGCGCAGATCCACGAAGCCGCACGCGTGCACGACGCGCTCGGGCTCGTCACCGCCGTCAAGTTCAACCTCGCGCTGTGCGATCTGGGCCTGCCCGACGGTTCGGGCGTCGACGTGGTCGCTGCGCTGCGCGAGGCGCAACCGGAGTGCCAGTCGGTCGTGGTCACGATCCACGATGACGACGATCATTTGTTCCCGGCGCTGCAGGCCGGCGCGTTCGGCTACTTGCTCAAGGAGCAGGCGCGTGAGTTGATCGCCGAGCAACTCAAGCGCATGAGCGCGGGCGAGCCACCGCTGAGCCCTTCGATTGCGCGCCGCGTGATCTCGCACTTCGCGGCGCAAACACGCCCGCAGGAGCGCCCACAAAACATGCCGCACGTGGCCCTCACCGACCGCGAGAACGAAGTGCTGTTGCGCGTGGCCAAGGGCTACACGCTGCCCGAGATCGGCGTGCAACTCAACCTCTCGCGCCACACGATCGCTGACTACGTGAAGCAGATCTACCGCAAGCTCAACGTGAGCTCGCGCGCCGAGGCTGCACTCGAAGCGCAGCGCTTGGGGCTGTTCCGTCGCGCCTGAAGGGCCGCTGATAATGCGCCGATGATCGGACGCATCACCGGCACGCTCGCGGAAAAATCGCCACCGCAACTGCTCATCGACGTGAACGGTGTCGGCTACGAAGTCGACGTGCCGATGAGCAGCTTCTACAACCTGCCCGGCCTCGGCGAACGCGTGACCTTGCTGACGCACTTCATCGTGCGCGAAGACGCGCAGGTGCTGTTCGGCTTTCTCACGCACGACGAGCGCGCGACCTTTCGGCTGCTCGTGAAGATCTCGGGCGTCGGCCCGCGCACTGCGCTGTCGATCCTGTCGGGGCTGAGCGTCAATGAACTCGCGCAGGCCGTGAGCTTGCAGGAAGCCGGCCGGCTCGTGAAGGTGCCCGGCATCGGCAAGAAGACCGCCGAGCGCCTGCTGCTCGAACTCAAGGGCAAGCTCGGCGACGCGATCAGCACGCCGACCCACATCGCGAACAACGCGCAGGGTGACATCCTGCAGGCGCTGCTCGCACTCGGCTACAGCGACCGCGAGGCCGCGGCTGCACTGAAGGCGCTGCCGGCCGATGTGGGCGTCAGCGACGGCATCAAGCTCGCTTTGCGGGCACTCGCGAAATGACGAACCCGCGGCGCCTGCAGCGCCACTCCCGAACAGGCGGCTGGTAAACCGCTCAAACCACCGTTTGCGCAAGTTCGCCAGTGGTGTAGCGCTGGGCCACCTGCACCAGCGTCTGCGCCTTGATCTTGCCGGCTTGGCCTTCGCAGCCAAACTCTACGTAGCGCTGGCGGCAAATCACTTTGGCCGCTTCGCGTGCCGGCTTCAGGTAGTCACGCGGGTCGAACTTGTCGGGGTTCTGCGCCATGTATTTGCGGATCGCCGCGGTCATCGCGAGCCGAACATCGGTGTCGATGTTGATCTTGCGCACGCCGTGCTTGATGGCCTCCTGAATCTCTTCGACCGGCACGCCGTAGGTCTCTTTCATGTCGCCGCCGTACTCGCGGATCACCGCGAGCAAATCCTGCGGCACGCTGCTCGACCCGTGCATCACGAGGTGCGTGTTCGGGATGCGTTTGTGGATCTCCTTGATGCGGCCGATCGCGAGGATGTCACCGGTGGGCTTGCGGGTGAACTTGTAGGCGCCGTGGCTGGTGCCGATCGCGATCGCGAGCGCGTCGAGCTGCGTGCGCTTGACGAATTCCGCGGCTTCTTCCGGGTCGGTCAGCAACTGGGCCATCGTCATCGTGGCTTCGGTGCCATGGCCGTCTTCCTTGTCGCCCTTCATGGTCTCGAGCGAGCCGAGGCAGCCGAGCTCGCCTTCCACCGTGACGCCGAGTTTGTGCGCCATATCGACAACCTTGCGCGTGACCTCGACGTTGTAGTCGAAGCTCGCGATCGTCTTGCCGTCGGCCTGCAGCGAGCCGTCCATCATCACCGAGCTGAAGCCGAGGTCGATCGCGCCGCGGCACACCTCGGGGCTCTGGCCATGGTCTTGGTGCATGACCAGCGGGATGTGCGGCCAGCTCTCGACGGCCGCTTGAATCAAGTGCTTGATGAAGGGCTCGCCCGCGTACTTGCGCGCACCGGCACTCGCCTGCAGGATCACCGGCGCGCCGATCTCGTCGGCCGCGGTCATCACGGCCTGCACCTGCTCGAGGTTGTTGACGTTGAACGCGGGGATGCCGTAGCCATTCACGGCGGCGTGGTCGAGCAATTGGCGCATCGAAACGAGTGGCATGGTGGGCTCCTGAAATCGGGTTGGCGGGCGACGTGAAACCGCGTTGTAACTCGCCAAATTGTACCGATCGGGTTCGGGGCTCAGCCCACGCGCTCGGCCTGATAGCCCTCGGCGCGCATCGCGACGAGAATTTGCTCGATGTGCGCGACGCCACGCGTCTGCACCACCACCTCGATCTGCGCCCGCTCGACCGACAGCGACGTGAACGCGCGCTGGTGCTGCACTTCGTCGATGTTGGCGCCGAGTTGGCCGAGCAGCGTGGCGACGTTCGCGAGCGCGCCCGGTACATCGCGCACGTCGAAGCGCAGCCGCGCGAGCCGCCCCGACTTCACCATGCCGCGCTCGATGATTTCGGCCAGCACCAGCGGCTCGATGTTGCCGCCGCACAAGATCAGCCCGACCTTGCGGCCCTGGAAGCGCCCGCCATGCTTCATGAGCGCGGCCAGGCCGACGGCACCGGCGCCTTCGACCACGGTTTTCTCGATCTCGAGCAACATCAAAATTGCCTGCTCGATGTCGTCTTCGTTGACGAGCACCACGTCATCGACGCGCTGCTGGATCAGCGGCAACGTCAACACCCCGGGCGACTTGACGGCGATGCCATCGGCAATGGTTGCCTGCGCGCTCTCACGCGACTGCCCGTGCTTGGCGTTCCACGCCGCAGGAAAACGCTCGGTCTGCACGCCGATGACCTCGATGCCGGGCCGAGAAGCACGCGCAGCAGTCGCCACGCCCGAGATCAAGCCACCACCGCCGATCGCGACCAGCAGCGTGTCGATCGAAGGCTGCTGCGCGAGCATCTCGAGCCCGATCGTGCCTTGCCCGGCCATCACCGCGAGGTCGTCGTACGGGTGCACGAGCGTGAGGCCGCGCTCGAGCGCCAGTTGCAGGCCGAACGCGCGCGCGTCGTCGAAGGTATCGCCCTGCAACACCACGCTGGCACCGAAGCCGCGTGTGCGTTCGACCTTCACCGCCGGCGCAAAACGCGGCATCACGATCGTCGCCGGAATGCCCATGCGCTGCGCGTGATACGCGACGCCTTGCGCGTGGTTGCCGGCCGAGACGGCGAGCACGCCGGCAGCGCGCTCGTCGGGCGTCAACTGCGCCATCTTGTTCAATGCGCCGCGCTCCTTGAACGACGCGGTGAACTGCAGGTTCTCGAACTTCAGGAACACCTCGCAGCCGCACAGTGCCGACAAGGTTCGCGACGGCATGCAGGGCGTTTCGACGATCTCGCCGCGCAGGCGAACGGCGGCTGCTTGAATGTCGTCGAGGGTCAGCGTCGGAGGGCTCGGGCTCATCGCGCATTGTCGCGCGGGCAATCAGCAGCATCGCGCAAGGTCGCATCCGGGTAACGACACGTGCACCCACGGCGTCTGTAGCGCGAGCTGATTTTTCGCATGACGACCGAAGGACCACGATGAACGCCCGCCCCTCCCTCGCACTCGCTTCTTTGCTGCTCACCGCACCCGCGTTTTCGTTCGCGCAGGCCCAAGCCACGATCAAACCCGATGGGCTGTTCCGCTATGCCTTCGGCGCTGGCGCGAGCTACGCCTCGGGCACCGCCAGCACCGCCAGCACCGCCAGCACTGCCAGCGTCAACCTCAGCGGCGACGGCGTCAAGGCCACGACCGACAGCAAATGGCAGTCGGCTGCAAGGCCAACTAAGGCCGCACCGCGGGCACGACGTCCGCCGAAAACATTCAGCTCGGCACGCAACTCGACCAGAACATCACGCCCGACTGGTTCGGCTTCGGCAAGGCCGACTACCTGCGTGACAAGCCGGCCAACGTGGCGACGCGGGCCTCACTGTTCGGCGGCGTCGGGCGCCATGTGGTGAAGACCGACGCACTGACCTTCGACCTCTCGGTCGGTTTGGACTACACGGAGGACCGCCACTTCGACGCCGCCGATGTGAATGGCGGACTCCGTACCCGGTACGGCCGCGCAGAGGCGCTGCTGGCCGAAGAGTCGAAGCACAAATGGACGCCGACCACGAGCTTCCCCCAGAAGCTGTCGGTCTACCCCGCGTTGAAGAGTGACGGCGGCTGTCGGGGCGTGTTGGACTCGGGCCTCTCGGTCGCGATGGCCCGCTCGCTGAGCCTGACCGCCGGGCTGAACTATCGCTACAACAGCGACCCCGGTGCGGCGCTGAAAAAAGGTGACACCTTGTTCGTCACCGGCATCGCGGTCAAATTGGACTAGGCCAGATCAGGCCACCCGGCACACCTTCAACATATTGGTGCCGCCCGGGTGCCCCATCGGCTCGCCGCAGGTGATCGCATAGGTGTCGCCAGGGTTCAGCACGCCGTTTTCGATCAGCAGCGCCTCGGCGCGCGCGAGCGCTTCGTCGCGGTCGGCGAAGCTCGGCATCAGCATCGGCGTGACGTTGCGGTAGAGCGCCATGCGGCGCTGGCTGCGCACCTGCGAGGTCAGCGCGTAGATCGGCACCTGGATGCGCTGGCGGCTCATCCACAGCGCTGTCGAACCCGATTCGGTCAGCGCCAGGATCGCCTTGCAACCCAGGTGGTACGCGGTGAACAACGCGCCCATCGCGATCGACTGATCGATGCGCGCGAACTTCTTGTTGGTGAACGTGGCATCGAGCGAAATCTCTTCGGCGTTCTCGGCCTCGACGCAGATGCTGGCCATCATCTCGATCGTCTCGACCGGGTATTTGCCGGCTGCGGTTTCGGCGCTGAGCATCACGGCATCGGTGCCGTCGAGCACCGCATTGGCCACGTCGCTCACCTCGGCGCGCGTGGGCACCGGGTTGTGGATCATCGACTCCATCATCTGTGTCGCGGTGATGACGACGCGGTCCATCTCGCGCGCCAGTTTGATCATGCGTTTTTGCAGCGCAGGCACTGCTGCGTTGCCGACCTCGACCGCGAGGTCACCGCGCGCGACCATGATGCCATCGGAGGCTTTGAGGATCTGGTCGAGCACCGGGATCGCCTCGCTGCGCTCGATCTTCGCGATCATCTGCGGTTTGTGGCGCCACGGTTCGCCGGCCACGTTGGCGAGTTGGCGCGCCATCTCCATGTCGGTCGCGGTCTTCGGAAAGCTGACGGCCAAGTACTCGCACTGAAAGCTCATCGCGGTCTTGATGTCTTCCATGTCTTTGGAGGTCAACGCCGGTGCGGTCAGGCCACCGCCGGCCTTGTTGATGCCCTTGTTGTTCGAGAGCTCACCGCCGACCACCACAGTGGTGTGCACCTCTTCGCCGCGCACCGCGTCGACCACGAGCTTGAGCAGGCCGTCGTTGAGCAGCAGGATGTCGCCGGCGCGCAGGTCGCGCGGCAGTTCTTTGTAGTCGAGGCCGACGCGCTCGTTCGTGCCGAGCGCGGTGCTCGAACCGTCGAGGATGAACGGCTGCCCGACTTCGAGCATCGTCTTGTCTCCCTCGAACTTGCCGACGCGGATCTTCGGCCCCTGCAGGTCGGCCATGATCGCGACCTCTTTGCCGCAGCGCTTGGCGATCTCTCGCACCAACGTCGCGCGGTCGATGTGGTCTTGCGCCTTGCCGTGCGAAAAGTTCATGCGCACCACGTCGACACCGGCGCGAATCATGCGCTCCAGCACCTCGGGTGAACTGGATGCGGGGCCAAGGGTGGCGACGATTTTGGTGGCGCGGGGCATGCTGTCTCCGGTGCGTTATTTTGAACGGGGCATTATCGAGTGCAAGGCGCCGCTGCGCCGGCCTTGCGCGTCGATTGATACCTCCATGTAATCGTCAAGCCGCCGCGCGCTTTTGCAAGATCTCGAACGCCGGCAAGGTCTTGCCCTCCAGCACTTCGAGGAACGCGCCGCCACCGGTCGAGATGTAGCCGATGTCAGCCTCGATGCCGTACTTCGCGATCGCCGCGAGCGTGTCGCCGCCGCCGGCAATGCTGAATGCCGGTGACGCCGCGATCGCGCGCGCGATGGTCTCGGTGCCGTGCGCGAACGCATCGAACTCGAACACGCCGACGGGCCCATTCCAGACGATCGTGCCGGCCTTCATCAGCTGATCGGCCAGCAACTTTGCGGTCTGCGGGCCGATGTCGAGAATCAGGTCGTCGGGCGCGACATCGGCGGCGGCCTTCACGGTCGGGACGGCATCGGCCTTGAAGTCTTTGGCAGTCACCACGTCGGTCGGGATCGGCACGGCCGCACCGCGCGCCTTCATCGCGACGATCACCGCTTTCGCGTCTTCGATCAGGGTCGGCTCGGCCAGGCTCTTGCCGATCGGCAGCCCGGCTGCGAGCATGAAGGTATTGGCGATGCCGCCGCCGACGATCAGCTGATCGACCTTAGACGCGAGTGCCTGCAGGATGCTCAGCTTGGTCGAGACCTTGCTGCCCGCGACGATCGCGACCAGCGGCCGCTTCGGGTTGGCGAGCGCCTTCGTGATCGCGTCGATCTCGGCGGCGAGCAGCGGGCCGGCGCACGCAACTTTTGCGAACTGTGCGATGCCGTAGGTCGAGGCCTCGGCGCGGTGCGCGGTGCCGAACGCGTCGTGCACGAAGATGTCGCAGAGCGCGGCCATCTTCTTCGCGAGCGCTTCGTCGTTCTTTTTCTCGCCGGTGTTGACGCGGCAGTTTTCGAGCAACACCAGTTCGCCCGGTTTGATCGCCCTGCCCTCCAGACTCACGCCATCGACCCAGTTCGCGACGACCGGGATTTCGCGACCCATCAACTCGCCCATGCGTTTGGCGACGACGGCGAGCGAGTCTTCCGGCTTGAACGCGCCTTCGGTCGGTCGGCCGAGGTGCGAGGTCACCATCACCGCCGCACCCGCCTTCAGCGCGAGTTCGATGCACGGGATCGATGCGCGAATGCGCGTGTCTTCGGTGATCTGGCCCGCGTCGTTCAGCGGCACGTTAAGGTCGGCGCGGATGAACACGCGCTGGCCTGCCACTTTGCCTTGCGCTGCGAGGTCTTCGAATCGGAGGATGTTCATGGTCGGTGTGCTCAGGGGGTCGATAGGGGTTGTCGGTGCAGATCACCAGCCGGGGCCGGTGCGCAGTGCCACCCTCACCAGCGTGCCGGTGACGATGCTGCCGAGGATGCCACGGCGCCGGATCGGGCGTCTCCTCGAAACCTCTGTGCTCGTCCGCACGATTGTCCGCTGAGTGAATCGTGTCAGTGCTTGCCGATGTTGCCGTGGCCGGCGATCGAGGATTTGACGGTCGCGTCCCCGGTGTACTTCACGTTGCCCACGCCCGCGATCGACACGGTCAATGTTTTGCGCGCAGTCACGTCCGCATCACCGCTGCCGGCAACGCTGAGGGTCACGTCATCGGCTTCGAGCGCGCGCGCGTCGACGTTGCCGCGGCCCGAGATCGCCACGCGCAACCGGCCGGTGCGGCCGCCGAACGCAATGTGGCCACCGCCCGAAACGTTCGGCGAAATTTCGTTGGCTGCGATTTGCATCAGCTTGACCGTGCCCGAGCCGCTGATCGCAAGCGCAAGGCCCGGCGCTTTCAGCGCGTCGCCCGTCACGTCACCCGAACCGCTGATCGAGAGCGCGCGCAAGGTGATCAGGTCGATGGTCGCGACGATGGGCGCACGGGTCGAGAAGCTGCTGCCCTTTTTTGTCGTGATCTCCAGCGTCGGCACACCGCCGCGGTCGACGACCTGCGTTTCGATCAGCACCAACACGTTGTCGTCGCCGCGAAGTTCGATGCCTTCACGCGTGCCCTGGCGCAGCACCAGCTTCATCGAGGTGCGCAACGCGATCGCCTGGAAGGCCGGTGACCGCGCGGCTTTCGTTCGCGAGCTTGCCCGAGCCGGTGACGCGGTGGCCGCCGCCGAACCACGAAAAGCCGACCGTGTCGTCATCGGCGTGCGCCGGGGTCGACATGAAAATAGCCGCACTCGCGGCGACCGCGGCGACCAGCAGTGCAGCGATGCGCCGCAGGCGTGTGGAATGGGTGGGTTTCAGGGTGCCTGCCGATTGAAACGGAAGACGCCGATCGTGCCTGCGCGCGCCGGTACCGGCACGCGCCTCGCGAAGAAGCAGCCTCGCGCGACGAAGCGCCGGCTACGAGTCTTTCGGCTTGCCGCCCTTGGCGGCCTTGGCGCCATCGCCTTTGATCGCGGGCTTGTCGGTCGGCGTGCCGGGCTTGGCCGCTTCGTCGACATCGGCCGCTTCGCCCTTGCCGCGCGCGACCTGGGTGACGACTTGCGGTGTGACGGCCTCGATCTTGTTCTCGCGCATGTAATCGTTCATCTCGCGCCAGCCGCTGAACACAGCCGCTTTGTCGGCCTTTTTGTTCAGCGCGAAGCAGTCTTCGATCGCGCGCGCTGCATTTCGGCAGGCGCCGCCGATGGCCTTGCCCTCGGCCTCGCGCGCGGCCGCCACTTTCTCGGGCGACTCGATGCCGAGCACGCCGCCCAGCATGTCGCAACCCGCCAGCAGGCTGGCGCTGGCGAACACGAGGGCGATGACGGCGCGGCGGGGCATGGGGATGTGCAGTTGGGTCTCTGTCGGGGTTATCGGCAGGGTGCGCGCCGACTTGAGGACCGCCGTCGGGGCAAAGAGGTCACTGGCCCGCGGCGGGCTCGGCGGGCTCGGCGCGCTCGGTGAACTCGATGCGCACGCGAGCCGGTGCGCGCGGCAGCGCGATCCGGTCGGCCGGCGTCGCGACCGCGCGGCCATCGATCCAGACCCGCGCATCCTTGGGCCACGGCCCGCGCAATTCGATGCCACCCGGCGGCAGCGTGCGCATCGGTTTCAGACCGAATTCGATCGACGTGCGGCCCGCTGCCGTGCGCGCCTGCGCATGCCAGCCGAGCGCGCCGTAGGGCGTGCGCAAGCCGTCGATCGTCAACCCGGGCGCGGCCAGCCACGCCATCGACACGCCGGCCGCAAGCACCAGCGCGCGCTCGCCTTCGTGCTCGTAAGCGAACAGGTCGAGCACCGAGCGAATCTGGTCCGAGGCGACCCAGCCATGCGGCATGTCGCCGAGAAAGCGTGGCTCGCGCGCATCGCGCACGACGACCTCGGCCCACTGCTTCCAGCCGGCTGGGCGTCGATCGCGGTAAAAGTATTTCATCGCCGCCAACGCACGGTCGCGCTGGCCGAGCCGCACGAAGGCGCCGACGTTGCGCCATTCGTAGGGCGTGTAGGCGCCGTCGCCGTGACGAATGCCAGCGGCCTCGTCTTTTTGCCGGGCCTGGAAGTCGCGCCAATAGCGATCGAAAGTGTTGCGCACCAATGCATCGGGCAAGGTGCCGAGCAAGCCGCCGGGGCTGAGCGCGACGGTGCTCGAGGTCGGGTCGACATCGCCGCGATCGGCAGCGCCGGGCAGCACGTTCATCTTGTGGAACTGGGTACTGGCGTCGAGCGATCGCAGCAGGTCGGTGTTGAACTCGTCGCGCTGCGTGGCGATGCGCTGCGCGTCGGCGAGCAGGTTCAAAGCCTGCGCGAGTTCGACGGCGCTGCGGTAACCGGTCGCGGCCCAGAAGTCGTCCCAGTACGAATACGCCGGCTTGTCGGAGTAGCCCTCGTGGCTGATCGAGGGCGGCATCAGGCCGAAGTACATGCTGCGTTCAGGCGTTATGTTTTTGTCGCTGCGCTCGCTCTGGCGCAGCGCTTCCATGTGCGCGACGGCCGCGCGCACGTTGGGCCACAACGCGCGCACCGACGCTTCGTCGTGCGTGTGGTGCCACAGGTCGGCGACCGCGAACGCGAACTCGCCGTCGCTGTCGTTCTCAGGCACCGGATCGGCGCCACGCGCGGTCGCGCAGCACGGCACCTTGCCGTTCTTGAATTGGAACGGCGCGAACCACTGCAGGAAGTCGCGAGCTTCGGCTTCGTGGCCGAGCCGCAGCAGCGCTGCCGACGTGAGCGCGCCGTCACGGATCCACGAGCGCGCATAGGCGCGCGCGCCCGGTTGCAACGCCGGGCCGCTGCGGTTCACGAGGATGTGGCCGAGGGCGGTGCGCAGCGTGGCCGCCACGTCGGCGACCTCACCGGGGCCGGTGATGCGCACGCGGCCGAGGCGCTCGCGCCAGAGCGCAGCGATGCGTTTTTCCTCGCGCGCGAAGTTCGCGATCGTCGGCGCGACGGGGGTGCCGGTGACGGGGAGCGCGACGGCGAAACCGCGCGATTCGCCGGGCTGCAACAGCATTTCGTAACGCAGCACGCCGCTCGCGAAACCTGCGTCGTCAGTGACGCTCTGGTAGTCGTCCCTCTCCCGCTGGGAGAGGGTTGGGGTGAGGGCTGGACCTGCGGCGAGGGGCTCGAGTTGCACGCGGCTCGGCGGCAGCAGCGGCTGCACGCGCAGCGCCCCATCGACGACCAGCGCGCGGCCATTCCATTCGATTGCCCGGACCGCACTCACGCCGCCGGGGTTGCTGAGGAACTGCGTCGGCGGGTTCGCTTGGAACGGGCGCCAGGCGAGCGCGAGCGAAACGGTGCGCGTGGTTTTGCCGAGGTTGCGCACGGTGTAGCGCGCGAGGGCCTGCGACGCTCCGGGCGTTCCGCCACCGAAGGCTTCGATGTCGAGCGCGAGCTCACCCCGCTTGTCGCCGACCTTCCAATGCACCGCCGGCATCGGCAGATCGCCATCGCGCAGCGTGTGCGTGATTTGCGCGTCGGCCCAGGTCTTCAATTGGCCGTCGACAACGAGAAAAGGTTCGAGCCCGCCGACACCCGGCACCGGCTCGAGCACGCCGTCTTCGCTCAGCAGCGAGGCGGTGCGCGCACCGTCGACGCCGAGCACGGTCCAGTACGACTGCTCGCCCACGTAAGCACGCGGATACGTGCCGCGCGGCGCGTCTTTCGCGAGCTGCATGAAGAAGGCGTTCGCGGTCGGCGCGTCGTGCGGCTCGATCGCTTTCAGCTTGGCCTGCGGACCGGATGCATCGGGCACGACACGCACGAAGCGCGCTTCAGATTCCGGCAGCCAATGCATCTGCACGTCACCGCGCGCGCGCTCGACCTGCCGCACGCGGCGCCACTGCATGCCGTCGTCCGACAGCTCGATCGCGTAGCGCGACGGCGCCGCACCCGCATGCCAGCGCAACGCGATCGCGCCGAACTCGCGCGGCAGGCCGTAGTCGACGCTCAGGCCACCAGCGCGCATCACCGGCGCCGGGATCGGCGGCGCCACATTGGGCAACTGCCGCAAGGTGAGTCGATCGAAGCAGGCCGAACCTTTGCCTGCGCCCGATCCGGAGGCGATGACCAGCTCGAGCGTCGTCGAGTTGCGCAGCACTTTGTCTTTCGTCGGCCCCCACGCGAATTCGATCTGGCGCTGGCGGAATTTCAACGCTTGCCATTCGTGCGGAAAACTGAACTCGGGCCGCTGGCCCCACCAGACGTTCTCGCCGCTCGCATCGACCAGCTTGAACTGAAGCGCGTTCGGCGGCGCGTCACCGCGCACGTCCAGCGTGAACTCGTAGCGCGCCGGGTACGCGATCGGCAACGCGCGCTGCACGCTGATGTAGCCGGTCACATTGCCGAAATCGAAGTCGACGCACAGCGCCTTGCCGTGGGGGCCGTCGGCGGCGCGGAGTGCGGCCTTCACGTCGTCGGTCGCGCTGACCTTCCAGGCGGCGAGGTCATCGAAGTCGTCGAGCACGCGGTCTTGCGCATGCACGCTCACCGGCAATCCCAACACGAGCGCGATGAGCCATGCCCTCATCCCTTCACGCTCCCGGCCATCAGCCCTTCCATGTACTGCCGCTGCAGCGCGAGGAACACGACCAGCACCGGCAGGATCGTGACCACCGAGCCGGCCATCATCAATTCGTTGTCTTGCACGTGCTCGCGCGAAAGGCCGGCGAGCGCGACCGGCAACGTGTGCAGTGAGTCGTCGGTCAGCACGATCAGCGGCCACATGAAATCGTTCCAGCTCGCGAGAAAGCTGAAGATCGCGAGCGTGGCGAGCACCGGTGTGAGCACGGGCACGATGATGGTCAGGAAGATGCGCCACTCGCTCGCGCCGTCGATGCGCGCAGCCTCGAGCAGGTCATCGGGAATGCCGCGCGCGAACTGGCGCACAAGAAAAATGCCGAACACGCTCGCCATCATCGGCACGATCGCCCCGCCGTAGCTGTTGATCAGCCCGAGCGGC
>ENA-OFCD01000303-OFCD01000303.1-metagenomes-genome-assembly--contig:-NODE-303-length-33038-cov-3.930055_pt1 | contig 33038 bp, 26 predicted proteins | sample MGYA00153392_OFCD01 | MGnify analysis MGYA00153392
ATCCGGCGGCGCTTCGGATCCTCCTCGCGAGCGCCAACGAGCGCTCCTGCGACGGCCATGGCCGCGACGAGTGCCATCCCGAGGGTCCCGTCGAAGCCGTCGCGCGCGCGCACGAGCCAGATGCCCCAGGCGAGCGCGGCGCCTTCGCACGCCATTGCGAAGCTCGCGTGCCCGCGAGGCGAGCGCATCAATGGGACGCTCTTGCGATTACGAAGCAGGTTCGCAAGCGGGAGCATGACTACGAGGGCGCAGACGACCGCGAGCTTGCCTGCGAACGGCGTGATGGAGTGAGTGCGCGACAGGCCGCTGATGAGCACGGCGCCGGCGAGGACCGCAGCGACACTCGGAGACAGCCTCTCGACGAATCGCTCGGTGAGGACTACGACCGCGACGCACGCCATCACGATGCCGAGCGTGAACATGAACGCACTGAACTGCACCGTGCCCAAGCGAATCTCGGAGTCGGGTATCCCCGGCCAGACCATCACTTTAGTCGCGCGCCCGGGATCGACCCATGTCGCGAACTTGTTCGCCCACACGGCCACTCGCTCGGACGCGATCACCAAGCCGTGGAGCATTGCGCCAGCAGCCCCTGCGGAGCGGCCGATGCCCCCCCATCCCGCTAGCCTAGTGCGTGAGTACCATTGCCTCTGTGGGTTGGCCATTGGCCTCTAGTCCCCTTTGGGACCTTCGTTGTAGCCGCGAGGACGGTACTTTGGGTCTACCCCGTTGTTCTTGGTCCCGTTGTCGATGATGTCTCTCTGCAAGAAGTCCAGCCAACTAGAAGGGAATTTCGGGCCCAGCTCTGCGAGCTCTGTGGAGACATTGCCGATCAATGACTTTTCGTCCCAGAGGCACTGGAGTGCCAATGCGATCAAATTCGGGTCATTGGGTGCCAGCTCGAAGCCATGCTTGTAATAGGGCCAAGCCTCCGCGGCTCTATGCATTCGGCAGAGCGTATCTCCCAGATAGATGCTCGCCATGGGCCAATTGGGGGCCAATTCGAGCGCGATGACGTTCGCGCGTCTGCGCTCCTCCAAGTTGCCTCTCGCGCCCTGCATCACCGAGTAGTTCAGATGCGCTTTGGCGCTGCGCGGGACGGCCTTTCGCGTGGCGTCCCAGAAGGTCAGATCGTCCGTGTAGTCGTTCGCGTGGCGGCGCGCGGAGAACGATTGAAACAAGAAGAACGCCGCCACGAAGGCGACGCCGGCCCAGCGCCAGTGGCCCGGAAACCGCTTCGTCCATCGCAGCAGGCGACTGAAGACCACGGCCAAGATCATGCTCGTGCCAATGATCGGGAAATACCAGAAGCGCTCCGCGCGCACCGTCGGCAACAAGATGGGAATGTTGGAGACGGGGAAATAACTGACAATCACCCAAATCATCGAGACGACCATCAGCGGCCACAGATCGCTCGCGGCCTCGTGCTCGGGATTCTGCTCGCGCGCCTTCCTGAGCTTCCACCAGGCGCGAAAGCCGACGATGGGCGCGAGGAGCCACGGAATCGTCATGGCAGCGAGACCCACGACGCTCTCGAAGAACCACGGGCTCGCGGGGACGGGCTCTTGGGGAGCCGAATAGTCGCCAGAGAGCGTGAGAGGGAAGATGACTTGCATCAACCCTCGGAACCAAACCCGCAATGCGCCGCCGACGCGCAATGACATGTTGGACGCTTCCACGAGCGGGTTGTTGAGGGGGTCTTTCGGCAATGAGGGTTGATGATACCAGCGTAAAACTGCCGCGAACGCGCGGTCCGAGGCGGGCCTCCCCACGTGGAGCGCCTTGGCGTACTCGGGCGCGTCGGGGCTCTGGAACATGCGGCGCCGCGCCTCGACGTACAGCACGAAGGCGGCGGCGGTGGCGGCGAGCGCGACGGTCATTCGCACCCAGCGCAGCGGGCGCTTCGGGTGTGTCACTTGGGAGAGGAACAGCGCGGCGAAGGGCACGAGCGGCACGACACAGAGCGCGCTCTCCTTGGAGTAGAGGCCAATGAGCGTCGCGGCGAAGACGGCCCACGGCATCCAATAGAGCGGAAGGAATAGCGAGAGCAGCGCCATGATCGCGCCGAGAGCGCCGAGCACGTCCGCGAGTCCTACGACTCCGCTGACCGCCTCCGTGAGCACTGCAGACGCCGTGAACGCCGCGCCGGTGAGCCACGCGACCTGGCGGTCCTTCGTGAGCTTGCTGGCGAGCACGACCATCAATGCGCCATTGATGCCGTGGATCAACACGTTCACCCAATGGTGCAGAAAGGGCGATTGATCGCGTGCGCCCAAGAACCATAGAAGACGCCACACCAAATCCGGCAGAGGCCGATAAGAGCCAATGCTGCGGTCTGGCAATAGACCCCAGAAATCGCGGTGAAAAGCGTCGATCCAATGAATCTTGGAGGTGGGATCTGCCACCGAGCGCACGTACGGATTGGCGAGCAAAGCCTCTTGCTCGTCAAAGATGAAGTTCGTCTTGATCCAACGCGTGAACAGGATCATCGACCAAAAGCACATCGGGACGAGCGCAGTCGAGAAGCTCGTGGCCTCTTCGGTGAAGTAGACCCTCACCCAGTTGAGTTGCTTGCGCGGGAACTTGAGCGGCGGGGGTCCCGGTGAGATGGGCGAAGGGAGGCCGGCCATCTCCTCGGGAGGGGCTACGTTCGGCAGCTCCATGGGCTGATCTCGCTCGTCGCCGGCCATGACGTCTTCTCAGCGCACGCCGGGAAGCGTGGGCGGGCTCGCGTCTCCATTGTCGGCGATGATCCAGTTGTCGCCCCAGAGGTGCGCGCCTCCGTCGATGGTCCACGTGTCCCCGGTGATGAACGACGCGGCGTCGCTCGCGAGGAAGACGATCACGTCAGCGACCTCTTCGCACGTGCCGAGGCGCTTGGCGGGCGTGCGTTGGCGGCTCATTTCGACGAACTCCGGCGGGTACTGATCCATCCCTGTGGAGCGGATCACTCCGGGCGCGATCGCGTTGACCTGGATGTTGTACGTCGCCCACTCGATGCTCAGCGTCTTGGTCATGTTCTCGACGCCAGCGCGCGCCGCGCCCGTGTGCACCATGCCGGGAAACCCGCGCGCGATGTTGGCGATGATGTTCACGATCTTCCCTCTTTTGGCCGGGATCATGTGCTTGGTGGCCACGGCGCTCGTCATGAACCAAGTGCCGTTGAGGTTGTTGCGGATGACCGCCTCCCATCCCTTCGGGACGAGGTGCTCGGCCGCGGACGGGAACTGTCCGCCTGCGTTGTTGATCAAGATCGTCGTGTCGCCGAGCTCCGCCTTGGACGCGTCCACGAACTTGGCGATCTGGTCGGGCTCGCGGATGTCGCAGGTAGCCGCGAAGACTTTGATCTTGTGCATCTCCAAGTCTCGCTTGGCTTGGTCGAGCTTGTCTTGTTTGCGGCCGCAGATCGCGACGCTTGCGCCGAGCTCGCCGAGAAGACGAGCGGTGGAGAAGCCGATGCCGCTGCCGCCGCCCGTGACGATCGCCACGTGCCCTTCCAACAGACCCGGTCGAAACATCGAAGGCATGGCCGGATGGTCTAGCAGAGGTTGGGGCTGCGCGAGGAGATGGCTTGCGTTACGGTCGTCGGTCACACGACGGGCATTCGCGCGTTCGTCTCCCGGCGAACGACAACACCTAAGACGATTGGCTTCACCAGCTCCACTTGTCGTCGCCTCCCGGCGAACGACAACACCTAAGACGATTCAGCAGCCGCAACCCTGCAAGCACGTTGGGTCTCCGCCGCACTGGCTCGCGCAGGTCTTGTCGCAGCTGCTGGGCGGTGACGGCCGAGCGGCGCTCGTGCAGCGTCCCTCGCTGACTTGAACGCAGACGCCTGCGTAGGTCTGACCCGCTAGGAGAGACTTGGCCTGTGCGCAGGTCGTCGCCGTCCCCAGCGGGCAGATGAACCCGGAGCACGCGCACTCCAGGTCGATCGTGGCACCACCGGTCGGACGAAAGCCGCAACCGGGGAAGGTGTTCTGATTGACGACTAGCCCGGGGCAGCTCGAGAGACCTAGGCAGAGCTCCTGGCCGGTCTGCGGATCGTTGCCGCAGTTGATCCCCGCGCTCGCGCCTGCGTCAGGAACTGCAGCGTCGCGCTTGCTCGCGGCCGCGTCGGAACCACCCGCGTCCGAGCCTTTCGGGGTCACCGAAAAATCGATGCATGACACCAAGAAGAGGAGCACCCACGACACGCGCATCGCTCAGGGATCGCAAAACAGCCGACGTAAGGCCAACTTTCGAGTCAGCTATTTGACGATGACATTGTCGAACTCGAGGCGCCAAGGGGCCGACGCGCTCTCGAGATAGAAGATGCCGACGTTGACCTCGACGTCCGGACCGAACTTGAGTGGGTATTGCTCGGCCTGGAAGTGGAGCGCGCCGGAGAAGACTTGAGCGCCATCGTATTTCACCGTGAGCAACGGCGGGGACCCGAGCGTCACTGACATCGACACGTGCGTCCACTGCTTCAAGGGCTGCGCCGGGAGGTGCACGTCTTGCCCCGCGAGAGGGACGCTCGCTTGCTTGACATCCTGGCCGACGCGCGTCTCGGACGAGGAGACAATCCAGGATAGCGAGAGACTGTCCACGTTGCTCGCACCGAAGCGGAAGAGGACGGAATCGGCGGCCCCGAGGCCGGAGAACGAAGCGAGGTCGATTCGCACGTCGAACTCGAGCGTCGCCGCGGCGAAGGTGCCCGAGTTGACGTTCTTCAGCGCGTATTGCGCGCCGCCGGGGCTGCTAGTCATGGGAGTCGTCAGCAAGAAAGCGTTCGGCTTGGAGACGAAGTCGGCCGTGGTGAGCAGTCCTTTGGCGACCCCTCCGCCATACGAGGATTGAAAGCCGAATGGGTCTCCGGAGGTGCTGTCGAAGTCGTCGCAGAAGATGTGCTGCTCGGTGCATGGACTCACGTCGACCGGCGCGTCGGTCCCCGACTCCGGGACCACCGACCGATCACTCGCGCTGTCGATCACCGACGAGTCGCTCGCGTCCGACGTAGCGTCAACGCCCGCATCGACGGCAGCGCCGCCGAACTCGTTCAGGCTCGGAAATAGACAGCCGCCTACGGCGAGGCAAATGCTCATCGCCGTGATGTGATTGCGTCCCATGCCATGACTCTAGCGTACCGGCGGTCGAGGCACTGGATCGAGGCTCGATGCGGGCGTACGGTTTCGCGATGAAGCGCGCTCTCGCGGTGTTTGGCTTGCTGACGATCGCGTGCGGCAACTCCACGGAGGCGTCGATTCCCACGAAGGACGCGGCTGGGCCCGACACGAGCGTCGAGCCGGACGCTGCGCCTCCGATCGACAACGGCGGCCCGAGCAAGACCTACCCCGCGTTCACACCCGAGGTGCCTCGCGTGGTCAGCCCGGGCGCGGGCCCCGTGTTGGTGCACACGCGCATCGTCCCGGCGTTCTACCCGAATGACGACTACCAGCTGAATACGACCAATTTCCTCGCGAAGTTCGCGCCGTCTCCGCGTTGGAAGGAGCTGGTCGGCGAGTACGGCGTGCTCGACGCGACGGTGACTGCGCCCGTCGCGATCGCGGACGCACCGCCGACGGCGATCGACGACGCCTCGATAAAGAAGTGGCTCGCGAGCAACCTGGACGGCACGCACGCCGAGTGGCCCGCGCCGGACGACAACACCGTCTACGTGATCTTCTATCCGGCAGGGACGGAGATCACCTTCAACAACAGCAAGAGCTGCCAGACGTTCGGCGGCTATCACAACGACACTGTGCTGGGGAACGGCAAGAAGGTCGCGTATGCGATCATGCCGCGATGCATGGGGACATTCAATTTGCGATCCGCGGTGCTCTCGCACGAGCTCGAGGAGGCCGCGACCGACCCCTTGCCAACGCTCAGCCCGGCGTATGGTCAGCTCGACGACAGGCACCTCGCGTGGCTCATCACGCACAGCGGAGGTGAGGTCGGCGACATGTGCCAGACGGATCCGCTCGCGAACTACCAAATACCCGATCTCGATCTTGCGAACGTGCAGCGGAGCTGGTCGAACAAGAGCGCCCTCGCGCACCACGACCCGTGCGTGCCGGTGCTGCCGAACTACGTCTACTTCAACAGCACGCCCGTGCTTTCTGAGACGGTGACCGTCAACGTACCGAACCTCCCGCAGTTCGGACCCGCCGCGGGCAAGAGCTTGAAGGTCGAGGGCGTGACGATCCCCATCGGTCAGAAGAAGACCCTCGAGGTGGACCTCTGGAGCGACGCCGACACCAAGGGCCCGTGGTCCGTCGAGGCGATCGACGTGCTCGCCGAGCGCTACATGCTCCCGCCGACGCTCGGGTTCGAGTGGGACCGAAAGACGGGCGTCAACGGCGAGAAGTTGCACCTCACGATCACCGCGCTCGGCGCGTCGCCGTTGTCAGTCAGCCTCTTCGAGGTCGTCTCCACCAAGACCCCGCAGAAGATGTCCTGGACTGGCGTCGTCGCGAACTAGCAACGTCCGCAGAGAGGTTCACAAAAGATCGGGAAGATCAGGATGAGGTCGGGAGCGAAAACATCCTCGACCTTTTGAGCTTTTGTTCCACGTTCTGCTTATTCGGCGGCTTTTTCGGGCTTGTTGTCGACGTTCGGCGGAGCGAAGCCTACGAGCGTGCGCGGCGGCGCGATCGGCTTCTTCTCGGCGACGCCGAGATCCTCTTCGTCGAGTTCGTCGTCGTCGGGCGCGAGTGCTGCGTTGACGACGTCGCCAATCAAGTAATTCGGTCGTCCCTTGACCTGCTCGTAGATGCGGCCGATGTACTCGCCGAGGATCCCGATCATCAGGAGTTGCACGCTCGCGAGCAAGCTCACGAGCACGACCGTCGCCGTCCACCCCGGCACGGTGGTGTCGAAGAAGAAGTGCGCGGCGATCGCCCAGATCGCGACCAGCACGGACAGCACACTGATGAGCATGCCAAGGTACGTGGAAAAGCGGAGCGGCAGAACGCTGAAGCTGGTGATCCCGTCGATGGCGAAGCGGACCATCTTGCGGAGTGGGTACTTCGTCTCTCCCGCGAAGCGTCCCGGACGGTCGTAGAGCACCGCGCACTGCTTGAAGCCGACCCACGCGACCATCCCGCGAACGAAGCGGTGCGTCTCTTTGAGCGCACGAAGCGCCACGACGACGCGGCGGCTCATCAGGCGGAAGTCGCCCGTGTCGAGCGGCACCTCGATGGGGATCATCGCGGCGAACACGCGATAGAAGATCTTCGCGGTGGCTAGCTTGAACGCGGTCTCGCCCTCGCGGCTCCGGCGCTTGCCGTAGACGACGTCGAAGCCCTCTCGCCACTTCTGCACCATCTCGAGCACGACCTCGGGCGGGTCTTGCAGATCGGCGTCCATCACGACGACTGCGCGACCGCGAGCCCAGTCGACGCCCGCGCTGATGGCGGCTTGGTGGCCGAAATTGCGCGCGAACGAGAGCACGCGGTATCGAGGCTCTGTTGCTGCGATCCCGCGGAGCAGCGTCATCGAGCGGTCTTTGCTGCCGTCATTGACGAAGACGACCTCGCAATCGAGAGCGAGCCTACCGAGGAACTCCTGCAGCCGAACGTGGAGCTCCGGGATGACCTCCTCCTCGTTGTAGATCGGGAGCACGAGACTGAGCGTCGGCCGCGACATGCTTGAATGCATAAAGCCCGCTTTTGGCGCGCTTGTCCATCGGCTAGAAGTCTAGGCGATGAACGCGATGAGGACGATCACGCGCGCCGAGCGGCGACTCGTCTTCGCATTCTTCGTCTTGTTGTTCGGGATCTACACGTGCGTGTATCCGTACATCACGGTCGTCAACAACCCGAACGAGAACGTGCGCACGTACATGACGATGGCGATCGTCGAGAACCACACGTTCCGGATCGACGACATCGTGACGCGACAAGGCTGGGTCAACGACATGGCCCGCGCGCCCGAGACGAAGATGAAGGCCGCGGACGCCATCGCGTTCTGCAACCAAATGACCGGGCCGTGCCACCTGTATTCGGTGAAGGCTCCCGCCGTGAGCTACCTGGGAGTGCCTATTTATTGGGCGTTCACGCGCTTTTCTCACCCGCCGAAGTTGGAGACTCCGCCCGACGAGCGAATCTCGTGGATGCGCAAGTCGACGTTCGTGCTGCGCCTCTTCACGATCCAGCTGCCGTGCTTTCTGTTCTTGATCTGGTTGGAGCGCTGGCTGCGGCGCATCTCGGGCGACGTGGTGCTCCGGCTCGCGGCGGTCGCGGCGGTCGGTGTCGGTACGAACTACCTCGCGTACGCGTTGATGTTCGCGAGCCATTCGTTGTTCGGCGTGGCCGCGTTCATGTCGTTCGCGATCACGACGGGCGAGCGCATGGACTTCGCGGACCCTCGGCGGCGTCGGCTGTCGCGCGCGTTTTGGGCCGGGTTTTTCGCGGGTTTTGCGACGCTGCTCGAGTATCACGCGTTGCCGACGTCGGTGTGCTTGGCGCTCTACGCGATGACCACCTTCTATCGACCCACGCGCTTGCTCACGTTCGCCGCCGGCGGCACGCTGAACGCGCTCGCCCTCGCGTTCTTCCAGTGGCGCGCGTTCAACGACCCGCTCATGCCGGGGCACAAGCTGAGCGAGAACCAGATGTACGCGCAGCTCTTGTCGCAAGGGCTCTTCGGGATCGGCACGCCGAGCTGGCAAGTGGCCAAGGACATCACGCTCTCACGCGCGTTCGGGTTCTTCGGGACGAGCTCGTTCATGTGGCTCGGCGTGCTCGCGCTGCCGCTGCCGTGGCTGCTCTTGTCTCATGCGAGCCGACGCACGCGGCGCGACAAGCGGCAGATTTGGCTAGCGTCGTGGTTCATGGCGCTGACGATGCTCGCGCTGTGGACCACGGTGAGCGCGGCGATCAACTGGCGCGGTGGGTGGACCGTCGGTCCGCGATACTTGGGCGCGGCCCCGCCGTTCTTCGCGTTCGGTGCGTTGTTGGCGATGGATGCGCTCGGCGGCAAGGGTGGGATGCGTCGCGCATTCGTGCGCGCGGCGGCGACGGGTCTCGCGGTCGCGAGCTTCGTTCAATCGGGCATCGTGTCGTCGCTCTACAACACGATCCCCGAGTCCGTGACGCGTCCGGTTCCGCAGCTGGTCGTCCCGCTGCTGCGCACGTCGTTCGTCCCGCACCTCGCGTTCGAGCCGCTCGGCGTGTCGTCTCCACTTCCGTATTTCGTCGTGCTGTGGGCGGTCGCGACCGCCCTCTTGTTGGTGCTCGTCTACAAAGTCGATGGCGAGCAGCTCGGGCCGTTCTTGATCCGAGTCGCGCTCGCGTTCGCTATCGGCCTCGTCGGAGTCACGCCCGCGTTCAGCGATCCGGAGCCGCTCGAGATTGGCGACGGAGGAGCGATGGCGCGCCACGATCTGACGCTCGCCTGGGAGCCGCCGGGTCGCGATCGCATTACGCAGACACGCGAGATCGCCGAGCGCTACGGCCCACGTGCGCCGTGTATGTGGCTTAAATTAGCCGACCTGGATCGACTGGTGTCGCAAGACATGCAGGCCATGCAGGACGAGGCGCGCGCGAACGGAACCAAGAGGGAACAATGTCAGTGAAATTCGATTGGCCCATCCCCGAGGGTCACAAGAGCGTGCAGTGGTCTGGCCGCGGCTTCGAGGTGGACGGCAAGCACGCGCCGATCTTGTCGTTCTGTGTGACCGAGTCTGGATGGACCGACGAGCTCACCACGCTCCACGAGGGCGCGGCGGGCGCGGACCACCCGATCGATCTCGCGTCGCGAGCGCGGGCCAAGCGCGAGGTGCTTGCCAACGTGCCCGCTTCGGAGGGCGTAGTGCTCGAGGTCGGGTGCTCTTCTGGATACATGCTCGACGAGCTCGCTCGGTCGCTCCCGAAGGACACACTGTTGATCGGCTCGGACTACGTCGCGGGTCCGCTGCGCGCGCTCGCGGATCGCACGCCGTCGCAGCCGCTCATGCGTTTCGATCTCACGAAGTGCCCCCTGCCCTCGAACAGCGTGGACGTCGTGGTCGCGCTCAACGTACTTGAGCACATCCGAGACGATCAAAAGGCCGCGCGTGAAATCGCCCGGATTTTAAGGCCCGGCGGCGCCGCCGTGATCGAGCTACCCGCAGCGCCTGGCCTGTACGACGTCTACGACAAAGCGCTCATGCACTTTCGGCGCTACACGCTAGCCGGCGCTTGCTCGCTGTTCGCGGATGCCGGCATGCGCGTCGTCCGGCGCTCCCACGTGGGCGTGTTCGTGTTTCCGGCGTTCGCCGCGGTGAAGCTTCGCAATCAGCGACACTTGAACAAGTCCGACGCCGAGCAGAGGCGCATCGTGGAAAGCAACCTCGCGTCGACACGCTCTAGTGTGTTGATGAAGGTCGCGATGAAGCTGGAGGAGCGGTTCGCTTCGCGGGTGGATTATCCCTTCGGGATTCGCTGTGTGCTGACCGCTATCAAGCGTTGAGCCGCTGCGCGGGGCGAAGGGGGGCACCCTGCTTGGGGAGGTTGGGGCTGGCGGACCACGCAGCACTTTTTCCTTCGCGCCCGCGCAGCGCGGACACGAAACAAAGGCGCCGCGTGGCTCCGCCGTTGGTTCGGCCGCGGGTGGCGAAAAGGGGATTGGGGAGGTTGGCGTCACGCCGCTATGCTTGGGACATGGGGCTACTTGCTTATGTTGGCGCGAGACCAACAAGGGGTTGGTCCTCTGGAAGATCACGCTCGCGATCGGAGTCGTGTTGCTCGGTGCTTGTGGTGACCCTCCACCCGCGAACAAATGTCCAACACCCCGAGCTCTGATCGACGACTTACTGCGAACCGACGGGCTCGTATTGTCTCGACCAGGCGATGCCCTTCGGGGGTCCGCCGATCGACACGTCGATCCCGGATGCCTCCGATGCGGGACCGAAAGACGCTGGCGACGGCGGGTGACCTCAGTGCGTGGAGCTCCACGCGGCCCAGAGTGACGTCCACGCGGTGGCGGTGATCCAGAGCGGCATTCGGCGTGCGAGTGGACGGAACGCCTTGATCGCTGCCACTTCATCGCGCCCACGGACGACGGTGGCGATGCGCGAGATCTCCCAGACGACCCAGACCCACGCGGCACACAGCGGGACCACGGCTGCGGTGTGACCCATTCGAGCGAAGAGCGCGATCACGAGCGCGCCGCACACGCCCACCATCGCGAGGGCGAGAGCGATGCAGCCGCGGAGGCCGAGCGCGACGGCCGTCGTGCGGATTGCGTCCGCGCGATCTTCCGGCAGATCCTCGGCGGTGTTGATCAGGATGATCCCCTCTTGCATCGCGCCGTACGCCGCGATCAGCGCGAGCAACGGCCACTCGAGGGTGCTGCCTAGCGTGCGCGCGACCAGCAGCATCGGGCCCACGAAGATCACCGCGATCAGCGCGAGCACTTGGAGAACGCCGCGTGACTTGAAGCGGATGGGACCGACCGAGTACTGCGCGCCGAGCGATAGCCCGAAGAGCACGAGCAACACCAAGTCATCGTGCCCCGTGACGGACGCGAGGTGGACAGAGAGACCGATCGCGGCGAGCACGGTGATCGTGATCTGCCAGAGCACGTTGCGCGGTCCGAGGCCGAAAACAGCCTCCGAGAGGCGTGTCTTGTAGACTGCATCCAAATCGCGGTCCGCGAAGCAGTTGATCATGTCGCCGAAGTGGAAGAGTAAGAAGAACAGGGCGACGAGCTCCGCGATGACCCCGGCTCTCGTTCCCGCGCGCCACGCGAGGAGCATCGGGATCAGCAAGATCGGGATCTCCGCGACCATGAACTCGGGCCGCCGAATTCGGATCGAGTCGGTGACGTCATTTCGCCAGGTTCGATCGCTGCCCAAGATGTTGATGCGACGGATGTGACGCCTCTCGCCACCCTCGAACGCGGCGCGTCCGTGGAGGAGCGAGTGATTGTCCGCGATGACGACGTCGCCCTTTTCCCATGCGTGTTCGAGCACCGCGTGCTGTTGGGCGAGCGCGTGACGAAGCTCGGTGATCATCTTCGCGGAGTCCAACGGGCCGAGGTCCTTCGCGTGCACGGTGACGGGATTGAGATCGTCGACGGGCTCGGCGAAGCGGATGACGGTCTCGTGAGTCGTCGGGTGCTGCGACACGACGCGAGACTCGAAGCGCCCGCCGTAGTGCGCGACTTTGTCGGTCTCGTAGACGAACGTGAGCGAGCGCCAGCGGTCCCGCGTCTCGTCGTCCGCGGCGCCCCACACGAGCGTGGTGTCGACGAAGATCGTCTCGCCGCCATCGACGTCTGGTGCCTCCAAACAGTGGAAAAACAGGTAGCACGGCACCTTGCCGAAGAACGCGCCGTCCCAGTGCAGCGGCACCTCGCGGTTCGTGTAGAGGTAGTTCTTCGCGTCCTTGTCGGGGACGAGCTCGTTGATCGCGCCGAACTTCCACGCGAGCAGCGGACCGAGCTGACGGGCAGCGCGTGGCATGTCTCGCTTGGGGAACGACTTCAATCCGCGGATCACCAACACGCGATGCTCGCGCACCCACGCATGGAGCGTTTCGGGATCGAGCTCGAGAAAATCCGTCCCCGTGGGCACGTGCGCGATCAATCCGAACGGCTTCGTCGTCTCGGTCTCGATCTTGATCAAGGCAGCACCATCGCGAACGGGCGGCCGTCTTCTTCGATCACGCGCGCGCCCAGTTTCTCGGCCTCCGCGCGGTGCACGAGCCTCGCGCGATCGCCTTGGAAGAGCGCCACCGAGTGCCATGGCGTGAGCCACGCGTCGTCGGTCTGGAGGAGCGAGATGCCGATCTTGGACGAGACCTCGGGCTGCGGGTGAATCGACAAGCGGAGCGCGCGCGGGAAGACCGTCGCGACGAGGTTGCCCCACGCGTCGCTGCGCCGCACGACCTCATACGCTCTCGCACGCGTCTTGGTTCGCGACTGCGTGCGCGACTGCTCGGGGTGATCCACGACCTCGTCCTCGAAGAGCAATCGATGGATCCCGTCGAGCTGCGCGGCGTGCGCGGGTGACTGCTTGGCGCGCTCTCGAATCGACTCCTCGGACTCGGCGTAAGAGGCGAGAAGCGCGGAGCGCGCTGCATTCGCGGACATGGATCCGAACGCGTCTTCGAGACCGAAGAACTTCACGCGTCCGGTACCGTGCTCGCCGATCATGGCCTCGATCGCACGGCGATACGCGACCACGTCTTTGTCCGAGACGCCGACGAGATCGGCGAACACGTGACCGTCGCTCGCGATGACGAGCTCGGCGCCTGGCTTGTACGCCTCCTTGATCTCTCCGAGGAGCTCCACGAGCGACTCGAGCGCAAGCGACTCGGCCGCGTCGGGCAGCTTGCCCAGCACCTTGCGACCGTTCGGCGCCTTCGCCGGGAACGCGGGGAGCACCAACTGGACGCGCTCTTTGTGATCGATGAACGACTGCGCGCGCAACAGGTGCATCGTGAGCGCCGCCTCGGTCGGAGGTTCAGTGGATCGCGCGAGTGTGCGTCTGCGGCGGAAAACACGGTCGATCACGAGGCGCGCAGTCTCGCTCGGCTCCATCGCGCGGCTGCTTGCGAGGGTCCGCCCGAACACGGTGTCGAGCTGCGCGCCGAACATCGCCCCCATGCCGCCGAGGTCTCGCATCGCGACCGCCGCGCACGCGAGATCGATGGATGCACGCGTGGCGTGGTCGTCACCTTGTATCGCGACCAAGAGCAACAGCAGATGCGCGCCGTAGAGCAGACGTGAGAGTCGCGCGGCTTCGAGACGAGACGGCGCGTCGGTGGCGCCCGTGACCGCGAGCCAGAAGACGCCGGACACCTTGGAGCGAACGACCTCCGTGCCGGACCCGAGCACGTGCACGCGCGCCTCGGGATCGAGGGCCTTGCCGACGAGAGCCAGCAGCGTGCCGCGGTGCTCCTGCACGAGGGCCAGCTTGCGCTCCATCGCCGCCCGGAAGCGCTCGGCGACGGTGCCCGCGGGCATCTCCACGGACCAGTCCTCGAGCTGCGTCGCGAGCCTGTCGTAGAGCGCGAGCACGAAGTGCTCTTTGGCCGGGAAGTACTTGCAAGCAAGCCCCACCGACGTCCCCGCGGCCTGCGCGATGGCCTGGATCGTCGTGCGCTCGTAGCCATCCCGAGCAAAGAGCCCAAGCGCGGCCTCGAGCAAACGGAGTCTGCTGCGCGTCGCACGCGGCTGCTCTTCGAACGCAGACGTCATAGAAAGTGAATGTCTTCACTTTCGCAGAAAGTCAACGGCTCGTCAGTCGTAGTCTCCGCGGATGGCGCGCCACCTGACCATGAGGAGGTCTTTTGGGTCTCTGCGCAGCGCTCTCCATGCGTTGATCTTGGACGAGCGCCACTCGGGGTTGGGGATCACCTCGACGCGGTCGATCCGCGCGCCCGTTCTGCGTGCAAGATACAAATATTCGATGTCGTACATCCCACCGTCCACCGCTTGCTTCTGGGCGAGCGCGCGAACGAGCTCTCCGCGAAACGCTTTGAAGCCACACTGCGTGTCATTGAACACGTGCGCCCCGAAGATGACGTAGCGTTGAAACGCATACAGCCCGCGCGAGAGCACGAAGCGGAGCGGGTCCTCCAGGTTCCGCGTCATCGGGCGCTCGGCCATGACGACGTCAGCGCCTCCGGAGATACGCGCGATGAACGCGTCGATCTGCTCGAGCGGTACCGGCAGATCCGCGTCGATGGTGAACACGATCTCGCCCGTGCTCGCGAGCACGCCGTCGCGCACCGCCGCGCCCTTGCCGCGCTTGGGCCCCGACATCACGACGAGCGTCACGGCGTCCGACTTCCAAGCCGCGCGTATCGAGGCGCGCGCGGCCTCGCTCGTGTCGTCCACCACGACGACCTCGAACCGCGCATGCTTCACGGCCTCCAAGTGCGCGGCGAGCCGGTCGAGCGTGCGCGAGATCTCCTCTTCGTGGAACGTGGGGATGACGATGCAGACCTTCATACGGAAATCGCCCCGGACACTAGCGCCTTTTCCGGCCTAGATGCGCTACTAAGGTTCGCGTGAGCAAGCGGGCAGAAACGCGCTGGTTGGGGCTCACACTGCTCGCGCTCACGATCAGCGTGTTCGCGTGGTGGCCGATGCTCTCGAGCTACCCGGGCACGCAGACCGGAGACGGTCCGTTCTTTCACAAGATGATCGAGGCGGCGCGCGTGTCGGTCACGCGGTGGCATGAGATGCCGCTGTGGAACCCGTACGAGTGCGGAGGCGTTCCGCTCTGGGACAACCCGCAAGGCGTCGCGGCGGCTCCGCTCGTGTGGCTGTGTTTGTTGGTCGGCACCACGCGCGCGATCCAAGTTTGGTACGTCCTGCACTCGGTCATCGGCTTCTGGTGCATGTGGATCTTCGCGCGCCACGAGGTGCGCGTGTCGCGTGCTGGCGCGTTCATCGCCGCAGCGAGCTGGGCGTTCGCGGGCGTGCACACCCAGCACTTCACGGGCGGTCACTTCGTGTGGGCGCCGTATCTTTATTATCCACTCGCGATCTTCCTCTGGCGGCGTGCCGAGAAGGACCTGCGCATGGCCGTCGGACTTGGCATCGTGATCGCACTCACGATCCACGAAGGCGCCACGTATCCGTTGCCTCACTTGATACTGCTGCTCGGCGCCGAGACACTCACGCGCCTCTGGGGAAAGGAGAGGGTCCTCTCGATCGTGAAAGCGGGAGTCGTCGTCGTGGTCGTGGGCTTCATGCTCGGCGCGTCGCGCTTCTTGCCCGTGATGGACCAGCTGCGCAGTCACACGCGCCCCATCGTCGGACAAGAGCACGATTTCATGCAGTGGACGACGATGAAGGAGATCTTCCTCGCGCGCAGTCACGACCGTGGGGTGATGGGTCAAGAGTACGTGTGGCCCGAGTTTGGTGATTACGTCGGGCCTATGATTTTGGGGCTCGCGGCGATCGGCGTGCTCGTCGCTGGCGTCGAACGCGCGTGGATGCTTGCGCTGTTCGCGTACTCCTTCGCGCTCATGTGCGGGCACTTCAGCGACTACGCGCCGTGGCACGTGATCAAGGGTCACATCTATCCGTTCAAGGAGATGCGCGTGCCGTCGCGCTTCGTCACCATGGTGACGCTCTTCTTGTCGGTCTACGCGGGCGTCGCGATCGACCGCATCCCGATCGTCGCGAAACGGATCCCGCGGATCGGTTTCTTCCGAATGGCGTTGCTCGCGATCGCGCTCTTGGGTGTGGGCGATCTCATCAGCGTCGGTATGACCTGGTGCGCGACCTGCTTCAACGGCGCGCCGCAACAACCGGTCGCCGCGTCCGTGCGTCTCTATTACGGCGGCGCAGACACGGCGGGCTTCTTGGAGCAGCCCGCGCAGAACCGCGGCAGGCTGGAGTGTTGGGAGGAGTGGGCGTTCGAGCAAGGCGCACCGCTATGGCAAGGCGATGTCCCCCAAGCGCGAGCGATGGATGACGGCGCAACTGTCGAGGTCGCCAACCGCACGCAGAACACGTTCACGATCGACGTCGACGTGAAGCGCCCGAGTCGTGTGCTCGTCAACTCTGCCTATGACCGCGGCTGGCGCTCGAGCGTGGGCAACGTCGTGCGAGAGGACAAGCAGCTCGCCGTGGAGCTCCCGGTCGGTCGCTACCAAGTGAAGATGGAGTATTGGCCGCACGGTCTCACCGCAGGCCTATGGTTGAGCCTGATCGGTTGGATCGGCGTGATCGCGTTCTTCGTGCGCGACGCCAAGAAGAGAGCCGTTACGCCAGCAAGCTCGACGGCGCCGCAAAGTCCGCCGGCCGACCCGACAGACCCTGTCTGACGAGCTCGCGCCAATATTTGGTTCCGCTCACCACGGCGTAGGCGTCGATGAGATGCGATCGTGATCGCGCGCTCTCGATCGTGCCCACGGCGGCGCGAAGCATGGGCATCACCATCGGCAGTCGATACTTCGGAATGCCGAGACCGTCCGCCATTTCGTCCCCCATGAGCGCGCGGCTGATCGTGCGCGTGATCGGCGCGATGCGCTCGGCCCTTCGCTTCTCTTGGGGTGTGGTCGCCGCCGTGGTGCCTACCTCGAGGAGCGCCTTGGTGAGCGAACGAGAGTCCGCGTCCGCTTCGCCTTGCGTCGCCAAGATGAGCTTGGAGAAGGTCCACGCCTCTTCTTCGGTGGAGGGCAAGAGCTCGAGGTCGACGCCGATCAGCCAACCCGCGTATTTCCAGAGCTGCACGTATGCGTCTGCCTCGCGCTTGTCGATCCGAAAGCCGAGCTTGCGCAGGCCGTCGAGCACCGTGACCGAGAAGAGCATCGTCGTGGCGACCATGTCGTGCTGGTTGATCGGCTCGCCCCACGCGCCCGCGTCCCACCGGCCGGAGTCCCACAACAAGCGGCGCACCTTGGCGTGCATCAAGCGCACCTTGACGGTGATCGCGAAGCCGTCGGACTTTCGCTGCAGTCCGCCAGGCATCGCGACCGCTTGCACGAAGCGGCCTGTTTCGCCGAGGCGACGAGGTGCATGCTGAGTCAACCGTCCGGAGAACGCGAGCGGCTTGTTGCCGCCCGGCGACGCGTAGCCATACGGCAAGGCCAACACGCCGAGTACGAGACCGCCGAAGTAGCCCGACCGCAGGAGTACCTCTCCGCCTTTGTCGAGCACGCGCCAGTCCACCCACGGCGGCACGCGATCGAGCGAGCGAAGGAGGCTGACGATCGCGGGGTGCGCGTCCGGCACGGACTCGATTCCGGAGGCGAGCGCGCGATCCACCTGCTGCCAACCGACGCCCGTAGGCAGCTCCGTCATCGCCGACACGACGTCATCCGCGAGCGGATCGGTGCGCATCAAGTACGGCGCGAGGCGATCCACGCGGTCGCCGAACTCCGCGCGCGCGCGAGACGCTAGATAGCGAGTAGGGATGAGATCAGCCACAGCTTGGTGTCATGCAGGCCAGGGGTTTGGTCGAGCTGATGCCGTCGATGCCGTCGTTGCTCGCGCCTGCGCCTTTGCCACTTGGACCCGCGTTCCCCGCCTTGATGTTGCTCTGGGTGTCGGCGTCCACGTCGGGCGCGGTCCCTTTGTAGAATACACCGATCGAGACTCCGCCCGCGCCGCCGCCGCCGGCCGCGCCATTTCCGCCGCCCCCTCCCGAGCCGCCGTCGCAGCTAGCCGGGATCATCAAGTGACCGCCTTTGCCGCCCATCGACTGGCCGCCTTGACCGCCCACGCCCTGACCGCCCGCGCCACCCGTCTTGGTCTCGATGGCGGACGCTCGCAGCGTCACCGCGCTGTCGATCACGGCGAGACCGAAGCTTCCGCCACCACCTTTGCCGCCGCCTCCGCCCGCGCCACCACAACCGCCCGCGCCGCCACCGCTGCCTCCAACGGACATATCCGTCGTGCTTCCGCCGCCGCCACCTTGACCCGGTGAGCCCGGAAGCCCGTTGGTGCCTGCCTCGGAGGTCCAGCCATCCGCCGTGAGCACTCCGAGGCGCTGCGCTCCCAGTGCGGGCGCGTGAGTCTCGCCTACGGCGCCCGGGCCGCCGCCCTTACCGCCGCCGACGCATCCGGTGTACTTACCCGCGTTAGGTTTGCCTGGCGAACCTGGCGAACCATCGACCATGTACGCTCCCCCCTCGCCTCCGACGGACGTCTCTCCGCTTGGGCACGTCACCATCACCGCACCACCCGGCGCCGGTCCGGTCGCGGTGAGCCCCGAGGGCACGGGGGTGAACGTCGGTGCGTTGAGCGTGCCGTCTGCGCCGGACCCGCCATTTCCGGCCACGAGCTTCATGCGCCGCAACGACACCTTCTGCGACGAGCTCACGCGAACGGCCACGCTCGACGCGCCCGACCCTGGCGCAGCGTCTGGGGAAGCGACCTCGAGATCGACGAGCGACACACCCGTCGCGCCGACGATCGCGAACGAGCCGGTGACCTTCGGACGCGCCGCGCTATAGCTCCACGAGGCGCAGTCGAAGCCGCCGTAGATCCCGACCGGCGCGGAGATCGTGGTGGTGGACGAGTACTCGCCTTCACACACGTAGATTCGCGACGGAGACTTCTTGAGCGCCGCGTTGATGGTCGCGAGTGGAGCGGCCTTGGTGCCCGGATTGGTGTCCTTGACCGAGACGAAGACTCCGACGCTGTCGTCGATGCAAGCAGGCGAGTCCCGCGGGTCTTTGGTCAGGTCGCAGCTCGTGGGAGTGGAGTCGGCGCCACCGGCGTCCGTTCCGGTTGCGAAGGCGTCGGACCCGCACTTGGCCAGGACGAAGATGGGCAAGAGCTTGGCTAGGCAAGACATCCGGGCAGTCTACTTCGGCCGAAACATGCTGGCAAAATCGTCCTGCTTTGTATGGTAGCTAAATGACCATCGTCCAAGGTTGGACTCGGAGGACTTCCATGCGTCGACTCTTGATCGCCCTCGTTCTGCTCTGCGTAACCTTCGCCTCGAGCGCTTGGGCGCTCAACCCGGACGCGAACGGCTGGTATCACACGGGAGACGCCGTCCGAACCAAGACGATCTTCAACGTGAAGGTCTACGCGATCGGCCACGACATGAAGTGCCTGCCCGCGCAGAAGACGAAGCAAGCCGTCATCGACGCAGACTGCGACAAGAAGTTCAGCTGGGTGATGAAGCGCGACGTGGACCGCTCGAAGATCATGGACGCGCTCAAAGAGGCCTACGGGATGAACGGCTACACGGACACGACCAAGATCAATCAGGCGCTCGCGGCGTTCAGCGCAGACCTGAAAGACGGCGCTTCGGTGAGCATCTCGTACAACTCGGCGAACAAGACGACCACGTTCTGGGAGCAGAACGGCGGCAGCGCGACCATCGCCGGCGTGGACTTCATGAAGGGCACGTGGAGCATCTGGTTCGGCAAGATCGATCCCCCTTCGATGGGCGACGAGCTGATGAACAAGCTCTGATCTTTCGATCGGCGCGGTGACCGTGGTATTGACCGCTCTTCTGCGCCCGTAGCTCAGCTGGATAGAGCGCCGGCCTTCGAAGCCGGATGTCCAAAGTTCGAATCTTTGCGGGCGCGCAGTTTGAGTTGTTCGAGGAACTTGGTCGCGATCGGCGTTGCTCGCAGTGTTGCGGGAGCGCCGGACGCGCTTGACCTCGAGACATGAGCGAAGACGCTCGATTTCCTGTTCGGATGCAGCACGCAGCCAAGTGCGAGCGCGCCTGCTACTTGCGATAGCGTTCACACGTGCGGGAGTGCCTGTTGCAAAGGCAATGAGGTCTGCATGAGCACTGACGATGGCGGAGGGGCGTGCTGTCCGGAGGACGGAACTCACACCCCCTGCCCTCTCACCTACAATCCGCGAGAGTGCTGCGACACCACGCGAACGGCGTGTGCGACCGAGCGTTCGACCACTACTGCGGTGGCATCTGCTGCAACGGCGGAACCGTCTGAAATCAAGCCACGGGTAACTGTACTTGCCCGGTCGATGCTGGGTGCGGGCTGTGAGTACGTCTGCGATGGCTTGGCGGCTCGTGGCAACGCTGGCGTTCGGGTGCAGCACTCAACCAGGAGCTTCGACAGCCACCTGCGGTTCCGCCAACTCTAGTTCGTTGGCGTGTGGCTCGCCGCCGATTTGCTGCAAGGGCAGCCATGAGGACACTTGCGTTCTCTCCAAGGTCGGACCCGTGTGCTGCCCCAACGATTCCAAACACACGGTGTGTCCGGAGACAGGGTCGACGTTGGTCGCTCCCGTGGAGTGTTGCGATTTAACTCAAGGCGCGTGCGCCACTAACTTCTTCACCGGGCCGAATGACCGCGCGCAAGTGTGCTGCCCATCCAACCGCAACTGCGCCGGCATTTGCTGCAATGGCGGAACGGAATGTGTGAATAGCAGATGCATCTGCAGAGGTGATGCAGGCTGCGGTCTTTGAGTTAGACGTCAATCGCTCTTCATCCCGCTTGCGTCGATCGCGGCAAGAATCTGGGAGATGGTGGGGCGCACTGTGTACGTCGGGTCGGAGTGCGCCCATCGGACGATGCCGCTGCGGTCGACGATGAACAGTGCCGGAATCGCGATCACGTGATGTGCGTTCCCGGACGCCGCTTCTAGGTCGATCCCGTAGCCTTTGAGTTTCGCTAGCTCCGCATCGTCGACGTGTTTGACGACGTGGAACGCGTCGAGCACCAGCGCGTTCGAGTCACTCAGTACGGGGAACGGGATCGAGTACGTCGCCTGTGTCTTCGCGGCCGACTCCGGGCGGTCCACGCTGATCGCTACGGGCGTCACGTGGCGCTTCTGGAAGTCCGGGTAGGCCTGGGTGAACGAATGAATCTCGAAGTTGCAGTACGGACACCAACCGCCTCGATAAACAATAATTAGTATGGGTCCCTTGGCGACGAGAGTCGCGAGTGCGACGTCCTTGCCGTCGAGGTCGAGGGCGTGCGCTGCAGGTATTGCGGAGCCGACCGGGATGCCGGTGCCGTCCGCGAGCTTGCCGAGTCTGTCGTCGGACGTGGCCGCATACTCTTTCATCGGGGGACTTCCTTTCGCCGCGCTGGGCGAGCCGGTGTTCGCCGGCGGGTCGTTCGAGCAGCCGACCGTGGCGCCGCCGAGGAGCGCGAGCGCACTGGCGAAAACGATGCGTGAGAGTGGCGATGGACGGCGTGGCTTCATAGGTTTCCTCGAGAGAGCGCCGGCCAGCGCAGGAGGTTTCACTAGATTTGGTGACCCGGCCGACATTCGCGTTCCGAAGGCGCAGAAGACGCCCTCTGGTTCACGGTGCCGTATAGCCGACGCTCCACCCGCGTAGGGCGGGGGTGACGGCCACGTCGTTGGTTCGCAGGGCTGCGCGGAGCTTGATACTTGATGCATCAATTGACGACAGCTTCATGAACTGCGGCGCGTCGGCGACGAGTACTTTGTCGTTCGCGTCGACCACGTCCACTTGCACGGACGTTCCTGGAAATGTCGTGACGTCGAAGCGGAGCGTGCCCCATCCGCAGAGGTTCATCGGGGCGATCGGCGGAGACGTGCTCGTGCCGAACGGTGCGTAGCTGAAGTCGCCTGCGTAGCCCACCATGGGGAACGTCGTTCCGGTGCCCGTGAGCAAGCCGTCGAAGCGCAGTCGGCCCACGCTGCCCGCGCCTCCCTTCGTGAGAGCGCTGGGGCCCGCGGCTCCGCCGTTCGTCGTCACGAGGCCGTCGTTCGTGAGTGTGCGTGAGAGCAGCCAAATCGTGCCTCCGGAGCCGCCTCCACCTCCGCCGCAGCCTCCGCCGTCGCCGCCGTCTCCGCCGTTCGCGCGCACGACTCCCAAGGCGCCGATGGTGAGCGACTGGCCTGCCGTGAGCTTCAGCGCACCTCCGCCTGCGCCTCCGCCGCCGGAGCCGCACGACGTGCTCCCCGAGCCGCCGCCTCCGCCGGACCCTGCGTAGAGCGGGGCGAGATCGATCGTTCCGTACGCGACGCCGCCCGCGACTCCTGCGCCGAACATCGACGACGCGCTCGTGCCTCCCATCGAAGCGAAGCCTCCACCGCCGCCGCCTTGCCACGTCACGCCGGCGAGGCCTTTACCGAGACCGACGCCGTCGTGCCCAGGCGCGGGGTTGCCGCTCGATACTCCATCGCCTCCGTCAGCTCCGCCCGCGACGCCTGCTCCGCCTTTGCCGAAGGTCGATCCCGCGCCGTCGCCACCGCGCGCGCCGCTCGCGTCGAGCGTGCCTTCGATGTCGATCGCGCCGGTCACCGCGAGGAACAAAGGACCGCCGACGACGGTGACAGTCGCCCCCTTGGCGATCGTGAAGGACGTGAAGTCGTGCGCGCCTCCCATGAGTGTCGTGTTGGTTGCCGCGACGAAGACGCCCTCGGTGCCCGAGCCGATGTTGGGTCCGTCGAGGATGACGCCGCGCGGAGTCGCGATCGTTTGTGAGTTCACGTTCGCCTTGAAATCGGCCGGTTTTTCGTCGAACTCGCCTGCGGCTCCGGGCGTGACGACGAAAGCAGACGAAGACCACGTGGACGGTGTGGAGTCGATCAGCGCGCGCACACGCCACGAGTAGTTGCCGGGGCCGACGTTGGTGAGCTGTGCGGACGTCGTGCCCGCGGCGAACGAGAGCGAGTGCATACCTTGTGGATTTGCGAGCCCCCACTCGACGTCGTAGCTCGCGCCCGGCACGAGAGACCAAGTGAGCGTGATGTTCGCGCGGCACGCCCCGCCCTGCCCTGCGACGATCGCGGGCGCACTGACGAACGCGTCTGCCTTCGCGCTCGCGTCGAGGCTAGGGCCGGTCGGCTCGGCGGTTGCGCATCCCGCGACGCACACGAGCACAAGTACGGCACGCATGCATGGAGCACACGCCATCGAACCCATTGGGTCAAGAGGCGTCACACTCGTGTGCGCTTGCGAGACGAGGGGTGCATGCGATCCATGCGCGCGGTGTTGCTGACGTTCGTGATCACTTTGTGCGCGCTGTGGCCGCACGCGACGTTCGCGGAGGTCGTCTCGGACTTCGAGCGGATGGGCGAGTCGGACGAGAACGGCGAGAAATTTGGGGAGATCGTCGTTCGCGGAGATCTCGTGGCAGACGGGACGGGTTGGGTCTTGGTGCGGACCATGGAGAACAAGTCCGACGAGCCGCAGAGCTACCGCGTCGAAGAGCGCGTGATGCGCACTGAGACCAAACCCGAAGCGCGCGTCAACCCGCCGCCTTACGCGGTAGTGCTGCGAGGCGTGACGCTCAAGCTGAAGCCTCACGAGAAGCGCTCGATCGGCCTGCGGCTGTCGGACGCGCTTAGCGACGAGATCACGATGAACGCGAAGCGGCTCGCGTCGATCGAGTCGAGGCGCGCAGACGCGATCATGGGCGACCACTACACCGATGGCGTGTTCGACGAGACGTACATGGTGTTTCGAGTCGAGTACTACAGGCCGCTCGGACGAGGCGACACGGCGGAGCAGCCCGATCCCGCGAGCCTCGCGCAACGACCGGAGGGGTACTCGATGGCCCCGCTCCTGCCTTATGCGGGCGTCGACGGCGGCTGGGCGGGGCTTCTTTGACGGGGCTTTCCCTGGCCAAAGCGTCCAAACCCGTCGGATTGTCAGCATGCTTACAATCCTGCAGGGCCCTGCTGGCAACCTGGAGAGGGGCCCCGGTCGGCGTGGCGCTCGGCCTCGTGCTCGCGATCGTGGCGCTGCTCTCGAACGCGCGCCGCGATGACAGGCCTCCCGCGCCTTCGCCGATCGCCGGGCGACTCGTCTCGGACGACGACGGTCCGCTCGAGGAACTCGTGATGCACTACGTGCCCGAAGCGGAGAGCGAGATCGGGCCTGCGTACCGCGACTTTCTGCGGGCGCTCCCCGAGACGACGCGCGTCGTGTTCGTCGTGCGTCGTGGAGGGCGCGGCGCGCTCCTCTCGTTCCTCTCACGTATCCTTGTGAGCCTTGCGCGCTTGCGTATCGTCGAGATCGATGGGGCGCTCGGCGCGTGGTCGAAGGATCGCGCGCTCGTGCTCTCGCCCGCGAGCGGAGAGTCGCGCCACGAGCTGTTGATCCCGCCGCGCCCTCGAGCCGGCGAGATCTCGCGGCCGCAGGACTGGAGCGTCGTGCCCGCGCTGGCCGCCGCGCTGCCCGACGACTTCGCGGTTCGCACGCTGCCAATCGCGTTCGATGCGGGGGACTTCGCCATTGTCGGCAAGCGCGTGGTCTTCGACGCCAATCTGTTCGCGCGAAATCGAGGTCGCGGATTTCGCTCGCCAGCGGAGCTGCGCGACAGGCTCGCGACGCTGCTCGGCCGAGACGTGGTGATGCTCGGGGACGAGAGCGGTGACGTCCCGCGCCACCACATGTCGATGTACATGGCGCCGGTCGGCGACGGGGTGGTGCTGGTCGGTGATCCGCGCGCGGGCGAGCGCATCGTAGGAAGCGACTACGCGCCGGGCGAGGTCGGCGCAGAGACGCACGTGCCGCTCCATGCGGACTTCACGCCGGCGACGATCGCTCGCTTCGATCGCGCCGCGGACGAGCTCGCGCGCGCAGGTTTTCGCGTCTTGCGCATCCCCACCGTGCCGTTCGAGGACAAGACGTACTTCGCGTACACGAACGGGGTCTACGAGTCGCGAGACGGTGCGCGTACGGCCTGGGTGCCCAACTTCGGCCTGTCCGCGCTAGACCTTGCCGCAAACGCCGTCTATGCAAACCTCGGGTTCCGCGTGGTACCGATCTCCGTGCGTGCACTCTACACGCAACACGGGACGATCGGCTGCCTCGTCAACGTGGTCGCGCGCGGCGACTAGTGTCCTGAATCAGACGTTCGTAGACGAACTTCTGACCTCTTCGCGTGGCGATCGAACCGACTCAGCGAACTTCCGACACGTCCCACTAAGCGTCGATCATATCGAACTCGCAGAGATCGTCGCCGTGGAGCCTGCACACGTTGTGACGCACCCCTTGGAGCTTCACGCCGACGAGCACGGCGGTCTCTTCGGCCCAGCCCTGTATCGTCATGCAGTGGACCCTGTGCGGCGTGGCGAAGCGCTCGACGCGGAACCTGTGTCCGCTAGCTAGGGTACCGGTCGACGCGTGGCCGGAGTCGTAGTGCGCGGACCACACCGCGGCGGCCTTCGAGATGATGTAGTCGAGGCTGCCGACCTTGTAGAAGATCTTGTAGAGGGTCGGCAGGTTCGCGCGAGCGGCATAGCGCGCGAGCGGTCGCACGAGACCGAGATCTCCTCGACCGAGCACCACGTCGACCTTCTCGACGAAGGCGACGAACGCATCGAACGGGACCCACTGGCTCGCCGTCACGGCCCCGCGGATGGCGTTCGCGTGGGATCGGCCGAGCGCGCTCAGCACGGTCTCGATCGCCGGTGCGCCGTGGTTCTTGCGAATCCAATCGAACCTCGCGAGGATGAGGCTCGCGCGGACGTTGGGCACGCGGGGGGTCGCGACGTTCGACATCGAGACTCTAGGCTACGCGATTCAGAGCCGAACCGACGGACGCGACACCGAGCACCCCGAAACCACCTTTTTAATCTTCTCCGCTCCCTCGCGACAACCTGCGAGCGCTCGCGAGCTGTCGCGATGATCTCGCGAGAAACAGGCCGGTTCGCAGCAGATCGTGATGGGATGTCGGCGGCACACTCGGTGCTAAGCTTACGCTTCGTGCGCCTTACGCTCCTCGCCCCGCTCTCCGCATTGACGCTGGCTGCTGCTTGTTCGAGTGGTCAGGCTCCCGCGCCTCCGCCCACGTCCGGTGTCTTGAGCGAGTCGTTCGCTCGTGTCGCCGCGAGCAACCAGGTGCCGCGTGACCTCATGATCGCGATCGCTCAGCACGAGGGTGGCCTGAGCATGCCCGTCACCAGGGAGGTGGATCCCGACGCGCAGGTGCCGGTCGCGGGCCCTCTCGAGCTCCGTCATGGCAAGCTCAACACGCTCGCGCGCGGCGCTGCGCTGATGGGCAAGACGGAGCTGGAGATTCGGCGTGACACCGACCTCGGCCTCGAAGCGGCGGGGCGTGTGCTCGCTGAGATCGGCGCAAGGACACACGCGAGCCCGGCTGATTTGCAGAGCTGGGAGCGCGCGCTCGAAGAGCTGAGCGGTCTTTCGGACGATGCGCACCGCACGAAATATGCGCACGACGTGTTCGCGCTACTCGCGCGCGGCGGCACGTTCGACGGGCGCGACGGAGAGCGCATCACGCTGGCGCCTCACGCGCTGCCGCCGAGCCTCACGCTCACGCTCGACACCTCACTGCACATCGAGGGTCCCTCGGAGTATCCGGGTGCCGAGTGGTTCCCCACGAGCTGCGCCAACAAATGCGACACGACTCGCAACGGTGCCGCCGTGCAGTACGTCGTCATCCACGACACCGAGGGCGGCTGGAGTGCGAGCGTGGCGACGCTCCAGAACGATCCGGGCAAAAGCGTCCAGTACATCGTCGGAGTGGACGGTCACATCGGCCAGTTCATCCCCGAGTCGTACACGGGCTGGCACGACGGCAACTATTTTTACAACCAGCGCTCGGTCGGCATCGAGCACGTCGGCTACTTCCAGCAGCCCTACCCCACCGTGCAATACGACGCGAGCGCGGGCCTCGTGAAGTACCTCACCGCGAAGTACAACGTGGCGAAGGATCGCGCGCACATCATCGGGCACGACCAAGTGCCCAACGGCAATGTGATCTCTCAGTCGGCCCCCGCATGCGTGGACGCGCCCTCCGCCTGCGAGACCGGCTCGACCTACGGCGGCGCGGGAAATCACCGTGATCCCGGCGATTGGGAGTGGTGCGTCTACATGCCGCTCATCGGCGGCAAGTGCAAGTGCGACGACATCTGGAATCTGTGGAACTGCAGCTCGGACAAGACGCAGGCGTTCCGGTGCGTGAACAACAACGTCGAGCTCGTCCAATGCGACGGACCCGGCGCGTGCGAGTCCAAGCCCAACGGACAAGACGATCTCTGTCATCAAGCACCCGTCGTTGTCGTGCCCGACGCAAGCGTGCCTCCGCAGCAAGACGCGTCGGTAGATCCGCCGATGTTCCGCGACGCCTCGGTGACGCCCGCTGCTCAGCCCGCCGCGCAAGACGAGGGTTGCACTCAAGCTCCTGGATCACGAGGTTCGCTGTTGTCGTTCTCGCTCTTGGGTCTCGCGCTCCTGATCGCGCGACGACTCAAAGCGCGCCGCTGAAGGCGAACGTCGCGCCACTATTTACGGGAGTGATCGTCGGCGTCGCTGCTGAAATTCGCCCTGATACGTGACCGTGGTCGAGCCACTGAGTCGCGAGGAGGCTCGTTGCGAAACCGAGCGTAGCGCCGATCGCGATGCCACCGAACGCCACGGATTCGCTGCAACCCTGCGTGCAGAGGACGACACCGAGAATGCCGCCGACGAACGATGCGACGTCGATGAAGCGCGCGCGGGCCACGGAGGGTTGGATCCACACGGCGGTGATCGCTGCGACTCCGATTCCCGCGATTTGCGTGAGCCCGCCAACGAGTCCGAAGTTGCGCTCGCCCTTTACACGCGAGGTCGTGAGATCGTCCCTCGCCGTCACGGCGAGAGCGCCGCTCCCGAGGATCAGCGCAGGCCAAACGAGATCGTCCCGACCCATGACGCCTGCCCAGCAGTCGCCTTCGCGAGACCGCCGACAACACCACCGGCGAGCACGCCCGCCGTAGTGAATCCCCAGATCGTCGCTGCCGTGTGGAGGTAGCTCGGCGTGGGCACTGTCGCGCGAGACGCGTCCCAGAGCGACCAGAAGGCGCCCTGCTCGAGGCCCATATTCATGCCGCTCGTGATGGACTGCAGCACGCCGTAAAGAATCCTGGTGGTGGAATCGATGACGGTGATCGTTACCGTCGCGAGCGCGGTCGTCGCGAGCGTCGCGATCGGTATGGGCACGTGATTGATGGCGTTCGAGCCGGCCTCGCGCACCACCGCGTCCACGAGCACGCCGGTCGCCAGGCCGTAGGAGAGAGTGTTCATGTCGATCCAGATCAGCTCGTCGAGCGAACGCGAGCGAACGTGCGTCGGAGGAGCGTTCGGATCGGGTGGGAGCTCATTGTCCGCGGTCGGCGGAGGAGGGACTTTCGGCTTCTGCATCTCGGCAGTGACTTTGAGCTGCGCCGATGCTTGCTCTCTCAACGACTCGGTCGGCGCGATTGGCACGAGCGCCGTGAAGCCTGCGATCGCTAGCTCGTACTCGCCGCGGGCGAGGTGACCGCTCGCGTCTGCGAACCGCGCGCGCCAAGTCTCCTCGTCGAGCGCCGCCTCCGCGGCATCCGGGTCGGCGCCAGCATCCGCCTCTTGCGCGAGCGAAACCGCGGGCAAGAGCAAGATCGAGAAGAAAAGACAAGAGCGGAGCGTACGCATCGTCACCCCATCATCAGTGGTGCGCGACCGCGCGCAGACACGTATAGTCGCACGCTCTGGAGACAGCGCGTTTGACCAACCTAGGCGACAACATCCGCTTCTTCGCGGCGACCGACGTCGGCAAGGTCCGCGAGCACAACGAGGACAACTTCCTCGTCGACAAGAAGCTCGGGCTCTTCATCGTCGCAGACGGCATGGGCGGGCACGCCGCGGGCGAGGTCGCGAGCGCGATCGCCGTGCGCACCGTGCACGAAGAGGTGAAGAAGGAGCGCGGCATCCTCGAAGGCTACATGCAGGGCCAGAAGGACGTCACCACGCGAGACGTCGTCGCGCTGCTCGAGTACGCCGTCCAGCGCGCGTGCGCCAAGGTCCACGAGGAGGCGCAGGCCGACGTGGCCAAGCGCGGCATGGGCACGACCCTCTCGAGCCTGCTCGTCATCGGCCAAAAAGGCTTCATCGCGCACGTGGGAGACAGCCGCATCTACTTGATGCGCGGCGCTCGCGTGCAGCAGGTCACCGAAGATCACACGGTCATCAACGAGCTCATCAAGCGCGGCAAGCTGTCGCGCGAGCAGATCGACAAGGTCGCGCAGAAGAACGCGATCACGCGCGCCGTCGGCGTTTACGAGCGCGTGGAGGTGGACACGCTCGTGATGGAGGTGTTGCCCGCGGACGTCTTCATGCTCTGCTCGGACGGCCTCTGCGGATACCTCGAGGGCGCGCAAGAGCTCGCGCAGCCGCTCGCGTTCGACGGCGCCGCTGCACCGAAGGCGCTGATCGATCTCGCGAACGAGCGCGGCGGCAAAGACAACATCACCGCGGTCGTCGTGAAGCTCGGCGACGACGGCGCGTTCGACGAGGGCCGCGCGCGGTTGCTCGCCCTGAAGCGCGACGTGCTCGCGAAGATGCCGATCTTCTCCAAGCTCTCGGAGCGAGAGCTGCTGCGCGTGATGCAAGCCGTGGAGGTGCGCACCTACGTGGACCAAGGCACCGTGATCCGCGAGGGCGAGAAGGGCGACGAGCTCTTCATCGTGCTGAGCGGCAAGGTCGCCGTCATCCGCAGCGAGCAGGTGCTCGCCTACCTCGGCCCCGGAGAGCACGTCGGCGAAATGGCCCTGATTCGCAGCGTTCCGCGCTCCGCGACGGTGCGCGCCCAGGGGCCCGCGGAGCTCATCGCGATCCGCCGCGCGGACTTCTTCGAGATCCTGCGCAAGGAGCACGAGCTCGCGGTGAAGATGCTCTGGCAGTTCTTGGGCGTCCTCGCCGATCGGCTCGATCAGACGTCGGCGGACCTTCGCCACGCCAAGCAAGAGCTCACCGCCGAGGACATCAGCGGGCAGGTCGCGGAGCTGGAAGAGAACATCTTCCCGGATGTCGACAGCGGCCTCCATCGCGCGTCACCGCCGTCCACCGACCGATGAGGTTGCGCGTCGTGCTCGCGCTCACACTCACACTCCTGGGCGCGTGCAAGGACCCACCGTCCACACAAACGGTTGACTCCGCAACCACCACGAGCGCGGTACCGACGGCGAGCGTGGTGAAGATCGACGCGGCGGGAATCGCTCCGCTCACCGTGCCGTGCCGGTTGATCGTCGTGACGGGAGACGCGCGCACGGCGGCGGACGCGGGCCTGCACAGCTTGGAGGCCGCGCCGTTGGACTTCATCGCGCTCGGCGCAGGTGCCTCGCTGACCGCGAAGGACGGCACGACGAGCCGCGAGGTCACGTTCAAGGGGCCCGGCAAGGCGCGCGTGTGTCTCGGCGGGCGCGAAGAGGAGTGGCTTTTGGACGGCGAGCTCGCGAGCTCCCCGGGCGCGGGAGAGAGCCCCGGTGCGGAGGTCTGGGTGATGACCCTGCACGGAGTCGTTCGCTACGCCGGCGGCCACGTTCACGTCACCGCGTCGCGAACGTCCACGACCGTTCGCGCGCAGCTCGGCGCCGCAGTGTTCCCTCTCCCCGCTTTGGCCGGAAAGGATGCCGGCGCGGAGGCTGACGGTTGGATTCACCTCGCGCCCGACACGACCCTCGAGCTCAACGGACCGATCGACGCGAAGGCCCTGCTCGAGGCGTGCAGCAAACAGGCGGCGAACGCGCATGATCTCGCCGACGCCATGGTCAAGGGAGATGCAGGCCCCCTGGGCGACGCGGCAAGCAGACACGTGGTCCTTCGCCGTAAAGCCCGCGCGATCTGCGGAATCGCCTCGCTCGAAGCCGCCACGTCCTCTCCATTCTCGCAAAGAGACGTCGATATTGCCTCAGCAGCTGACGAAACCTGGCGGCACATCCCCACACCGTGAGGGAGCGCGCCCTCGTTATTCGCGACCTTCTGTTGACAGGCCAAACCCCGCCCCGTTAGCGTCGGTATCGGATGACTTCGCGATTTTCGCGCTCTTTAATCGTGGCCGCTCTCGTGGCCACCTTCGGTGTCAGCTGGACGTCCGTTGCTGCCGCGGACGAGCCCGTCGCCGCGAGCGAGCCACGCCTGATGAGCGAGACGGCCGAGATCACGAGCGTCGTCGACGCCTTCGATCGCGACGACCCTTTCGACCTTCACATCACGGCCGGCTTTCAGCAGATGTGGAAGCACGCCGACATTCACCGCGAGACCCAGCTCTCGCAGTTCGGCTTGTCCACCGGCGGCTTCGTGCCGACCACCGAGAACGTCGGCCTGTACTCGCAGAGCCAGAGCATCCTCAACCTCGGCCTCGACATCGGACTTTTCCGGGACTTCGCGATCGTCGCGCGCTTGCCCGTCATCTTGAGTGACTCACGCGAGATCACCGATCTGAGCGGCTCGTCGAACAACCCGCAGCGACTCCAAGACCCGAGCGGTGGTCAGCTCTTCAGCGTGCCGTTCAAGAGCTACGCTCCTCTTTGCTCCCGCGCACACAGCTCGGTCGCGACGCTCGTGCCCATGTCATGCGCCCAGACATGCGCGCGGCTGATTTTTGCTCGTTTCATCGCCTCGATGACGACGTCGGCCTGCTCGATGAGCGAGTAGCTGAAGGTCTTGGGCTTGGACGAGAAGCCGAAGCCGAGCAGATCGAGTGTGATGACGCGTCGGTCAAGGCAGAGCGTGTCGAACACGCCGGTGAAGTCCCACGAAGACGTAGGGAACCCATGCAACAACAGCAGCGGGGTCGTGTCCGGTGAGGCGCTGTCTACGACGAAAACCTCGTGCTCGAACGCGAGCGAGTCGATCGAGAAAGTGGCTCCGCGCGTGCGCCATTCGGACGTGGAGATTGCCGCGGCCATGCGCTGACACTAACAGAGGCCATCCCATGTATAACGAGGGCATGCTCACCCTACCTGAGGCTCGCGCGCGACTGCTCGCGCTTGCTCGCGCGCCAGTGAGTCAGAGCGTGCCTGTGTACGAGGCGGACGGTCGTGTGTTGGCCGAAGACGTGCTCGCGCCCGCGGACCTGCCGGAGTTCGACGCGAGCATGATGGACGGCTACGCCGTGCGCGCGAACGAGATCGCGGCGGGCGTGGAACTCGCCGTCCGAGGCGAGTCCAAGACGGGCAAGCCGAGCGACGTCGCACTCGCAACACGCACGGTGTGTCGCATCTTCACGGGCGCGGTGATCCCGCACGGCGCCGACACTGTGGTGATGCAAGAAGACGTCACGCTGCGCGACGGGACCGCGTCGTTCGACGCGAGCGCGCCCTTGGGTCAGCACATACGCAAGCGCGGTGAAGACCTCACGCGAGGCGCCCTTGCGATCGCGCGCGGCACTAGGCTCGGCCCGGCACAGCTCTCGTTGGCGTGTTCCATGGAACGCGCGCAGCTGACGGTCGCCAAGCGCCCACGCGTCGTAGTGCTCGCGACCGGCGACGAGCTTCGTGACCCGGGCGCCCCGAAATCGCCGGGCAGCATCGCCGAGTCGAACGGCGTCGCTGTCGTGACGATGGCCAGGCGATGCGGCGCGATCGTGGAGAACGCTCCCCGCACCAAGGACCAGCAGCGCGAAGTAGAGGCCGCTATCAGGCGCGCGCTCGAGAAGTGCGACTTGTTGGTGACGATCGGCGGAGTCTCTGTCGGCGACCACGACCTCGTTCGGCCCGCGCTCCTTGCGGCGGGCGTCACGCTAGACTTTTGGCGCGTGGCGATCAAGCCCGGCAAACCGATCTGCGTCGGGAGCAAAGGTGAGAGCGTGGTGATCGGGCTCCCCGGAAACCCTGCCTCGGCGATGGTCACGTTCGCGCTTTTTGGCGTCCCACTCTTGCGCGCGATGCAGGGTGACGCCGAGCCATGGCCCGCACCGACGACGATG